>Ga0213825_1000048_pt1 | contig 118119 bp, 110 predicted proteins | sample MC6MC0900MG_FD_179896 | JGI IMG/M metagenome (GOLD analysis project Ga0213825, IMG submission 179896) | Enriched soil aggregate microbial communities from Iowa State University, Ames, United States - MC6-MC0900-MG | ecosystem: Environmental > Terrestrial > Soil > Unclassified | place: USA...
GTTTTGCTTTTTCTATATTTACTCCTTCAAGACTATCAAGGTTATTTGAAACCCATGTAAAGCGTTCAGCTAGAGCTTTCCTTCTTTCCTCAAGGTATTCCTCTGCTGATGAGCGAACTGCCAATCTGGTATCTTTAAGATTGGTTGTTGTCCATTCATTTTTAGGAACAAGGTACTCCTCAAAGTCCTTATGAAGCCTACTACCGACTACAGATACGTCTCCTGAACGAATATGATTTTTTAATTCCGTTAGGGCAGCCATTTCATAATAATGTCGATTAATTGTTCCTTCCTCATCGTATACATGCTTTTCCCATCGTTTTGGGACGAAATCTAATGGCGCTCCATCTGGTACTTTTCTTTTTCCTGATTCATTCATCTCATTCAATGTTTTTAATGCACGTAATAATGGTTCTGCTGCATTTGTAGAACGAAATTCTAATGATTTAAGAAGAGTAGGGGTATACTTTCTTAGATAAATAAATCTATTCTCTAGCAAGTCAAGGTAATCATAATCCATTGGTCGTGCTAACTTTTTTGCTTCTTCAATGGAAGTAACAATTTTATCCCAAGGCATTACCTTTTCAATGGTACTAAATGGATCAAGCCCTTCATCTCGTGCTTGAATAAGCGCAGCCCCAATATCTGCAAAGTGAACAACCTTTTCATTAACTGCTTTTCCATTTTCTCTTTGCATTTCCTCTTGTGTTTTGCGACCTTTCGATTGTAAAATCATCATTTGTCGATCATGAATCTCAATTGCTTGGTCAATTAAGTCCTGACTTAGTGTTCCTAGATATGCTACAAGAATGGCATATTTCTTATTTTCTTTAAATCTGCGAAATGAATGGGGTTCATAACGTGCTCCAATACGTGATAATTGAAGCAATCGATTGGGATGTACTTCATGTATATTTGTCGGAAGTTTCAAATCCCGAATATATTCCAAACGCTTTATTACTTTTAGAAAAGCATCAGGTGATGACTGGCCGGGAATTTCCCTCAACCATGCTAATGGGGTTTTCCTGCTCTCCGCAAGTGGATTGATAAATTCATCCAACTTTTTCTTTTGCCAGCTTGAAAGGGACCCGGTTAAGGATTTAAAAATCTTTTCCTCTGCTCTCCGACGGGTTTCCCACACAAGTCGCTCTATTGTAGTCATTCCAGGAAGAATTATTTTTCGATTCCTAAGTTCTTCTTTAACAGTTCGAAGTAGATACATGGAATTGCCATTTTGAAGAGCATGTTTCAAAAGATACTGGGATAACTCCCGATATGTCCTTACAGAAAAATTCTGGTATCCATATACCTGTCGAATTTCTTCCATATGTTCATGCTTAGTTGGGTCACGTTGGGCATATAAAGAAAAAGAATCGGGATTAGCATCTATTTGTTTTGCTATGTATTGGATTACATAATCTGGTATAGGTTCGACATCTGAGAGAGACCAACCGGGATAGCGCAATACACATATTTGGACAGCAAATCCTAAACGATTATGATCTCTTCTATGTCGTTTAATAACTTCCAAGTCATATTGCGAAAAAGTATAATAGATTTCCATCTCGTTCGGTTATATCGGATGGAATCCGTACAAATTCAGCTCTTTGGTCTGCTGTAAGTAATTCTTTCCCTCTTGATGCCATTTCCTCCCCATCCTTTCGTATTCAAAGACTTATTTCTTTTCTAAATATCGATAAACAGTTGTTCGGGAAACACCCCACCTTTGAGCAATATCCGTAATGGGCGTCCCATTTGCCACTAATGTCTTTAACATTTCTAACTCTTTCTTATCTAACTTCTCTGGTCGTCCTCCTAATCGTCCTCTGGCTCTTGCTGCAACACGGCCAGCTGCTGATCGCTCCTGAATAAGATTACGCTCAAACTCAGCAAAGGCTGCAAATAGATGAAACATAAGTTGCCCCGTTGCACTAGCCTTGTCCATCGTAATGTTTTCCTGCAAGCTGTGGAAACTAATACCTCGGTCATTAAGGTCATTCACAATTTTAATTAAATGCTGCATATTTCTACCTAATCGATCTAAGCGCCAAACTACTATCGTATCACCAGAGCGTACAAATCGAAGGGCTTCATCCAATCCTTGTCTTTTATCTCTTGCTCCACTAATTTTATCTGTAAATATTTCTTCACAACCATGTTCTCTAAGAGCATCCAATTGTAAATCAAGATTTTGAATGCCTGTTGAAACACGAGCATATCCCACCTTCATTAAATTCTCCCCCCATTTTTTATTTTTTCAGTTTTATCGCATCATAACTTAATGTTAGGGGTAATATCTGAACGTAGATTTCTTTATAGGGTTTATGAACACATATAGTAGATAAAAAGCTAGAAAACTATTTAAATTTCTCGATGTACAGAAAGGGATGGTTTTCTGAACAATAATATTTTAGCGTTCTTTCCAGACTTTATCTGGTTTGGGCCAATAAAAAGAATAAAAATAAAAAATATATGAACAAAGAACTGAATGATAATTATGAATTTTTAAAAATTATTTAACACCGGAAGGAAAAAATTGGTTTTTAGCAGAATTACTACATTGTAAATATAAATTACGCCGGAATTGAGGATGTTGATATTGAATAACATAAAAAAAATTATTTTTATCCTAGTTGCCTTATCAATAGTATCCAGTCTTTTTTACTTAGGGTTTAAAAATGAAAATAAAGCAGCCTCTGATGTGAGTAATAAAGAATTATCCCTTAAAGAGGCAATTAATCTTGGATTAGATAGAGCCAAAAAATGGAATGAAAATGCTTCTTTATCGAGAGTTAGCAGTGTTGATGAAAAAATGGGAGGTTCAAGAGGAGGAACAGGGAAACGGTATAAATGGCATTTAAATTTTATGGTTCCAGGTACAAATAAAGCATTGCTCTTAGGAATTTCAAAAGGGGAAATAAGTACGTTTCAAGAGTATGAAGAACCCAATGATGGAGGGTATCTAAAATTAGATATTATTAAATTTGATAGCCCTCATCTACTGAAAATCGCAAAGCAGAAATACGCTCTTCAAAAAGGTGTCGATTGGGCCACAGGGTACCAGTTTACACTTTCCCGTGATAACAACGGCAAACCTACTGTAACCATATTTGGACTAGATAAGGATAACCTTTTTACACGAATTAATTTAGATCCTAAAAACGGGAAAATAACGAGTGCCATACACAAAGTACCAAACGGAGGAGGGTTAATCAAAGTACGGTTGGGAACAAATAAATCTGAAATATCAAAAAAAAGTATGGCTATAAAGGGGATTTTAGCGAAAAATGATGGTTTAGTTACTTGGGGAGATCGAAAGCCAAGAGTGTTTAATTCAGCAGTACAGCCTTTCATAGAAGTAAGTAATAACCATGGGAAGTCTTGGACTCCACTGGATTTTAATGAGAATATACAAAATGCTTGGGTTTCTGATAACGAATTATATGCTGCAACTAAACTAGGAATCTGGCATATTGGAACCTCTGAAAATAAAACAAAAAGAATTTTAACATTAAAAAGGAAGATTGAAAAAATTGACTACTCTCAAAATAATAACATGGCAGTTTTATCTAACAACTATATATACACAACAACCGATAGTGGTAAAAAATGGGATAAAATTTTCCTACCCGAACCTATTATTTCACTTCTAATTTCGGATGGAGGTAATTTGATACTTTTTACAAACGATCGAAAACTTCTCCTTAAAAAAGCTGATAAATGGGATACTCTTAAAATGACTGCAAGTGAAGTTGCAGTGTCAGATATAAAGGTAGTTGGGGATAATTTATTCCTCGCAACAAATAATTCATTGTTAGTTTATAATCTTAAAAATAATAGATGGAACAAAATAAAAATCAATGAACAAATAATTCAATTAATTAAAAAGAGAAACAATTTATTTGGGATTTCAGAAAATGGAGCGATTTATTTAATTAAACTTGTTGGAGGTGATGCTAATGGATGGATAGCCGAAAGGTTGTTCGAAGGAACAGAGGGGATTGTTACAGATTTGGAAGTCGCACAAAATGATTTCTTTATAGGAACACAACCAGATTATTTTTGGGAACCTATGAATTGAAGAGGAACTCTTTTAAATTATAATGTACATAATTTAAAAGAATGAGAATTTTTAAACCAAGATTCAAGAAAGAAGAAGAAAATAATTTATTACCTTCATAGGGGGAGGAATTTAAAATGAAAAAGAAAATGAGTATATTGTTTATTGTTTGTTTAATATTTTCTTTAGCGCCTCTAACCGGAAATGCTGCTTATTTTGAAAAAGCTAGTGAAAATGTGTCTGCTTATTCTGCAAGTCATTATAAAGCAAATGGAAGTATTAGAAAGACTGCCCATGGTGTAACTCCATATAATGGTTCTGCAGCGATGAAGGCGACAACAGTCAGTGGTTCAGTCCCATTCGGATCTCAAGCCATAACACCACAATATATAACAAATTACAATGGGTCTAGCAAAAACACTTTTTATATCGAAGATACAGGCGTCTCTTCACTCCTATCAGATTATGCTATAGATGTTTGGTGGGGGTGGTGCCGTGAATATGCTTATAATAATTCTGATCTCAATTTGGGTTGCAGCAAAACTGAACCTGCCTACGTAAGTGCAAAAAATTGGGGAGATCCATTAATGAGACTTAAATTCTTTACCAATTAATTTAGGGATATCAATTTTGTTGTTTGACTCAAAAATTTGTTATTGAAAATAGTAGAAAGTTTAAATTACCAAAGTCCAATCATAAAGCCAATTTTTCCTACGCTATGGGGAAAATTGGCTTTATTGATGGACACTAATTGGGCCATAGTCTTCCATCAAAGCTTTTTAAGATTTAAAGGACTGCTGTTTATTTTACAGCCAAGATGTAATTCGATATAGTCAAAACTAAATTTACAAAATCATTAATATAATTATCAGGAAACACAAAAAATCAAATGCCGGTGATGTCTTAACGTATGAAAAATTTATTCATGTCGAATTTTGCTTAGCGTATGTTTTCCGCGTTTTGTTGGTGGGACCCCTTAAAGGGCGCGATTGTTGTATAACCTTTAGATTTAAACGACTTTATTATTTTTTAATCGACTATATTTTTTAAACAACTTTATTATCATGAAACATTAGCACCCGCCATTAAGTGAATGCCAGGGTGCTATTCCCCTTTTTCGGGGGATGTGCAAAAACACCCTTAAAGCATCTCACATACACTTATCAGAATTGTTTAAATGGTATTTACTCCCATAGTGCCCCCTCATCGTTCGAATCGTTTCCAAACCCCTAAAAACGCTTTAATAAACGCATTTCATCTGTGTAAACGCTAGGTGTTTTTATTCTCTAAATTCATTGATACGACTGCTTTTATGGCGTCTACAAAGGGGACTGAATTAGACATAAATTTTTCCAATTCTCTAAACGGGATACGGCAAGAATTCGTTCTTTTTGGGGCCACTCATTACAGGTGAAAATTTTTTAGACTTTCGTTACAGGGGAACGGAAACGATTCGAGGATTAAGGGGACACATAAGAAGAAATTTCCAAGTTTTATGACATATCTTATTCTATTTCTTTTATCTTTCGATAAAACGCTGCCTGGCTAACCTCTGTAATTGCGTAAATCTCTTTTAGGGGTACCGACAGCTTTCCACGCTTGTTGGCGGTACCCCATCATCAACTTTCTTAATTGTTCATCTATTTAACCTTTTTTGTTCTTTTGTTAGATAAATAACATTACTAGGTCGATTTATACCAGGCAATAGGAGGGTATCCATAAAGCTATCTTTAAAGTTCAAAAAGTTCCATGGCTTTATAGCAAAAAATGCTTCAATTAAACTGACTAATATTAATTCTTGGTAAATCTTCGAGCCAACTCCGGGTTTCCCACTATGTTCCCAGGGTACCATTTCTTCTTTTATCATCAACGGAACATTACCAATTATTTTCCACTTTCCTTCGTCTAAATCTTCTGAACGAGTAGTAATTACAGATACCACGATTGATTGAATGATTTCTTCGACTAACAAAATATTCTCACTGTTCATTTTTAATATAGCACAAGTTACTGATTTTTTACCTTTATGCCATAATATCTGTCCATAACCATAGGAACCATTAGATAAAGGTATGGAAAAAACATCTCCATCTTTCCATTTTTGAGGTTTCGGGCGTTTCCAATGAATCAGAATGTTTCTAATTTTTTCTACATCTTCATCATTTAGCACTTGGTGATATGGAGGAATTAATAATTGATTTATAAGAATTGCGACTTCAAGAATATGTTCACCATGTTTAGGGTTTGAAGTTATAAAAATACAACCAGCTTCAGCATCAATTTTAATTTTTTTATAAACTTCATTATTATATCTTTTTAATGCTTCACGTAATTTTTGTTCAGCTTCATAATTCGTTTCAAGGCCAAATTCTTCTGCCAAACTTTGGGCAATCAAAAAATTTTGGTAGCCAACGCTAGGTAAATTAATTTTTACATCCCCTACTTCTACAGTGCAATTTTCATTTATAACCATAACTAATCCTCCGTTTTTTTATTTTTCAAAGAAAAATTATACATTCATTGAATCAAGATTCATTTAAATCTCGATACCATTCATGAATATAAAAAAGAACCGGCGACAATTGAAATTCTTGTCGCTCAGTTCTTGAAAAGGTGTGTGATTTAAATATAGGATAAAAATTGATTAGTTAGTCAAGAACTTATAATTATTTAATTTTGAAAAATTACTTGTCCTTAAAAAGCAGGGAACCAATTTCTACCAAAATATTATTTACCATCTTACATAGGTTTCCCCACCAAGGTCACTCCATTTCTTTGGTGAAATAGCGTTAATTTTATTTTGTAATGTACCATTCATGCTCTTGGCACCACCATGCATATTAATATAATGTTGTTCCCACCAACTTAATTGGCTCAATCTTATATTTTGCTTCAACCTAGCAAATCCATATGTTAAACCTACCTTTTTGCCGTTAGACTTATGTGCCGCCATACGGATTGAATAAGAAGTTGGACTTTTAGATTTTCCAACATACTTTAACCCTACAGTTCCTCTTGGACCAGCGACAACTCTTCTCATATAAATTATACCTGTTGCTGGGTCATTATTAGATCTGCTAATTAATTGTCCTACTCCAATTCCAGCTCCAACTGCAGCTAATCCGGCAACTGTAGCATATACGACAGAACCTTCTATTACACAGGCATCCCAAAAGCAATGTCCACTAGAATCAGTATATATTAATGGGTTATTATCGGTATATGCATATAGATTCATACTAAGTGGGTCATCTAACTTCCCTTTGTACGTATCCTCTGTTATAAACCGTCCTAGGCTCGAATTATAGTAACGGGCCATTAAATAATATAAACCTGTTTGCTGGTCAAAACGATAACCTGCGTAGCGATAAGGGTTAATATCTTTCATTGTTCCTGTTGAAGAAGTTATCTTTCCCCACGCATCATATTGATATTGGGCTACTATATTTCCGTTCTCATCTGTTAGAGCTGTTACATCTCCATGCCCGTTCAAATGATAATAATATGTTTTTCCACCCTTAACCATTGTTACTGGATTACCTTGATCATCCCAGGAATATTCTACAATTACATTGGTACTTGCATCTGTCTCAGCGATAACTTTATCACCGGCATAATAGAAATTTGTTGTACCAGTTGATGTTGTCATACTTGTACGGTTACCTTTGTAGTCGTAAGTAAACTTAGCCAAAGAGCTTCCATTCTGGTCTTTTACTTCGATCAGCTGGTTATTTTCATTGTAAACAAATGTTTTATCGCCGTCGTTCGTAAGGTTACCATTCTGGTCATACGTATACGCTAGGCTGTTAACACCGGTTAACTCATTTGCGGCACTATATGAATAAGTCGTTGTTGTAGAAGAAGTATCTTTTGTCTCAATTTTCTTTGTACGGTTGCCAACTGCGTCGTATTCATATGAAATTGTAGTTCCATCCGTTAACGATTCTTTCGTTAATTGGTTTAGAGCATCGTATTCATAGGACATTGTCCCTTTATCTGTTACAACGCTTGTTTGGTTTCCATTGGGGTCATAGCTATATTTATAAGAGTCTAATATGTCCCCAGTATTTTTGTAATTTTTCAATTCGTTTATGCGATTGCTACTATCATATTGAAGGGAAGCATAGGAATTGTTTGCTCGTTTAACGGAAGTTACATTCCCGCGTTCGTCATAGACAAACTTTGCTCGATTCGAACCGTTTCTTGCTAACGAAATTAGTTGATTTAACTTGTTATAAGCATAATCTAAAGAAACAGTTGTTGTCCCTGATGGGAATTTTACAGAATTAGGATTACTATTAGAATCATAAATGTAATCGATCGGAAAAGAATCACGAGATTCTTTGGTCAATCGATTATTACTGTCATAGGTAAAGGTAGTTTGTTTGCCTAATGCATCTGTAACTGAAGTTAAATTTTTATTCGCATCATAAACAAAATCCCATTTTTTTACGCTATTGACATAGGTAGCGCTTAAACGATTTAAATCATCATACGTGCTAGTAATCGAATCCCCTTTTGGGTATACGATCTTTGTTTGGTTCCCATTTTTATCGTAATTAAATTGGGTAATCTGGTTTAACGGGTTTGTAATTTTAGATAAATGATTAAACTCATTATAACCATAATTAGTTACATTGCCTTTCGCATCGGTAACGCTTGTACGGTTTCCATTTGCATCATAACCATAAGAAGTAATTCCCGTTTTTGTATCAGTAACTTTCGTCAGTAAATTACGACCATCATATGCAAACGAAGTCGTTTGTGCTTTTGCATCTTTAACGCTAGTACGATTACCAACAGCATCATAACCGAACGTAATGGCATTTCCAAGCGGATCTTTGATACTTGTTACATAATTTCCCCCTGCATCATAAGTGTTGGAGGTAATGGACGCTCCAAGTTCAAGACGCATCGCATCAAACCATGCAGTTCCAGTCTGGTTTTTATAATAATAGTACACATCAATATAATCAAACGTCGCTTTAGGATTGACTTCTGCTGCGACATGCTGCCAATCAGATGCTGTTTTACTAAAATCGTTGGCATTAGTCCAATCGAATGCGGTTCCATCGGTATAATGGATGCCTACCTGCAGGGCATAATCGCCACCGTTAGGATTTGCTCCCACTTGTTTGGACCATCCTGAAAACGTCAATTTCGTATTGGCATCCCCAGAAATATTAATGTGCTGTTTGATAAATTTATCCTTTCCAGTTTCCCCTGTCATTTGGAAAGAAGATTCGCCAATATAAACGTTGTCATCACTTTGATTAACGTTTTGAATGATTTTGTCATTGGCAGAAAGATTGCCGCTAGTTTCCCAGTTTTCAGGCATACTTGGTGGATTGGCATCCATTCTTTCATAACTTGAGTTATCAACCAAGTTATAAGCTGAAAGAGTGGTTCCTTTTTCCAACTGGACGCCGTCAAAATGAGCAGTACCAGATCCAGCATTAAGACCAACAGATACTCGAATAGAATCCGTTCCACTTGGCACATCGGAAACAACAGCTTGGACCCTAGTCCAGTCATGAGTACCCTTCAAACCAAATGAGTAGGATGTAGGTTCAATTGGAGTTCCTTGCGTATCCAGGTATTCAATTTTTATTAAAGCGGTGCCGGCCGTGTTTTCAGTTTTTATATAGGCACTAGCAATGTATTGATCGCCAGCCGTATATTTAATCTGCTTGGAGCTGACAATCGCCCAACCGGTTGGATTGGAAATGCTAACTGCCTTAATGCCAAACCTCTTCGTAGTGGACCAACCAAAAGTGGCAGTTTTTTGGTCCTGCATATACTTAGTCCATCCATCTGGCCAGTTATCGCTATTCTTATCCAGTTCAAAGCTCGAGTTTGATAACAGGTTGTCGGCCGCTGACATAGGATGGGTATCGTAAAGGAGGTTCCCTTTTGAGTCATACCGACCAGCAGTCGTTTGAATGTTTGGATCAGTCGTTTCCATTTGATTGTTATTTCCATCGTAATCGTTGGTACTAGTATTTTGATTGAAATCAGTTTCTTTTGTTATGTTGTTCTGGCTATCATATTCATACGTTGCCTTCTGGTTATCTGGGAGCTGTTCCCCTGTTAAATTTCCATTTGTGTCATATGTGTAAACATAACCTTTTGTTAAAGAAGGATTAATTTTAAAATTATTACACGTATTACTCGAGTCTTTACTTAGATTCGCATCAATCACTGTCGTCAAATCATTATTATCGTTATAACAATATTGTGTGACAGCTTTACTCGACACATCCTGCGGGTTTTCCGTGATTTTTACAACATTTCCATTCGGATTTGTTGTATAGTCAACCTTTTTTCCTTCTCCATCTGTTACTGATGTTACAAGATTCGTTGTATCATAGGAATACGTTGTTTGACTTGTATTGGTAACGCCATTGGTTGTGATTGGTCTACTAACACTGGTCACACGGTCTAATGTGTCATATACAATTGTAGTTTTAATATTGCTTGGATCAATAATCCCAGTCAAATTATGATCTGTATCATACGTAAAAGTAGTTGTTTTCCCTTTTGCATCTGTAACTTTTATTAGATTACCAGAGTTATCATATTCGTAATTAGTTACCCTCCCTGCAGGATCCGTCACACTGGATACATATCCATTTGTACCATAAGCGATGGCGGTTTCCCTTAAGGATGCATCTTGGACTTTTGTTAACCTTCCAGATGTATCATATATAAAAGTAGTTTTATTTCCATTCGTGTCTACAATTGAACTGATATTCCGATTGGAATTAAAATTGGTTTTAGTACCGTCGTTATCAGTAATCGTATAAGTGCCATCACTGTTTTTAGCTAAATCAAGATAGATACCCACGGGCGATTCATATCCGCCACCGACTTTTTCTCCAAAAATTTGGCGTGTACTATCTTCATCTACATAAGTGATCGGGCCGCTTCCTTTATCTGATAAATACCTTTCCCAATTGGTAAACCATCCGTAACCGAATATTCCTTTTGTTTGCGATTTTCGGTTATTAAAAGTGCGAGTGAGACTTACTTCAGGACCATTCCCTGGAATATCGATATCTGTTTCCTGATAAAAAAGATTTCCATTTGCTGGGTTAACTCCGTCATTGGTTGTTAACCAAAATGATTCTGCACCGATGGGCTCTACTCGATAGTTAATTGTCAGGCGAGGAGTGTTTGTTCCACTATTCACACTGTTAAAAGAACGATACGGTGATGTGGCTTCGTTCTGTTGTTTCAGCATGAAACCATAATTTGCTTGGTAACCGTTATACCAGTCCTTCGCAAGAGTTGTAATGTCCCAGCTCCAATAAGCATTATACGTATTGCTTGTCACAGTGGATTCTTTTGTACTTGATGTTGCTGGCTGTGAATTCCATGTTACAGATGCAGGCCAATCACTGTTGATTCGGTATAAATCAACCGAAACCTGCTGCCCATCATTATTTGTTTGATACGCATTAAACGTCGCACTCGTAATTGAACTATTGCTAGGAAGGCTAGGCAGATAGAATCTAGCAAGAGCCCTTGTCGTTCCAAATGTACTATTATAGCCTGTGTCCAAATAGGTATTGCTTGAATAAATGGAATCAGGAGAATTACTTGCGACAAAGTTGTCCCTTAGAATGTTCCAATCATCAATCGTAGGATCAATCGTTACTGGAAACTTTGTCTTGGGATCCTTCAAAAATTCTGGGTCAGCTACCACATCTACAAATGTTTTTCCATTCTCTTGACGTAGCTGAAGGGTAACCTTTTCAGAATATTTTCCATCTGCATCGGTCATAAAAGGGTTTTCGAAAAACCATACTGGATTTCCCTTTGAATCTTTGAAAACAATTGTTCCATTCTTTTCTTTATTAGCTGTAACATCTTTTTGTTTTAGTTCAAAACTAAAAGTGTTATTATTTTGGTATTGATTCAGAACAATATCCTCTTTGACTGTTCCGCCGTTTACACGGTAACGAATATCGGTATCCTGTAACATCCCTTTAAATGTCACTTCATTTTCTTTAATAGTTCCCGGTACCTTATTAGCAGCTACTGGTACAAGGCCGATACTTTTTCCGTTTTTTTCAACCGTTACGAGCTCGTCATTTCCAGATTGTTGGGCGAACAAGGTTTTTACATCATTCGCAGTATTTTCAAACTTATCAAGTTTGGAAGGACTGTTTTTTAATTTATTGTCAACTTTTTTCCACTTTTTATCGGATGAATCCTGGTAAAACTGTTGATTCATGAAGATTTCTTCTGTGAAGCTTCCATCGGGATTTAAATATCTGGTTGAAAATGAAGTACGTTTACTGGTTAGTTCCAGTTTCTCCTTTGGAAGTTTGCTTGGCAATTCACCAATATCTGCAATTAAAGTTTGCTTCTTTGGTGCTCTTTTTGCTTCTCCTGGTGCTGCTTTTGCAAAATTTGGCCCTATTAAGCTAAAAATCAGGCAAAATGATAAAACAATTGCCACATAACGATAGAATGACCTAAATAAAGGCATGTAATATACTTCATCCTCTCTCAATTTATGTACTAATCCGGATAGTCCAGATAATTATACCTAGATTATTAAATATTGGATATAGAGTAAATAGTGGTAAAAAGGTAAAGGATTTACCACTATTTTGTAATCTTAATTGAAAGAAGTTTTACCTTGAAAATCACCCTTTCCTCCTTACAAAAGATAAGTCTAAAAAGTTTTGTATTCTATCTTCTCCGTAAAACCCACGCCTTTACATAGTCCTTTGATAAGTCGTAAATGATGCGATGGAGTAGCTGTTGTACTTCCAACTATATTTGCTACATCACATACACATAATTCATCTTCTACGCTTAAGGCGTAGGCAATTTTAATCCTAGTGTCATCGGATAAAGCTTTAAATATTTGTGACATCTCGGCTGAACCCCGTATTCACGCGTTGATAAACGCGTTTCATCTGTGTAAACGCTAGGTGTTTTTCAGGCGTTTTTATTCTCTCAATCCAATGATATGACTGACTTTATGGCGTCTACAAAGGGGCCTAAATTAGACAATAATTTTTTCAATTCTCTAAACGCCTTAAAATCGCGTTATTTCAAATAAAAAAATCCAACACCTTTCACAGGGCTGGAGTTCTTTTTATATCGCTAATTCAAATGATTGTTGGATTTCTTGTATTAATTTTTCTGCACCTTCACGAGAAAGGATTAATTTACCCTCAGCAAGAATTAAATTTTTATCAGAAACGTCACCTGTTACTACACAGGTCATATTGGGTTTATATTTTTTCAAGATGATCTGATCCCCATCAACGTAAATTTCGTGAGAATCTTTTTCTTCAATATCAAGTGTACGTCTTAATTCGATAGGGATTACCACACGACCTAATTCATCAACCTTACGAACAATACCTGTAGATTTCATTTAAACATTCTCCTTCTCAATAAATAATAAAATATATCTCTATTAAAATACTAATTAATTTCTATATTCGTCAATTTGTATTAATATCCAGCTATTTAACTCTTTTAACCTTTTAATATCCGATTAATTTTATTCTCGACCTGTAAATTGCCCAACAAACTCAACATCATCTATTTTCCAACCTTGCTCTTTCACATAGATCAAGGACGTTTTGACAATGACTGTTTCCGTGTTGGTAACATTATTAAATTCTGTGCTTAGCTTAAATTCATTAAAAAATTCAGCTTCTGTCTTTGAAGATTGATATTCAAAAGGCTTTAATCCTACCATTGAAGATTGAACTGATTGGTCCGAATTCGGAAGTTCCATGCCCGAAGGGTGGGTTGCCTTATATCCCTGATCGGTCATGAAAGGCTTAATATTCTTATATCGTTCAGCGGTCGTTTGGTAGGTGAAAAAGTTTGTTAGAAATTTTCTGTTTACCTCTAATGCGTCCGTGTTTTGGATAGATGATAAGGAAGCGATCTTCTCTTCGTAGTTGCTTTGGTTCGCTCTGACTTCTTGTAATTGTGTTCGTAAACTGAAGGCATACACAATAAAAACGGCAGCAGCAATAAATCCAAGCATTAGTAAAATATAATTTTTCTTTTTATTTGGTTCTATGACGTCTCACCTCCATTACTGAATCCGTCTAAAACCTAAGAAGGGATACAAGCTTTTCCATTGTTCAACAGAAGAATAGGACGTTCCATTACTGTCATTAGAATTAATGAATTTCCCATCTCCCACATACATTCCAACATGGGAAGCTCCTGGTTTGTAGGTAGAGAAGAAAACTAAATCGCCAGGCTTAATTTGATCTTCAGGAACGGGTATCGTTTTATCGTATTGTGATTGAGCTGTCCCGGACAGCTCAATTCCAACTTGTGCGAAGGTGTATTCTATTAACCCTGAACAATCAAATCCTCCTGCTGCTGGGGTTCTACCACCCCACACATAAGGTCGCCCAAGAAACTGATTCATAATAGCAAGGACTTCCTCCACATCAAAACGTTGAGTACCGTCACCTACAACGACAACGCTGTCATTTTCACCATTGTAATAGCGAAGCACATGTTCCACATAATTCACGTCACCGTATCCGGACCAACCCATTTTAGCAGCCATCAACTGACTAAATTCACTAGCTGTTTTTTTGGAATATCCCCCACGCTGTAATGCGTAATCAATAAAGCCATTTCCGAAGTTGTACGATTGCAAAGCTAGGTTTATGTCGCCTTTGGCTTGCTTCATTACCTTTGCAAAATGTTCCACTCCGATTTGAATCGAATATTCAGGGTCAGTAATGGTTCCAGGAGGAAGTCCAATTGATTCCGACGATTGCATCACATCTAAATGCCGTCCTCCTGATTCTTGTTGAATAAGAGCCATGATAAGCCCCACATATTCACCAATTCCATATTCCTCTGCATATTTCCTTATAAGAGGTTCATACCGCAAGACGTCAGCCGCTACTTGCGCTGTCCCTCCTGTTCCTTCTCCTGAAATGCCCGAATCAAATTGATTCTCTCCGCCTAAGCTAATAGAAATAAATAAAGCGATTCCGAAAATAAATGTGAGAAGAAGAAGGATACCAGCAATAATCCAAGTCAGAGGGTTTTTAAGAACGGCTATGGTTTTAGCAACTTTTGCCCCCTTCTCCAAAACACCTTGCATATGCTCTCCTTTCTAAAAGCAGTTCTGACACAATGAAACAGGTCATTGTTTATAAAATGAAATGTAATTGCGTCATAATGCTTTTCTCCAACATCATTTTCGTTGTTTAGTTCTTGTTGGGTTTCTACTTTCTGATTTCTTGACATTTTCAGTAGATGGATTGGCATTTCGCGATTTAATTTGTTGTTGAGCTTCCCATTGAGTGAGATGTTTGCCCGATTCTCTTGAAGCTGCTACTTCATTTTTACTATCCATTCTTCCTGACGGACTACGGTGAGAGGAAGGTTTAACCTCTTCGTTTTTTCTAGCTTCTCGGGCCGCCCGACTAGAATTACTACTCTTATTAGCGTCTTCACCTTTTCCACTTTTGTAATCATCTAAATGCACAATAGCAGCACCAGCATTTCGTGAAGCTGAACGTGGGGCTGCTCCTGCTGCCAATGTAGCAGCTGCAGTTTTCCCACCTTTACCAGTAGCTTGTTGCCCTGGATTGTTGCTAGAGCCTTGTTTTTGAGGGGTATTTTCTCCCCCTGCATTTCGGTGTTTTGATCGGATTCCACTCGTTACTGTACCAGGTGTAGCAGTTATAGCCGTTTTCCGTCCTGCTCCTTCTTCTCCTGATTGAAACCCTTCTTGACGATTTTTATAAGCTTGCCCTACCATTCTTTTTGCCCCTTTGAAACCCTTTTCGCCAGCGTCACCCATTTTACTAAAGGAGTTTGTTGTCGCTCTCTCGACGATTTGCTGACCTTGTATCATCCCCGCTGAAGCAACTTCGAATAGTTCAGAGCGGTATTTAAATAAGCCCCACATAGTAATACATATCAAGAAGACGACAAATGCATAGCCTTCTACTCCATTCGTGACTTTGACCGATTCATAAAGCAAGCTAACAATTCCCGTAATGACAGCGATTAAAAGCACCAATCCTGCTTTCATCAGTAACACGCCTACTATCTTTTTTCCGTGATTTAATGCACTTTCACTATAAGAAGGGATTAACGAAAGAACGAGTGGAATTCCCGTGAAGATCACTAATGCTAAGAACCATACTTGAAGCAAAAACTTAAAGATTCCTAACAACAAAACAGGAATAGAAAGGGCAATGGTGGAAATGATCGTAACGATTAAATACCCAAATCGTTCACCGCTAAAATCCGGTGTCATTTGCTTGTTGTTAAAGTTGGCTACTTCATCACTTACAATAACTTTTCTTTCCTCTTTTCCTTCCTTTGTATAAGGCTTAATTTCCAAAAGTTTATCTACTCGGTTTGTATCCTCACTTACAATGTCCGCTTCTTTCGTTGAGCCATAATTTAAAAGTAAATACGGACGCTTGACCATAAGATTAAACAATTGATTTTCTAATACCGCCATTCCTTCTTTGGGATTATAGGCTGCGTTGCTGTCAAATCCATCAGAACTAACAAGAACGTTTACCGAGCTGGCAATCCCTTCAAGTTCCGCCCCTCTGTCATTCAGCCATTTGATATTTCCTGTTGCATCAGAATAAAACCAAAAGGTGAGAACCATGATAGCCAAAGCACCAACGATTGCTTTTACCGCATGCCCCGCTTGTTGATTGACAAAATAACGCCATGCTGCGGCTCCTCCTACAAAAATGACAAACAAAGATAAGAAAGTCCCTGACATAATTTCATAGATTCGTTGACTCATAATTCCTGCTTCGCTTGCAATGATACTAATTAAATCGAAAGACATAAGCTGATCAATTGAATAAAGGGTAAAGCTAGCGACTGTTTTATTAAACCCCCACATTCCTTGATTAATGGCATGTAAGGCATTATCACCAGTATCTTTAAGACTGTCCCCAATATTCGCTTCCATCCTGTAATGATCGAGAGGATATTCCTTGCTTTCCAATGTCACACGGCCAACGGTTTCTTCTTTTTTCTGAACAGTCGGTGAGATATCATCCGCAAGTGAAGCTGTTGGCATTAGGAGAAAAAGTAACGCAAAACATATCCCTATTCCCCGTTTCAGGAATTTCATCCAATCCCTCCTATTTACAGTTGATACAAGCTTCCCGTTCAAATTTCTGTTTAATTTCATCACGGTTAATATCCAAACTTTTACTTGTATCAACTTTCCACATATCAGCTTTTTTACGGAAAACAATATTGTCCTCTACTGCATTATCACCATTCGGATTGTCAAAATCCGCAAAAACATAATATTGCTTTAATTCTTTATCGTAGTATAATTCAAAACGAATATTTTCATATTTCAGACCTGAATCTATTTTCTTAGTAGTCTTATGAACCTCATACGAACCCTTCTCATAGATAAATTCTTGCTCTTTTTTATAATCTCGATCAAACTTGGCTTTTTCCCACTTATATGCGATTTTTGCAATTTCTTCAGGAGAAGTTCCCTGATTGCACCCCGCTAATAGTGCCATCAAAGCAATAAATAAGATTAATAATTTTTTCATCAAATAAATGCCTCCTCGGTTTCTGCTCTGCCTCGGTCCTTTTCTTTTGTATTGAAGGCACTAATCCATTCGTTAAACAACACATCCGTTTGAATTTTGGCAGTACGACCGTACATATCTTCTACAATACACTGACCTTCTGTCAGGTTTTTCAGCATATCCCGATTCTCTTTGTTATCCTCCATGCCTAGAAACTCAATGATATTGGCTGCTTCTTCTGTCGTCTTTGCTTTAAAAGCAAATTTCGTTCCTATATTTTCTTTAATTTGTGGCTTGTTATATTCATAAGTGGACTGTGTAATGATATAAACGGCTGAGCGTAAGGAACGGCCAGTACGCAACAATTCATTAATGAGTCGATCACCAGCGCCCGTATTCATCAACATCCACGCTTCTTCGAAAATGGTTAACTTCACGACCGAATCATCACGGGCAAATTTCGTGGCAAATTTCGCTAATGGCTGCATGAGGGCAACGGCAATGTGTTCATCTCGAGTGGCAGCCTTTTCGCCTTCATCTGGCAGATTCAAGTTTTGAATCTGCAGGATATTTACTTGTTCATTAAGGCTAATCCCTTCCACATTACCATCTGAAAACATTAATTTGGCAATCCCATTTGTGCCGATTTCATAAAGCAAGTCACCTACATTTTGAACATCTTGATCATCAGAATCTTGTAAATAGCGAACAACCTTTAAAAGCCCTGGCTTTTTGTCCTGCTGCATAATATGTCGGACACCTTTATAAATGGAAGTTTTAACATTCCGTTCATTGGACTGAAGCTCCGATAAATATTCAAGAATGCCTACAGCTGCATCCTGAGCTTCCTCTCCTTCAAGAAAGGTAAGAGGGTCAAGCTTCCCAGCATCCTTCCTTTCACTCGATAGAGTGATATAGTTAAAGCTTTCAATTAACTCTTTGAAAAATGGAGCTGTACGCTCCATTTCAGGCGTAAGCGCCTGTTTGAATTTTTTTTCGACTTCGTTTTTTGGGTCCGTCATAAGGATTTTGGCTCCAAAGAAGACGGAATTTAGTAAGATATCTTTTAAAAGATAAGATTTCCCCATCCCCGTTGGTCCCGAGATCGTGACATGGGGAGAAGAATACTTGGAACCTTTCAAGCCCAAATGAGCGAGAAAGGGATGGTAAAAAACAAGAGATTGAGAGCTTTCAATGCTTTCTCCTACATGAGATAGGTTTTTCCCTAAATAAAAACCTACCGTATTACCAATTTTACGTGTAAGAGAAAAAAGGGATTCCGCAAACGATTCAGGAGTAAGAACTTGTTCCCAATCCTCCGCTACTATTTTGGCTGCTGGTAACGATTGATGGAATAAAAGGAGTTGATCGGCTAATGGCTGCACAAGTTCAATTTGTTGGTCTTTAAAATCGATGATGAGCCTTCTGGCTCTTTTTCGGACTTCCTCTTTCGTCTGACCGTATACAACAAAATGGATGTGAGTTCTAAGAAGTGGTTTTCCTTGATTTTTAATTTGATTTTCTAACCCATGTAAAAGTTCTCGCCCTGTATTAATCAAGCTATCGTCATCTTCATTCGCTTCGATCAATTGAGCGTCTTGGTCGCGAAAACGCTTTTTAATCGTATTGGTTTGGTTTTCATCCTCCTTCTTCTTCTTGTAAATCGTCCGCATATTGACTTCTACTGGAAAGTTATAGGACTGGAAGAAATACGCCCATTCTTTATAGCTTAAATCAATCGGAAATTCTGAAACTGGGAGAAACGCACACCAAGATTCATCATCTAACTGATTAATATGTAAATATCCCGCTTTCCCTGGGTCAAGCATGCCTTCCGTCAGGCTATAAATACTTCCCTCTCCGTCAGGTTGTTTCTGACCTCTGGCGAACTGATGACGGATAATATAGCGTAATTCTTTCTCTTTTACTCGGTAAGCCCCTAAATAGTTAGTAAGGGTTGTATAAGCATCTTCTTCCGATTCTTCAAACAGGCTGACGGTTAAATCATCAACCTCATTTCCTCCAAAACCCGCAAGCTTTTGTATGTATCGATTCATACTTTTAAAAGAAGAAGAAAAGGCACCAATGATACTTTCATCAAGTTCTCGACGTTTCAGCTTCACACCGACAAAGAATTTGTATTCTACAACATTTTTGACTTCTTCACGCAAAATCTCTTTTGTTCGTTCCGCATAATATTTCCCTATCTCCGCATAGTTGCCTTCATACTGTTGTTGAAGACTATTCATCCGTTTATCAATATCAACAGGGATGGGAATGATTTTATAATCAATTTCCTCAAAGGCCGCTAACTGCCATGCAAGCCTTTGAAGACGGTCCACAAGATGATTTTCGGCTTCCTGCTCATTTACGCCTACGGTGTTTTCGTATAAACGATAGTAAGACCAAGCTTCCATTTCATGCGTATAGATAACATTTTCTTTATATGATTGAATCGGAAATTGTAACATGGATCCACCACCTTATTGGAATCGCTCATAAGACTGTGCTTTTTTCATTTGAGGCTGGTAAATAGGTTTATAGCTGCAATAACTGAATCGTTTAGTAAACAAATATCGGAAGTAACCAATAAAGAAACGGTCTAAGCGTTTCCCATCTAGTCTACTTCTACAAATCGTTCCGGCGATCATCCACGGCAACACGGCGTAAAAAGCTAGTTGCAAGGCCGTGGGTAAAACTTGATTAATACTTCCTCTAAACAAAAACAAAAGCCCAAATATCAGAATAGCAACAACGATTTGCCGAATTTCAATCCCTTTGGAAAAGACGATAGATTTTTCACCTTTCCCAATTTTCCAAATTTTCAAGGGGTATTTGAAGAACTTCCGGTAACTATAAGCTTCTGATCTCAATTAAGACCACCACTTTTTACTTTGTTCCAGATAGCAGTTGCTATACTTTCAAACTCTCCTGGACTAGAAACAATCACATAACAGACAACCGCAAAGATAAAGCTAGAGAAAAACATGCCCCAACGTTGCGAAATAAACGCTCGAACAATCATGATAATCATGATAATGAACAAAACCGCAGCGACTTGTGATGAAGCATATTGGGTAAGTCCTGTAATATCTGGCATTTAAATCATCCTCCTAAAGTATGTTTTAATTCTTGAACATAAAATTTATTGTTCTCTTTGTTCACAACAAGAGTAAACGGATGTTTCGTTTGTAGCCCCGTATTGGCCTCCTGTAAGAGCACAAGAGCCTTCACAATGTATTGACCTTCTTTCTTTCCATCATAGACGACAAAGTCTTCCAATCCCTTGTACTCATAAAGTTCTTTAAGAGACTCGGGATTTTCCATTAAGTATGACATCTCCTCAATAGAATTGGTCGTATACGAAGTGAAGAACTGTGTAGCAAACTGTTTCATTTGATCCTCAATTTTCACATTCTTTTTTGATTGATCAGTTTGATCTTGGACAGCTACCATTCGCGTCTCGCTCGGTAGAGCTTGATAATAGGGCTGTTCAATCACATTGAAAGAGTTCCCGTCGGTTCCAAGTCGAACAACAATCATTTGCTCTTTAACTCCTAGCGATTCGTCACTTTTCGTAACCTTGTCCTCTTTTCCTACATCTTCTTTGCCTTCATTGTTTATCTTCTTAACATCTACTTGTTCTTTTTTTTCAATGACCTTGAAAAGTTCATATTCGATTGCGTACACATAACTGGCTGCATCTTCGTTTACATTCTCCACATCATATAAGCTAGCACTCTTCAAAACACGTTTTCCTTGAAACGCTGTAAGATTCTCTAACTCTCCTACTTTTAAGCCTTCAGCAAGGAAACGTTGAAGTGTTTTTGCTCGTTCCTCTCGCTCTTTTTCATCATTCGATACATTGATATAAGTATCTATAAACTGATTGGCATAAGTTTTACCAGCAGGCGAATTGGCAAAACCCACCTTATATAAACTGGCGATTTGCGCTGCTGCTTTAGCCTGATATCCATTTACTTTTTCATTTAAAAACCCTGTCCTAGCCCATGATTGGAAAGCGAAAAAAATGACTCCCACTAGCACCAACCAAAATAGGATGGAGAAGACCCTTCTTCCATTAAAACGAGAGGATCTCAGACGTCTTTCATCTTTTAGGACTTTCTTTCTACCTTGTTCTGCATTTTTTTTTAGCCCACCCATCAATTTGCCGAAAAAACTCATTTAATCCCTCCTATTTCTAAGGCATTTCGGACATATACACGGCGAAAATAGGTATCACTTCCCTCTTCCTCAATCATTTTTCGATTAATAAAAATTTCACCGATTTGGAGATTTTTAATTTCGCTTGGATTGGCTTTAAATCGTTCTACATCTCGCACGGTCCCCATATTAGCTTCATAACGTAGGTGAGGATATTTTTTCTCAACCTGCTGCGTAATTTCCCGATCGGAGAACGTACCGAAAACTTGTGCTATTCGCTCAGCATCCTTAGATGAATTGACACGGCCAGTGGCAATAATGTTACAGTTTGAGATAATCTGTTCGGTCATAATCGGGTCAACCGCATCAATATCGGATAACGTTTGTGTAGAAATAATACATTCGAAGCCGGCTGAACGTGATTTATTAACAATGTCTACAATTCGCCGATCTCCATAAGCAGAAAATTCGTCATATACTCCAAAAATGGCCTTTCTTCCTTGCACCTGTCTGTAAGCTACTAAACTATTAACGTCAAGAATGATCATCTTTCCGATCTTTTTTATGTAATCAGCATATCGGCTTCCAGATATACTAAAAATGACAACGTCGTTTTGATCTGTAATCGCTTGAAGGTCAATTCCCTTTTCACTTTCTACAAATAAATGACCTAAATCAGATTCTAACAACTCACCTAATTGCATTTTCAGACGGGTAAGACACCCTTCTACAATCGATTCAGGAAATTCATCATCCAATATTTTCTTGATACGTTTCATTCCCTCTTGAAGTTTCGTTACGGATCGTTTACGCTTCTCTAAAACTATTGTTTTAACCGTCTCGATCTTTGGCTCAGAAGGAGCAATAAAATCGCTTAAATCATCATCCAGAGACATTTGTTCTGGCTTTCCGATCACAATCTTCTCTTCTACTTCAACCTCGATCTCTTCCTCAATTTCTACCTCTATACTGTGTTCTTTAAAAAATTCATTCATGTACTTAAAGTTCGTTAATCGCGCAATGGTCTTAAAATCTCTTGGAACACCCGCTTCATCGATAAGTTTAACGACAAGCTGTAGATAACGGGAAGCAATATCCGTATAATACGCCCCGTCCCCCTCACTCGAAAAACTAAACAAGGACATAAGCTTATCTCGGGTTTCAGTAGGGGTTCCGTTTTTAATAGGGTTATACGTTAAATCATCCATTTCAGAAAACAGATAGACCTTTCTGCCATACGCTTCACACAAGGCTTTAAATTCAAGCATGGATTTTCGTTCGCCCTTGCCGTCAACAAAAATAACAGGCTTATTTTGTTGCAATGCGGCTTCCATTAAAGAGGCAATTAATGTCGTTTTACCTGTACCTGTTCCGCCTGTAGCAAGCATGTGATAGTTTAATTCTTTGGATCCAAGAGAAACACGTTCTTTAAAATCGGTGTACCCTACAAATACTTCTTCAGAAGACTTTTCTCGATATGTTTGCTGCTTCTTGTTCAAAAATTTCACTCTGTTTTTACGAAATGCTTTATATTTCTGTTCTGTCTTTTTCTTCTTTACTTCGCCGGATTTGGTTGTCACTCTCTTTTTCCAAAAAAACTTCGCAAAGATAAAGTACCCGAATGAAAATAACAAAGCTAATCCTACTAACATCACATATGAAGAAGTTTTGACGCCAATGACATTTCCTTCATTAAAAAAACGTTCAGCACCCGTTGATAGATAAGGAATATTCATTTCTGAAACAAATCCAAAATAAGTAAGTATGTTACCTGATTGAAATTGCCAAAGAAGAAGGAAAATTCCTACTCCAAGAGCAACATAAGAAATCCAATCTCGTTTAAAAATATGAATGATCGCAAAGATCAACATTCCCAATAAGGCAGGTAAAAAGAAGATGATCCCGATAATCCCAATCAAGCCATACAGGACAAGTTCACCAATGATATGATCTGTTTCAGTCTGTTGTGTTTGCTCCTGGCTCTTCGCCATTGGATCCACTTGGCATCACCTCTTCCCAACGTTCTTCCACAATAACCGAAGGAATTTTACGTACTGAAATTTTACTAGCGTTAATTAATCGTTGCTTCGCTTCATTGATAACATTGTGTATTTTGACATCATCAGCAAAATAAATAACTTGATCATAAGAATAAGGCTGGTCTTTTAATCGTTCACTTGAAAGCAATTCCTCAAAAAATGTAAACTTTTCATCATATCGTTTTCGTTCTTTCTTATTCAGTTCCAGCTCTACCCAAGTTGTCGTAACCTTTTCATCAGCCGACTTGAAAAAGAACACAGCATCAGGTATTCGGTCCCTCATTGCATTGTAGGCCTTTAATTTACTTTGATTATCTCCCTCCCCAATCATTGAGTGACGAATTTCTCTTTCCGTCCGATATTTAAATTCAACTCCCTGCTTATTCGCTTGAAACTCATAAAACAAAATAAGATCGGTGATAAGAAGATCATGCTGCATGGTGTAAATAGTTGCTTTATTCGGAACGGTTACATTCACATTCGTAATCTTCCGGGCATCAATTGTGCCGAGATATACTCCAACCTTATGCGCAATACGTTCATGCTTCACGTACTTGTATTGTTCCAATTTCCGAAGCCTTCGGTATACTCGGTGAATATTCGGCTCACAGAATTTCAACATAATCTGTTTGGCCGTCACCATCCCATTTCTCAAAATAAACGAAAGGTATTCTAAATCTTTTTCTTTTAACGAAGTGTACTTTAGCATCATAAAATTATCATCCTTTACCACCAAATATAGGAATCACTCTCCCTTTTAGAAGTTTACCAAAACAACAACTAATTGCATAAACAATAATTACAATTAATACCGCAAACAACAGTACAACTAAGTTTAAGCATTTTCACGCTCACCCACATAAGCTTTAATCCACCAATTCTCGGAATAAGAATCACTGGAGATGAATAATTATGCATCGGGAATTATAGAAAAATATACAATTCTCCCCTGACAAACCTTAAGAATACTTACCTAGAATCATAATATTCAATTTTTCCTCTTTCACCATTAAGTCCTTATCATTCCTCTTTTTGACCTAGCACTTGACCTTGATCTTGAACCTATTTTTTGACTTTGAACTTACTCACTTGAACTACATTTACTTGAACTTATCTCTTGAACTACCTCTTTACCACTCACTCCATCATCTAAAATCTATCCAACACACCCCCATCTCACTTTATATTACCTCCGCCTTTAGACTAGTAGTAGAAGACCTCGGCTATGTTTACGTAGTATAGGCGAGGTCTTCTGCTGGTTACGGGATAAACAGGAGGTAATATTTCCTTACATCATTGGGGTGAGCAACGATTTCAAATCGCAAATAATAAAGACATTCATTAACATTAGATTTACGTATATAAATCTATATAGTTTGTGTTCTATTAATTTGAATTCAGTGTACTACACGTACACTTGTTTGACAATAAAAGTAATGGAATTTGATTCCAAATCACTAGAATTCTGACTATTCACATATGTATAATAGCCTATTAACCCCATCTCCAATAAAATTATAATTAACATTTATTTACAACTAAATAAGACCCTGACCTTTCATTATATCCTTTTCAAATTCCCCCATCAATCCCAGAAACTCATTAGACTTTCTTTACAACAACTGCCAACTATACAGACAGCAATTATCTGCATAAAATATTGTATAAACTTTGTGTGACCCCCACTTAAGAAATATAATATTAGTCTTATTTAATCTAGCAAACTACTCCAGCTAATCGAAAACTAGATATCGAACTGAAAGAGATACCTAGTCATGCAGAGGAATTCTTGGCCTGAATAAGCATAAAGATAGGGAAGCAAGAACGCGAGCAAAGGATAGTATAGATATGTATTGGCAGACTGGCTCATTAATTTTAGCCTGCCCTAGATGGCGGAGAAATTCCTGATCGATACAATAAATCAACTTCGTGAAGCACTAGCTCTGTTTCTAACGTTGGCATAGGTAATGTGCGAATAGTTGTATTCAATTCCGGCATTAATTCAACACATGATAATTGAGCTTGCTCAATTTGGTTTTTTCGTAACCGCAGCAGCCTTTTTAAAAGCATAGATCGACAGGCTACTTTTGTGACAGCTGCACGCCCTTGGCCAATACTACGCTTTATTATTTTTTTTGAACGCTTCAGGACTTCTTTAAGGGTGGATACAGCCATACCGAATGATTCTGCAAGCGTATTTAAAGAACCCTCTAAAAACGCCGTTTCCGGGCTTGTATGGGCTTCTAAATAGGCAATAATATCTTCTTCTCTCTCTTCGTAATGGGAGCGTATCCGTTCTTCACGGGGTTTTTTAAATTTATACCAACCTTCCCTTCCGGAAAATTGAACTTGTCCATCCGTCCATAAATCAAGCAAACCCTCTACATAACTACGTTTTGCCCCTTTATACTTACCAGAATAAGCACTTCTCAAAGTTCGTTCAAATTCATGTTTTGATAGAGGATGCTCCAAATTGCTATTGAATTGATCTAACTCGTCATAGGCTTCTTCAATAGACTTTCCACTAGCATAGTTAGCAATGGCCATAGTTAAAAGAGCATTGTTACGGCTGGCTCCATGATGGCCTTTTTGAATATCGGTAGCACAGATCAGTGCACGATACCAGTCAGAAGACGTTTGATCAAAAGCTGAATCGTCTTTGTTGTAAACAACCCGCAAAAAGGCTCTTTTCTCTTGTTCCTCATACTGCCTGGACCATTCTATAAGCCTGCTAGTGCTTGCGGGGTGATCGTAAAAATCAAGCGTATTGTCTTCTCTAGGAATACGATAAAAGCCGAAGGGCACACATGATGTATCAACTGGAACATATTTACTTAATGCTTTTCGAACATTATCTGACAAGCGTTCCGCTACTCTCAAAGCCTTGTAATCTTGATTTTTATGTATATAAAAAGGCGTATCCAGCACAAAGAAGCCCTGGAACCCTCTTGGGGTCTCCAGTAGGAGATTTGGCCGAGGCAACCCTAGTTCTTCACATCCTAAATAAAGAGCGTATAGGTCTACTTCTTTTGTATCAATATCGATACTAATGACATTGATTTGTTTTAAATTCTCACGCTCGTGTCCTTTAATTATTCGGTTTTTGAATTCATAGTATGTACCACCACGATAGGTATTTGGCGTCCAATGAGACAACCTCTGATACTTCTCGTGCAGTGTTTCATACGAAGTCACGATGTAACCTTTTCCATCCATAAGAGCGGCTTTTGACGGCGATACGAAGACTATACCTTTACGATGTGGATCCTCATGCACGGTTTTCGAGTAAGCTACAACTCTACTAAATGGTCCACTGGAGCCTTTTTTCTTGTATAAATGCAGGCTATTATGTGTCATGAATTGCATGACTTCAACTGTTGAAATTACACTTATCATTTCATTTCCTGTCATTGTTATTCCCATTTGTACACCTTCTTCTATTGCAGACTCTCTTAATCTATTTCCGCCATAAATTGCACCGATTTCCATTTCTTACATGCAAATATTTGTTGAATAAAGTATATCGAACTCGGTTTTTGAAAAAGGCTGCTCTCTAAGAGAAATGCACCAAAAATAAAAGGCCCCTTGGGGCTTAGAGCCTCAAGGGGTTGAAAAAAAGATTGATTTTTTTTACTACACGGTTTGGACGAGAAAACGCACCAAAAAACATAAAAATGCACCAATTTTGCCGTACTTGCCTATTTGAAATAAGTACTCATAAAGGTTTTATTTACCAAGGATTTCGCCTGATAATTATAAATATTTACTACACAGGTTGGACAATGAGGTCCTACTGCATGGTGCATTTTTAAGGCACGGGTTGGACGAAGTAGTGAAAATTCATGGTGCATTTTCATGATATTTATTTTACATATTTTTTCAAACTATTGATATATAAGTGCTAATCTGGCACACGGGTTGGACGAAATTATATTTAATGGTCATTTCAAGTAATTAAAAATTACTTTTATTCCACACGATTTGGACGTCAAAAGCTTATAATGGTGCATTTTAAAGGATTTTGCGGCACAGGTTGGACAAAGTGGTGCAAATTTGTGGTGCATTTTTATTTTAAATAGAGTACCATAACCTTATATAAGTTTATGGACGTACTTTTTTCAAAGGAGTGATATGAATGAGCGATTTAAAAACCAGAACAAGAATCGGCAATACACTAGATTCAAATTTACTAGAAAAATTAAAAGAACTTTCTAATGTTACTCGTATCCCTATGTCTCGCTTGTTAGACGAAGCCGTAAAAGATCTGATTCAAAAACATACTACTATAACTCCTTCTAGCCATTAAACAACACATAATTAAAAGGTAAAGGAGGTCCATAATTGATTACAGTCAATTATTCAGAAATTGAAGATCAATTAATTTTACCGTATCAATTATTAAAAATTGCTATATTTGAAGAAACAAAACATCTTTTTGAAGAACGAGTAATTATAACAGAAAAATGGTGCAAAGAAGCCTATCAAATGACTGAGGATGAGGTCAGGAATCAATATCCTCCTAACGGAATGAGTCCGAGTTTTAAGGCATTATATTTTTTCCTAACAGAAGGGTTATATTTTAAAAAGCATATTACAAAATACATGATTAAAGAAGCCGTTTTAAGATATTGGGAAACCATTATTACTACCATATCAAGTTATTTATATAATGAATTTCCTGAAGAGGTCAATCTGAGTTTAAACGAAATAACGATTGACCAAACCATCGAACAGAATTATTTATTTACCAGTATGGATAATGACTATCATATGATAAGGAATATTGTCGCGAAAAAGAAAGAATTTAAAGAAAGGGGTGCGGGGCAATTGGCTGCTGATCTAATTGATAATAAAGGCAATTTTAGAGGAATGGCCGAACTCCGTCCCACTCAAACAACACACATTACATTGAAAGAGGATCAAGAAAATATTTGGATAAGGTTGGTAGATTCAGCTTATAATGCATTGGATGAATGGACAGCTGATGTATTTGATTTGATCACCTATCTATGGCTAGTATCTCCTAAAAACACCGAAGGATATATTGAATTTCATAGTAACGATGCTTTACAACTAAGGCAAACACAGGACTCTGAGGAAAATACAAAAGAGTTAATCATTCGAGAACGAGATCGTTTTAATATTATGAAAAGAGTGGTCGCTTTATCAAGCATGTGGGTGTCATTAAGTGATGGGAAGGTTATTACTCAAGAGGATAAACAGTATGATTTCCAAGATTTTAAGCGAATGTTTGATATTGGAGCCTTGCGTGTGGCCTATGATAAGAATTCAGGTGAAGCACAAGGGATCTATGCGTTACAAATTAAACCAACAGCCATACTCACTCCTTTAATCAATGCCTCTAGTCAAATGATTGGTTTGTTACATATCAAGGTTTTTCAGTATAGCCATCAAACACAAAAAGAGCATAAACGGCTGCTGCGATACATTGATCGACAATGGAAAATGCGAATCCGACTCAAATCAAAATTGACTCAACCTTTTAAAATATCAACCTTATTAAAAGAGATGGATATACCTCTACGATATAACTGGAGTGACAAAAAAGATAAGTTGGAAAATGTATTGGATGACTTTAAAACGGATGGAGTCATAAAGAATTGGTTGTATAAAGAACGCTTTGATGAATCTGTAGTAGGCAAAAAAGGCTGGTATAAGAACTGGCTCAACTATAGTATTATTATTTATCCAACAGACAACTTGCTCGAAGGGTACAAAAAGCATTTGGAACTGCCATCTCCAGCGATAATAGATGAAACCATCTTAAAAAAAAGGCATCAAATAAGTCCAGAAAACACCTTGTTAAGAACGGAAGAAGCAAGGTTTGTTAGCAGTTCAAAGTCTGTAATACAAGAAACGGCTTCAACAATAGAAACAGCAAATATGATTGAAAAAACATTAATGAAAGGAAACTATAAAATTCATGACCAGACGAAAACTTTCAAAATTGCACAACAAGCGTTTGATTTTGATGAAATACAAGAAATTAAATTATCGTCCGAAGCCATGGATCAAATGATTAATCAATTAAATATGAGTATTCGCCAGGCAGCTGAAGAAATTGGGATTGCCCACACTACTCTCTCTCGGTACCTTAAAAAAGAAAATAAGCGTCAAAACAATAACAATGCTGAAAAAATGCTAAATTGGCTGAAGGAAAAAAGCAAACAGCCGATATAACTACGTCCTGATGTTCACTAACTTCTTAATAAACACAAATGCCCCGTTCCTTGGTCTTATTGCAACACTTTGGTTATCGGGGTCTTTGTTTGTTTAAAAATATGGCCGCAAAAGTTTGCCTTCGATTAAACTTGAACAGTGAGGTTCTTCATTCAACTGGGAGCATATGCTTCTGCTATTGAATCTACATAAATCAGACATTGCACTAAGAATCTAGATCTATCTTATTATCAACTTGATTGTTAGCTTAACTAAAATCACTTGCACTCAAACACAAAAGTTTTGGAATTGAATGGCTTTTACTTTTCTAAAACAATACTAGAAAGACTTCAATCTCACTTGAATGTACATCAGCGGTGTATCCTCCTCTCACCTTCACTTTAAACGTGTAAGATTTTATTTGATTGAAAGGTAGTTTTCTGGAATCTATTTGTCTATATAAGAAAATATGATTGTACAGAGTCCCACTTATTTAGCAGTTTGTATAAAAAAAGGTTTTCTTAAAGAATACATATTTATGTAAATCTTAAGTTAAGGATACAAAATGTACTATATATGTTCGATGCCCTAATAAAACAAATGATAAAACTGCCAATTAAGGACCTTGATTGCGGCCCTTAATTATCTTTCTAACTTAAAAAGGTAATGAATCTGCCTTTTATGGCGGTATATAATGGGCGTATTACAAAAATAGTTAGTATCTGTCTTATAATTTTACATGGCTTATTAAATAGACTAAACGTTAAGTAACGCAATTGCGTACCCTAATCTCGGTACCTAAAGGTTTGTTTTTTTCTCTAATTCTACGTTTTTAATTGCATATATTTAGCTTGTTTTCTATAATGTACCTTAAAGGTACATAAATACCAGCCTTTTAGGTCCATAAGGTGGTGGGAAAATGAATCAACCTGTTGAGTATAGTTATAAAGACTTGGATCAACTAGAATATGATGCGAACACCTTGCATTTTTTAAGAAAAAAACTAGATGATTTTACGATTGAAGTGTTTAGAAAGATCGTGAATGAAAATAAGATTCATAGAGGGTTGATTAAGGCCCGAATTGACGATTTTCATTCAATGAGAAAAAGATACGATGCTTCTTTCTTAGTTTTAGAATCTCAGGGTTTTATTGAGAAAAAAGAAGATGGGACAGCCACTCCCTATTTTGTCACGATTCGCGGAAGACAATTGGGACAACTGTTAAAAGAAGAAAAACTCAAGCGAGAGGGGCTTTGATATGATTAAGCCATTTAGTGAAAATGAAAAACTTGGAGCCATAAAAGCTTTATTATCATCTCACTTACTATCAGAAGAAGTAAAATCAGAAATAGGCCGTTTCCCATCCCAAGCAATTGTTGGATTAGGCCAAGGAGGCGGAAGAATTGCAGCTGAATTGTCTCGTTTCGGTTTTTCAACCTATTTGCTGAACTCTTCTAAATCAGATTTGGAAGAACACAAAAACTTAATTCCTGAAAACCGTAGAATTGTGACATCAAGTAAAGACTATCCAGAACTTGAAGGAACTGATAAGAATGCTCAATTAGGGTTCCAGATAGCAAAAGAAAATAAAGATTTATACGTAAAAGTGGCTCTTGACGATACGATTCAGGAAGCTGAATTTGTATGGGTCTGTGTTAGTTTAGGTGGAGGCACTGGAAATGGAGCTTTAAAAGTGGCACTGACCTATCTCTCAAAAGTAAGAGAAAACAGAGCTTTGCCAGGCGGAAAGATCCCGTTGGGCGTTATCTGTTCCCTGCCGTCTTCTGATGAAAAAGGCTCCGCATTTAGAAGAAATGCACTGGCAGGAATTAGTGTTATCCAGCAATTAATGAGCGAAAACAAAATGGGTACGGCAATTGTCATTGATAACGAAAAGATGAAAGACTATTATGCGAATAATCCATTGAAAACGTATGGTGGCACCGAAATAGATGCGAAATCGTACAGTAACATGGTAATAGCAAGCACCATCGCTGAAGTGTCATCCTTGCCGATAATGGAAGGAAGGTCCGTATTTGATAAAACGGAGTTTTTGACAACAGTCTCTACCCCTGGTTGGCTCTCAATCTCAAAACATAAAGATCTAAAAAGCGATGAAAACATTGAATCCGTTATCGACAACTTATTTAACAACAACGAAGTGCTTGCCAATTACGAAGTAGAAAATGCTTTTGCAGGTGCTGTTGCGGTCCTTTATCCGTCTAATAAGAATATCTCTCCAAAGATTGCGGATGATATATACAGTTATACGTCCAACTTATTAAATACAAAAGTAAATTTATCAATTGCAAAGAATTCAAAATTGGACAGCCTTACTCTTTATGGATTGGCAGTCTATCCTACCCCTTCCACTCGTATTCAGAAATTAAAAGAAGAGTTAAAACAATGGGAACAGATTGAGAAAGAACAAGAGGAAGCCAAAAAACAAGCCGCTGCCAGCATTGGACTTGATGAATTTGATGAATTTTTCTCTTCTACCAATACAGCTTCGATTAGAAAGAAACTAACTTTAGATGATCTAAATGAGGATTTCAGGGATGCTAAAAACCAGCCTAAGAAAATTCAGGCTACTGCGCTAGAGGATATTGATTTTTAAAATAGAAACAGCTGTAGGATTCCGTTGAAACCTACAGCTGTTCTTATAGGGGTCCTGATGTCCAAACGCAGATTTTATACGTTAATACAGATATTGTAAAAAATGTGTGTTTGGACTATGAATCTATACCAAAAACGGTTATCTGAGTATGATTTCGGTTATTTGTTTTTTGTTTTACTTTGAGTGATAGAAAAACAGATCAAAAAATAGCAATGAAAAATGTACTTTTAAATTAACCAGAAACGACCGCTTTTCGTACGATGTTTATGACACATTTGTTGCTTTAAACGTTATTATGAATGAGAGATCCTCACATGCTCAATAATTGCAAAGATTATCTGCTCTTCTAGAACTGCAAAGTTTTTATCGAGTAAAAGATGTCTTCCTTCAAATCGAAACGCCTCAAGTAAGTAGAAAACACTTGGTTTCTTGTATGCTCGACTATTCGCTATACATCGCTGCCAAACCAAAGCTTCAAACTCTTTCGATTAGTGACAATGTTGGACGCACTTGTGAATACGTGTTTTCTTCAACTCCACATGCCCTTCCCATATCTAGTTCTATCCACATTTCAGACCGAATACATTTTTCTACTTCTTTTTCAACAATTGCTGAGCTAGATTCTTTTACAACATCTGCTGTATAACCTTCTGGCAGACGTTGTTGAAGAAAATCATATAACGCCTCCTTGGCGATTTTCCAGCCTTCTTTTCGAGTAGAAGGTACTATTCCTATAAGTTTACCTTGACGTAACCATCTACGAACGCTTTCTTTGATTGTCGTGATTTTTATAGGTTTTTAACAATTCAAACACTTCGTCAACACTATAAATGTCCATCAAATCACCGATCCTATTTAATACAAAGAATGTTTTGTTAAATCCATGATACAACACTTGTTGTATTAAATCTGAGCTTTGTGGAAAATGTGATAAATGGTTGATTTTCCCCCTTAGCGTAAAATCATTTTCAATCATCGACCGCGGACATTAACGCTGCTTAACGCATTCGTTTTTATCAAGCTTACCCCTTCACCAACACCTTTAATGTACTGATTTTATCAAGTATTGATTTTTCGAGCTTTATCCCTTCAAAAGACACATAGCGCTATCGATATTGAATGGTAAAATGAAATGAATTTCATTCAAACTAAAAAATTACTTACTTCCTATTTGTATTTATGATTCATTTACGAAAGCGATTGATTGATCTTACGAAAACGTTACTCATGCACTATGGTTTTTATCAATCATATACATTCGCCAACTACTTCAATTGAAAAATTTGTACAAACATTGATTTATCGGGCGTTACCGATCCGCAAACGATCCTCAGCGCAATCGTCATTGATCGATAAAATTAGTTTGATTTCATTCAAATTCACAACCGAATCATTCAATCTTGTTTTGACGAATCATTTTCGAATTTGATTCATCGATTATCGTAAGCTACCGCAATCGCTACACGTCGTTTATTCCAAACAGCGCAACCGCTGCGCACCGTCCAAGAGGATGTAACGCCCTGCAAATCAACAAAATCGATTGATTTGTAAGCTTTTTGAGTGTAAAATTTTTATTATTAGACAAAAACGAGAATAGGGGGTGATAGAATGGAAAATCAGGATATGGAAACTTTGTTGAAGCAAGAATTTGCGAAAGATCCTGTATATCGGCTTGTAATGTTGGAAGGATTACAAGAAAGTGTGTTTACGCCAGGTATTCTTTCTATGCATAAAGATATCTCTTATAGTACGGTAGAAACAGGGAGAATCATTGTTCGTTCTGATTCAACTATACGAAATCATTTTCGATCTGATTTAATTGAGTACATAGAACCTGAAAAATTCGGTAAGTTCTATCGCTTAAATTATAAAAGTGTATTTCGCTTACACCTAATTTTTTTGTTAATGGAGAAAGCCTCAAAGACAACTATCGATATATTGGCAGAGCTAGGTATAAAGCCAGCTATTTCAATGGGAGGAAGTTTAAAACGAATTCAGAGGATTGATAGTAGAGAATTACAGGAATGGAATCAACAGAACGAGAATAACCAGGAAGAAATCCAAGAAAGATTAATAACTTTGGAAAATAATTTAGGCATCCAGGGAATTATGCTGAATATCCTTAAATATGAAAAAGATTTGTCTGATATTGAAAGAATGATAGAAAACGCTAAAACTACTATCAACCGAATTAAATCCGAGTCGTATATGAGATATTTAGAAGAAAAGCAGTCCCGACTGTTAATCAATTCTTTAAAGAAAACAATGCAGAAACCGTCTCTTTTTGCTTTGTTTAAAAAGAATGATGAAATCAATATTGAGCAAATATCAAAGGAAATTGAAACAACGCTCAAGGGAAAGATGGATCGCGAAGTAGAAGGTCAAGTTAAGGAACAAATGGAGGAAATTCAAAAACTTAAGGAAGAAAAGAACAGGGTGAATAAACTTTTGCAAACAGAAAAAGAACAATTTTCAAGCCTTCAAATAGAAATCACGAAACAAGAGACAGCAACAATAAAGGGTATTACGTAAAAGGAATTTCAAAAAGAGAGAACTATGCTCTTTTTTTTAAAATTATTATTTCGTTATGGTCTGAGGTAAGCAGGATTTAAAAACCGCTTATCTTTTTTTATCTAATGATTTCGCTGAAATGATCTGCTTTTGGCCAACAAACAAGTAATTTGTTGGATCAAGCTTTTTAGGCTAAAAATATTCTGGAAGGCTACAAGTCTAGCAAACTGAAAAATCTTTTTATGGGCTATTCAGAGCCTATAGATGAAGATGGAGAATTGAAAGAAGAAGATGTTTTTAACGAGGTGCTAAAGTGATGTTAACAACCAGAGATAAGGCCATAATTTACGATTTAAACCGCTTTAGGTACATGAGTAGGGATTATAGCCGACTTGCCTTTTAAAGGCTTAAAAGCCCAAAATACGCCGCTAATAATATCCTACTAAGATTGCACCGAGAAGGACATATTGACCGCTCCACAGCGTTTGCTCCATACGTTTACTTTAGTTCAGAAATAAATATGAAAAAGAATAGTACAAAAATAGGGCATTTTCTAGCCATTGTCCAGGCAGACAAAGAAATCCAATAGCAAGGCGACTTAGAAATTTTCTATGTCGGGGTACCGCCAATATTTTGACATAAAACCCACGTTAAGACATTTTTTACAATATAAAAAGCCGATATCCTTTACTGTAAGGGTACCGGCTCAGGAGTTTATCGATCTAATGGTCTTAAAGAGTTGAGTCCTGTCATTTTTTTTATGTCAAAAGTATACTCTCCTAAGAAATTAATGTGTTCCCATCCTAATGGTGAAATATGTTTTATCATTTGCTCTCGTAGTATCCCTTTTTCACTTAGAACAACACAGATTTACTAACACCAGTCATATCTGAAATCTCTTTTATACTGTACTCCTTAGAAGCATGTAGTTTTAATGCTCGTTCTACTAATTTTGGATCCTTAATTGGTCTTCCGCCATTTCTACCTCTAATTCTTGCAGATTGTAATCCTGCTTTAGTGCGTTCACTGATGATATCCCGTTCTAACTCAGCAATACTTGCCATGGTACGGAAGAAAAAACGACCCATTGCAGTTGACGTATCAATGTTGTCACTTATAGAAACAAAATTCACTTTTCTTTCCTCAAAGGTTTCTGCTAATTCAATTAAGTGCTTGGTAGATCTTGAGATACGATCTAGTTTATAGACAACCACTGTATCTCCTTCACTTATTGCTTTTAAGAGTTGCTCTAATTCTAAACGCTCTTTTTTTGTGCCCGTCATTTTTTCCTAGTAGATAACAGCTGCACCAGCTTTTTGTAAGGCATCCATTTGTAATTCTAAATTTTGATCTTGAGTAGAAACTCGGGCATATCCAAAAATTTTCCCCATTCTATTCCCCTCCTGAATTAATTATTCCCTAATACTGTTTACAGCCATGTAAAAGTGCCACCTCTGCCATTTTTTAGAGCCACTTCGGACAGACTTTAGAGCCACGCCTGCCATCGAGGGAGCCACACTAAAAAGTAAAACGGACGAGACGTGCACTTTATATGGAGAGGCGGGCATGATAGCCTTGTAGGCTTAGCCAGCCCTATGAATGCTGGCTTTTTGGCTGGGAATCCATGCTCGTAGAGGCTCCATGTAAAGTGACAATCAGATACCACTGGCTGCATCCAGAACACTTTTTATTGGTGGCTATTAGGTATTCCTTAGTGGCTCTCAATTTTGGCACAAGTGGCACTCAGTCAAGGCAATCTACACTAATACGGATGTACCGTCAATTTTAGGGAAAAAGTTAAAGGGAATAGTTTAGGGAACGGTAAACAGTTCAAAACTATGTAAATATAAGCGTGCAAAAAAAATCCCTAAAACGTTCGTTTCAGGGAATATTTTAAATAAATGTAAAGATCGGAATATGTTTATATTAAATTTTTGGAGAAAAACTGTAAACCTTTTGGAAAGGGTTGTTATTTATTCACTAAACCTTTCTTTATTTAATAGGTGTAAAAGTTATATACGAGGTGATCTAATTGATGTCTATGAAGTTATTACAGTGTTTTTGTGAAGCTAGGCGGACACAAGCTTTCTATACAAATTGTTTAAATGATGCTGTTACTAATGAGGAAAAAGAATTCTTAGCAGAATTAGTAAAGTCTGCAACCAAAACATCTAATGAAATTAGAGCATTTTGTGAATTAATTCAAAAAAAGGAAAAAGAATCTACTTTTATTCTATGAATTAATCATGATAATAGTGTAAAATTTTTTTATACTAAAATTCGAACATACGTTCCAGAAAGCTGGTTTTAAAAATGGAAAATAAAGAAGATTGTTGCGATAAATTCTTCGGATTTATCAAGGAAAATGAAGAATTTTTAAATAATCCAGTAATTAAAGCTTTTTTATCAAAGGAAGAGAATTATCAATTATTAAAAAAGTCCATTTGTTATCCGACTTTGCAAAACCAAGAACTGTTAGACCAGACATTTCGGGCTTTTTATTTTCATATTCGTTTTACTGCATATGTATCTTCAACACTTTACTTTCATGGGATTAATTTAGATAAAAAGATTCGAGAAACAAATTATCGTTTTCCAATAACGTTAGATCAACCTATAGGAGATAATTCGGAGATATCCTATAAGGACTTAGCCGAGCATCGCGAAGATTTCGAAATAGAATCAGATAATCTTTTAGATTATATAATCGATTCCAACCTTTATAAGGCGTTACAGGACATAACATCCAATCAAAGGAAAATTTTGTACCTTGTGTATGTAAAAGGATTTACAGATTCAGAAGTTAGTATTCTTTTAAACAAATCACAACAAGCCGTTTCTAAGTCACGTAGTAAAGCGTTGAAGAAAGTCCGGAAGTATATTGAAGGAAATTCAGGGAAATCAACTATGTAATTCAAAATAGATAAGGGGCGATTTACATGGAAAAAACTTTATATCAATTAGCAATTAAATCAAAAGAAGATAATGAGGCAATTGAAAAGGTGTTAAAGATATTCCAACCTAAAATAAAAAAGACTCTGCTCCAAACTGGTTTACAAAATAGAGATGACCTGGAACAAGAACTTCAGATTAAGTTGGTGAGTTTGATTAAAATGTACGATTTGGACAAAGTGGTTGGCTTTTGGGAGTTTCAAGAAATGGTGCAAAATAAAATTTCTTAACGTTAGGGTTGTTAAATTTGAAAGTTATTATTCTTTAAAAAGTATAAGAAAGGAGATGAAAACTTGGAGAAAAAAATCATAGTTTATACCATGTCTAATTGTATTTTTTGTATAAATCTAAAAAAGTGGATGGAAACAAATCAAATTCAATACGAAGAACGTAACATCATTAATAGTTTAGAACATGAGCAAGAATTCAATGATTTGAATGGAGTAGGTGTTCCTCTAATTGTTATTAAAAGTAACGGCAAAGACACGATTGTTAGTGGTTTTAATCAAAGAAAGCTGGAAGCGTTGTTAATTAATTAAAAGTTAGGACTAGCCGTTACTAACTTTCCAGTGGCAGTATAGCCAAGTGGTAAGGCAAAGGTCTGCAAAACCTTGAACCCCAGTTCAAATCTGGGTACTGCCTTCAAAAAATTATTGAAGCAGTTGTCAAATTAAATTAGGAGTATTTTATTATCTTTAAATGAAAGGAGGTGAATACAAATGGCAATCAACCTTAAAGTATTAAATAAAAAGTATATGGTTTTATTTGGAATTGCAATGTCTTTGTTGATGGTAGCTATTGGAGCAAAAGCAGGAACGGTTACTTCACAAGCTACACTAACTATTAACAATTACAATGAAGGTGGCTGGATATCCGTCTATGATGGGGAAGCAACAATGAATGCATATAATGGTGATGACAAAGACACCATGTATGCAAAAGTAAAACATTCCAGAGCATTATTAATTGACGATATTGTTTATTCTCAAACAGTTAGACCGGGATACTCAGTTGGAGGAGCTGTACCATTAGAATCCGGTCAGTATCGTGCAGTTGCTACCGGAGACTACCTAATTACGAATGGTTATGTGAAAATTTCAGATTATCATTATTAATTAGAATATCAAAAAAAGGAATCGTCTTTGATGGTTCCTTTTTTTGAATATATATTCACTTTCAGGAGGAATGTAAATGATCAGATCAGTGTTGGCGTTAATGTGTTTAAAGCTGAATCTACTGAAAAGAGTATGGTATTTTTGGGTGATTCAAATTCTTATTTTAGCCTATTCTATTTATTGTATTACTTACTATCTATATCTGGAAGGTGATCCGGGTAGTACAATTAAATATTCAAGTTATATAGTTACTTTAGGTATGCTCAACTTTACCATTCTCGGGTATAGAAATTCTTTGCAAGATAAAGGATACAATGTTTATTTCTCTTCAATATATGTTCCATACTTGCTAAGGAATGTAGTCAATCTAATTATTGTAAATTTAATTAACCTCTTGTTCGTATCTATAAATTTATTATACATTCTGATCTATTATGTTATATCTCATGCAAATATAAATTTATATATCGATACACTTCTATATTTGTTAAATAATTGGTGTTTTCCATTTCTTATATCTAGCATCTTAGGTTTAACTATAGGCTTATTAAATTTTAAAAAATTTGGTTTTTTAATGCTTATAATAATCTGTCTGCTGCTAACTCCAATTAATAATGTACTTATCCCATTGTTCAGTGCTATGAATATACGTTATTCAGATGAGTTACTTTCCTACTTTAACAATATAAATGTTTCCATAATAGAACCGGATATGCCATATAACACATATTTTGGAGAAGAAATATTCTGGTTAAAAAAGCTCATTTTCACTATATTTTTGATAATCATTTTTGTGATAGTGGCATTAAGGAATCAAGTAGGCAATGGAAATAGGAATTTATTATTTTTATCAATTATCAGTGTTTTATTACTAAACTCCCTAAATCCTTATGTTTTTAAAAATGAGAAATCGGCAGACAGTTATTATCAACCATTAGTAGACATTGAGAAGGAAAGCTTCAAGTATCAAATTAATTCATATAACATTGACATTTATATGGAGAAAAGACCTTCTTATAAAGTAAATATGAAAATAACACAACTAAGAAGTAAAAAAATAATATTTAGTTTGTATCAAGGATTTTCTGTTCTTAATATTACTTTAAATAACAAAAAACTGCATTTTAACACTGTTGGGGACTTTATAATAGTTCAGCTTCCAGAAAGGCTTGATAGTTTTTCAATAGAAGTTAGTTATATAGAAAATCAAAAATCTACAGGATTATTCCTTCCTACTAATTATGGATGGTTGCCTTCTAATTCTATCCTTCCAACTCGTCTGAGAATAATGGATCAACCTATGCAAAAACCAAATTTAGATCAAATACAAAGAAAGTACACATTAAAAATTCACAAAAGTAAAAAACCTATTTTTACCAATATTAACAAAAAAAGTGAAGGAGCTTATGAAGGTTATTCCGATGGTCTAAGTATTTTTGCTGGCAACTTAAAAACAAAATTTTATAAAGGATACTCTTTTATATATCCCTATACATGGCTATTGGAGGAAGCATTTTTAGATAAGTATCTATTAACATTGCAACAAGTATTAAAAGATTATAATCAAAGCAATAACACAAATTATGAATTACCCAAAAAAATTTACATGATGCCTTTATTAGACCGTTCTAATAGTAATTTAATCGATTATATGTCTTTAACAAATAATCATCTCATTGTGCAATTGGAGCCAAGCAAGGTTTCAATGCTAAAAGAACCTATTCCATTAATAGCTTATCAACTCCCCTTTGCAATTGAAAAAAGGAAATTAATGAATGTAACGCAAAATAGAATTTTAAGAATAATGGATACAACTGCAGAAGCTGGTATTCAGTTAAATAAAAAATTAGGGCTAAACGAGGGAAAAAGGACATATGGTGATTTTTTATTACATTTTGGAGATGAAAGGAAGAATAAATAGTGATACAAATTATTAAACTTAATAAAAAAATAAATAGAAAACAAGTATTAAATGATATAAATATTAGAATAAATGACGGTATACATGGATTTATTGGTCCTCATGGCGCAGGTAAATCTACTTTATTAAAAATTATTTCCACTTTATTAAACTCAGATACTGGCAAAATAGTCTTTGAAAAAGAAATTACAGATAAACAGAAAATGCGTAATATAATTAGTTTTGTTCCTAACCAGTTTAATTTATATCCCAAATTGACTGTTCTAGAATCTTTGTATTTCATTTCTAAATTAAGGAATTCCAGAAATGATCATCATAATAATATCAACAGGTTATTAACAATGTCAGGTTTGATTGAATATAAAGACAATCGATTGAGCGATTTATCGGAAGGTGTAATAAAAAGAATTGGCATAGTTCAAGCTCTTTTAAATAATCCACACTATCTGATTATTGATGAACCAACAACTGGTCTGGACCAAGAGGAAAGGATCAGTATACGGAACTTTTTAAGAATGGTAAGTAAAGATGTGAATATAATTATAGCTTCCCATGAAGTTGAGGACATAACTCAAATATGTAAAGAAGTGACTATGTTGGTCAAAGGAAATGTTTTATTCAACGATACATTAGATAATTTTCTAAAATTATCTCAATCACAATGCAAGCAAGGATTTCATGAAAGCTATCAGTTTCTTCTAAACAGAGAGAAGGCTTCAAAATGAATATTTACTACTTAAAAATAAAATCAATAGGATTCTCATTTTATGTGCCGCTATTAGTAGTTTTGATAATAATTTTTATTATATTTAGTGGGTTTTACCGGGAAGAGGATTTACAAAAATTACTCGTGTTAATACAGGTATCAATGGGGTCAATAGCAGCATGGTGGTTTAGTAATATTTATAGGGATATTTTTTTTCGGGAACAAAACGATTTTCTATTAGTGAATTACAGATATGCGCATAAAAAATTTTATTCTTTTTTCATGATAATTTATGCAGCGCTGTTACTTATTATTTGTATCACCCTTTGGTTTCAGTATAGTCTACCATTTCTCCCATTTTTTTCGTTCTTGCTTTTTCAATGTTGTTTCTTTTCATCTTTAGGATTGTTCATTACGATGCTTTTAAAAAATACAGACATATCTGTTTTAGCTATAAGTTTATACTGTTTAATAGATTTTATTACAATTGGTACATTACCAAATTGGCATCATGTTATTCTATTTAATTTTACAGAAAAAGTGTCTTTTATCGAGACTGTTTCTCCAAATCTGATAAATTTAATTGCAACCCTCCTCTGTTCAAAGCTGGTAATGACGATATGGAAATAGGAAATAACTCATAATTTTTATAAAAGGGTTGTATTTCTTCCCTTTTTTATCTCTTTAAATAATAGATGGCCATCAACAAATAATTAATAAAGGAGATAAAAAAATGGAAAAACAAAAAAATGTCAAAGGGGATTTCCTTACAAAAAAGGAAATACAATCGTTAAAAGAAAGAGCCTTAAACAATTCTGACTTTAAAACTATTCTTTCTGAATTGGAGAACATTCACGGCTCAAAAATTTCCCTTATTGATGTGTTAAAACCATTAAAATTTGACTCAGTTAATGATAATATTTTTTATTCGGTGCAAACTGCGGTATTTAAAGTAATGGATGATGCATTCATCAAATACACGGAGGCTACCACTAATGATAGTACAGATGCACGTACTAAAGTATTCGGTGTCACTATTCAAGAACAAGGAACTGAGTTAAATCGTATTATAATTCATCCTGAGCTTGATGTGATGGTACAAAAGAATGAAACGGTACCATTAACAAAACAAGAGATGCGGGAATTTTGGAAGAAAAGTCTAGACAAATTTGATGACCTCGTTCCAAATGAGTCATATCAACCGGGGGATTTATTTAAAGAGGCATCGGCTCAAGGGTTCTGGGATGGGTGTGTCACGGGAGGATATTTATGGTGCGGAAAGGGTTGTTACATTGATGGAAATGGATGTAATGGACCTTATGTTTACAATCCTAATAATCCGGATTTAGACAATTGCTGCCGAATTCATGACTGTTGCTACTACGAAGGAAGGACACATGCATCATGTGATGATTCGCTATGCTCATGTGCGATCCGGGTAGACCCATTTGGTGTTGCTTCCACTATGATTCAACTTTACTTCTGTTAGAATACAAAGGGGTTGTTCTAAGCTCTATAAAGTGATATATAGGTCTTGCCTTAAAAACTGAAAAAAGGAGCAATTCAACGGGATTTTATTGTTGAGTTGCTCCTTTTTCGTACTATTGTGCTCTTTGTCTTTTTACAAATAGTGTAACAAAACTAACTATTATAGCAATTAGCATCATTGCTATACCTGTTGTTGTAATCGGTGCCAACTCAAAGCCTTTTCCCCTAGAAAATAAGGTAATAATTAATCCTAGTGCAAAAATAATTAAGGAAGGTAATTGCGTTTTAGATGTTCCATTCTTTATGGATATACCAAGAATAATAAAATAAACTAATGGAATAGGTAAAAGTAACATACTGCTCACCTCATTTTGTCAACTATTTACCTAATATTAACATATAATGGCAGGGTTTTATATTTAAAATAATAAATAAGACTAAATATCTATATATGATTTGAAAGTCTAATGAAAAATGTTTACAAGCAGTATATATACTTTTAAAAGGTTGTAATTTTTTTTATTAACCACCCTTTATTTTTAAAAAAGGAGGTGGTTAAAGTGAGCAATAGAATACATCTATATCCATTAAAAACGATGGATTTTAAAGATTTATATTTATCCAATATTAATCAGGTGGGAGCTAATAATAAATGGAAACAAAATATAACCGGTAAGAATGTAATTATCTCAGTGATTGATACAGGAGTAGACGATTTACACCCGAATCTTAAAGGACAGGTTATTGATGGATTTAATTTTACCAATGACTATAAAGGAGACATATCTATCTATAAAGATAACAACGGCCATGGAACTCATGTTGCTGGCATTATCGCCGGAAAGTTTAGTACCGATAATGAAGTAATAGGAATAGCACCTGATGCTAGAATACTTGCTTTAAAAGTATTGAATGAAGACGGTGCAGGGGATGTTAAATCCTTGATTGAAGCCATACATTATTCTATTGATTGGCGTGGTCCAAATCAGGAAAAAGTGTGTGTGATTAATATATCATTAGGAGTTAGAATTGACAATTCCGATCTGCATGAAGCTGTAAAAAGAGCTGTTAAGGCTCAAATACCTATAGTAACCGCAGCAGGAAATTATGGAGATGGCAATATTTTTAGCAGAGAATATTTGTACCCCGGTGCATATCAAGAAGTGATTGAAGTAGGCGCTATTGATAAAAATAATAAAATTACTGCCTTTTCCAATACAAATGAACAAATTGATATTTACGCTCCCGGTGTTGAGATAATGTCATCTTATTTAAATGGGAGTCTAATTGCTTTATCCGGCACTTCAATGGCTACACCACATGTGTCTGGTGCAATCGCATTATTAATAGATCAAGAAAGAAGAAAAGGGAAAACTTTAAATGAAAGCGAGATATTTTCCCTGTTATGCAAAAGTACAAAACCTATGAATTTGGGACATAAAGAAATCGAAGGATGTGGAGCATTATACTTATCATGAATTTGGTTTGTGTGTTATAAAAATAAATTTCTAATTTTCTTTTTAAATAAAATTATTAAAGAAGAGGTGAGACAATGACTCCTGCAGAAATTCCCCTTTGGGTGGCTTTGTTAGGAAACTTCGGATTTCCAATAGCAATTACAATTTATCTATTTCTCCGATTTGAAAAGAAACTTGAAAAATTAGGAGAAGTCATTATTCAATTGGCTGAAGTTATTAATACTACAAAAAAATAATGGTAGTCGAATATCTGTACACGCTTAGAGTTAGTAGTTTGTAAGGAAATGAATCCCTATGGTTTCTATAAATCTATAACCTTTAAACTATATTCGCTGCGTTCTCCTATCCAATAATGAAAAGCCGATGATTCCTTTGAGGAAAATCGGCATTTCTTCATCAATCTGGGTTGGATGGCAAAGGTGGCCATCAAGGTATTCAGCGTAGGTGGGGCTGATACTCAACGGGAGCTGATATGCCCAATTTTTTTTGCATAAAAAACCACCTTTATACCACCTTCAAATTGGATCCAGAATCAATATTCACCATTAGACTAAAATGATAATTATAGTTAGAGAATTAATAAAAACAGACAAAAAAACTCAGAAAACAGAAGGTTATCATTAAATAATGTACTATTTAATGAATTTTCCAATAGCAAATTAATGATTTTCATAAAAAAAGCCTATCCATAAAGATAGGTTTTAGTTTTTTCATTTGTCATTCCCTTAATACGGCTTAGTTCTCTTTATGTTCATTTCACTCTTTTATACTTAACCACCGCTGATTCTTGTACCCACCCTATTTCACCATGGTAGTCCCCATCGTCTATCTCAACTTTTAACCAATTACTACGCCTGTCCAATATTGTTAAAGGGGTTTTAGATGTTATTTTTGTTTTCGTAACCAAAGGAGCATTCTTTGAAGAACCTTTACGAAGGTAGGAGTCTTTTCTAACAAAAGCTAATTGTCCATAAGGATTGAATTTTACATATTTAGTAATAACCTTTCTTAAATCTTTCACTGTTGTTGTTTCCATAACACGTTCCTTAATAGCAGCTTTTACTTCTGCATCATAATGGCCAGTTAATAACGAACAGCAAACAACCAACATGATTTCTATAAGGATCCGTGCTGCCTCATTAACATAGTCTGAATATAATGCGTATATAAATCCTAGCAATGAAAATGCTTGTGTTTTAGGATTAATACATCTTTTCAGCAAGTTGATTAAATCTTCTTCAGTCATATCAATTAACTTTTTCTTAGGACTAGTTACTAAGATAGACCCTGGTAAATCTGCTTCAGCTATATTTATCGCCTGATTAGCCTCTTCTGAATTTATAGTTATGTCAAGTTCATCTAATCCAGTAAAATCGATATTTAAAGCAGCTTGACTCAAAGTAGTTCTAAAGGAAGTCATTAATTCGTTTATCCGAGAAGAATCTATAATTACCGCCGCTGCTCTATTTTGAGGTAGAGGCACTGCAATGTTTGATAACTGTCTGGTTATATTTTTAAACAACTTGTTTTGTTTTGCTATAAATGGATCAATTGAGTAAGCGAGAGTACGTTGATTTTGAGCAACAGATTTTAAAATTGGACTAATTGCTTCATTTAGGTCAATTCGACTTACCGACACTGATTTCATAGCAGGAATCAAGCTATTGTTAAGAATATTTTGAGTCTGATTAATTGTCTCGAGCAATTGATTTCTAAGTAGTTCGGAAGATGAGACAGTAGACTTCAACATTGTTTCATGCTTACTAATATTGTCCCTCACAGATATGAAATTTCTCTGATAAACTGATAAAGCAGAATCCAACGGTCTTAACATCTGTTGAAATCTTTTTTGATCTTGATCAAATAGAGATTTTGCGTCTTTATATTTCAAAATATTTTCTTCCTTTCATAGTTCTTAATAAGTCTATAAATCCACTACAAAACCGCACTTTTGTACACCTTAGTCCAAATCATAATTGCAGAAAAAAGGAGTGCATTTTATTATTTGCACCCCTTTAATTAATAAATTTCATATGTAAAGTAAAAAAGAACCTACTCGGTCCCCTTTAAAATATATGTCTACACATTTCCAAAACATTGGCGAGATCTTCTGGATGAAGTTCCCCTATGTATCCCCTAGGTTTTTCAACGCCATCTCTCTCAACAATATCTTGTTTTAAATCGTTTTTTAGAATTGTAAGAGGTTTAGACGTTCTTACCCAAGAGGGGACTTTTAAACCTGATTCAGACCAATATTTAAGTTTAACATCGAAGTCATCACGGGCACCTTGTTTCGTTACAAAGTTGATAATTAAACCAACCTTATCGTTAGCTCTATCATTACCAACAATAAGAACGGGACGTGGAACAAATTTATTGTCTGTATGGGACCATATTGGCGCCACCCATAGATGTCCTTGTTGGAGAACCTCATCAGATGTAATCGGCGTACTCTTCGTCATAATCTTTATTTTCCCCTTCAAAAAGAAACTCGTAAGCTTTTCCTACTTTAACACCATTATTTTCTGTTTCGAATTCAGCTTGATCTGCGATCTTCTCACGATTTTTAATCATTAGAAAACCACTCCTCTCTTATTAGAGATATTGTATCATACGGAAAAGGGGATTTCCATAGGTTCTACCTAGGTTTTCCCTGGAAGAACGTTCATAAACCAATAAATTAAATTTTATTTTTTCAAGCATAACTCGTCCAATCTATTCATAGGTTTTATTGATAATAAAGCTGATGAGGTGGTAGCTTGTCTAAATATAGAGATGAAGATGATCATATTATTAGAACTGATGAAGAATACAATTTTTTTGATTTTTGTGATCGAAACAATTTAACGATTGAAGTAGCCCACAAAGTAGGTAATGAAATTGAAAGAATTGAAGGGTACTTTACTGGTTATCATCCCGAAATATCCATGTTTTCACTAAAAGGTCGCCAAGGATACGATTATGTTATTCCAATAAAAAATGTTGAATATATGACAGTTAAAAGTAAATTATAAGCCTGTTACCAGACTTTTTTTATTTAACCGTTGATTTGTTATTGCTGATTCAAATTGAATACATAACAACGCTATTGTAAAGGCTAAATAAACTTGTTCAGCCATTGAAAAAACTAATAAAATTCATGAACATCGCCAAGAAGGGTAGAGGAGGAATACTTGCCCGTTTCTTAACACTATGTAATTTTGTAAAAGCTACTCAAGCAAGTAATTCTTCAAGATTGATTTCGTTGTATTTGTTCAGCCTTTCATTCTTTTGGAACTACTATGGCTTCTGCTGAATACATTGTTTCCCGTATTTCCATTATATCAGTTTTTAAAAACCTTTTAACTTTTACTTCGCTCGGTACTAAAATACATCGTTTACATAGTTAAAATAGGCGGAATAACCATTGATATGTATTCTTTGAAATTCCCCATTTGTACCTTCTTTTATTAGGAAAACAAAATTAGTTTCCTGGTGGCATCATAAAATGATCTTTGTTTAAATGAATTAAAATCACGGACACACATAACTGTGTACATACAAATGTCCTCCACGTCTTTTTAAGAAATTCATTTTTCTCTACGTTTATCCAATGCCTCTGAAGCCAATCTAGCTTTTTCTCTCGTTGTATTAATGTATAACAATGAAATATCGGAAGAACTATGACCAAGTTGTGACATAATCAATGGAATATCACCATTAGTTTGTTCTGCAAGATTCGTTGCATAAGTATGTCTTAGTTTATGAGGGGACATCCTTTTGTCAAACGCTTTAGTATATTTGTAAACAATATCTTCAATTGCTCGATTGGTAAGTGGCCTAGGTTCATTATTGTATAATTTGACATACACAAATTCGTTTTCCCCGGTACCAGCTTTATATCTTTCGTTTCTAACGGAAAGATAAGCTTGAAGATCATCCATACTAGAAGGGGTGACTGAAACAGTATCTTTTTTATTTCCTTTTCGTATTACACTAATCTCTTTTGAAGTAAAATCAATATCTTTAATCCTTAGGTTCGATAGTTCATTTACCCGGATTCCGGTCCCTAAAAAGAGGGAGACGATACTAATATTTCGTTCCCGATCACGATTAAAATATTTAAGTTGAGTTGGGGAGAGGGAGCTCTCATATTCAAAACCTTTTATATAATCTAAGAACTCTAGATCCTTATCCCCAATAAAAATCTTATCGGTCAATTGTTTGGCTCTCTCATTAAAGGTTTCTTTGACTTTAGTTACTTCAATTTTTTGCATCACGTTCCTGTGAAAATAGGGTTCATTATTGTCTAATTCCGCTTCGATAGTTAGATATTTAAACAAGGAGCGGAGGGAGGACTTATGTCGGTTTACCGTCTTAGCATGAATTTGCTTCGTTTCATCATCTGCTTGTGATACCTTATACTTTTTCCTCGCCAAAAATTTAAAATAATTCCTGGCTTCATCTAGTGTAAGGGTTGCTAGTATATCTGTTGGGATATCTTTAATTTGTTCACACTTAGCAATTCCCTCAGTTATTAACCAATAAAAGAAATCACGGAAATCTCTAACGTAATTAAATAGCGTTAGGGGAGAGCGGTTGTCTTGCTTAGCATCCACGTATTCCACCACATAGGTAGGCATTTCTTTGAGCAAGATTTCTAATTGTTTCTCATATTTCTCATGTTGTTTGGAAATTGCCATAAAAAAACACCTCAGTAAAATATATTATACATAATAGAACTAACGTTCGCATAATATGATTTTTACGAATAATAGTATTAATGTTGATTAATTTTATCCTTTAGAGTAATCCCAAATTTATCCAATAAATAAAGTTCATTTTCTTGATTATACAAGTAACTGGAAACGAGGTCAGATTCCTTAAAATAGATATCATCAAAACTTATTCTAAACTTTTGTAATTGGTGTGAAAAGAACATTGCAAATTCTTTTAACTTAAATTCAGTAAAATATTCACCTCTAAATGAATTAAGGTGAGAAATAATTTCGCTTGTCCCTTTACCATTTACTAATAAATAAGATGGCGGAGTTATTAACCTAGCTCTATTATAAAATACCTTAGCTATTAATTCTGAAAATTGAATTGGATGCAGGGTGTGTTGCTGAAATGGAATAATTTCTTCACTCATCAACTCCGAAATTATCCCATCTTCCCCAATACAAAGAATAATTCCAATTTCTCCAATTTGAATGGCTAACTGAGTTCGTTGTTGGTCATCTGTATAATGAAAATCAAATCTTGAATCATTATATGGGCTTAAATGTAATTTGAAAATAAATAAGGAAAATGGTTCCTTATGAAAGTGCATAGTAATACGTGTAGACTGCAAAAATTCGTGGATCATCTTATATTTTTTTAGTAATTCCTTACTTACTATTGTCCCTCGATTTAGATTTTTCCTATCAGCAATTAAGGACATGTCTTTAAATAGCAATCCGTAATATATTTTCAATAACCATTTGAAAATGGTTATTCTATCAAGCTTATTAAACTCTTCAAAAGAAACCGACGCATTTTTAATTTCATTTTCAATTTCACTTAAAAAAGTATTGTTGCATGGTTTACAGCAAGGAATCTTAAGGTACCTGTATGATATATATGTATGATTCATTAATCTTAATTGTTGATTCCATAAGTCATGTTTTTTTTGCAACCATGAGGGTATCACATGCTCATCCGAAGAATTTTCTTCTGTTAGTGGTGCGCCACACAAAAAGCAATGTTTATAATCACATTTCATATTTGAAAATGGAATGTGATGCTCTTGATTCATATTCTTTCCTCCATATTTAGTTTTCCTTTTGTTTTTATAAGACCAAGCTTAAGAAATATCGGATAAGATACATTTGAAAATTGGCTTGTTATTTGTGCTCTATTCATTAATTCTGGCCGTTTAGAAACATCTTAAATTTGCTTTTTAGCTTATTTAATTAAATAGTGACCAAAGGTTTCACCAAAAAATTTAATTAGGGTGTTTAAATGGATTTTCGTCTTCAGGATTAGCACTCCAGCAGCTACTAATGTTTTTTTCTTTACACATACGATACGCTTTATAAGAGAGTAACAACCTTGTCTTTTCAAGATTTTCGGTGCTTACTTTATGTCCAACTTTACTATTATCTCGCCATTTAACAAAATAGATTTTAGCTGCTTCCTCAACTTTATCTCGATATATTGCTACTTGGCTAGGCTTTGGAACATTGGTGGGTAAGGCTATCTTAGGGATATTTTTATTAAACTCTTCGAAAAAGTAAGCAGGTTTATAATGACTATCTGGGTTATATTCAAAGCCCATAATTTTGCAAAACTTATGGTACTCATTTAAGTAGGCTGTTATCTCAAAATCTTTACCAACAGGAATTTCAAAATAGTAGTTATGCTGCTTAATTCCAAAAGCAAGTATATTGGGAATTTCATCGATAAAGTACAGAACATCAAACTGTACAGATTGGTAAATAAAATCGAATTTATAGCGTTCTATCTTTTGTTGCTTCATACATTGATATAATTCTTTTAAACCATTTAATTTCATAATGCCTCCCCACAAACTAATATCCCTATGTTACTTTCTCTTTTTGTGCTTTAAGCAAAGTATCCATATTAATCATTATTTTCTGTTTTTAATTGAAATAGAGGGGGGAGTATCATCCTTTTTAAGAGCAGGGTGTGTATAGCCCTCTAAATATTTCTTTGTATCAAATATACCATTTTTATCATGTTCAACTACTAATGGCCCTGGACCAGCAAATAAGTTTAAGTTTAAGCCATTTCTAATTTTCCCACTACCAATAACCATGAACTCTTGCTGTTGTTTACTAGGAATTGTAAATGTAAGTGAGCTTTCCAGTTTTTGAACTTTAGATTGAAGTTTTTCTTTATCAGCTTTTTCAACCTTATAATCTTTTAGTACCTCTTCAAGCTGCGTTTTTAATTCATCAATTGCATTTTGTTTTTTGAGATTTTCAGCTTCTAATTTCCCTGTGTTAAGCTTTAATTCTCTAATTGACGTTGCCATTTCGTCAGCACTACCGGCAATTCTATTTAATACTAATAATTGCTTAGTAAGCTGCGCGTTATTTGTATCGTTAGGATATCTGAGTTGGTGATCGATTTCGCTCCAACCTTCTTCAAAGATTGTTCTTACCTGTATTTCTGCAATATGTAGATGTTTTGTTGCTTTAGTGCTAATTAGATAATGCCATGAACGATAACCAGCAGGATGTACTTTGAAGTTAAATAATTCATTGTCTTTGTGTTCTTCCTCTTTGGCGTAATCACCTTCACGGTAATTAATCGTACACTTTTCTTTTAAATTCCATAGCTCCCTGATAAATTTATCAATGGAAACGGCCTGATCCTTATAAAGATGAAGAACTCGAATCCCAATTAAATCAGTAATTTCGTTTTTGTAATTATTAATGTCAACTGTATAATCAGGTTTATTTTTCTTTTCTCTAATTATCTTTCTAATAATTTTATCAATTAGATGTTCTGGGTCTTTAACTCTCGATCTAACTGAATGAGCTTCCGGGTGTGTACGTAACATATTTGATATATACTCTGCTGTGGGCTTTAACGTTTCTTTATATGAGGAGTATTCTTTATATATGTCTAATAGGGACTCCCAATTTATTTCTGCCGCATCAAAATCAGATTTGCTAATGTTATAACTTTTGAAAAATTGTTCCTGAGATAATTCCATGGATTTCATCTCCTAAAAATTATGGTGTAGGAATATTATACCAAACATTTAATCTTATTGTATATTTTGCGTAAAATTAGCATTATACGAATTGTTGTTAGTGATAAAAAGACACTCCCCCTTGAGAAGTGTCTTTTACTTTTATGTTCTTAAGCCAGTGCTAGTACCACAATCTTGATTAAGTCACTAGCAAAGTTAATCATTATACCTGTTGATATAGTTTTACCTGCAAGAAAATATTTATTAGTTTCCATTGGCAACACCTCCAGTAGAATTATTGCACTAATAAGTATAGCGATGACTCCACAGATTATTGGAATGGCCACTGGACTAAAAACATAAACTATTAATTTTAAAGGTTCCTTTACTACATTAAATCAGATTTCTATTTTCCTAGTCAATTGTCGTTAGGACAGAATTTGGTGGTACCCCTATATAGAGTTATAGCAAAAAAGAAGAGAGGAGGTGAAAATAAAAAAGCACCCTAAGGATGCTTATAAGCCGTTCTCTTTTGGAGTACCCACATAGGGAAAAGCAGATATAAAAACAAGTATAAAAGCAGTGGATTTCGCAACTGAAATCGCACTGCTTTTAGTATTTTAAGGAATGTTTTTTATGATTTCTCTAGTAATAAACCCAATTATTATTCCAGGAAAAACAAACAATATTGGGAGCCAAACAGGACCCAATAATACTCCAAATATCATTAAGTTCGAGGAAAAAATCAATCCAACAGTTACAAAAAATGCAGCAAACACATACGGAAGAAAAGAATAAGGGTCTTTCCCTCCGCCTGCATCTTTCACTGCGTCCCACATAGAGAAAAAGTACAAACAAGGATAAAACATCAACCACTGATATTCAGCATGTTTTATGGCATCTCCAATTTCTCCATGAAAACTTAGAAGTATGACCTGATTAAAATTAGCTTGTACATTAATCAGAAATTCAAGTATCAATAGAACAGTGCCTTTAAAATACTTTCCGTTTAAATACTGCCCAAACCCAGGAAGTGCAATGCTCCACATTAGTTTTTCAAATGGACTCCTATTCACTTATACATATCCTATAAACAGAGTTCTTATTATTTTTCTTTTGCAATTTCTTTTCTATTAGGAGCAAGTGGAGGCTGTTCTAACCATTTATTTTGCACCATAATATTAAACCATTTCTTCGTTACAATAAGATTTTGTAGAATGGTGCTTTCGTAAGTGGCTACAAGGTCTGCTCGCATTGCGGATGCTAAACCTACCCCGTGATACGCTTGTGCAGCTTGGAATAAGAAACCAGTATGATACAACATTAACTTATCGGAAAAAGGGGAGTCTGTTGAGGTTGTAACTTCAGCTTCCCACGACTTAGGAACGGGTAAATTATCCGTTTGCATAATTTTTGAAAAACTTTTTATTTGTTTGTCAGCCGCTTTTTCGGCATCCTCTAAAAATTTCCTTACTTCTTTTGATTGTGCGACTTGACTGAATGCGATTGAAAGAGTTTTTGCCATAATACTTTTTTTAAGATTGAAAGAAATACTTATGATTTCTGTCGCTGCTAACGTTCTACCCTTTCCGAAAAATCCATCTGTGAAATCTTGGCTGGAAATATTTTCAGGGTTTTTACCTGGATAAAATAAAGGGTCTCTCTGAAAACTTCCTTTTTCAAGCAATAAATCAATTGTTTGATGATACATCCTTTTCCCATCATTATCACAAGAGTCGTAAAAAAATCTTAAGTCCTCTCTGACAGAAACGCCCAATGAAGTGGAGTGTCCTAGCAAACCATGTAATGTCATGATGTGTAAATAATTCAGGCAAAATATATCTGTGAACAACCTCGGTTTACCTTTGAAGAGGTCGAATTCTGTAAAACCAATTGGAACGGGAAACCCATCGTTCTCCATAAAAGTAACGATTTGTTGTTTTTGCTTTTCGAATGTCTTGATAGCATCCTCAAAAATAGCTTTAATTTGCTCATCCTCAATAATAGAGACCATATATCTATTTACAATATCAACGGCTGTTCCATTTACATACTCTCCCCATAAAGTTCCTATTTCGGAAGATGTGAGTTTTAATTTATCCTTTTCCATTCCGTCACCTCTATGATATTATTTACCAATTCATCAAGAGGTATGAAATTTTTTTTGATTGTTACGAAGAGGAAAAACACTCTTTAGGAAATAACGAAATCACTAAAAAAGGTAAGCATAATACATGCTCACCTTTTTCTTACAACAATGCGAAATAGACGATACTTGTGGAATACTCATTGCCTAAGTTAAAGATGGCATTCTTAACAAAGATGTTAATCTGGAAGTTATACTACTAATTAAGAATCCTGCTCTAATACCCAAAATAATTATGGTCGATAATAAGCTAAAAAGAATATTCAAAGTATATCCCTCCACATTGAAGTTTAGTGTTAAATGATAACACTAGGGTTATTGTTAATCTGAGGAGTAAATTTATTCAGTGGAACACCTAATCATAAAGTGGTTTATTGCAATCCTAGATGAATACAAATAAAAAAGAGAAACAGCTTGTTGAACTATAGGGTCCTTATGTTCAATAAGAAGTTTTAATGACGACAGGGTAACTGTCGTTTTTTTAGTTATCAATTAGCAAGCCTATTGGCACTGGAAATAGCATAAGCATAATTTTTATTATGCTCGTGCTAATTCACCTGCGGTTTATAAAGTAAATTTTGTATGAAAATTGTCATAAACCCAATTATATCAACAAAAAAAAAGAGCGAATTCTTATACGAATTACTCTGCTATTTTAGCTGTTTTTATATGTGTTTTTATAGCTGCGGGTACTCCAAAAGAGAACGGCTTAAGGATGCTTAGGGTCTTACTGTTTTAATTTCAGCACTTCATAAATGCAAAATGGTTAATTTAATGGTCTGTTACCTTTTTTAATTGAATTTTTGTTTTATGTAATTGGTTATCTTGTTTCCAATGTAAATAAACAACTAATTTATTATCTTTTATATTTTCTAGCTGTTCCCAATCAACAAATCCCCTATTATCTTTATCCGTTACAATCTGCTCTTTTTTGCTTACTCTTTCAGCTCGATCCCCTGCAACATATTTATCATTTATATAAAATTGAGAAAGTGTTATATATATTTTTTTTTCATCCTTTTTATTTCCTGTCCAGTAAAGCATTCCAAAAAACTTGTCTGAATTAGAATTCTTATCCTTTGACAAAACTGCTTTCCAATTACCTTCACTACTTTTCCCTTCCCATCTTGGGTTCTTCCATTGGTTTCCATCATAAAATTTCCATCCAACTATTGATGAAAGCAAAATAATAACAATAGCAATTATTAAATAAATATTTTTCTTTCTTTTCTTAACCATTTTTATCCCATCCTTTCTTTATCTATTATAACAAAATATTTGAAATTATTACATTTTTTATTTTTTATGGTATTATTTAGTAGAAATGAAAAATTTTACAATTTGGGAGTTGGAGAAAAATCATGGGGAAAATGGTAAAAATCTTAACATCGGCATTACTTGCAGTCATTCTAAGCTTTTCAGTATCGGGGGTATCATTTGCAGAATCCACTACGCCTACTATTATAACAACTAGCATTGATAGTTTCACAGTTGGTGAAGCTGAGCAACATACTGTTGATTATCTACATAACAATGGATTAGATTATCCAGTAGGCTCAAATGAATATATTCAATTTTTGACATCAGCAGTTGAACTCCAATTAGCAGACGAAATAGAACAGGATTTAATACGAGCTTATGCAAGTATTTACTTAGATAATTATGATATATATATAAGCACCATTGATCCGAATGCTGAACCAGTACCTTATATATTAAGTGACTCATTAAAAGCACAAACAATTCAGGAAGTAAGAACTTATTCTAATATGGCAAATTACTTACTAGATAATTCTGTTAAAGAACAACAATCTGTTTCTGCTGTAGAGTTGTCAACTTCACTTAGTACTTCCACCTATAGCTTCAGTGGTTCAAAAGCTCAGTCATATATGAACACTTATTGGAATTCAATCAATTCATCATTCGGAGAAATGCCAAACGATTGTACCAACTATGCTTCTCAAATTGTTTGGTATGCAGGGTTGCCAATGGACGGCACTACTAGTTCACCTGGTTATCATACTACAACTACAGATTGGTATAATAAAACCTTACCTTATAACAGTAGAGGATGGTCAACTTCATGGACAGTAGTAGGTGATTTTTACTCTTATTGGGTAGGACATAGAGGGCATAGTTATAAAGTTTTCACAGGTCATACTGGTATTGCGTCTTATGTTAAACCGGGAGATATTATCCAAATTAAAAATCAATCCACTGGAAAATGGTATCATACGGTAATAGTTAACTATGTTTCTAACGGTGTAGTATACTATTCTGGTCATACAAATAATCATCTTCATAAAGCATTAACTGATATTAGTGCTTCTAGCTATGATTTTAGAGTTATAAAGTTCAATTATTAAACCATTTAATATATTTGATTCCTTTTATTTGCTCACCTTACAGGCCTAGTGACAGGGTAGCTTTTGTTGACAATTCAATCTAAAAAAGTCGGTTCCTTAGTGTACAGGAATTCGACTTTTTAGGTTGAAATTCACAACTCGTGTTTCTTTAATGCTATTTGATATCGTACACATTTGGAATTATAATAACCCTAAATTTATTTTAAAATTTTAAAATTTATGGAATTAAAGTTAGGTTTTTTACTGAACTAGTTATCCAACTCATTCAGTGCAGTAGTTCTGCACCAAGGTACAACTGCCTGTCGCACAAAAAAAATCCAGCATAATTGCTGGTTTTTTTTGCGTGTTATAAGGAAAAACCTATCGTCCATTGTCCAGGTTGACTCTCTCCATGACATAGTCAGTTTTAAAATCTCTTCCAGATTTTATAGTGTATTCAAGAGTTATTCTTTCTTCTCCCTCTTTAATTGCATCTGCAACTTAAAAGTGTTTAAATATAAAGCACATCCAGAATTACGCCCTTAGAAAAAGCCCTCAAAAATTTGGAGGGCTTCCATTTTTCTATTCTATTGCAGGGTGAGCAATGGGCTGCCTGTCATATCATTGAAAGATTTCCCACATCCCCTCAAAGATAGCGTTGAGGGGAACGATATTTACCATTTCGCTTAACAGACATACTTCCATAGTGAACACATTTTAAGCATTTAAGAGTTTCAATTTAGAAATTAGCGCGTGGTGTAAAGAAACACTATATTTAAAATAAGTTACCTTTATTATCTTGTATCCTATTATTTACCCTAAAAGCTCTAATGCTCTTTCCTGAATAGCCTCTATGTATCGGCCATCTGACAATTTGTATAATCTTTGGAAAGCAGTAATATACATTTTCGCAAGAAACTCTTCTTCTACTTCTTCTTTACGATAGCGGACCATATTGCCCAATTTCATTTTATTAATCCCCAGCGATTCCAGCTTGCGATAAAACTCCGCTTTAAAATTCACTCGAAAAATCTCCATTAAATCTCTTTGACTATATAAGGTAGTTGGGGAATCCTCCAGGGTTTTAATTATGATCGGCTCATTTTTAAAATTTCTCCATAAAAAGGAGTTCAACACCCGTTGCATATAAGATTCAAGAGTTAAATGCTTACCTGTTGTCTTTGCATTAGATACTAAGAGCTTAGCTTTGATTTGCTCAATTACTACTGGTTCAAAATCACGTTCAAAAAATTTTTTGTAAGAGATAATGTTTTCAGCATTCTTCATAATATATCGTTTAAAGTCATTTTCATGAAATAAGATTCTTTTATAAAATAACGAAGCATACTCTTCACCTTCAAAATGCTTTAGGAGCAGCATCTTTGCCATTTCAGTTATACGAATATGTTTAACCTTTGGCACAATTGTCTCAATCACATGCTGATAACTACAACGCAGATAATCAGCAATTTTTTCAGCTGTTAAAGTGTAACCGCTTTGGAACAGTTCAATATATGCCTTGCATATTTCCTCTTTATTCTTCCCTATACCGTTGACAAGAATTAAGTTAGGTTCATCGTATTTGATTTTTTCCTTTTCCATACACTGACCTCCACTATTATTCATGTTCCCTTTATTAGTAATATATAATTTTGTTTAATAGATTCTCTATTATGGTTGATTTTCCCTTTATTTTAATAGAAAAAAAGCTGTATCCCTATTGAAAAAATTAGGAATACAGCTTTTATTATGTATTGCAGGTTGTGTTTTGGCTTCATATCGTGTGATCAGCCTAGCCGAATTTAAAAGGAGACAACTCAGATGTTACTCAAACAACGCAATCGTTCCCTTGAAACCTGGTTAGAATTTTTTTTAACAGGTTTCAACTTTTGTTAATGAAAAATTGTTTTTAAATTTTGGCGTGTTCAGGAAGTCTAATTTTTATCATAAAAATTCAAAACAGCGATAATAAACATGCCAAAACTTAGAATCAACGAAGGAACTTCTTTTATCGCCTCTTTACCTCTTTCATTCCACGCTCTATGTTCATCCCTTACCAGAAAAAAATAAAAGGATCTAATTTTCATTTGGAATATCCATTCTTAAAGGTTACTAAAATAATACTGGGGTAAAATAATTCGTATATGAGTTCCTTTTGAACTGCTATCCACCACGTTTATATCTCCTCGATGTTCAAGAATGATGTTTTTTACAAATGGTAAACCTAATCCTAATCCCTCATTTTTAGAAGTCGTAAAAGGATCAAAAATACTATTCCAATGGTCCGCAGGAATTCCTTTTCCGGTATCAATAATATTAATAATAATTCTATCCACTTGAATATCGGTAGAAATCGTGATATTTCTTATGGAACTTTCCTTCGGAAAAGCCTCCGAACTATTTTTAATTAAATTGACAAAAACTTGCTTTAAATACGCTTGGTTGGCATAGGTTTTTAATGTTGAATATTTTTTACCAAAAACAACTTCTACATCATTTCTTAGGAAAAACTCTGCTGATATTTCAATTGATTGTTCTATTATTTCATTCAAATCCACCATTTTGAAATCAATGGATTTGTACTTTAATAATTTTGTGTAATTATTAATTAAATCTTCCATTTGATTTGCAGTAGTTTGAATCATTACGTTCATCCTTTTACCTTCAGAAGGCAGTTGTGATTCGCCTAATAATTTCGAATAGCCGTTAATAATTTGTAGAGTATTTTTCACTTCATGCACTAAACTAGCAGTAAGACTGCCCGCATTATCTAGTTTCTTCTGACGTTCCATTAAACGATTATAGTTTACAGTCAATATCGTGTTCAGTTTAACAAAAGAAAAAACAATAATAACGGAAAAGATGATGGTCCCTAAACTGCTAAATAATGCTCCTGTCCCAGGTATAAAATTTAATAAACCAAAAATAAATAGTAACAAGCTACAATAAGAAAAAGTTCCTAAAAAATTTTTTAAATAGAGGTTATGAATTTGTCTAGAAATAATAAAAGTAAAAATAATTAGAATAAAGAAACTACTAGTATGAAAAAGGTACAAAAATTGCAGCGGTCCATATTCCGGAAAATAGAAATAAAGATCAGAATTAACAATTTTAACCTCTTTTACTCCGATGATTCCGAATCTTGTCATATTTATTAGATAGACAATAAAGCTCCATACGACTAGATAAAACAACACTTTAGGATTAAACATAGAAAATTGAAACTTATAAAAAGCTTGATTTTTAATGTTGGTGGTATGTTTATTGATTAGAACATACGCTAAATAAAATACAAGAGGAATCATAAAAGTTGGCCCGATCCTAAAAAACCTAAAAAGCCAAGTAATTAACTCTTCTGAAAGTACACCTTTTAAATATAAAACGGCAATGTCTAATTGCCAAAAACTGATGGAGAGCATATAAAGAAATAAAGCAAATGCTAATTCCGAACCTTTATATATTTTTAAAACCGAAATCGCTAACACTATTGGAATAATTCCAATAATAGCGATCAAAAATGCAATGATCAAAGTTTTTCACCACTCTATTGATATCTCTTTATATAGGCACAGGCATTATTCCCTCCATGACCATGAGTAGTGACCGCTACCTCTTTTATTTCTTGAAATAAGGTTGTCGTCACAATGTTCATTTCTTCGAACCCCTTTTTGTTTGTTCGAATGGTTGGAGGGATAAATCCATGATTAATACTTAATAAGGACGTTATAACTTGTAGGATTCCAGTAGCTCCATAAGGATTTCCCATCATGCTTTTAATGGACGTATAAGGAACAGCATGGTTGAATAGCTCCTCGGAGCAACGCTTTTCGATTTTATCGTTTACTTGAATTCCTACTGCCTGACTATTAATATAGTCAGGTTTTCTATTCCTTAGTACTTCTTTCAAGGCACTAACCATTTGATCGCCAGTTTCATCTAAAGAGTATAAGTAAACACCGTCATTATTGGAGACCACATTCTCAATTTCACCCAAAATAGGAATAGATCTTTGTAATGCATGTTCCTCTCTTTCCAAAATGACAACCCCGGAGGCTTCCGAAATGGCAAAACCCTTACTGTTTTCACTAAAAGGAACGGCCCCCTCTTGTAACGATTGATTTAAAGCAATTGATTTTGTTTTAGCAAATCCATATGTAGCCATTTTATCAATCAAGCTATCCGTTCCGCCAACTATCGCTACATCAATCATACCACACTTTAAGTATACGATTGCGTCCTGAATGGCTTCTAAACTGGACGTACAGCCGGTAGTAATCGTTTTCGTAATACCTTTAGCTCCTAAATAATGGGCAATGGCTGAGGTGATACTATGATAATTTACATAATGAGAAAAGGTGACAGGAATTTCTCGATAATTGGAATGATGAACATTTATGATAGACTCCTGGTAAATTTTTTCACCAACAGAACCTAAAGAAGTGCCAAAAAAGACACCTACTTTTTTATCTTGCAGATTTATCAATTTAGCCTGATCAATTGCCTCTTTGCCTGCCGCCATCCCCATTAGGGTAACCCTTGGAAATCTTTTGAAGCGTTTATCAGTTTCAAATTCATGTAAAGCTTCGTTTATTCTGCCAACAAGGGATTCCTCCCCTTTAGGTGACAGATTAGATACGATTTCTAAACAATTAACTCCATTTTCTAAATTGTATAATAATTCTTCAATATTATTTGATTTTGGACCTTTGACTCCATAACCAGTTACTACTATTTTCTCCATTCAAATTACCCTTCCAATAGAAAAATTTATAATTCTGTTTATTTTTCTATTATTATACTAAAAATAGTAAAATAGTCATATGTAATTTTCCCTGGAAAATAATCCTTTATTTATTGTTTTAATAAAATAATGTTAACGCTATTTTTGCCTTTTGATAAAGCACAATTTTCTCGTCTAATTTTTGGCTAACTTTTAATATTTCACCCTTAGAATATTTATTTGTTTCTCTCCCTAATTTATATAATTCAGAACGCAAGTCCTTAATTTCCTGTTCTAGTACTAATACATCCATTTAATAATCCTCCAAAAATGGCAGATAGTCTTATACTATAATAACATAACAACCTATCGCATTTACTTTTTTTAACATAATTAGAGTATGTTTGGAATGTTGTAATAAAATGAAAATACCTCCCCGTGTATAGGTTTATCTGAAGAGTCAAGACTTCCGTTTTCCTCCTCTTATACTTGAGGGTTTTTATAAACTTCTTTTTCAAATTTAAGGACAAAAAAGAGAATGTAATCATTGAAAAATATAGATTATTATTAGCTATTTAGTTCGTACTATTATGTCAATTAAATGTAGAAGAGTTTTTAACCCTTCGATTTAAAGACATCATGAGTCAGATTAAATCTGGAAATTACCAAATATTAAAAAATATTGTAGAGATCGTAACTTCTTAGGAAAAAGCTAAAAAATCAAAACCTTCTTTGAGGTCAGGTTAAAGTTCTTGCAAATCATGAAGGAGTACTTCTCCTCTCAGCACATGTTGTTTTTCTATTTTTACACTTATATAAGTTGATTCCTCTTTTCTGTTATTTCTTCTTTTAAAATGCTGTTTTAAATCCTCTATATTTAATTCATTTTTCTCTTGAAGGTAATGGTTAATGGAAAGTTCTGAATCAATCTCATCTTTCTGAACACTTCTAATCCATTTGGCCAATGTATCAAGATTCATTCCCCTATCAATCTGACGAAGGAAATCTAAGAAAAGGAGGTTTATTAATTCCTCTATTGCATAGATGTCCTCTATCTTCTCTTGAATGATCTCATTAATTGTCTCTACAAACACTTTTGCATGTTTTAAATCGTACAAAGGTACATTTATATTTAAATTACGTAAAAGAAGAAGAATAGGCTACCCTCCTTCTTCTTTTAATTATAGACCGCAGTGAGCATTCACATATGATTCAGAACGAAAATGTTCATGAATCCATCTACCAGCACGGAAATGTCCACAAACTGTATGACCACTACGTTTATGAGGCGCAAGCTTGCACATCTTACATACCCCCTTTTCTTATTTTTAAGGGAATAGGTGAGCCAAACGCCTTTTAGCTGTTTCGCAAATACATAGATTTAAAAATACAATCTTCAAGTTTAAGCTTGCATTAGCTTAAACAGCCTATAAAATGCTGCACTGCTGTTCTGAAACGATTGAGGAGAGATGGATATATCGAAGTAAGTATAAATTTCCAGCCTTATGGCTACTTTCCTTCCCCTTCATCGAATAAAGAGAGGGTTAGGAAAGCCACAACAGCTTGCTGACTTTTTAATCACCGGGAAAAGGAAGTACTTTCAAAAAAATATGAAACAGAAGCGGACCATGAAACCCCTAACCAAGAATGCATTTGAATTTGAAACACTCGAGGAAGTGATAGATGAATATCAAAGTGAAGAGAGTATGACAGCTTATTTAGAAATTAGAATGCGTCAAGCTGAGGTCTTACATGGAGAAGTATTATCGTTCGATTTAGAACCTTATGGGACAGACATAACAATCGAGGAATTAATTGCGATAATTCACTTAGACTTCATTGATAATGTGAAGATCCAGGGGAATTCACAAAGATACAAAAATCGATTTTGGCACATTTAAAGCGATTTTAATCCAAAAATGAAAAACCAAAAGCAGTGCATTAAAAAGTGTGCACTGCGATTACTCCGAGTACCACTCGATATATTTGTTCAACTAACTCCCTGTTATTACAATTTTATAAGTTCGGAAATAATATCAGAACTACCAGGCATTAATAAAAATAACGAAGTGACGATAAATAGAATTCCGATAACAAACAGGAAAATAACTATTTTAACTAAACGAGATACGTCTTTTTTTAGTGTACCTATTATAAGAAGAACAACACCTATAAAGAGTAATAAAAAATAATAAAAACCCATCATCACCTCATTCAACTTTATTAACTGACAATTTATTTTAAAAAAGAAGCTCTCCGTTGTTCCAACATCCCCCATTTAGAGGGGTTTCTATAAAGTAATAAATTAACATAGAATTTTTATGTATATAGTTATTCTATGTATAGGAATAACCCAATATAACTTTATAGTAAATACTTTTTATTATTTTGCTCATTTTAAGTTATTTTTCAAATTATTTCCTTTATACTTTCTTACAACTAACTATTACCGTTAATATAAGTGAAAATCTCACAAACATGTACCATTAGCCTTACATTTAAAACCTATGAACCAATGTACGGTATGATAAAAATGAAGTACGCTCTAAAAGGGTCAAAGGAATTTCATGGAATATTACCAATGAATAAAACAGTTCTTGTGAGTCAAGTGGTTCAAACTTCCAAATTCACACAAAAGGAAGCAGCTAAAGCAGTAGATCCAGTTTTTATTACCGTTTTGGAAGCATTAAAAAATGGAGATACAGTTTAAATGATTGAATTCGTTTACTTTAAGTTCGTGAACGTGCTGCTCGTAAGGTCTGTAGTCGAGACACAGGACAGAAATAATTTTGTTGTAATTGATTTGGATAAATACGGTATTAAGAATAAGTGAAACCCATAAACTTGAACATCATGCGACTGACCGGGAAAAACTCCATTTTTTACTTAGTAAATTCTTAGCAAAAAAATTTGTGTACGGTTATTAATACCGTACAGAATTATTGGATATCAAGAATATCTTCAATACCTATAGAAGCCCATTCATCAAATTTATCAACAATCCGTAGGGACTTTGGTTGTGCTTTCCTTGACACGGACTATCCCTGAAATGAAAGCCTATTAAAAGTGAAGAAGGACTGCATCTTCACTAGGGCTGAAATTGTACTAGGATTCTTACTTTTCCACACTAAATGGCGAAGAGCCACATAATTTCACTTGGATTTTTAGAAGTTGGATATTGTAAAAATATTAGTAAAAGCAATTGATTGATCTGCACCTGGATTAAATGTGGTAAAGTCATAAATAGAAAAAATGTCATTCCAATTAGGAAAGACATTCCCTTTTAAATTCCGACTGGCCCTCGAATTTAGGAATTAATCGGCCTAGGCTGCTGAATGACCATATCTTTTTTGGTTGACTCAATCATTCTATCTGCAAGGCTCTGAAGATAAGATTCTGTTAGTTTTGCTGGAACGTAGCCAATACGCTCACGAATCAGATTTTCAAGTACAAAGCATTTTCGTGTCCAGTACTCATACTCCCCAAAAGTGTATTGCTCGCCTTCTTTAAAATCGGTATTTCCTGTTTTTAACGCTTTTATAAAAACGTTTCGCTGGCCATAGATGGAGCTGCGCTCCGCCCTGGCAAACTTCAACAAGAATAAGAGTTCAATCGTTGTCACGGTCATCAATTCAGGGGTGCTGCGCTTCAGATCATCATGAGTTGGTTGCGAATCCGGAAGAAAACTCTTTCGCTTTCCGTTTTCCTGCACATCCTTAAAACACAATTTCAATTCGCAATACCCACAATAAAAATCGTGGCCAAACGACTTCAAACCACTTCCGCAATAAGGACAAGTTTTCATTTTTGATCCTCTCCCTTACCGTTTATTAAATAGTGTTATTTGGAATTTCTATTATCCTTTTTAGTTAATCGTTCAATTTCTTTCTGCAATTCCTTTTCTCTTTCTTCCCATTGCTGGGCTTGTTTCTTCAGGGATTCTACTTCTTTCACTAAATCCTCTTCTTTTCGGGCCCTTTGCTGATTTTCTCCCTTTAGGGAGCTAATTTCCTGATTCAATGCCACTACCCGGTTGTCGTGCTTATCAATAATAGAAGAAAGTCGTTCTTCATATTTATCGTTCATATCATCTCGTATTTTTTCAATTCGCTCCTGGAATGACTGCTGCAATTCTCTCTCTTTTGCGAATAGCTGACGTTCAAAATCAAATTCCCACTGCTGCTTTTCTCTTTCTTGCTTTTCCCGAAGGCTGGTAACCTCTTCTTGTAAATGGGTGACTGAAAGCTTCAGTTCTTCATTTTGAGAAGCTGCACGGCTCATGCTGTCTATCTTTTGGGCTTGATTGGCGATTGTTTGATCTTTGGCCTGTAACTGTTCATCTTGGAATATAATCATTTTTGCTTGATCGTCTACACGGCCTTTTAGGTTATTTAAATTTTCTTCTTGTTTTTTATGGCTTTCCTCAATTTCAGAAAAGTCTATTTCCCTTTGTTCCAGCTTCCTCTTCAGATTGTCTAGCTGCTCTTTAAAGTTTGCGATTGCTACATCCTTCTTTTCCATAAGTTCGTCCTGCTGTCGCTCTCGGAAAATGCGATCCGTTTCATTCTGCTTGGCCAAACCGACAAAAACTTCAGAAATTCGTGCTGTTAATTGGTTCAACTCGGTTAACTGTGAACCGTAGCTCATTTCAGAAGCCAATGAGCTTTTATCTACCTCATCTAAAATGGCCTTTAGCTGTTCGCTGAAGGTAAATAGACCACGGCCTTCTTTCATCTGCCGTAACAGCGTTTTAAAACGATATTCTAATTCCTCATCACTAACTTTTCCGCCAACTTGACCTGTGATTTTAATTTCTTCCAACAAAATCCCCACCTATCATTTTTAAACTAACCAACTAATATAATCCCATAGTAAACCCGCGAGGCCTATTATGTCAATGGTTAACCAGGTTCACCCAGTTAACTATATGTGTGAATTACCCCGAAAGGGGCAACCGCTTTTTAGGCGGTCACGTCCTTCCTCATAGGCTTATTTAGCATTTCGATAATTTGATGACTACATTTCACGATATCGGCGCCAATCTGCTTCATAATGTTTAGGTCCCGGCTCCAGCCAGCGATATACCCAAAGCTGTATTGCCCGGTATCATATCCAAAGCGATTCATCACAACATAAGCAACAGCTTCAGCTTGGGCTTCTTTCATGCGCTTTCCTTCTTTTTCAAATTTAGCACCTTTAGCATGCAATAAATAATGAGCATATTCGTGGATTAAGGTTTTTAATTGTTGCGTTGTGTCTCGTTCCTCATGAATGGCAATATAATTGTTTACTAGATGAAAATATCCGTTTGCCTCTCCTGTATCCTCAAAACGAACCGGGATTTCTATTTTTTCTATCCATTCCTTAAGCAAACTCTTTTCCCATTCTCCCCCGCCTTTCAATTTCTTAACTGCATCCGCATCTGGAAGTTCTTTTCCTTCTGTAGAAGAAACGTCGAATATATTTACATAACGAAAACCATAAATCTCTTTTTTGCCTTCCTGATTTTTGCTGTTATCCTCTTTTTTCTTCCGAATTAACGGGGCCAATATTTTGATTGCCTTTGCACCTTTCTTAACAAAACGGCCATCTTTTTTCCATTCATTAAACCCCTTCACAAGCGTTGCTTGCGGGCTTTGCATATAGATTAAAATCGTATTATTAAAGCTATAATTGTGGAAACTGGAAAGGAATTTCAACCACTCTTGAAACTTTTTGCTTGTCATAACTTCTTGAATCCCTTGATCTAATTGGTTTTTAATTTCTTCTAAGGCTTTGTTTTTTGCCATTTGTTTTTCCTCCCTTGTTTTTTGTGCTGGGAGCGAATGATTTCCCCAAAGGGGGATTTTTTCGCCCTTTTGATGTGGAGGACGAACAATGAGCATAGGCAGGCAGTCAAGGGATTAGTGGAAAAAGTTTTTTGCTCCGTCAGTGCTCTTAAAAGGACAAAAAAGTTTTTCTGCCCCTTGATTGTCTGACTATCCGACTTAGCTTTCAGCAGGTGGTAGGGCGAAGCCTAGGAGGCTCCGCCAGGTGGAAGGTTAGTCCGGATTGCGTACATTGTACGATCGCAGCTCAAAAGGGTGGAAAAAACAAAATAAAGAGCAGCCCTCAGGCTGCTATCTGCTTTTGCTCTTTTGATTTTTTAGGTTTTGAACTACAGAGTCGTTCACCCGTGAAGAAATTCACAGGAACCTACGGAATGTAGGCATAAGCCGTACAGTCCGTGGTTATCGGGGATTTTAGGGGAAGCGAGATGCCATAGGATGTTAGGCTGCGTTTTTTAGCCTTACATCCTACGAGCAGACCCTAAGGGCTCTCCAAAGAAGGGTTTGATCTTTTAGCCTTTTCCTAAGAAGTTAAGATTTCTACAATATTTTTTAATATTTGATAATTTCCAGATTTAATCTGACTCATGATGTCTTTAAATCGAAGGGTTAAAAACTCTTCTACATTTAATTGAAGGGCAGGATAAAGTTCTTGCAAATCATGTAGGAGTACTTCTCCTCTCAACACATATTGTTTTTCAATTTTTACACTTATATAAGCTGACTCCTCTTTCTTGGTATTTTTTCTTTTAAAATGCTGTTTTAAATCCTCTATATTTAGTTCATCTTTCTCTTCAAGGTAATAATTAATGGAAAGCTCTGAATTATTTTCATCCTGCTTAACACTACTAATCCATTTGGCCAATGTGTCAAAATTCATCCCCCTATCAATTTGACGAAGGAAATCCAAGAAAAGGAGGTTTATTAATTCCTCCACAGTGTAGATGTCATCGATTTCATCTTTAATGATCTCATTAATCGTCCCAACAAACACCTTTGCGCGTTTTAAATCGTACAAAGGTACATGTATATTTAACCGAGCATATTTAGACTCAAACAAACGGTTTAGGAGACCACCTGTGTGATCGATCACAGCATTATTTATTAGGTCTAAACGGCTGTACTTTCTCACGTGTTAAATGGCCCCCCTTCTCGATATAACGTAATACAGAGAATACAACCCCGTGAAGCGTTTTTCTTTCAGATAAATTCCATTCAATTGAAAGACGGATCAACAATTCTTTTTCAATTTGATTCGGTTTTACGGTTTTGTGGGTTTCAGTGTTCTTATATGTAGAAGGCTTGCCTAACATTTCAGGATGCCTTAATCCGAACCGGACGAGCATAGTGAAAAAGTGTGTAATACTTTCAGCTTGTAATTCCGTTTTTAACGATTGATACACACGTCTGAATTGCCGATTTTCATCATCCGTCACAGGGAATTTCATGGGAACAGATTTATCAAATCTTGTTTTTCGGTCGCTAGATGAATTCTTTGGACGAGTTACTGAAGAGTTTTTTATATGTGTTTTTTCTTCTTCAAAAAATAAAGGAGCAATTGGTTTGTGCTTCATCTTCTCTTCCCCACTTCCGTTTTATCAATAGATCAGTAATATCCGAGAATCATAATCCCATAATTCTACTTAATTTAATGTATGAGGCAGGAAGGAGGAGTAGACCAAGTATAAATGAAAATCATCATGGCCATAATGGTACTATAAAACCATGTATGGTATGGGAGAGATTAAAGAATGGCCAAACAAAAATTAGATAAAGAATTAGCATTAAAGATTGTGAAGGCAAGTAAAAAAGCATCTAAAGAGTTAGGATATGTAAAAGACAAGAAACCTCACAAGTAAATTGCAGGAGTTTCACAGGGTTATAATACCAAAATTCCATAATCACAAACAAAAGAGCACCCATTGAAGTGAACCTCTTGAGTTGGACTAAAAAATCCAGCTTAGGGGGTTTTTAGTTTGTTTAGGGGTATTCCGGAAACAGCTCACGATAATCAGTGTTCGGGAAATCATGCTGAAGCCAAAAAGGACAGGATGAATCCTGCCCTGGTTGTTAACTGAAGAAGGGTAATTTCAAATCGTCTTTTTAGGTTCACCTCTCCTGCAGCTGACCTTCTCAAAATCGCACTTCTACATACACACGGTATAATTCGCTTTGTCCACGGTCTTTATATGGTTCTGATACAGAAACAACTTGAAATACCTCATGCAGTTTTTCAGATGCTTGCCGAACCTCCTGAAGCGTTCCATGCAACCGGATTTTCATATACTCGCTTCCTCCCCACTTAAGATTCTGTGTCCTTCTGAAATTTCTTGGAAGACACGCTGAAGCAGAGATAAAACAGAAAAACAATCATCTAAAGCCCGATGCTGCGTGCATTCACCGGAGGCGTCTGAAAGCTTCAGCCACCGATCCGATCCTACATAGTCAGCATAAGTTTTCATAACGCATTCGGAACCTAACGGAGTAAATGGAATGCCATGAGCAGCGCACGAATGAAAAATCATCTGTTCGTCAAAGTCCGCATTGTAAATCAAAATTTTCTTCCCCTGGAGGACCATGCGAACGGTATCCCACACATCGAACCAATTGGGGGCATTTTTTACCGCTTCATTAGTAATCCCATGAATCGCAATGACTTCTTCCGGAATGGGAACAGTGGGTTTAATCAGTGAATCAAATAGGACATTCCTTTGCCGGTCAATAATCGCTATTTCTACAATTTCCCCTTGAAGTCCCGTTGTTTTCGTGTCCAAAATCAAAAAATCTTCATCCAACCAGGAAAGAAAAACCTCTTTGGCTTCTTCCCGAATGACTTTGATCCGTTCCAGTTCAGCCGTTCTTTCATTACAATAAGCACAAACACCTTCCACGACATCTTCCTTTTTAAAGAAACGGAAGCCGCATTCTGTACATGTCAACATCTTTTCAAGCCGCTCCCTGCCTTCAGCAAGGGCTCCAAGCTGCTTCTCGGTCGGTTTCCTTTTTGGCCGGGTGTCTTTAACATCGTACAGGCGAATCCAATCATAGGAGTTCCAGACAACCGCAACCGGTCCAGCTGTCGGCACTAAATTTTCCTTTTTTTAAGTCGGTTCGACATTTTAAATGGATGGGCACTTTTTTCCACCCGCCCTTAATCTTTTGAATCTCGGTCATGGTTCTCCCTCCGTTTGTCATTCTCCATATTAACGGAGAAACTTTTTTATAATAATTTGACGGTTACCCAGTTACCCAGTTAACCAATAAATATATTGGGTATACAGGACCTAAAATTTGTCCATAATGGTTTAATAATAACCTTTGAAGGACGGGGATCTTTTTATGTCAAAAATTAATATCGGAATTAAAACTACTCAGGAATTGCATAATAATATTCATGGATTGCTAGATGTAGCGAAAGAATTGGGAAATATTAAAGAAAAAAATGAGTATTTCGAGATTACTTATCCTTATTTTGAAGAATATCTAAGAAGAAAACAGTTAACTGATACAGACTTAGGGTATACCTTGAATGAAATTGAAAGGGCAACTACTCTTATTATCAAACAATTCTTGGGTATGATTGAATCTCATGAAAACATTATTAAAATTACGGATACGGAATATAAAGAAGCTCTTTCACAAAAAGATAGAAAGATTGAAACATTAAATTCATTATTAGAAAAGACAGAACGAGAAAATATGCGTTTGATAAAAGTTGATGAAAATAATAGTTGTTTGAATGAAAGAGTTAGGGAACTCGAAAACAAAATTATTAAAATGGAATTAAAACACGAAAAGGAATTAAGCAGGCTGGATAAAGAATATGTACGTAAGTTTGCCAATTTCCAAACATTGTTTGGAGAAAAACTCAATGAAGTTAACTAAAAGCCTTTTGTCGTTAATTTAAAAAAAAGATTGATCAAGACTAAAATTTAAATGGTTTTGATCAATCTTTAAATAATCAATTAAATTAAATCAAACATTTCATTTCTACACATCATCGGTCATAAAACCCAATTAATTTAAACGGCTTTTTTCTTGTTTATAATAGGTCTCCGCGGTAGATTCATGCCAATACTTTGTGCCTCCCACGATCAAATCAGGCTGAGGAATACTCCCCCGCACATAGTATAAATTGACTTTTTGTCGGTCATATTTTAATCCTCTTTCGGTCAAATACCCTGCAAACTGGCTTAGATTTAAATAGTCGGAACCATCCTTGATAATGGAATAAGAAGGTTTTTGAATTAAATAGGTGTCTTCTCGAAAAAACTGTGTGATGAGTTCCACAGCAAGTTCTAACCAATCATTATCTAACTCCTTATACAAAGAAGCGAGATCGAAATTTACCTCTTCCGGATCTTCAAAAAAACATGCTAATTTTAAAAACGTACGCTTAACGGGGTCTAAAGATGGAAGAACTTCATCGGCCAACTTTACATTTTCTTGCTTACTAATCTTTTCTTCTAAATTTGGGAAAATCTCAATAATACGCTTTGTCGTTCTTTTCATTCTAATCTCCTCCTGTATACATTGTATATTAATCATAACCACCGTGTATACATTGTATACTATTTTGCCCAAAAAAAGGGAGGAATCAATCTCCCTTCCTCTTACATTTCCTTTTTAAACGTCCTGGCTTGGGGATGCTGGTGACTAAAGATTATAGTTGCTGCCTATAGTGTAGAAACTAAAAAATGGCGTATTGCATAAGGGCTTAGTCTGTTTCAATCGGATTGCGCAGGCTTGATACCAGAAGCAAGGCCCACCTACGTACAAACCTCATTATTTTTTCTCGCCAACCTGATTCTTATAAATTGCACCTGATACTTTTGACTACTAGACGCTGTAAACAGGTAGCCGATGCTATACAGGATTGCTTCGGTTTTGTTGCATTAATTTTTATGTGGCTAAGTGTCAGCAGATTAAAAACGTGTTTGCTCATAAGAAAGGTATTCTGGTCACTAGTGCCATCATAACGAGTTACCTTGGTGTTGGGTAAAAATCCAAGGCTTTAAACTCAAATCAATCTGAAGAATAAAAGTAAGCCTAAAGGCTTTTTCCATACCTAAGTTTCTTAACTCATGCTGTTAAAACGGATACCGTAAAACACTTGTGTTTTACAGCTAAAGTAGCCCCTCTCGAGCAAACAGAACACCAATCAAATTTATTACAATAGTTCCAATACAATATTTACCATTTAATGATAAACTACTACTATAGCAAAATTATAATATGATGGTGGGACACGATGAGAGAAAGTATTGAAAACGATCAACTTACCAATCTAATGAATACATATAGTACTGATCTAAAAAAATTAGCTTGGAGATATGTAAAGGATCCACATCTGGTTGAAGATATCGTCCAAGAAGTCTTCCTTAAATGCGCCATTAACCTGTTCCAGCTTCAAGATATCTGTTCGATACGAGCATGGTTATATACCGTAACAAAAAATCAATGCACAGACTATCTAAGAACAAAGTATCATCAAAATGTTATTCCAACCAATGATTTCTTTGTCGCCTATCAAATAACACCCGAATTAGAATGTATGTTTCAACAGACAAAAGAAGAGATTATTGATCACATTGATGACCTCCCAGAATTGTATCAAGAAATTCTTTACCTTTTTTATGTAAAAGAGCTAAAGCTAAAAGAAATACAACAGTATCTTAATATTAATATCTCAACCGTAAAAACAAGACTTTACCGAGCAAAACACTTACTGAAAGTTTCAATGATGTAAGATACTTATCGTTTCGGTCCTTGGAGTGCCGATAATTTTACGTTTGCAAGGCCAACTATCATTCTTATGGTTTTTTATATCGAGTATATCGTGTGAAGATCGTTATAACGATAAAACGTTATAAACCCCCTAAGCTTTTCTTAAATATCAATTTGAACAAGCACTAACTTTTCCATACATAAAATCTAATAATTTTATATCAGCTTCCTTGTTATATTTTTTTATAAATTGAGTGAATTTACTGCCTTCGGTTTTAGATAAGACCTCTATAGAGGATACAAGATATGAAAGCTGAGAAGTTGATGAAATATGACCAAGAGAATGACTAAGGTTGTATAACCTGCATGCATTTCTAAAAAAAATTATACTTTTTATAGTCTTTTTCCTCCAGCTTTTCAATAGATGTAAAATAGGTCCTTATTGTCCGAAGGATTAGAATTGGTTTATTCATATAGTGCATAGAATCATTTATATCATCCCTATATTGAGCAGGACCTCTATCTCGCTCTTTCGCTTTATAGATTCTATGATTTAAAAGCGTTTTATCTAATTCAGGAGTTTGACCAACTTTTTCAGTAATTATTCTTTTCATTTTGTCCATGCTCGAATAACTAATAAATCCCAAAAGAGATTCTTTATTCATATCTTTTCTATGTACTAACCCATTTAGATTATCTTTAACAATGAAATCCAGTTCATTATCTCCAAAACCCGTTCTATATCTTTCAGTTCTCAAATTGCCAGAATGGTTATATAATTAAAGTATTCCCAATTGATAAAAGCCTTTGCTCTCCTTTGAGCAAAGGCTTTTTTTACGATTTCCTTCTATATTACAGACCCCATAAAATCTTTGGGCATTTAAGAAGAAAAGGAGACAAAGAATAAATCTCCTTTTCAAAAATCCTTTAAATAATCAGCAAAATCATAAGAAATAAAGTCTCGATCTCCTGTTTTTAGATATGCTTCTTCTTCGTGTGAGTAATTAGATATCTCTACAGCACTAAAATCTCTAAAAAATCCAGTAACACTTTCTAATGTTTCAAGCTCTTCTGGGGAAAACAATGACAAATCAAGATCGGAAATGGGTTCTAGATATTCCCCTTCATAATTATCAAAAGGTTTTAATTCGATTATTTTATTTTCTGTCAGAGTATCAAGCATTAGCCAATGATGGAATGGTACGGGACCGTAAGGTAAATGCTGGTAAACAATACCACTAACAGATAATCCGTATTCTTTGTAGTTCTTAAAATCCAAGTAAAAAAGTAACTTCATCAATTTTGTTTTTGATACTTTGGGAATATTCTTAGTAAAGTACAGAATTATGTTTGAAAGTTTATTGAAATCAAAATTGCTGAATCCACTATTTATATGATCGTTAAATTTATGATATTTGTTAGTAAGGATGTTTACAATGTCTCGTTCAAAAATTTCCTCTTCTATTTGCTGTAGTTTTACTTCCATTCTTTTTTTATCTAACCGTCCTAAGTGATTATGTTTTCTTTCAAATAATTCTTTTGCATATTCAATATTATCTCTCATCATCGTTAGAATAGAATGATGTGATGGAGATGGGATTGCACCAGTTTCATACCTGGCTACAGTTGCAGGACTCCAATCAAATATAGTTGCCAATCCTCTTTGAGATAAACCATATTTATTTCTAATTGTTTCTATTTCTAATGGGGATAAATAGTCATTTAACGATCTGTATTTTTCAAAAGCCCTATTTATATTTTCGGTATCTAGATCTTCATCAAAAATTATTTCATTACATTGTTCACAATATCTAACTACCGCATCTACCTCTATCTCTTCTCCTCGCACTGGATAAGTTTCTTTAATTTCTTTTATCTTTAATATTTTTGTATCTCTACAATTTGGACAAAATTTTTCTACTTCGGTGGCGGGCTTTAAATTCACCTTTTTTAATTTACTCATTGTTTGCCTCACCTCTTAATTGAATTATTATTGATTTAATTTACTATTGATTAAATTAATTTAGATTTAATTATTGGATTAAATATTATTGGATTTTGGATTGAATTATTTATTGGTTTAATTTTTTGGTTTTCCCTATGTTATTTGTTTTGATAAATACCTCGGAATAAATTCAATAGCACTTCATTCCGAGATATTTATGTATTACCAGTTTCTATAAGGCAATGTAAAAGGTCCAGTGGATTCCTTAAAAGACAAACATTTGCATCCTTCAATAGGATCTATCTTTAATTTAATGTAGATTAATCGACCTTCAAAGGGTTGACCAAATTCCCATACATCTATTCCATCTCCATTGTAATCGGGAACCGGCCCTCTATCATATTGAAAGTACCTTAAATTCTTTATCATTTGCTTTGCATCAGGGATGTTTAAACCTAAGTTGGTTATTCCATCAAAAGTTCTAGGTTGAAAGTGGAACTTATTGGGTTGGAACATTAATTTCCGATATTGCTTTAAAAAAGTATTTATTTCATGTGGTGCTGCAATAGGCATTACTTTCACCCCCTCGTATCTGTTGATACAATTATTATATATCACCCCCTTGTTTTTTGCCACCAATTGATATCATTTTTTCTTTGTTTTGTTTTTTTTATACACATTTTTTAAAATTTTTACTAAAAGTGGCATTTGGCTTCATTTCCAAATTCCTTTTGACGATTTAATTCAAGTACAAATATCTTCATAAAAAAGAAGCTGCAACTCCGGAAGATTCTGCTTATTTCGGGACAGGATTGAGCGACAGAACAATCGTGAACATAAAGGTGAACCGCAGGAACGGTAGCAATATAGACCAAGACAAAGTAAGGAGCAGATCATCGTTATCATACAAACAAAAATCCCTTTCCACGTTTTCCTTATTATCTTAGCCAAAACTAGTAGGTATACAAAGGCATTCGTGTCTAATAAATATGCTTTAAGTCTCCCGTTATATCCAATCTTAGTCCTCATCTTCTTCAAGATATGCAGTATTTTGTTAGCAATATTGATAGTTGTCTTTTTTGTTTTTCCCTGCTTGTATGAAAACGGAATTTTAATCTTGATGAAGGCATTAAAGGAACTTTCAAATATAGAAAGCATTTACTTTAGTAAATGGTCTCCTTTCTTCCCCGAATAATCCTTAAAGGGGTTTAGGTTGCTTCAGCAACCGTCAAGCAGGCTCGATGCCTGCTATAATCAAGGAAAAACGGACGTTTTTTCCTCCTTTCGTAAACCTGCACCTGCTGGGGACCAGCTGGTGCAGGTCCTTTTATTGGTGTATGTCAATAATAACCCGGACCTGATTTCATACCCTTAAATTCACTTATTATAAAATTCTCATTCTCTATAATTTTTTCCTTTCAAACAAAGGGGCAGAGCCCCTTTGTTATTTTTCTATTTTTATAGATAACCTTTTTCTTTTAGGCTAACGTGTTTTCCTGTATGGGTGACAATCACATGGTCAAGGACATCAACTCCTATAATTTTCCCGGCTTCTGCAAGTCTCCTAGTTACCTCAATATCTTCTTTGCTCGGTGTGGGGTCTCCGCTTGGGTGCTGATGGCTGACAATAATGGATGCCGCATTATTGAGGATAGCGCATTTCATGACCTCTCTAGGATGGACTATGCTAGCGTTCAGGCTTCCTACATGCGCTCTATGTAGCCCTACCACCTGATTTTTAGTATTGAGCATCATGACAAGAAATACTTCTCTGTCTTCATCTGCAATGTGCGCGGCCGCTAATTTTTGAGCATCTTCCGGTGAACGAATTTGATATAGGGCGAACGGGACGGAGGATTCCTTAATTTCTTGTTTGATTCGGACCACTTCAAAGATTGACGTTAATTCCATTTTTCAAAACTCCTTTGTTATTTGTTTTTTGTTTTTCATTTTCCATTTTTTCTTTTGCCTTGCGAAGCGAGTGTGTTCCCCAAAGGGGGATTATTTTTCCCCTTTTGCAAGTAGAACGAAAAACACGCATAGGCAATGGGTCAAGGGCGTTCTTAGCACAAAAAGTTTTTTACTGTTGCGAAGCGCCCTTAAGTAAAAAAGTTTTTTGCCCCTTGACCGATTGACTTGCCTTCTTAGCTTCTAGCCGGGAAGGTTCGGGTGTCCTACCGGCTGGAAGGTTAGAAGGCCTGCGCTGTTTTACGATTCGGAAGGCAAAAGGGAAAAATAAACAATAAAAAGCAGCCGTTTCGGCTGCTCTCCTTTTGTCTTTCAAACTTTTGATTTTACGGTTTTCGGCTCGTTCGGTATGGCGGCGTTAGCCGTAAATGGAACAGGAACCTACGGAATGTAGGCGTGAGCCGTACAGTCCGTGGTTATCGGTCCATTTAATGCTGAAGCGACACGTACGGAATGACAGAAAGGGTGCTTTTTCCTTTCTGATCAGTCCGTAGTGCTGCCGCTCAAAGTAGTTTTGTATGCTATTAACTTAGATTTTAAGTCCTATTTCTGAAGAAAAGTCACAGCCTTAAGTCTGCATGACTGGCAAAAAACTGAAGAGGGATGTTCAATTGATATCTCGCCGCAATTCCTCACAATAAAGAAAAGAAAACACTGTTCTACAATGAGAAACAGTGTTGTTTTAAGCGAATTATTAATGGGATCTTTTTTATAATACATACGCTTTCTTGGCAGACATGTAGGTTTTTTAATTGCAAATACACTTTCTAGGAAAGTAAAGCCCTTCTTACTGAGAAGAATTAAAATTTTCATTCATTTCCATCAATGCGAATATCAATTTCGGTATTTAATCTTATGTTCCTATTAATAAAATTATTTGATTCTAATAGATTAGTAACTTCATCATAAACATTATGATTCCTATAAGGATCCCGAATCGTAAGAATCATACAAAAATCCTGTGATAGTCCAAATCTTTGGAATTCGGATTGTGATTCAATAAATTCACGATAAAGTCCTTCTATTTTCAAATACCATTTTTTGGGATATTTTACAAACTTTTCTTTATTCCCTTGTGTTAAATCTGAAATGTCCACCGCATATTTCTTGTGAGGGTAAAACTTATCACCATACTGAATTAATATTTTTTCTGAACGAGAGAATTCCTTTTTATCTAAATCTTTTTTCTTACTATAGTTGTTTGAAGTTAAGAGGTTTTGACTACCAGTCCGACCTACAGGATTTCTTACTGTTCTTATTCTGGTATCTCTTTCCTTCTTTTCGTCATATGTTCCAAAATATACTTCAAGGTTTGATTGGCAGTATTCTGGACCTTGACCTTCAGCAAGTATCGGAGTATTTACAAGTGTAAGAAAGATCTGGCCATAAAAATAACCCTCTTCATTTACAAGAGATGTTGGGAATGGAAAATCCAAAATCTCAATAAATTCCCCTTTATTTAGTGTATCTCTTAGTACAAGTGTAATTTCATGTTGATTGTTAAAAAGAATTTCATCTGCTTTGCTAGGAATTCCAAATCCTAGCTGATTAATTTTTTCGTTAATTGGTAAATCTACTTCAACGGGATATTTTGCAGAATGTATAAGAAGGGCTTTTAATAGTACAGGGTCAAAATCTTCCTTCAACTTATGATTTAAATCAGCTGCGATTGCTGTCACCCTGGGTGTGGAGAAACTTGTCCCTATGGCCTTTTTTAAACCTCCATTGATATTTAAGGAGGTAACACCATTTGGAATAGCTCGTCCATGTTCCACTCCTGCATTTCCACCATAATGAACAAGGTCCGGTTTTATAATATTGGCTGGTCCTGGACCAATCCTACTGAAAGGTGACCGATGATTAATATCTGCAATATCTAACGTCTCTTTGGAATGTGCAATGGAGCCGATCGTTAATGACCTTACTGAATCAGCTCCATTTGCTATCCTTCCAACTGGTTTTCCATCTATAAAGTTTGAGCAATTACTAGCTGACTTTATAATTAATACATCATACTCATCTTGAATATTATCTAACGCTATACCAAATTCAGAGAAATCAGCATTTTTAATTTCAACATTTGTACCTAATGAAAGATTCCAAATCTTGATTTCATTTGCGTTCGATTCAACAGCATCCCTAATATTATCAACTAATTCTGCCTCTGATATGGATTCGTATCTTTTATCCGGAAAAACGGCTGCATCAAAAAACTTAAACCCTTTTACACCGGTATAATCCTTTTCTTCCAACATATCACCAAAATTGATAATTCCAGCAACAAAAGACCCGTGCCCTGGATGAATTATATGGGAAGGATAATTAGAATGCCGCCTTTCTAGCGTCCATGCATCTAGTGGGTATTCTGATGCAATACCAGAATCTAAAACACCAATTATGGGATATTCTTTATCATCTTTTGGCTGCGAAAAACGAAGGGTATTATCACTAAAAAAATCATCTTCAACTATTTCTATCATTGGCATCGGTTCTATAGACATAACAGGACTAAAATCATTAAATATGTCTATTTTCTCTAAAGAGTCAGTGACTACTTGGTGGATAATTAAGTTTTCACTGTATTTGATTGATTTCTGTAACTGAATATTTTTCTCGTTATTCATAATGTCAGTGAACAAATTAATTACATGATTATTTATTTGAAAATTATTAAAATCAAACAATCTAATTTTGAGTGTATATTCTCCATTTTTCTGTGGCTTTATATCGTTAAGGTTTATTATCGGTTCAAAAGATTCTATTGAATCAATTCCAGAGATAGCCTTATCATTTCGTTCAAATTGACTCAAATTTTGTTTTATTCCGGCTAACTGTTTGGGATTATCTATTTTTATTAAAAACTCTTGATTTCCTGAAATGCCAATGAGTTTCTCTTCCTGTGAATTTGGTGAAAAAAATTTAGATAGATCTTTCCTGTGACTTTTTGCAATGATGTTATCACTAATTTTGGCTTTTAGAATGGCTGGGGTTCCTTTATATTTACTTAATTTCTTTTCAATTTTAGATTGTGTCAAATCCAAATCATCAGAAAGGATGGTTGCTTTATTTTTAAGATCTTCACCTTGTAACACCCATTTAGGTTTATTATCATTTCCACCACCTTCTGTCAGTCTTTCATCCATCTCCTGACGCTTCTCAAATATTTTTATTGGCAATTTTTTACTTTCATCCATTTTTCTATAGCTCCTTTCTTTGCAAAATATTTCTCACTTGTCTTTGAGAAATATCAAGTGTTTTTGAAATATTAATTTGTGAAACACCTTTTGCATTTAAAAACAGAATCAATTCATCTAAATCATTGTGATATCCATTACTTATATAACATTGATATAAGAAAGTAGGATATGATAATGAATCTTCATTTTTTAAAATACTTCGTTTAATGCCATTGAAACATATAGCTTTAATATCAGATGGGGACAATCCATTTAGTATTTCTGATATCGTCTTTATTTTTTTTATGTCTTCAATAAAATCAACGTTTACGGATTTTAGATAAAGCTTTAATAACTCTGGAATCTCATCCTCAGTTGGCTTTGGAACCTCAATTTGATTCGTAAATCTTCTCCATACAGCTGGATCAAGCAATTTTTCGTGATTTGTTGCAGCAATTAGAATATTGTTTTCATTAAACGTATCAATATTTTGAAGTAAACTATTTACCACTCTTTTTAATTCTCCAACCTCTTGTGAATCGTTTCGTGCTTTTGCAATGGCATCGAATTCATCCAAAAACAAAATACATGGCCGTTCCTGTGCATATTCAAATATTTTTCTTATATTTTTTGCAGTGCTACCAAGTAATGATGAAATCAGTCCATCAAGTTTCGCTGTTACAAGGGGTAATCCCGTTCTTTCAGAGATATAATGCGCAATAGTCGTCTTACCACATCCTGGTGGACCAAATAGCAATAATGATTCAGGAAGATTTAAACCTAATTGTGAAAACTTATCCCTTTGACTTAGTGATTGAATATAATCCTCAATTTTATTTTTAACTATGGGTGGTAATACTACATCCTCGGTTTTAGTGTCAATATCAATATCAACCATTGGAAGTCTACTATCGTTGTCCATTGGTTTTGATAGAAACTCATCTAAATAAACAGGATGTATGGTTTTTTTATTTAATAGGTTGTTAATTCTATCAGCGAATTTTTCTTCTCCAGTTTCACGAAGTTTTTCAGAAATCAACTTGGCATAACTTTTCACCTTTTCTGGATTCCTTTCAAGGCCGCCTTCAATTATCTTGATTAATTCTGTCCGCATTTTCACAAACACACTCACTCCTCATTACCCAATAAATCTCTTTATATAAATATTACCACTATATAATATTTTATGCACGTTTTTATCGTTTTTATGTACGATTATTAATAATACGTGTACGTTTTTTAGTTTTTTAGCAATTTTTGATTGACTTCAAAATTAAGAACGTGTTAACCTAACGATAGAAAAAGATTCCGATAACGAAAGAAGGTGATATCATGGCTAAAAATGGACAAGCTGGAAATGGACGAGTAGGGGCAGTTAAAAACAGGACCCAATTTGAGACACCCTCTGGTCACTATGCAAAAAGAGATTCCGACACTGGCAGAATCTTGAATGTTAAAACGAGTAGTAAAACTCCATTTAAAGGGGTAACAAAAGAAAAGTAATTCGAAATCAAAGAAAAATTATTTAAAGAAAGGTGGAATAATCATGAGTACTTTTGAACGTGCAATTCTAAAACAAGATACGGTAGTATCAATCAGTGGGACATCACAAATAGCTGGAGGAAAAACTGGAGATCTTGTAAATATCGATACTGTTGTTCATTTAACCAATCCTGAACCTCAAGAAATCACTCTTGTCCTTCCTAGCATCTCAGGTGATCCACAGAAAGCGTATATAAGAACGATGGACGAAGTTGAAAATAGACAGGATTTTAGTTCGCCTGTTGATCCTGAACTACTTTCTAGTATGAGCGAAGATGAACGAAAGGCTTTTGAGGAGTCCATTGCTGCTAACAAAGCACAGTGGGAGGCAATTAAAGAAAAGGCTAATGGGGTTGCATTAACTAAAATGCAATTAGAAGCAGGAAGCCAGGAATTAAAATTTTTCTTACAAAAGGAAATTTCACCAAATTCTGAAAGCGGTCTTTATGAATTGACATTTGTTGCCCCATTCAGTAACTTCCAAGTCAATCAAGGTCAATTCACCATGTCATTAATCATTATTTTGCCAAGGGATGCACAACTTGTTGAGCAAAGTGTAATAAATCCTCAAGGTGGCCCATTACCGGAACTACGCAGTAACGACAATCATGTAAATCGGCAGATCTTACAATATTGGATGCAGTATGATCCAATATTCACCATTAAGTATCGATACTAATCGAGAAGGTGGGGCTACTCCTCGCCTTCTCTCACCTCTGTACGACATTCCTTGTTGAGGGGGAAGAGTTTTGAAAAGCATTATATTAAATATTGTTAAATTCATATTTTACTTAATTGGCATTCCAGGTTTGATTTTATTCTTTTTTGAACTTTTTCACAGTCCAAAAATTATTATGACATGGGTTATCACATTGTTAGCTATTTATATGTATTGGGTAATATTAATTTGGATTACAAAAATTGAAATTCCTTTAAATTGGATACATAGAAAGATAAGCATTTATCAATGGCTTGACAATTTAACAAATCATGATGAGTCACTTATTTATCTTCTTAGTTCTCAAAAAGTTAAATATAAAACTTTAGAGAATTTACAAATAGTAAAAAATACATTTATCAATTTAACCCGTGGAAATAAAGAAACTTTAAAATTATATAAAGCATACTATAAACAACTTTCTAATGAAAATTCCGATCAAATTTACTGGACAGCATTAATGACAATGTTTTCATCATTGGTAATATTGGTCTTAAGAGAATATGTTCTGAAAAAAAGTTTTGAAATATCCCTTGTTAGGAGTTCTGATTATTTCTTACTAATAATGTTTATCGTTACCACGGTTGCTTATATGGTAGCGCAAATTCAAAGAAATAAGAAACGTTATGGAATTATCACGGATATAATTGAAATTTGTATTGAGGAAATCGAAGAAAAGGAAGATAAAAACAAATAAGTACTTTTAACTCAGAAGAGATTAAATGAACACTATTAATTATGGAGATACAATCATGAGTTCCCGTCAACCCATAGGAGTTTCTTTGACCCCTCCTAGTACTGGAAGCATCAAAGTATAGTTTATAAAAAAATAAAGTCAAAGCCGTCCTGTTTTCGACCGGATTTGACTCTATCAACTTTCGACATAATTCTGCATAACCCGAGTGGTGAAAGTTTCCTTATTTCCGTTAAGAAAGACCCTTATACATAAAAATTTTGAAAAAGACTAGACAAAAGATTGCTGAGAAAAAAATACCATTTCTCAACAATCTAAAAGATATTTATTTATTTTTTTTATTTATTGAAAATAAATCTATAATATGTGGGGCCATAGTAAGCAAACCGACCCCTAGTAATAAACCCATAATAATTAATGATTCGGTAACATTTAAATGAACCAAAAAAATAAACCATAATGCTGATGGAATTGTTATTAAAAGAATTAACATAAGAATAAATTTTAATTGTAATTTCTTATTTTTTTCTAATTTAAAAGTTATAATCGTACCTATTGCACCAACAAAAAAAATGTAACCTAATAATAAATGTAGCTGAAATCGACTCATATTATTAAATCCTTTTAAAAAAGTTTTATTTATTATAATTATTTTCTCCAAAACTCAACTTTTTATTTCCTTTTCTTTTTATTTTTAATTTTCTTATTAAGATAATCAGCAATAGGGCGAAGTGTATTCCAAGTTAAACTTGCTTTCCCAATTGCAAATGTAGCAAAACTATCTACATGCTCACTTTTAGCTAAAACTGCAAATTTACTTCCAATTTTTGCGGCTGCCCCTGTAGAGACACCAAGTAAATCTAGAGCAATAAATTTCCAAAATGTACCACTAGTAAAACTATAATGCTTTACAACTCTTGCTTGATATATATCATATACAAGGATACCTATATTAATTGCTAATGCTGCAGTAGCATAACCGGGTAATGCAGTAATAACACCGATAACTGCTAAAGTTAGGGATAACCAAGCAGCAGCAAGTGACCATGAAAATTGACCGTTGGGGTCGACATACATTACAGGATTATTATTTGCAAATGCATACTGGTTTAAAGTTAACGGATTAGAATTAAACCCTTCAAAAGTATCCTTTGTCAAAAATCGACTCACACTTGGCTCATAGTATCTAGCCATTAAATAATAAAGTCCGGTAATTTCGTCGTAACGATATCCAGCATAACGGTAAGGGTTAGTTTCCTTTATTGTCCCTGCTGAAGAAGTAATATTCCCCCATGCATCATAAGTATATGATGCCACATTATTTCCATCCTTATCCGTTAGTGCAACAACATCACCATGACCATTAAGATGATAGTAATAGGTCAGACTATTTTTGATCATCGTTACAGGTCGATTTTCATGATCCCATGTGTATTCCACAAGAACAACACCTGATTGATCGGTTTCAAAAATAACATTATTTCCTTGATCATAATGAAAAGTGACTGTTCCGCTAGTTGTGGTCATTGTTTTGCGTCTACCCTGATAATCGTAACTGAAAGTAACGGTGTTCCCTGTAGCTTTTTCTTTCACTTCAATCAAACGATTATCCGCATTAAAAGTGTATATACTTTTCCCATTATCCACCAAGTTACCGTTAAGATCGTACAGATACGGCTGATTATTTTCCGATATTAGTTGATTTGCTTGATTAAAGCTGTAGGTGGTGATGGTGGAACTAGTTCCTTTCGTAACGGTTTTTTTCGTCCGATTCCCTACAGAATCATATTCATAGGAAATCATCGTGCCATCTAATAAAGTCTCTTGTGTCAATTGATTTAGCTGATCATATTGATAATTCACCGTTCCTTTCGTGGTTTGGACACTCATGATATTTCCATTTGTTGCAAATGTATATAAAAAGCGTTCCATGACGATGCCATTGACGTTGTAATTAGTGAGACTTACTAATTGGTTTGCACCATTGTATTCAAAGGATGCATACGTACCGTTGGTGAAATAAATCGATTGCACTTGCCCACTCTCGTTATAAATATAGTTAGCTATGGTTGAGTTGTTTTTTAGAAGCGACCTTAGTAAATTTAATTTATTATAAATAAAGCTGGTTTGACTTCCTCCTGGAATCGATAATTCCTTGATATTGGAATTACCATCATAGCTATAACTAGTCGAGTTAACTCCTTCTGTTTCTGATTTTAAACGGTTATTCAAATCATAAGTAAAGGTGGTGATGGGACCGTTTGTTTTCGTAACTTTTGTGATATTATCATTCAGATCATATTCTAAATCAAACTGTTTGACATCATTATAGGAGATCGAAATTAAACGATTGAAAATATCATATGCGTTTGAAACAGTGGTAGTATCAGAATTTCGCACTTTTGTTCGATTTCCAAATTTATCTATTTCAAAAGTGGTCGAACGATTAAGCGCATCTGTCCACTTCGATAATTGATTAAGCTCATTAAATAGATACGTTTGCTTAAACCCTTTTGCATTGGTTACCTCGGTTAGATTTCCCTCCCCATCATATAGATAGGAAGTAATAAACCCTTTCGCATCTGTGACGGAGGTGAGCTCATTCTCTGCATTATACGTATTCGTTGTTTTATTCCCATTTCCATCAATAACCACAGTCCTATTTCCAAAAAAATCGTAGGAATAAATAACCGTGTTTCCTAATGGATCCTCACTAGATGTAAGGTAGTTTTTACCGGCATCATATAAAAAGGAAGTATGAGAAGGGCCTATTTCGAGTCTTATCGCATCAAACCATGCGGCTCCGGTTTGGTTATAAAATAACAAGTAGACATCAATGGATTGGAAAGTTTTATCTTTGGCTGGTTCTACCTCTACGGAAAGATGCTGCCACCCCTGCATGGTTTTACTAAAATCATTAGCAAATCTCCAATCTGTTGTGCCGTCAGTATAATTAATTCCAACTTGTAAAGCATAGTCCCCACCAGCAGGATCGGCCCCTTCCTGATAGGACCACCCTGATAAAGTCATTTTTGTATTGGCATCTCCCGAAAGTGGAATCCTCTGAACCAAATACTTATTCTTCCCTTTTTCACCCGTGAGTTTGAAGGAATCATTGCCAACATACACTCTTGGATCCATACTATCTGTCTTTTGATAACGGCCATCAGCTGATGTTACATTTCCACTTGTAGACCAGTATTGGGGTATCAGATCGGTCGGACTGCTAAATTTTTCAAAGCTGGAATTATCAATGAGGTTATAAGCACTTACCACATTTCCTTTTTCAAATTGAATCGCATCAAAGTAAGCCGTCCCCTGCCCCGCATCTAAAGCGGCAGATACACGTAAGGTTACCGTCCCTGCAGGAATATCAGAAATAACTGTCTGCAAGCGGGTCCATTCATGTGTTCCCGTCAGCCCATAGGAGTTTCTTTGACCCAGCAAAGTGTTGGAAGCATCAAAGTATTCCACCTTGAGATAGGCTTTTCCAGTCGTAGCCGCTGTTTTTACATAGCCGCTGAAGATATACGTATCTTGAATACTGAAATTGATCGTCTGATAAACAATCGCCCATCCGGTTGGATTGGAAATGCTAATCGAACGAGTACCAAATTTGGCATTCGTTGCCCAGGCAAATTGTGCGGTTCTTCCATATTCAACCCCTTGCTTCCAATAATCTGGCCACGTAGCTCCGTATTCAAACCCTGAGTTTGGCAAGAGATTATCTGATACCGACATGGGATTTGTTTGATATAAAAGATTGCCAACCGTATCGTATCTTTTTGAAACCGATTGTACATAGGGATCAATCGATTCCGTTTCATTATTTTTCACATCATAATCATGCACCTCTTTATTCTGATTGAAGTCTTGCTCTGTTATGAGATTGTTTTGATTATCAAATGTATAATACGCCATTTGATTTTCAGGTAATTTTTCGGATGTTAGATTCCCTTGATCATCGTACTCATATACGTACGATTGATTTTTTGGGTCTAGTACTTGGACGACCTCATTATTGTCGCTAAAGCTAAATATTGACGTTTTTTTATTAACAGGGTCTGTAATGTTTTCAATGATTTGCTTGACCCTGCCCAATGAATCATAGCTATAGTCTGTTCGTTGATTAATGTTAGAATATCGTGTGCTCCAGGTATTTACAGGATCATAACTAAATGTAATAACACTCTCACTAGCTGTGCCTTCAATCGTAATCGGGCGGCTAACTTTACTGACCCTGCTTGAAGCATCGTAGGTGAAAGATGTTGTAATACTTCGACCATCTTTCCTGCCAGTTAATCTGCCTATCACGTCATATACATAATTTTTAGTGATATTTTTCGCATTTGTATAAGACGTCAAATAGCCATTAGCATCCTGTAAATATCGGTAACTACGAGTTTCAACCGTGATCGTAGAAATATATCCACTGCTCCCGTAGGAAATACTTATCGTCCGATTTGAAGCGTCCTTTATGCTTTGTAACTGACCTGAAAGACTATAAGTAAACGTGGTGACATTGCCATTAAGATCTGTAATGGATTGTATACGCCCATTATTATTAAAGGTTATGTTTGTGGTTTTATCTTCAAGTGTTAGAATAAAAATTCCATCTGATTGCCTCGTTAAATTTAAATAGCTCCCACTTTGAGCTATATAACCACCTTCGACTGCTTCTCCAAAGAAGTGCCTGGTTCCATCACCGTCCGTATAGACGACAGGACCCGATGCAGCGTAGTTGAGCCGAACATCCAAATTACTGGACCATCCATACCCAAATAACCCTTTTTCGATGGTATTTCGACTATTGTACGTTCTTTCGATCGTGAGTGGAGTTCCACGGCCAGAAATGACGAAATCGGTTTCTGAAAGGGTTAAATTCCCGTTACTTGGATTTATTCCCTCCTCTGTTTGATGCCAATAATCTTCAAGACCAATCGGATCAACTTCATACGTAATCGATATTTTGGGTACATAAGTTGCTGTATTTTCCTTTGTCGTAAAGGAAGCCCAAGGTGCCGTGCTTTCATCCCTATTTCTTAACATCAGCCCATAATTGGATTGGACCCCATTGTACCAATCTTGTGTCAATTTTGTGATGTACCATACCCAGAACGCATTGTAAGTATTGGGCGCTAAACTTGATTCTGCTGTAGCTGCAGCCAAAGGCTGGGTGTCCCAAGTTACAGCATCGCCCCAGGATGAATTAAGTCGATACAAATCCACAGTTGTATTCGATACGCCAGTGTTAGTTTGATATGCTTGGAAGGTAGCTGTTGTAATTCGGCTATTACTAGGCAGTGGGGGCAGAGCAAATCGAATTAAAGAACGAGTAACCCCGTAGGATGGAGTCATGCCTGTATGCATATACGTACTACTTGAATAAGAGGATTGGGGATAGCGATTGGAAATAAACGTGTCTCGAATTAATAAAGTAGATTGAAAGGAAGGGTCAATCGTGACAGGGTAGCTTCTACTAGGATTATTTAAATAGCTGGTATCAAGGATAATATCAATAAACGTTCGATTGCCCTCTTTACGAATATTAAAATAGGCATTATCCGAATAGATACCATTCGAATCAATCATTCTAGGCTTTTCGAGAATCCACAGTAGGTCTCCAAATTGAGAGGAAATAGTGATATTGCCATTCGTCAACAAACTTTCTGTTAAATTTGCTGGTATTTTTAGCTCAAAGGAATATTGACTTTGCCCCGTTGGTGTTTTTAAAATAAGAGATTCTTTTATCTTATCATTTGTCACTACATAAGATAAATCAACTTGTGGAAGGATATCAGGATAAATGATTTCATCATTATTAATGACCGATTTAACTTTTCTCGCCCCAACTAGTAGCATATCTAAATTGTATCCTTGCTTTTGTACAGAAACTAATTTGCTTATATCTGATTCTTCTGCGAATATCGACTTAAATTCATTCGCAGTGTTGATAAATTTATCTGGAGCTAGAGGACTCTTCTTTAGGGTATTATCAATCCTTTTCCATTTTTTATCACTAATATCTTGGTAGAAAATTGGCTGATTGTAAATTTCCTCTGTAAAACTACCATCAGGATTGATAAACCGGGTGGAGTTCCGTGTTCTCTTATTTGTTAATTCCATTTTTGTTTTTGGTTTCTTTTCAGGAAGTTCCCCAATGTCAGGCACGATATCGTATGTTTCAATTTTCCTCTGGACTTCACCAAGTAACATTCTATCCCCCCTAAACATGCAAATACTATCCATAATTATTCAGATTGGCAGAAAAATATTCTATATTATTGAAATGTAATTTTGATATCAGATGAATTCAAGCTTATCAACTTATTATACTCATTTTTACTTATCGTTTATAAAAAATTTCCCCAATTCTATATTCAAAAAGCCCTTAAAAATACCCAAGGGAATGGCACTTGGCTCCATAGCTCTTTCACCGGCAATATGCCATAAATCCAATCAATCATTTTTTAATATTGGCATTATCGCTTCTTAACATTTCTCCTTCATAAATCAAAAAAACAACAACTATCATTGTTGCTCTAGGAAAGAATCTTATTAAATAAATAAAAAAAATCGACCATTATGGTTCACTTTGTTTCAACACGGTTCACTTATTTAGGAATGAATTTCTCTAAAAATTATTTCTTAAGAAAAAAATCAGCCTTAAGGCTGTCTTGCTTACAATAATAGAATAATAGATCTGAGGCATTTGAGGCAAAGGTATAGTTATTAAAATTATTGATGACTGTTGGTGCATCTAAATAGGCCCCTTCTTTTTATATTAACTGAATTAATCGAAAAAAAGCCATTTGCCAGGTCAAATGGTTTCCTTTCCTTCCTAAATCATCTTTCAAAAGGTTGCATCGGCGACGTCAAACAGGCTCGATGTCAGCGTAAAATAATAAAGAAAAATATACTCGCGTGCAAGCTTCCCCATGTAAACTATCTAGCCCCAAGACTTGATTTTTTATATTGAGAAACACACGAAGCACTTCCCCATCTTCACTAAAGCTATGTTAAACCGCTGGAAGATAAAAAATGCAACACTCGTTTGTTGGGGTAGTTGCCTTACTTTAAAACAAGTTGCGAGATACACACCACATATCTAAACCACGGAAACAGGTTATATTATAAACGGTAAACGTTCGTCCTTTTGACGTTTTTCTTCTATTATATATAGATATATATAAAACTACTTACGTACACCTAAAATAACTAAAGTAAAATCGATTATTCGGTGGTGCAACAAATAAAAATTCCAAATTCATAACCAAATGGTTCTCTCATAAAATTAAAATTTCGGCATCGCCTCCACAGCATCCGCTAAGTCACTATATGAATCTCGTAAATATCTTGCTGTGGTCGAAATATTACTATGACCGGCGAGTCTCCTCACCTTTTCAATGTCATTATTGGTGGCTTTTAACATCCATTTACAAAATGTATGCCTAAACATATGGGGTGTTAATTTTTTCTTCGACAAGCTGTAATTTTCAATCATCGTTTGGATCCCACGGACGGTAAACTTGGGTGATCGCTGGCTATAAAATACATAGGTCGACTCTCCTACATGAGGTTTTTTGTTGGACATTTCTGCCCTAAACATTAACCAGTCGTACAGTTCCTGCCACAAGGTATTGGACATGGGAACCGTCCTCAGCTTCCTTCCCTTCCCAACTATCCGAATACGTCGTAACTCCAAATCAAGATCGGTTAACTTTAGGTTTGATAGTTCATCCACCCTCAAACCAGCATAGGTCAATAAATAAATAATTGCTCGGTCCCTTCGGTACTTTTCTTCAGGATCTACTCCTCTGCTTTTAACCGGTGTCTTTCTCACGCGATTCAATAAATCTTCAAACTCCTCTTCTGTCAGCCACATAATTTTTTCAGAATCTTCGTCAGCCGATTTGATATCCTGAATTTCTTCCATAGGGTTATGCTGCAGCTTCTTATGTTTAACGGCCCAGGAATAAAAACTGCGTAAAGCATTTAACCGTCGATTAATGGTAGTAATTGCTAGTGGTCTTCCTTCTAGTGGATTTAACATTCTTGTAATCCATTTTCTTACATCCGTTGCTGTCACAAATTGATCCGGCCGAATATGTAGGTCCTCTAAAAACATATGGATATCATTCCGATAGGAAATAATGGTTTTCGGGGACTTGTCCTTTTTCTGAAGATAGGCAATATACTCTTCCAGCATGACTCTCACCTCTTAACTTATATGCTGAGTTTAACTCTCTAAAAATCAACCCAATTGGAACTAAAAAGATACATTATATGACGAGTATAACATAGGATTTTGATAGTTTAAATGCATATAATGTATATTATATGTCAGGTAATTGCTTTTATCTAGAAATGCTTGAACTGACTTTCCTCTTTTGAAATGTCAGACCAATGACTGGATTCATTTCTAAATATCCTCCTAGATATGGCGGAAGAATGAGTAGGCGATAATTAGATGATTGGTCCAACTGTTGGCCTGTATACTGATGTTCATTCAATCTAGCCTAGAGACAGGAATAAGAGTGGCTAAAGCAGAGAAAATCATTTTTAGTTTATCAAACAAAAATGGATATTTGGTTTATTTTTTTATTATTTTAAAACCAAATCAGATTCTGGGCAAAAATGGCATACATTATCAGCAATTACAAGTACTAACTCTTATCAGAAAAAATCTAAATAGATTCTTTCCTAGTACTATTGACTCTAAAAGTGGAGGTTTCCCTTAAAAGAGTTCATTTTTTTCTAAATCTTCTGGATTTTTTAAAGACTGATAATTTGAGTAGCAAATGATTAAATGAATTAATGTTTTTATATGTTAGGGATGGATTAACTTGTGCGTTATAAGTAAGCTTAGTTGTCTATTATTGTCGAATGTTATAAATAGATTGAAAAATAAATGTATTGTAATATTAAATAAAGAGAGATGGTAATAAATAGGGGGAATTAAAATAAGAATATCAAAAAAGAGTTTTCTTAAATTAGGACTAATAGGAACGATTGGCCTAGGGCTTCTGTTTCCTTCAATTTCATATGCTGGATCTTATAATGAAATTGGTTATTCTTTTACTATCAAGGCAAATCAAGCCAATTCAAGAAGCGCTCCAGAATATAGATCAACTACCAATAGATATGAAGCTTGGATGGTTAATGTAACAGAGTCGGGGGAAGGGAATACTGCTATAACACAGTACTGGCTAGAAAATGCTGGTGGAACAAATGTTTCTGATGCTTTTCCTGTTGCCGAAATTGAAAATACTAAATATTTCCCAGCATATGATAATGCTTCTCAAACTGATGTGTATTTAACAGCACAAAATAATAATTACACCAGTGATACCTATGGAGTTACTGGCTATTGGGATGAGGAAACTGGAGTATTTTATTCACACTAATTAATTAGGAAACTATCTTGTACACCATCTCTCTCAATAAACCCTAAGAGGAGAAATAGTAAGTGAAATTTTACTTTCATAGACTACTAACTAATAAAAAAAGCATATTTATAATAATTATTATGTTGTTGTATCCTATCATTGACTTAATTTTACTTAATAATCAATGGAGGGGAAAATTTGTTCCAAGTCAATCATTATTCTTAGTAGGTAATTCAGAAGGACATATGATGCAAATTCTTTTTTTGTGGTTCTTACCAATTTATTTATTAATAATGGTTTGTGAGAACTATATTCAGGATGTTGAAACTGGAGAAAATAAAATTTTAATTTTAAAACTTGGAAAAAAGAAATATTTTGGCTCAAATTTATTTATATCTTTTATCTCATCATTCGCTGTTTTTTTTCTATCATTATTGTTAAATTTTATAATAAGTTTCATCATCAATAAAGATGGTACCCATAACCCAAGTGCGTATATCTCACAACAATTATTGGAAGTTAGGCCTATGTTGGCATATCAGTTAAGTCATCCTGTTATCACAAATTTAGTGTTTATATTAATATCCAGCTTATTAGTAGGTATATTAGCATTAACAATCACTTCAATTTGTTTTATTTTTCCAAGTAGGAAATATGCGTATTTTTTATCATTTATTTTATGGTTTTTGCTGATTATGGGAAGTTCCTCTATCCTACTTATATTTCAGCCTTTTACAGAATATCCGTTTAAACATTTATTAAAGATTATCTTACAAACTATCATCTTATTTTCTATCATTATTTGTTCATCCTATTTTTATAAGGTGAAAACAGATGAAATTTAATAGAAAAAGTTTACTTTATTCCTTTTTAATTTTAACAATATATCTATTTATTTCTTATTTGACATTAAACCGCGCAGAAATAAGGAATCCCAATAATCTTTCGTTAATAAATATTACAACTAACCCTTTTGCTTATTATGATCTTCGTACAATTACATATGTTTATAGTGTGATTTTTTTACTGTTTATAAATTTTACATTAAATAGATCTCCGCTGTTTATAGTACGCCTCAAAAATAGAAACTCTATTATAAAAATTTATTTTTTTAAAATAACAGGAATTTCTTTTGGATTCGTACTTATACACGCTTTAATAGGAATTATTTCAACTTATATACTCATAGGGAAAGAAAGTATTTTTTTAAATAATTTTTTTATTCTTTCTATCATTTATGCTAGTGTGCTTTTTTTATATTTCCTAATATTAGCTTTATTTTTATCAATTATAGAAGTATTTTTTTCAGTTAATATTTCTCTTATTTTGTGTGTGATTGGAATATTAAGTTGTTATTTTTTGAATAGGTTTTTTTGGTCACCGGTCCTTGATACTAGAATATTTGGAATGTCCTATGTTGACTTGGATGGATTAAATACAATTGAGATTGTACTAATTTATATCCGACAAATTGCAGTAATCTCAATATTATTGATTATTCAAAGTATTGTAATCCAGCGAAAGGATTATTATGAATGAAACAGGAAAAAATGTACATTTTTATTTTTTTTATAGCAATTTCAATTGTTCAATCTATTAATTTCATTGAGATAATTCATGAAATATATCCTAATTGGCCAATTCCGTTTATATTGCTAGTCTGCTTACCAAGTGACTCCCCAATGTCTTCTTTTATTATGTGGTATATTGGGTTTGCCACTATTAGTTTTTTTGTTAAGGGAGTAATTAGAGATAAGATTGATGGTTATGGAAAATACATTCTTGTAAGAAATTACAACAAATTTAAATTTATTATGAAAAGTATTCTCTCCGGAACTACATGGACAATTGGAATAATTATTATTCAGTTTCTTATTTTCTATATAGTTAGTATTTTTCTGAATTTAAAAGCTCCTAATATATATTGGGACAACAATAACTTAGAAAAAACATTACCATTATATATTTTGACTACAATTACCTTAGTATTACTTCAAATGGTATTAGAATTATTTTTTTCTCCAGTTACAACTTTCTTAGTTATAAATTGCTATGTTTCATTATCGATATCAAGTTGGAGTTATTTAACTTTTGTAGATAAAGGAAGTATCATAATATATTTAGGAATTCCAAATTATATGATGGCATTAAGGACAAATAGTTTTCTCAAGGAAGATTTTGCAATAGATCAAAATAAAGCCTTCTTCATTTTAGGTATTTTGATTTGTACTTTAACTTTTACTGCATTACGACGAATAAAGAAAATAGATATTTATTAATTATTAGGGGGGATTGGTTAAATTGGTGACTATCTCAGTTCAAAATATTAATAAGAAAATTAAACGAGTGGACATTTTAAAGGACTTTACCTATGAGTTTAAAAGTGGTTTTATATACGGATTACACGGCCGTAATGGGTCGGGAAAAACCATGTTATTAAGAGCATTATCTGGTTTGATTGTTATTAATAGTGGGAAAATTTTAATAAATAGTAAAGAGTTACATAAAGATATGTCTTTCCCGGATAAAGTAGGTATTATTATTGAACATACAAACCTTCTTCCTCAATATAGTGCTTTTACTAATTTGAAGATGCTTTCAAAAATAAAAAATATTGCATCTGACGAAGATATAAGAAATGCAATTCTAAGAGTTGGCTTAGAACCAAGTAGCAAGCTTCCTGTGAAGAAGTTCTCCTTGGGTATGAAACAACGTTTAAGCATAGCTCAAGCAATATTCGAAAAGCCAGATATATTAATACTTGATGAACCAACTAATGCAATCGATACAAAGGGTATTGACGAAATAAGAAACATTTTGATTGAAGAGAAAGAAAGAGGTGCCTTAATTATAATTGCTAGTCATAATCAAGATGATTTAAATATATTATGTGATAAAATTTTGTTTATTGAGGAGGGAAGGTTGATACATAATGACTAAAACAAAAAAAATTGTATTTTTTTTATTGATAGTGCTAATAATTGGTTACATTTCATATCCTTATTTTTTTCAAAAAGAAAATACACCATTAACAATAGAGCAGCGTAACAAAGATAAAAATACAGCTTACAGGCTTGAATTAGAAGCAGGTCATGATTATAAAGTAGATAATAAAAAGTTTAAACAGGGATTTTATGATATAACCTGTTTAAAAGGTAATGCTAGAATTAACAACGTGTACTTGGACAAAGGAGATAAATTTCTGGGTGTTCCTTTCTATAGTAACAATTCTATTTCGGTTGAAGGCAAGGGAACGGTATTACTTGAGCCGGCAGAGTTTAATAAAATTTCCTTACAAGATGACAAATTTATACTCGATAACGAATCGGGGATTTTTCAAGCAGGAATGGAAATTGAACCAGGAAATTACGAATTACATGTAGAAGGGAATATGCCATTTTATGTTTTCGTTGGCGTTAATAACTATGATGAAAATTCTAAAAATCCTAAGAGTTTTGACATAAAAGACACTTCAAACGAAATAAAGTTTACTCTAAAAGATGAAGATATTTTAAAAATTTTTAACTGGTCCAACAATAAAACAGACTTTACCGTTAATTTAATAAAAAAAGAAGATTAATTATAAACCCTGATATTTCTATGTTATGAAGAATTATCGGGGTTTTCCTTTCAAAAAATAACTTCCGCCGGTAAGGGTACCAAGGTTGTGATTACGGCCACTGAAATGTACCACAAATGACATCTTTCTTACCACCAAATGACAAAGAATGTAACAGTAAATGACAACAGGCTATTTACCATTTTACCTTCTGTATAAATAATGAGCACATCCGGTGTGCCCTTATTATTCAGGAGGTATTTTTGTATGATTTATTATCGAAAGATTTTGGAATTACACGATGAGGGTATTAGCCTTAGAGGTATTGCCGCAACGGCATTATCAAAGGGTAGCCTTTCATACTTAATGATCGCTTGTTCACAAATGTCTCTAGAGCATCATCAATTAGCTTGTTCTTAAACTCACTTCCACGATCTGTATGGAAGTACTCAATTTTACGCAGGTCCTTCTGGATGGACGAAAAGTCACGATTCACCAATGCTGCATCTTTATTCGGCCCTGTGCTAAAGCCGATATTTCTCGATTAAAGAAATCAACAAATACACATATGTAATGCCATTTTTAATTAACTCTTACATAGGTTAAATCGCTTACGACCACCTCTGAGCTGCAGTTCTGGTTTTACGTTGCATGATTGACTTGAGGCAGGTTTTAATGATGTGACTGTATTCACTTATATTCATGTATATTTTACTTTTTAGTTGTTATAAATCCTTGTCTTCCCCTTTTATGACTCTTAGTGAATTCTATAAAGTTAATGCCTTCAATTACTTTTTCTGAAGGCTTTTTGTTTTCAAAAATAATGATCTGGTTATCTTGGCTAACTTCAGACAAAAATTCAAAAAACCTTGCTTGCAAGTCATCTGATGTTTTATCTTCATAGCTGTCCTCCTCTTTGTATGAGGTTACAGGAGAATCAAGAACTACGATTCCGGGATGGGGTAGGTTTTTTGAATTGCAGTATTTCATTACACCCAAAACAAAAGCACTGTAGGAAATTGAACGATATCCTTTACCAAATAATCTTCTTGGCTTTCCAGATATAACTATATCCTTTTGTTTAACATCAAATTCTACGTTATCTGAACCTGGATATTTCCAGCCAGACAAATAATACTTTATGCTTTCACATAGGTCCTCGTAGTAATTAGTGTAATCCAGCTGATGGGGAGAAGTTTTTTCTGCCAGGGGCTCATCTTCTATTAGTCCTAGTAATTTTCTTTTCTCATCCAATAATTTATTCAATGTATTTTTTTTTTGCTCCACTTCACTAATCGCCTTTTGGGTATTCAATATATTTCGAAGTTCTTCCTCAAGGATAAGGTTTTGAGGCTCTAATTGTTCGTCTAATACTTTACTTTGTCTTTTATAATCTTCCTTCTTAAGTATTAATGAATTATTTAGTGACTCAAGTTCTTCGTTCATTGAATCAATTGTATTGTTAAGGTCTTCTAGATGAAAAAGTATTTTCTGTATTTCAACTTTATAAGATTCATTCTTTTGTTCTAATTCTAGATGTGAACAAGCTAGTTCCCCATTATTTAGAATAAGAGTCTGTTTGCATTGTGGACACTTTTCATAATTTAATAAAGAAAAATAGTGCTCACCTTCTAATAAAAATGATATTCTCTGCATATCATTTTCGTATTGTTCTTTTAACAAAAGAAACCTTTTTAATAACTCATTTGTAGAAAGTATTTTCGATTCATCTCGTTGAATCTCCGTCCACAATTTCTTTCTTGAACCAGATAATTTTTCAATTTCCGAACTAATTCCACTTCTTTTTAAGATTAACCCCGTAATAAGGTTATTTAGATTGGCCTCTGATTGCAGTGGTTCGGAGTTTATAACATTTAGTTTTAAGTCGTGAATTAAATTATCAATTATACTTATTTGTGCCGTATTCGAGGTTTCCACATTACTATTAACCTTATTTTCTGTCAATTCGCTATCGTCTTTGTTTGTTAAAATAAGCCTAAATGCAGCTTCTTCTGCAGTCTTAGTTTTATTATTATCTGAATGAACTGGAGATTCTTTTGATATTATTTTTATTTCATCTATTAAAATGAAGTCGTTGTAATTTCTATAAGTAAATCTTTTTAATTTATTTGTTTGGTTGGTTTTGATAAACAAATCCGTGTTTTTATATCCTGATAATGACATTAGAAATTTAGACATACTATCTTTTTTCTTACTGTGTTGTTGCGAAAGGTTTTCAAATTTTGAATTAATGGTCAACTCATCTAAAGTGCAGTTGTACTTTTTAAATGTTCCTCCTGTAAGTTGTCTTTCAAATGTATATTTGTTACCTCCTTTACTTTCAATTTCCAATAAAATAGTGTCATAATCAACTATTTCATCAATTTCATCAGGAGTGTCTTTACCCCCAAGCATATAATTAATACATTCAAACAGAAATGATTTACCTGTATTTGTCGGTCCGACAATGACATTTAGACCCTTATCAAATTCTATTTCAGACTTTAATCCATTCTCACCTAATAATCTTAACTTCTTTAGAAAAAAACCTTTGGTAGTCACTCAGCAACACTCCTAATAAACGCTTCATACATAAATTCTCCGCCCCAGTTCGCAATGTTTCTTTCAATAAAATTTTTTAGTTCTTCTTCTGAGTACTCAGAGAAATGTTTTGTGACCCATGATGCATTGTTTTTTAGTCTTTTGCAATAATATGACTCCATTAAATCTAGAAAGGGCTGTGATAATTCTGAAGCTGAATAACTTATGCCTTTTTCATCAAAAATAATGTTCAATAAACTTTTACTATACATTATCTCCAAACCTTCTTGCATAGCCTTTCTTCTAACGATTATCTCACCAGATCTGTGTGGGGTATCAGGATGTAACGACGGGGGACTGTCTTCAACACCCACATCATTTGTATGTATTACTAAGTAATCGTAATAAATGAGCCTTTGTAAATCCAAACTATTAGGAGAGGCTACGGCTAAAATTATAAGAGTTCTTAATCCAACTTCAAAAGGCGAATTAAAACTAATAAATTCGGTAATTTTGTTGTTATTGGCCATATTTATTAATCCACCCAACTTATCTTATCTTCATTTGCCAAATGATGGCATAAACCACTTAAATCATTACCTTTTACAGAATTATACAGTGGGTAACTTGGCATATTGAGATTTCTAGCGACTTTACAAACTTCCTTTACTCGCTGAAATCCATCCTTATGTTCTGATTCAACAATATCAATTACCCCGTCATAAACTTCTTCTTTTAGGTCTTCAAAGGCATTGACACCTGGAGGGAGAGTATCTCTCTCGAATTTCATTAACGACTCCGCGGAATAGAAGCATTTTCTTTGTCTGTTAAAGTGACCATAATATTTAGAATGTGCTAATAGTTCTTTAATATCTTTAATTACAGATTTGGAGTTGTCTGAATATGCATCGAGCAATTTTTTTACGTAAGGCAGTTCACTGACGGTTATATTCTCAGGTGGATTAACAGGTTCTGGACGTGTTTTATGAATACCACCAAACCGATAATAAAAGTACTTTGTTTCTGAATGTTGTTCAATTAATTCTTGTGGATCAATATCATCTATAATTGAAAAGTCAAAGCTTTCTACATAACTAAGGAAATCCCCAACTAATTCTATAGTTTTCCCCGCAGTAATTTTACTACGGCATTTTTCATTCCATTCTGAAATTAATTGCTGCTTTAATTTATGAGGAGTATCGATTAAATTAGAAAGTTTAGTTGAAATGCCTTTTGGCGTTACGAAATAGTATTTTCTTGGTACCGAATATTCTTCCTTAAAGGTGTAGTAACATAGTTTTCCAAGTTCAATCCATATCTTACTTGGGGATAAAGGCGAGTTATAATGTTTACATTGATAATTATCCCAAACTAAATTTTTTCTTTTTTCATAATGGGTAAATGCAATAACATCTCTGCCCATGTCCCCTGCAGCGCCACATCGTCTTACTTTGACATATTTATTTTTCAAGTAACCACAAGTCCATTCTCTAACAAGGTCTTCAAAATCTTTGTCCGAGATAACTTGTAGCCTCTTAATAGGCTCAATAGCTTTTCCTAATAATAAATCTGTATTGGATAATTTAATTTTGATTTTTGGTTCAACAATATCTATGATATTTTTTTCATGTTCCATAATAACGGCCACCGAACCTAATCTATTTAATAACCAAATAATAACATAGTGTGACTTTTAAAATAACAGAAAGGTATGAATTTTCATCTAAAGGATAGAAGTGTATCTGAAGGGAAGTTTAAATTTCAAATTTAGATAATCTTATAGTAGCGTTTAAATGCTTTCGGAGTTATCCTTACTAAAACATATAGTACGTTTCAAATCTATTAATTCAAAATAGAAATACCACTTTGTTAAGAAAGAACCTTCCCTGTAAAAACTTCTTTTGAAGAGTTTCTTCTATTAAATAGAACTACTTTAAAAGTCTCTCTCGTATTCTTTAACCAATCGATAAAAAGTCGTCTTTTTAATATCCAATTCTCCCATGGCTTTAACTGCTGTAATCTCTCCTGCTTTCCATTGATCATACACTTCTTTAAACTCTTCTGAAGCTTGGACTTTTGGTCTACCAAACGCTGTGCCATTTTTCAAAGCTACATCAATGCCTTCGCGCTGCCGTTTTCGAATACGATCTCGTTCTTCTTGCGCCATCCAGGAAAGAATCTGTAAAACTAAATCTGCAATAAATGTGCCAAGGCTATCTTTAAATTGTGTAGTATCCAACAGTGGCATATCCATAACCACAATGTCTGCCTGAATATTTTTCGTGATGTCATTCCATTCATGAAGAATCTCTTCCTTGTTCCGGCCAAAACGATCTAGTGAATGAATGTAAAGAACATCCCCTTTCCGGATCATACGTTTTAATAATTGATATTGAACTCGGTTGAAATCTTTTCCACTCTGTTTATCCATAAAGATGTCACGTTCATCTAGCCCCTTTGCTTTCATGGCTTGGAGTTGTCGTCCTTCATTTTGATCTTTGCTGCTGACTCGTATGTATCCAAATTTGCGAACATCCATATTTATACTCCTCTTTTTGATTTTCTCTCTACTATTCTACCAAAAATGTTCGTAAAAGTATCAGCGAAACGAAGAACGTTCATAAATAATTTTAAAACTTTTGCGAACGCAAAAATCGACCTATTTTAAACAAAAAATACCCGTTCGCAAAAGTGTGCTTTTACGAACGATAATATTAGTGGTGGTGTACTCTTAAACAATCTGGATCGATTGTTTAAGATGGAAATGAAGCCAATTATCAATCTGTTTAAAAATCTTAGTCAATTGTATTAATGTGAAATATCTTTGTGCAAATTAAAACAAGAGAATTGAAAAACGGTGTTTTTAGTTTCAAATAAACATTGATAATATACAAGAAACCTGTACCCATAGCTTAAATAGGTTTCTCACAAAAAATTATCAAAGTGAAAAAATCTATAATATTTTGTAATATCTATGGCAAGCTAAAAGAAAACAAAGCAAATGAGAATTGTATATGAAAAAAATATCTTTATTCTTTACGTTAGCAGTGTTTTCTTTTTCATTTTTATTGACTAATGCACAAGCTAAATTAACATCAGAGGAAGAAACGTTCATAAAAACAATTACAAAAGACTTCGTTAATACACATAGTTTAGACTTGAATGATTATAGTCTCTTTGATATTAGAGAACTTCATAAGAATAAAGAGAATTTACAGGTTAAGGAAAAATCCTTATTAAATATCTCCATAGATATAACAAAAAATCAAGGTTTTGTTGATTGCAGCCCGCTATTTTATATTAATAAATCAAAGAGTAAGGGATATGTGTTGGAGAAGAAGCTAAGTGGAATGAACAACTTATATACTTTATCTTTCGATGAAACAAAAAAAAGTTGGATAGTAATTAACAAAAATAACATAATGGGTACTGACTTGGTTAATTTAGGACTATTAAAAGAACGTGAGTAAAGGCAAGAAGAAGCCCTAAATTTTTTTGGGGGCTTCCCCTCCTTTTTTAACTTAACTTCCACGTTAGCTATCCATGAAGTACAAAATCGGCTCTTCACCACAAAGAATGAAAATATTGTATTTGACACTATTAATTTGAGTCAGTGCGATCACTTCAAAAGTGAGCCACTTCATACTGAGTTATTTCCATATTTGGGGGATGTTTGGGAGTTTAGGGTATCTTGCCCCTCGGGGCAAGATACCCTAAACTCCTCTCACACCAGGCCTACTGGTCAATCTCTCCCCTTTTTTTCATACTTTGTCTAAATCGATACGATCCTCCATTAAGGAGGAAGATATGGGCCCTTTGGGTTAGTCGGTCCAGAAGAGCTGAGGTCATCTTTTCATCTCCGAATATAGAGGTCCAATCTGTAAATTCGAGATTCGTAGTTATCATGACACTAGCTCGTTCATAACGACTGACAAAGAATTGGAACAAGAGCTCAGATCCAATCTTCGTGAATGGCACGTAGCCAAGTTCATCTATAATCAGTTTTAATTTGAATATTTCTGGTATTATAAAGGTTCTAATTGCTAATGTAACTGTAACGATGGGAAAAGGAGCATTATTATAAATCATTTAACAATCTAAATATTAACAGCATACTCTTACTAATTATTCTGCTTACAATTTCATTGTTAAATCTTATTTTTCTTTTTATTTTCAAAATGATTGACTTTCCTAAATTTGAATAAATTGCATTATCTAAGTGTTACTCTTATGTTCCAGGACTTACTACCATATTTCCAATTGCCTCATCATAGGAAGAAAACTGAAATTTCCCCATTATTAAGCATATATATTTTATCAGCTCCTTTTAAACTTTCCAATCTATGGGTAATAATCAGGGTTGTTTGATCACTTTCCATTGTAAAATCTATTTTTCTTTCTGTAAGGTAATCAAGTCCAGATGTAGCTTCATCTAATATCAATAGTTGAGGTTTTTTTACTAACGCTCTTGCTATAGCAATTCGTTGTTTTTGCCCTCCAGAGAGATTTATAAATTTTTGACCTATAACTGTTTCATAACCCAATGGTAAATTTTCAATAAAATCATGAGCACTTGCGGATTTAGCAGCATGAATAATGTCATCCTGGCTAGCTAATAAATTCCCGAACTGTATATTTTCTTTTATTGTTCCGGAAAATAAATTACTATCTTGAAACACAACAGCTATTTTATCAAGGTAGGATTTTAAATTTAATTGTCTAATATTTGTTCCGTTAATAGTCATAGTCCCAACCTGTGGAAACCAGAATCCTAACAAAATATTTATTAAAGTTGTTTTTCCTTCCCCACTTTTTCCAATTATAGCTATAGTTTCACCTTTATTAATTTCAAGAGCAATATTATTCAATACACTTTTATCATGACCATAAGAAAGAGATACACCTTCTAATACTATTGGAAACAAATCTGTTTTAATTTCATTGAAATGGATAACTTCTTTTGGATTGTCAAATAGCTCAAAAACTCTTTTAGCTCCACCTAGACATCTTTGAAATTCTACATTTAAATTTAAAATAATGCTAATCGGACCAAACAAACCCATTAGGTAAGTTATAAAAACAATTAATGTACCTAATGACATTTCACCATTTTGTACTTGCTTCCCTCCAAAGTAAACAATAATTATAAAAACAAACCAATATATAATAAAATTAACATTTGAAGAACTAGCACTGATAAATTCTCTCTTTAGTTGTACCGGAAGTAACCTTAAATTTACCTGATTAAGTCTTTGAATATCCCAATCCTTTCGTAAAAATCCAATTATCTCCTTTGTATTTATTAAACTTTCTTGTGTTTTTTCGGTAATGTCGGAAATTATTAATTGTATTTTCTGAGATAATTTGTTTATCGGTTTTAAAAAGAATAAATTCACACCTAAATTTATAGGAATTAGGATAATAACTATCATTAGCAATTTAGGATTCAATAAGATTAATATGGTACTTGTTATCAGCAATTGCTGAATAATTGTAATGAAATTGGGTAAAATATTATTAAGAATATTTGTTATAAGTGATAGATCACTCTGAAAAATGGATAAGTACTCTCCAATACTTTTCTTGTTATACTCGGAAAATGATAATTCTCTTATTTGTGAAATCAAGTCATTTTTAATTTCAATAGTTATTTTTTGTGATATAAAAGTAATAATCAATTGTTTGGCTATATTAAGTGCAAAATAAATAATTGCTGCTAATGCTATTCCAAATATAAGTTTTGGGAGCAAATTAAATTGACCCTCTCCAAAAACATCATCAATAAGAATTTTATTTATAAATGGAAAAAAAGATTGTGTCAGAGATATTAGAAATATCAAAATTATGACTAAAAATATCTTAAATTTATGGCCTTTTGAATAATAAAATAATTTCATTTGGTCCCACCTATACTTTTTAAAAAACTTAAAAAAACTAGACCTACCCCAAAATTTAGTGGTAGGCCAGTTCTTAAGAAACGGACGCAAATAAAGCATCCAATACTCGGTGATCAAGGGACATTCACAGTAGGTTTGGAAAATCACTTGGCTTTTGAATGGTGTATAGTTTGGCATCGGCTAAATCACGAAGTCTTGGAGCAAAACGAAATCCTAACAAATGGCTTAAACCAAAAACTTGATCGGTATAACCGGCTGTATCAGTAAAGTGTTCCTCAATATTTAATTCTGTTTCATGATGAAGTAACCCATCGATGACATGTACTGCATCTCTTGCATTGGTATTAATGACTTTCGTATAAAAAGACGAAAATTGATCACTTGTAAACCTATAAATAGTTGCTCCTTTCCCTGTGCCGTAATGGGGATTTGCTTCGGCATGCAACGATGAAACACCAACTTGTACTCGCATTCCGTCAGATGAAGATGTGGTTCCATCCCCCCAATAAGAGGCTAGAGCATGCTTATGCTGAAAATTTACCAAAGTTGCCTGTGCTCGATTTATAGCATCGTCATACAAACGCCATTGTGCGGCATTGGCCAGCTGATGATAAGTAACTCCAGGTGTAGCATCTGCCATTTTAGTCAATCCAATATTCGTCCCCATTGCCATAAGCGCAGCCATTAAAATTACCTTTTCTTCTCCCTTTGGAGGGCGATTGGTGGAAGCATGTATTAACATTTCGTCAAACCCTGTCCAGTGCGCTACCTCCATTAAAAGATCAGTGAGCTTAATTCTTGGAAGCATATTATATAAGGATAAACTGAAGGTTCGTGCATCTTCTGGGGTATCCTTTTCCAAACGATCTACCCTAAGTTTTGCTTTTTCTATATTTACTCCTTCAAGACTATCAAGGTTATTTGAAACCCATGTAAAGCGTTCAGCTAGAGCTTTCCTTCTTTCCTCAAGGTATTCCTCTGCTGATGAGCGAACTGCCAATCTAGTTTCTTTAAGACTGGTTGTTGTCCATTCATTTTTAGGAACAAGGTACTCCTCAAAGTCCTTATGAAGCCTACTACCGACTACAGATACATCCCCTGAACGAATATGATTTTTTAATTCCGTTAGGGCAGCCATTTCATAATAATGTCGATTAATTGTTCCTTCCTCATCGTACACATGCTTTTCCCATCGTTTTGGGACGAAATCTAATGGCGCTCCATCTGGTACCTTTCTTTTTCCTGATTCATTCATCTCATTCAATGTTTTTAATGCACGTAATAATGGCTCTGCTGCATTTGTAGAACGAAATTCTAATGATTTAAGAAGAGCAGGGGTATACTTTCTTAGATAAATAAATCTATTCTCTAGCAAGTCAAGGTAATCATAATCCATTGGTCGTGCTAACTTTTTTGCTTCTTCAACGGAAGTAACGATTTTATCCCAAGGCATTATCTTTTCAATGGTGCTAAATGGATCAAGCCCTTCATCTCGTGCTTGAATAAGTGCAGCCCCAAAATCTGCAAAATGAACAACCTTTTCATTAACTGCTTTTCCAATTTGGCTATTTTTACATATCCCCTCGAAAAGGTTTATTAGGGGAAAAATAACGTGTGTCAAAATATGTACAATACTATTGACATGTTTCGAATCAATTTAAGTTGTATTTATGAAACGCAAAAGACACGTTTAACAGCATATTTCAAAAAGTGTGCTATTTTAGCCTAAACACTTTAAGATTGATGTTGTTACGGCTGTTGTTTTCTAAATCTGAGATTACTTTTAGGGAAAATAAATAGGGAATGATTCACCATAAGGAAATCATGTTAACCGGATGTTTCCCTTTATTCGAGAATTTAGGGAGAAAAAAACCTTATTCCTCCTTTTCGGGGGATGTGCAAAAATACCCTAAAAGGTTATATATATCTAGTCAACATAAGCGATGTTATCAGCATTAAAAAAGGATCTTCGATTTATTTGAAGGATCCTTTTTTGTTGTTTATTTATAAGTTTTAACTTGGTGTATTGATAGGAATTTCATATTACTTCATCCCTGCAGCCTATCGGTTCGATCTTTACCATCCTTCATTTTGGCCTTTACTAATCAATCATAGGCACCTACTAATGCCTCTCCAGTATCATTGTTTCTTTTCACATAAAATTCAGCTTGATTATTACTGCCATCGACCCAAGCATTGATATCTTTGAAGATATGACAGTGGGGAAGATTACCCACATTATAAAAATCATCTGCACTACCTTTATCAAAGTATACGCCAGATTTTACTTTATCGTCTGCATTAAACGGATCTTCTTCAAATAAATAGTAATAACCTTTTGGACTAGAACTGTCAAGACAAATCATAAAATCTCCTCCACCTGAGAAGAAAATCTTACTTTGTGTTCTAAAATAATCATATCCTAGATAATCCCATTCCCCAGAACCCAAAGTTTCCATGCTGCTTGCAAATGTAGAAGAAGGGACCAACAACGTAACTACCAATGCCAAGATACTCATTTTCAACTTTTTCATACTCATTCCTTCTCTCCTGTTTTGAATTGAACGTTCCCTTTTTAATATATATATATGGATATATTTAACAGTTTCTTTTGTTCTAGTGCAAAAGTTACAAAATACTTGCAACTAATCTCTAAAAGAGAAGACCGGTCAAAATGCTATAACCTTATGAGGAATCTAGAAATGAATACTCTATACAAACCCACTTACCAAAGACCTTTACCATAATGTTGTTTTATTTTTCTCCACATTTACTTTGCGGTCTACAACAAGAACCCTGTCATCAAGCCTTTTTGAAATGCTTTCCATAAACTCAAGTGGCTCAAGGGATAAAGCTTATTAAACTTTTTCGGGGCGTTATGCAAAAACACCCTAAATCCTTTTCACTTCAACCACTCCCTATTCATAAAATTAAATACCTACTAGTCGGTATTTAATTTTATTATATAATGGAGAGTGTGTTATAATCAATATAAATATTTAGAATTTTAAGAAAAAAGGTGTTAATAATGTTAAATCATCATCAGAAACAATCAAAAGAAACCATCAACAAATTAATGCGATCAGGAATTGAATTGTTTTCTAAGCAAGGCTATTCTAGTACAAGCATTGATCAAATTGTAAAACATGCTGGTTACTCTAAAGGGGCTTTCTATGCTCATTTTTCCAATAAAGAGGAGTTTTTGTTGAAACTGATAAAAGAAGGTATTGATTTTTATTTTGAAGATTTAAAGAAAATTCTTACTCAAGAGGATTGTGATTTGCTAAATAAATTTAAAGAATACTCTATGCGTTTGGTGAATGAGGCTTATGAAAAGGGGTCTTCTCCTATGCTTCTCCAAGGATGTATGGTTTCGAATGAATTACCTCAGATAAAAGAAAAGCTTATTCTCCAGATGGAGGAATGGAGGTCATTCCTTACACATTTTTTTCAGAAAATGAAGGACGAAGGTATTGTCGGAAGTCCATTGGATGCTAGAACTTTAGCTACGGCTAGCATGGCTCTTTTTAATGGATTTAATCTGCAACATTTTGTTGACAACCGAATTCAAATACAGGACATGTTAAGTGTTTTTGTAGAACTGCTTCAAATTCAAGAACCTAATAAGAAAGGTTAATAAGAATAACTTCTATGCATATCTTATACAAATTCACTTAACATTACGCCAGTTTTAAGAAGTAGGAAAAAGAGCCAAACCCAGTATAATCATGGGTTTGGCTCTTTTGTGTTTTTTTATCGATTATGCACGATTTTATACATCCTAGTCCTTACCATACAAGGGTATTTTTGCATATCCCCCCGAAAAAACAATACTACGAAAACTAGGAGTATTTAAAGTACTCTAAGAAGGAAAATTGGAGTGAAAAGCTACAGTGAATACTTGATATCTCAACTCAATAAACAAAGTATTTAACGTATTAAATGTAGGGTAATATTCTTTATTGGGGAGACAACGATATCTTTCCTATAACAAAGACTTGAGCGCGCCTTTAGGCGTTTGTTAGTTGCCTTCATAGCAACTAATGGTTGTAGAATTCCATGATGCGAGGCTCATTTTCAAGGGTACACGTTGTTTATATATATCTTCAATGTAAAACCCTTATTGAATTAGGACTTTTTATCCCTTAGTATGGATTTCTCGAAAAAAGGTTTATTATAAAAATCCCACCTGAGATGTAAAAGATTCAGGAGGGATTTCGCACCTCGATTGAGTGATAGCTCTACTGTCTTTAAAAGTTTGATCATTATCTACCTATGATTCTCTTACATAATCACGCCCTATTCTGGAATAGTCCTTTACTAATATTACCAGTGTAATAACAATAAAGTTATTTAATTTTGAAGCCGAAAATCCGCATTACACCGTCCATATTTTTACCACATATTGACAATAGAGGAGAACTATAATAAAATAAAACTAGACCGTACAGTATGAATTTTATAAAACGAAAGATAGTATAGTCAGGAAAATGTGGATTTACAACGATAAGCCCATTTCCCTGACGATTCCCCCATTTTTAACAACGTTAAGAAAGGTTTAGTGGTCTTAAAGATTCTAATGAGATCACTTTCTCCGAATTAAAATGGTATTCTCCTAACAAATTAATATGTTCCCAGCCTAAAGGTGACATATGGTGCAATAAGTCTTCATTAAAACTACCTGTCCGTTTTTGATATTCAACTGCTTTTGTTAGATGTAGAGTATTCCAGATACTGATGGCATTGATAATTATGTTTAAAGCACTGGCCCTTTGCAATTGATGCTGTATGGTTCGTTCCCTAAGTTCTCCTTGTTTTCCAAAGAAAATAGCTCTTGCCAATCCATTCATGGCTTCTCCTTTATTCAATCCTTTTTGTATTTTCCTTCTTAAAGATTCATCCGAAATGTAATTCAAAATAAAAATTGTTTTTTCTATTCGACCCATCTCACGTAAGGCTGTAGCTAAGCTGTTTTGTCTTGAATAGGAACCTAGTTTTCCCATAATAAGGGACGCTGAAACTGTTCCTTCCCTTATAGAATGAGCTAATCGCAAAACATCCTCATAATTTTCTTTTATGACCTTTGTATTTATTTGTCCACGTAAAATGGCTTCTAGTTTTGGATACTCAATTGCTTTATCTATTGTAAATAATTTTGAGTCCGACAAATCTCTTATTCTTGGAGCAAATTTAATCCTAATAAATGGGTCAATCCGAAAATTTGGTCGGTGTAACCGGCTGTGTCTGTATAATGTTCCTCGATGTTTAGATCTGTCTCATGGTGTAATAAACCATCCAAAACATGAATTGCATCCCTTGAATTAGTATGAATAATTTTTGTGTAGTAAGAAGAGAATTGATCACTCGTAAATCGATAGATTGTGGCTCCTTTTCCAGTTCCGTAATGTGGATTTGCATCTGCATGTAGTGATGAAACACCTAGCTGCATTCTCATTCCGTCTGACGAAGAAGTTGTACCGTCTCCCCAATAGGAAGACAATTGTAATTTGTGATGAAAATTTACTAATACGGCTTGGACTTTATTCATTGCGTCTTCATACATGCGCCATTGAGACACATTGGCTAGTTGCTTATATGTAAGTCCTGGTGTGGCTTCAGCCATCTTACTCAATCCAATATTCATTCCCATTCCTAAAAGGGCAGCCATGATAATAATTGTTTCTTCTTTATCTGGTTTTCGATTATTGGAAGCATGAGTAAATTGCTCATGAAATCCTGTTATATATGCAACATCCATAAGTAAATCGGTTAATTTTATTCTTGGTAGCATTTGATAAAGACTTGCACTAAATTTCTTTGCTTCTTCTGGAGCATCCTTTTCTAAGCGTGAAATTGACAGTTTTCCCTTTTCAAGAGAAATCCCATCTAATTTATTAAAATTGGCAGACAACCACTTTAGTCGTTCGTTAAGGCTGCTGGTTCTCTCTGTCAAATAGTCTTCGTATGATAAACTAACTGATAACCTCGTATTCTCTTTCGTTTGATTCCAAGTATCTTCCGAAAACAAATATTCTTCAAAATCTCTATATTGTCTACTGCCCACAATGGATACATCACCAGCACGAACATGTTCCCTTAGTTCTGTTAAAACAGCCATTTCATAATAATAACGATTAATTGTACCGTCATCCCCATATAAGTGTTTTTTCCAACGCTTCGAGATAAAGTCCACAGGTGATTCATCAGGCACTTTTCGCTTCCCAGATTCATTCATTCTTCGGATAATCTCCACAGCTTGTAAAAGTGGTTCATTTGCCTTTGTAGAATGAAATTCCAATACCCTTAAGAGCGTTGGCGTATATTTTCTAAGTGTATAAAATCGTTTTTGTAGTAAGTCTAAATAATCATAGTCGGCAGGACGTGCAAGCTCCTGAGCTTCTACCACCGAAGAGACGAAAGAATTCCATTCAATAACGGATTCTAAAACCTCAAAAACGTCTAATTTTTCCTCCTTTGCTTTGATTAAAGCTTGTCCGATGTTCGTAAAGTGTATAACTTTCTCATTCAGCTTTTTACCGTTTTGTTTCTGAATCTCCTCTTGAGCTTTGCGGCCTTTTGATAACAGACTGAGTATTTGTCTATCATGAATTTCAAAAGCTTTATCCGTTAACTCCTGAGTAAGATGTAATAAATAGACGGTTAATATCGAATAACGTTTATTTTCTTGAAAGTCACGGAATGCATAAGGCTCATATCTTGAACCTAAGCGAGATAGCTGTAACAAGCGATTGCGATGCAAATGACTAATCTTTACCGTTTCTAATTCCATTTCCCGTATATATTCAAGTCGTTCTATTAATTTTAGAAATGTTTCGGGTGAAGGATGACCAGGTGGTTCCTTTAACCACCCCAATATAGTTTTATTGGATTCGGATGGATGCTGCGAAGTAATGATCTCTTCAAGCTTTTCTTTTTGCGTATTTGACAGAGATTGACTAACCGTATTAAATAGCTTCTTTTCAGCCATTGCTCTTGCCTCCCACACCATTCTTTCAAGTGTAGTGATAGCTGGCAGTATGATTTTGTTTTTTCTTAAAAAATCTATGCATTCATGTAGTAGATGAATGGCATCACCATTTTCCAAAGCTAATTGATGAAGGTGCTTAAATGTCATTCGATATTCTTTTAGAGTAAAATTTACAAAGTCGTATTCATTACGAATTTCTTTCAAATGATCCCAAAGTGTATTTTCTCTTTGAGGATAAAGGCTAAGTGAAGATGGAGTAGAACTGATTTGTTTCGATATATAATGTATGACTGAATCTGGGATGCTTTTGATATGAGTGTATGGCCAACCGGGATACCGAAGAATGGCTAATTGAACGGCGAACCCTAAACGGTTTTCTTCTCTCCTTCGCTTATTTATAATCTCTAAATCTCGTTTGGAAAAAGTGTAGTAGGTTCCTAGCACCCACTCATCTTCAGGAATTTGCATAAAGGCTTGTCGCTGTTCCGGTGTAAGCAATTCTCTACCTCTTGCCATTTTCATACAGTATCATCTCATTTCTGAAATTATTCAGTTAATTAGTTCAATTATATATCAATAGAGTGTACTCTATTGATACAAATTTAGTAGGCTGATAAAATCATAATTTAGAGTGTCTCATAAGACTTGTATCAAAAATGAGGTGATATTTTGCGAAATATAGGTTATATACGTGTCAGTTCGACTAGCCAAAACCCTTCAAGGCAATTTCAACAATTGAACGAGATCGGAATGGATATTATTTTTGAAGAAAAAGTTTCTGGAGCAACAAAGGATCGCGAACAACTCCAAAAAATGTTAGAGGATTTACGGGAAGGTGATATTATTTATGTTACAGACTTAACTCGAATCACTCGCAGTACTCGGGATTTATTTGAGTTAATCGATTACATAAGAGGAAAAAAGGCCAGTTTAAAATCATTAAAGGATACCTGGTTAAATTTATCAGAAGATAATCCATACAGCCAATTCTTAATTACGATAATGGCTGGTGTTAACCAATTAGAACGAGATCTTATTCGTATGCGACAACGTGAAGGTATTGAACTAGCAAAGAAAGAAGGTAAGTTTAAAGGTCGGTTAAAAAAGTACCATAAAAATCATGCAGGAATGAACTATGCAGTAAAACTTTATAAAGAAGGAAATATGACTGTAAATCAAATTTGTGAAATTACAAATGTGTCTAGAGCATCATTATATAGGAAGTTATCAGAAGGGAACAATTAGTCCTTTCTTTTCCAATTAAAAGGATAGATTGTGAAGAATTGTACTTATACTAACAAGACATAATAATTTAATTCAAGGAAATAAGTTAAATTCAAAATGATACCTACAGTAAAATTTGCTTACTACTAATTAAGGAAAATAAACTACTATGATAAATAATAAACTTCATATAAAGGTGGATTTATATGCCTAAAATTGACAATATACTAGCAATTCTATGGATGCTTAATTCAAGTGAAAAAATTACTGCAAAACAAATTTCAGAAAGGTTAGAAATAAATATAAGGACTGTGTATCGTTATATTGATACACTTTCAACAAGTGGTGTACCTATAATTTCAGAAACAGGCCATAATGGTGGATACACTTTATTGAACAATTTTATTAAAGCTCCTCTTTTTTTTGATTTTGAGGAGCAAACCTCACTATTTCATGCTGCTGTTTTTGCAGAAGAAGCCGGATATTATGGAGGTGAAGCACTAAATAGAGCTATTTCCAAGCTAAGCAAATATTCAAATCCAGAACAGGAAACAAAGATAAACCAGCGTTTAACTAGTCTTGAAGTAATAAGTCGATTAAGTTCCCTCTCTATAGAGCCTCTCTTGAAGGAAGTGGAGCAGGCCGTAGCTGACGGATACTCTGTAAAAATTCTATACCTTAAAATTGGAGAAGAACAATCAACATATAGATTGGTTGATCCGTACAGAATTATTTATTGGAATAATAATTGGTATGTGATTGGATTTTGTCATCTTAGGAATGATATCCGTAGCTTTAGAGTAGATCGAATTGAAAACTTAATGCTAACTGAAAATAAGTTTAACCGACCAGAAAATTTTTCAGCACATGACTTTTTTATGGATAATCTTCTTCCAACTATAGAAGGTAAGGAAGGGGTTATCCCTTTAGTTATTAGTGGAAATACAAGGGTGTTGGATGATATTTGCCAACATTGGTTTTTTGGACATTATTTACAAGAACAGACTTCAACCCAAGCAATATTTCTTCTTGAAAACGATATGATACATACATATGTACCTCATTTACTTTTACCGTACGGTAAATCTATTCAAATTATTGGGCCAGTAAGTCTTAAGCAAAGACTTATTGAAGTTCTGTCGGAATTAATAAAATTTCATCAAGTATGATAACTTCCCTGACGATAGCTGTCAGGGAAGTTATATTATAATAGGCTATATCAATTGTGATTGGAGCGTTATTGGATGCAACCAAAAAAAGTTTATCTTTATGTATTTAATACAATGTCAGACTGGGAATATGGATATTTAATTGCTGAACTAAAATCAGGAAGATATTTCAAAAAAGATTTAGCACCTTTAAAAGTAGTTACAGTAGGAGCAAATAAAGAAATGATTACTACGATGGGAGGACTGAGCATACAACCAGATATTTCCCCTGATGAATGTACGCTTGAAAGTAAGGATCTTTTAATCTTACCTGGAGGGACTACTTGGAGAGAAGATATTCATCAACCTATCTTAAAAAAAATTAGCGAAGCTTTAAAGCTTGGTACTATTGTTGCTGCAATTTGTGGTGCAACCGAGGCTCTTGCGAATATGGGATACTTAGATTCTAGAAAACACACAAGCAATGACTTAGAGTATATTAAAATGGTCTGTCCTAATTATAAAGGAGAAAAATTTTATGAGATGAGACCTGCGGTATCTGGTGAGAATTTGGTTACTGCATCAGGGGTAGCGCCTCTGGAATTTACGATGGAAGTACTGAAAAAATTAGATGTATTTGCACCCGATACATTACACGCATGGTATAACCTAAATAAGACTCATAACTCTGAATACTTTTTCCAGTTAATGAATTCAATAAATAGATGAGCTGAAAAAATCACCTTAGCAATTTTATATTATATACAAAAAACATGCTTTAGACAATGTCAAAGCATGTTTTTTGTATATAACTTAAAAATTATTTATAGAAGTAAAAAAATTACAAAGCATCCCTGAAGTTCTTATAAATAGAAATGGTAACTAAATCCCTATTTAGTATTGAAATTTCCTTAACGTTGTAAATCCGCATTTTCCTGACGATACCCCTAACTGGGAGTTTAGTGTAATAGCGAAAATGGATTATTGTGGTAATATAGGGTAGTAGAGGGGGTGTCTAAAACGAAAACAGTTCTTCAAGCATTTATTGGTTCAATTGTAATTCATATAGTCTATATAGTCGGTATGGTGTTAGTCAGTTATATTAAAACAAGAAACTACAAACCAGATATTGAAAGTTCGTGGGATAAAGTAGAGGCACTTCAAAATGAGGTAGCTTTTGGTAAGGTTAATTCCCCTTCTCTTTACTTATTAACATTTATAGGCGTAACATTGGTTTGCGGAATTATAATCTTAGTATATAAAAAATTGTTGCACTAACGGAGTGCTTGAGTTTAACAAAGGGTTGCTGCTGCGGCTCTTTTTCTTGTTTCACTAACGGGTGCGCGCGACAAGTTCTGTTATAAACGCTTTGCAGCGTGAAATACAGGAAGTTTACTAGATTAACTTCAACTTTACAACGGAGGATAGGAATGATGGAGCCATGTTTCTTGAAATTATCCCGTCAATACTCCTGCATGCGTTATGACTGACAGGTCATGGGGTGTGAAGCACAGGTAGATTCGGCAGAACGAAGGCTAAAGCCATCCTTATGGAAAAGGTACGCTGACGGATATGCCGCACGGCTGAAAAACTAGATGAATCGTTCCATTATAAAGGAACTGACGAACTTCCGAAGGTAAGGGTCTAAAGTTAGAACATACGGAAACGTATGTACCATCCAAAGATGGGGTGAGTGGTGTAAAGTAAAAATGCACCCTCTGAAAATACACTATACCGAACAACGGCGGTATCCAGCTCACAGGCTTATAGGAAGCACCTACGTTTAGAATGTATAGCTACGTTGTAAAGGACTTGGAAAGCAAGGAACGTTGAACCAAGGGCTGTCACCCGAAACGGTTGCTATAAGGCATAAACTGAAAAGCATTCATCCTTGTGAGGGTAGGGGTATGACTGAGGAAGCTCCTGTAATGGGAGTGGAGGAACAGCCCCAAGTCTAGCGAAATGAAATGATTATTTTCCAAGCGTGCATCGCACCGATCGGGTAGGAACGTGGGGATTTCCACAGTGTGAGCTTTTAGTAGGAAGAGTTGAGACTCTTTTTTTCTAAGGGTAACGAGGAACTTATAGTCTAGTACACATCGGTAGATGGAACGCGGAATGATGGGAAACTATCACGTTCCGTGTGGAGCAGGGGAAAAGCTGGAGATCACATCAAACGCTTACCTATTGCTAACATTCCTTCAAGAAGGAGAAGTGCTCTTTTTTGTTGAAGTTATTATTGTACGGTCAGTTTAATACAAGAAGGTGGCTTAAGAATATTTAGCGAATTTATAAAGGTATTCACAAAGTAACTGGAGGATTTGAATTGAAAATAACTGATATGTTTGGGTTATTATTGTAGTTGAAAAAGAAAACGCATTCCGATTTCTTTCTAATTGGAGTCTACTTAACTGAATTGAAAGCCAAAGAACAACTGCAAAGTTTACAGACAGACAATAATTATCAATTGTTTAAATTCCTAGTAAATAAGTTCTTCGGGTATTTCAATAAGAGGGGTGAATTGGTTGGTATGGATGGAGTAGACCATTGGCACTACCACTATAAAGATGACTTGGAAGGAATATAAAAAGTAGGCTGTTTACTCATTTAACTGGTGCATTATAAAAAATAACAAAAGGTGATCTAATAATGAAGATACAAGTCAATCTAAAAGATATAATTGAGGAAATGGAAATACAGTTTGAAGAGTCACGTTCATTTCTAAATATTAAAACGGGTGAAATAGTTTTAGTTACTTCGGAGGACTTGAGAGCTGCTGAAGACGAAGAACCAATTGATCATTTAACTGAATGGGAACAAGAAAATAGAATGACTGCAATTGATGTGGTTGAAAACTTTGATAATTATATAGAGTTACCTACTAAATATGAAGTGAATGAATATGAAATAATGGAAAACTTCTGCTTAACAGTAAGTGATCAAGGAAAACAGGATTCTTTATTAAGGGCCATTAAGGGAAAGGGTGCCTTTAGAAGGTTTAAGGACAAAATAATAGATTTTGAAATAGAAGATCAATGGTATTCATACCGTGACAAGTGTTTCAAACAAATTGCGATTGAATGGTGTCAGGAAAATAACATAAACTTTTTTGAATAGAAATTACAGTGGGCGATTACTGAACCAAAGGGTAATCACCTTTTTTATTATAGTAAAGGTTCGGTTAGTTCAATAAGCAATGGAGAATATGAGCTATAATAAATTATAAATAAGGGTGGTTACATAATGAAACTTCCTAATGGTGTAACTGGTTTTAATAATTCAAATCATATTAAACCACCAATAATTGATGGAAAACAATTTAAACATATATGTTTTAGTCTTATTAGCGATAATGGTGGAAAAGTGTTGGATTTTAAAGAACCGCAGGTTTCCACTAATTTTTTTGATGTTGAAGTTAAAGTTTTTAATAAACATTTGCATATACTGCTCAATGCCCATTATCCTTATATGGCTTTTGCCTATGATGTGGAATATGGAAAGATTACTTTTATTGATGAACCTGAATTATTCAAACATTTTAGCCCTTTTTACAATGTTCTAGATACTAAGAAATTGAATAGATCAGTAATACTAAGTCTAGATTCTAAAAAGAGTAATTTACAAAATGACAATGAATTAAACAGTACTGAATTGGAACAAATAGCTTATTGGAAACCTGAAAGAATTGGAGAGATCATCTTTAATTATTGGGATTAGAACTGCATAAATCGAATGGGACTTCCTCAACAAACGGGGGCATTACTGGAACAACGGCAATGATCTTCTCTTCTTCAACTATCGGGGCAGTTTACTTGAATAAGCACCATTTTTTCGTAGCGGGTATCATTAATTATATGGTTTATTTCAACGTCACTGTATTTATCTTTATTTACACGAATATTAATTTAATGGGAAAGGTTTCATGAAAACCCGACGGTTAGGAGGGATTGACTTGGATGTAATTGGAAAAGGTGTCATTCGTAAAGACGCTTGGGATAAAGTGACAGGAGACGCGAAATACACAGATGATTACCAATCAGTTGGGATGCTTTCTTGTACAAAGGTCATCAGTCCATATGGGCACGCTAGGATCACTTC
>Ga0213825_1000053_pt1 | contig 105039 bp, 95 predicted proteins | sample MC6MC0900MG_FD_179896 | JGI IMG/M metagenome (GOLD analysis project Ga0213825, IMG submission 179896) | Enriched soil aggregate microbial communities from Iowa State University, Ames, United States - MC6-MC0900-MG | ecosystem: Environmental > Terrestrial > Soil > Unclassified | place: USA: Iowa...
GCACCTGTGCCTGGCCACCCTGCACTCCAACAACGCCGACCAGACCATCGAGCGCATCCTCAACTTCTTCCCCGAGAGCGCGCACCGCAACGTGCTGATGAACCTCTCGCTGAACCTGCGCGCGGTGATTTCCCAGCGCCTGGTCAAGGGCCAGGACGGGCGCCGCCTGCCGGCCACCGAAGTGCTGATCAACACGCCGATGATCCGCGACCTGCTGCGCCGCGGCCAGGTGCACGAGATCAAGGCGGCAATGGAGGCCTCGCTGGAAGAAGGCATGGAGAGCTTCGACCAGTGCCTGTTCCGGATGGCCAAGAACGGCATCATCGAGCAGGAAGAAGCGCTGCGTGCCGCCGATTCGCGCGACGGCCTGGCACTGAAGTTCCGCCTGTCCGAAGGCGGTGCGGAACATGATCCGTACGCGGATTATTCGCAGCAGGGCGCGCCGGCGGCGATCACCCACGGGTTCTGATGGAATCGGCGCCCGGCGACGGGCGCCCAGCGGTTTGGAACCGCCTGGGCCGGCCAACGGCCGGCGCTACCGGTATCCGAAGCCTTCGGTTGATTGATCCGGATCCCAATGGGCTCATAACGGTTCGCAGCCCCGGCCGTTGGCCGGAAACCGCGCGCAGCGCGGTCAACGGCGCCCAGGCCGCCCGTCACCCGGCGCAATCCAGCTGGTTCTCCGGGCGGGCCGCGTCAAACGCCTCCAGGGCCAGGCATTCTTCTTCGATCCGGACCAGGGTCGGGTACGCCGCCAGGTCCACCTGGAATCGCCGCGCGTTGAACAGTTGCGGCACCAGGCAGCAGTCGGCCAGGGTCGGGGTGTCGCCGTGGCAGAAGCGCCCCGTGTCCACCGATTCCACCAGCAGCCGCTCCATCGCATCGAACCCGACCCGCATCCAGTGCCGGGTCCAGTCCTCGCGCTCGGGCTGCGGTACGTTCCAGGTGTCGGCGAAGAACTGCATCACCCGCAGGTTGTTGAGCGGGTGGATGTCGCACGCCACCAGCTGCGCCAGCGCGCGCACCCGGGCCCGGCCCGGCGCGTCGTCGGGCAGCAGCGGCGGCTCCAGGAACACCTCGTCGAGGTATTCCAGGATCGCCATCGACTGGTGCAGCACCCGCTCACCGTGCAGCAGGGTGGGCACCAGCTCCTGCGGATTGAGCGCCGCATAGCCTTCGCTGTGCTGTTGGCCGCCGTCGCGGACCAGGTGCACCGGGGTGACCTGATGCTCCAGCCCCTTCAGGTTGAGGCCGATGCGCACGCGGTAGGCGGCGCTGGAGCGCCAGTAACTGAACAGCTCGATGCGGTCGGCCGAGGTGTTCAGGGCCGTGCCGCCTGTTCGATGCGCTGCTCGATCGCGCCGAAGATGCTCTCACCGGCGGCGTCGAACATTTCGATGCGGACCACGTCGCCGAAGGACATGAACGGCGTGCTCGGCTTGCCGTCGCGCAGGGTTTCCACGGTGCGCTGTTCGGCGAAGCAGGACGCGCCCTTGCTGGTGTCTTCGTTGGCGATGGTGCCCGAACCGACGATGGCGCCGGCACCCAGCGGCCGGGTCCTGGCCGCATGCGCGACCAGCTGGGCGAAGTTGAACTGCATGTCCACGCCCGCCTCGGGCGCACCGAACCACGCGCCGTTGACGTGGGTCACCAGCGGCAGGTGGACCTTGCTGTCCTGCCAGGCGTCGCCCAGCTCGTCGGGAGTCACGAACACCGGCGACAGCGCCGAGCGCGGCTTGGACTGCAGGAAGCCGAAGCCCTTGGCCAGCTCACCGGGGATCAGGTTGCGCAGCGAGACGTCGTTGACCAGGCCGATCAGCTGGATGTGGGCGGCGGCCTGTTCCGGGGTGACCGCCATCGGCACGTCATCGGTGATCACCACCAGCTCGGCTTCCAGGTCGATGCCATGCTCCTCGCTGACCACCTTGACCGGGTCGCGCGGGCCGTAGAAGCCGGCGCTGGTGGCCTGGTACATCAGCGGGTCGGTATAGAAGCTTTCCGGCACCTCGGCACCGCGTGCGCGGCGCACGCGTTCAACGTGCGGCAGGTAGGCGCTGCCGTCGACGAACTCATAGGCACGCGGCAGCGGCGCGGCCAGCGCCTGCAGGTCGAGGTCGAACACGCCGTCGGCACTGCCGTCGTTGAGCGACTCCGAGAGCGCGTTCAGGCGCGGCGCAAGCTGGCTCCAGCCTTCCAGCGCCTGCTGCAGCGTGGCCGCGATCCCGGTAGCGCGCACGCCACGGCGCAGGTCGCGCGAAACCACGATCAGGGTGCCGTCGCGGCCGCCTTCCTTCAAAGAACCAAGCTTCATGGGTGGGGTATCCGGGATCGCAGAAAATAGGTTTCGAGTGTAACCAAATGCGCGCGCGTGCCAAGGCGCGGTGCGTCAAAAGACGATAAACCATCCGGCGTGATCGCGCGGGGCCGGTGGGCGGTGGCGGTGGCGGTGGCGGTGGGCCGATGGGCCGATGGGCCGGTCGGCAGGTGGGCAGGTGGGCCGGTCGGCAGGTGGGCAGGTGGGCAGGTGGGCAGGTAGGGTCGATCGACAGACGACTGCCGATAACGGTGATCGGGAGGGAGACGCATCGTCCTTCGGTGGAAACGGCGTTTTCGTTCAAGGTCCATGCGTTACCGGGGTGCCAATGCGTATCGGCGGTCGTCTGGGGACCGACCCTACCGCCGGCCACGTCCTCCGCCTCCACCGCGTACACGACGTTCCTCCCCGCGTTTCCATTCCCCTCCCGCCACCCTTCGGATCAGATCCGGCTTCCAACCTGAACGGGGCATTTGTTATGGCTGTCGCAGTTCAGCTACAATGCCGGGGTCTGCAGCGGCCGTCCGTTTCCCTTCGGGATCGCCGGCGATCGGGATTTCCGTCCCTCGCCCGCCCCCACTCCGACGCCATTCGTCATGCATTCCAGTCTGCGCACCGCGCCGGCTGCACCCAATTCTCGCAGCGCGGTTCACGGGAACGCTCCGAGTCAAGCCGATCTCTTCGATCTGCCTCGCGTCCGGCCAGTCGGCCTGGCGTTACTTTGTCTTTGGAGTTTCCACCCGATGTCTTTTGAAAACCTGGGCCTGGCCCCGTTCCTGCTGCGCGCGTTGTCCGAGCAGGGCTACGATTCCCCGACCCCGATCCAGGAGCAGGCGATCCCGCTGGCCCTGGAAGGCCGCGACCTGCTGGCCGGTGCGCAGACCGGTACCGGCAAGACCGCCGCGTTCGGCCTGCCGCTGCTGCAGCACCTGGGCACCAACCCGCAGGCCGTGAACGGCCCGCGCAAACCGCGCGCGCTGGTGCTGGCCCCGACCCGCGAACTGGCCACCCAGGTGCATGACAGCCTGCGCGGCTACAGCAAGTACCTGCGTATCCCCAGCGCCTGCATCTACGGCGGCGTCGGCATGGGCAACCAGTTCGACGTGCTGCGCCGTGGCGTGGACCTGCTGGTGGCCTGCCCGGGCCGCCTGATCGACCACCTGGAGCGTCGCAGCGTCGACCTGTCGGGCATCGAGATCCTGGTGCTGGACGAAGCCGACCGCATGCTGGACATGGGCTTCCTGCCGTCGATCAAGAAGATCCTGGCCAAGCTGCCGCGCCAGAACCGCCAGACCCTGTTGTTCTCGGCGACCTTCGAAGAGAGCATCAAGCAGTTGGCGCTGGAGTTCATGCGCGATCCGGCGCAGATCCAGGTCACCCCGAAGAACACCGTGGCCGAGTCCATCAAGCACTGCGTACACCCGGTTGACGGCGCGCGCAAGCGTGAGCTGCTGCTGCACCTGCTGTCGCAGGACAGCCGCGAGCAGACCCTGGTGTTCGGCCGTACCAAGCACGGCTGCGACAAGCTGGCCACGTTCCTGGAGAAGTCCGGCATCAAGACCGCGGCGATCCACGGCAACAAGAGCCAGGGCCAGCGCCTGCGTGCGCTGGGCGACTTCAAGGCCGGCCGCGTGACCGTGCTGGTGGCCACCGACATCGCCGCGCGCGGCATCGACATCAACGAGCTGCCGAAGGTCATCAACTACGACCTGCCGATGGTGCCGGAAGATTACGTGCACCGTATCGGCCGTACCGGCCGCAACGGCTCGACCGGCCAGGCGATTTCGCTGGTGGCACAGGACGAAGCCAAGCTGCTGCGCCAGATCGTGCGCCTGCTCGACAAGGACATGGACATCCGCGACGTGCCGGGCTTCGAGCCGCAGACCCCGATCCGCTGGGGCAACAGCGCCCCGGGCAAGGCCGAAGTGCCGGGTGGCGATCGCGCACCGCGCCGCGGCGCGCACGCGCGTCGTCCGCATGGCGATGCGCCGCGCCACGCCCATGCCGGTGCCAAGACCGGTGGCCAGCGTGACGGCGCCGGTCGTGGTGCAGGCCGTGGTGCCGGCAACGGTGCCCCGCGCGGCGGTGCGCCGACCGGCCAGCGCCGTGGCGGTGGCGGCCGCGGCCAGGGTGGCGGCGGCGCCCGCGCCAGCTGAGCGACCGGTTGCGATAACCGGTAGCGCCGGCCGTTGGCCGGCCCCGATATCGCCTGGGCCGGCCAACGGCCGGCGCTACCGGGAAACATGAAAAGGGCGACGCATTGCGTCGCCCTTTTTTGTTGGACCGCCCCCGCGTAGCGACACGCCATGCGTGTCCCACGTAACGGTCGGGGCGTGCGCTGGACACGCATGGCGTGTCGCTACGTTACCCCCTGGGCTTGGTCGGGTTGAGCAGGTTGCCGAAGAACACCGCGTTCAACAGGATCCGCTCGGTACCGTGCCAGTACTTGCGGTGCGCCGGGTCGTCGGCGAACAGCACCACGTTGCCCTGCCCCTGTGGCGACACCAGCAGCCAGGCGGCGCCGGCCACGCGGCTGCGGTTGTTCTCGGACAGGTAGCCGTTCACCCGCGGACTGTCGTCGATCCGGACCACGGTGGAAAACGCATTGCGGCTCGGCTTGAAGCTGATCCCGTTTTCCTTGTTTACCGCCAGCTGGTTGCGCGGCAGGCCGAAGCCCAGCGGGTGGCTGGTATCGACATCGGCGCTGAGGATGTTGCCGCTGACCCGCTCGATCGCGGCGATGTCGCGCTGGTCGCCGAACGCACGGCGCGCGCCATCCGGTTCCTTCTCTTCCGCGCCCAGCACTTCGTCGCTGAGCTTCTGTTCGATCGCCCACTTCGCGGCGCTGCCATAGGTCACCAGCGAGCCACCGGCATTGATCCAGCGCTTGAGCGCGGCCACCGCTGCGGCATCCACGCCGCTGTAGGTACCGCCGGACAGCACGATGGTGGTGTACCGGTCCAGATTGACCTTGCCCAGCTGCGCCGGGTCCAGCTTGCTGGCCGGCAACTGCACCTGCTGGTCCAGCACGAACCACGCCGAGCCGATCTCGGTGGCGCTGACGCCCTCGCCCATCACAAGTGCCACCGCCGGCTTGCGCAGGGACTTGACGCTGTCGCTGCCGAGGTCGATGCCGCCGCGGCTCTGGCCACTGGCCAGCGCGTGCACGACCACGCCACTGGCGCGCGCGACCTCGTCCACGGCGACGCGCAGCGCTTCCCCGTCGAGGGTCTGCCCGGCGACCGGGATCACCACGCTGCCGCGCGCGAACGCCTGCTCGCCGCCACCGGTGGCCGCAGTGAACGGCTGGAACGCGGCGCGCGCCAGGATGCCCTTGGCCTGCAGTGCGTACAGCGCGCGGCTGGCGTTGTAGTCGCGCCAGTCGAACACGTAGGCGTAGCCGGCCTGGCCGCCCACCACGCCGCCCTGTGCGGTCGGCAGGCTGCTGATCCGCTCACCGCCGGCCACGCGGCTGCGGCTGCCGGCAAAGGCCAGCCCGTACGCCGGGGCGATCGCATACGAGGTGCTGCCGTAGAACACGTCGCCCTTGATCGGCGGCGTGTCGGCGAAGATCGAATGCACCAGCCGGAACTGCGGCTGCGCGGTCGGCACCACGTAGGCGCTGCCCGGCTCGAAACGCTGGCCGTCCACGGTGACCGCCGCGGTCAACGCCTGCACGGTGATCTGGTGCTGCAGCAGCAGGTCGAGCAGGCGCCGGGTCAGGCCCGGGTCCTTGGCATCGCCGAACACGAAGGCCTTCACCGGCTGCTGGCTGGCCTGCTTCAGCGCGGACTGGAAGAATTCCTTCTGCAGCTTCAGCAACCCGTCGCGCTCGGTCACCGCACCGCGCACGGTGCCCAGGCCGGTGGCGACCTGGTTGCGGATGGTGAACGGGAAGGTCAGCAGGCCATTCACCGATTCCTGCACGCGCCCGCGCGAACTGGCCTGCTCCACCGTAACGCCGACTGCGCCGTGGAAATCCGGATAGGTAGAGCCGTACACGGGCGAGAAGTTATCGAAGTTTTCCCCGGTGTAGTAGAGCGAGCCCAGCGCATCCAGCGACTGCGCGTGGTATTTGGCCAGGGTCTTGTTGAACTCGTACGACGAAGCCGGCAGCAGCGGGCTGTGCATGCTGGCCGGTGACGGTTCGAAGTAGTAGGTGCTGTCCTTGCCCATCTCGTGGAAGTCGATCTGGACGTTCGGATACCACTGGTGGAAGTACGCGATCTTCGGCCGCGTGTCCTGCTGGGTCAGCGCCAGCCAGTCGCGGTTGAGGTCGGTGAAGTAATGGTTGGTGCGCCCCTGCGGGAACGGCTCCACGTGCTCCTTGTCGGCCGGGTCGGCCGAGGCCGGCGAAGACGCATAGGCGTTGTGCCAGCTGGCGGCACGGTCGCGCCCGTCCGGGTTCTGCGCCGGGTCGAACAGCACCACCGCCTGCTGCAGCCACTGCGCGGTTTCGGCGCTGCGGTTGGCCACCAGGTAGTAGGCAGTGAGCAGCGCGGCTTCGCCGCTGGAGGTTTCATTGCCATGCACGCTGTAGCCCAGCCACACCACCACCGGGCTGTTGCCCGCCGCCGACAGCGGCTGCGCCGGATCGGCCAGGGTCACGTGCTGGCGGCGCAGGGTGTCCAGCTGCTGCTGGTTCTGCGCCGCGGTGACCGTGGCGATGATCAGCGGGCGGCCTTCGTAGCTGGTGCCGATCTGCTCGACCTTGATCTTGTCGGAGTGTTTGGCCAGCTCATTGAAGTAGGCCACGAGCTGGTCGTGCCGGGTGTAGCGGCTGCCGATCTCGTAGCCCAGGAACTGCTGCGGGGTGGGAATGGCCGGGTCGAATTCGCCGCCCTTCGGGAAGAAATACGCGCTCTGTGCGAACGCCGGTGCGGCCAGCAGCCACAGCGCGCCCACCAGCCAGGTGATGGGGCGCGGGAAAACACGGAACAAGGACACAGCAACCCCTCTCTCAGAAGCGATAGTCGAAGCCGACGGTGAAGTAGCGGCCACGCAGGTCGTACTGGCTGAAGTCGTACGGCGCGCGGATGCCCGGGAACGAGGCGTCGTACGGCGGTTCCTCGTCGGCCAGGTTCTGGATCTTCGCGTACAGGGTCAGCTTCTCCAGCCCGGTGTAGGCCAGGTACAGATCGAACTGGCTGTACGAATCCACCCGGTCCTGCACGGCCGTGGCCGCTGCACTGGCCTTCTGGTCGTAGCCGCTGGTGTAGTACCAGGTCAGCGCGGTACGGAAATCGGCGTAGCTCCAGTCCAGCGTGGTGGTGGCCTTGTTCTTGGGCAGGGTGGCGCCGAGGTTGCTGCCGGCGTAATCCACCAGCGGGCCGCCGACCACGGTGGGACGGCTGTAATCGCGCACGTGGGTGAACGCGGTGGAAAGCGAGAAGTCGCCCGCCGCTACGGTCGGGAAGCGCTGGCGCAGTTCCACGTCGAAGCCGGAGGTCTTCAGCTCGCTCAGGTTCTGGTAGCGGTTGAACACTGCCAGCAGCTTGCCGCGCTCATCGCGGGTCACCGCGCCCGGCACGTCGTTGGTGACCAGGGTCTGGGTGTTGTTGGTGCCGACCAGGTTTTCCAGTTCGATGCGGTAGTAATCCACGCTCAGGCTGGTGTTGGACCACGGCGAGAGCACCACGCCCAGGTTGTAGCTCTTGGTGCGCTCCGGCTTGAGGTCGCTGTTGCCGACCGTGAAGAAGGTCGGGTTCTGGCGCGAGCCGGGCACGTCCGGATCGCGCGGATCGATCACGCTGCCGTAGGCGATGCTGGTGCTGTTGGAGTTCTCCGACAGCGACGGCGCGCGGAACCCCTTCGAGGCCGCAGCGCGCACCAGCAGGATGTCGAACGGCTGCCAGCGCAGGCTCAGCTTGGGCGAGAACGCATCGCCGAAATCGCTGTAATGGTCGGCGCGCGCGGCGGCCTGCAGTTCCAGGCGCTCGGCCAGCGGCACGTTCACTTCGGCGTAGGCGGCAGTCACCTTGCGCTCGCCGTGCACTTCGGCGATGGCCGGGCGGATCTGCAGGCCGGCGTCGATCTGCCAGGGGTTTTCCGAATCCAGCTTCTCGCGGCGCCATTCCAAGCCGGCGGCGAAGCCGATCGGGCCGGCCCAAGTGCTGCCCAGGCCGCCGGAGATCTTGGCGTCCACGCCCTGCAGCACCGATTCGGCCGGACGCAGCGTGCTCAGGTTGATGCTGTCGATCACCGCCTGCGGAGTCGCCGACGGATCGAGCAGGTTGTAGCTGCCTGTGGCCAGCGCATCGGCCAGGGTGAAGCGGTTGGCGAAGCCGCCGGAGACGGTTTCCCGCTCGCTGCTGCGTGCGCCGAACGCGCCCACTTCCCAGTCCCAGTCCTGCAGGCTGCCGCGCAGGCCGACCACGCCGCGGTAGGCGGTGGAGCGGTTGGTCTTGATGGTGGGGCCGAGGTTGAAGAAGGTGTACTCGATCGGGATCGCGCGGCCATACGGGTTGAACGGGCTGCTGGCCGGCAGGTTGGACGACACCGGTTCGGCCAGGCCGGTATCGGCGTTGAGCGCGAAGCGGCCGCTTTCCAGGGTGAAGAACGGGCTGCTGCCGAACCACGACACGCCCTTGATCTCGCTGTAGATCACTTCGCCGAAGGCTTCTACGTTGTCGTTCACCTTGAAGGTGCCGTTGACGTAGGCCTGATAGCGCTTGGTCGACGGAATCAGGGTGGTGTAGGGGGCCAGGTTGAAGCCGCAGGTGTTGCCGGGCAGGCCGTCGATCGGCGCGCTGGGCACCAGCGTGGTGTTGTCCGGGCACTGCCCGTTGGCATCCAGCATGGGCACCGAGGTGCCGTTGACAAGGAAGCGGGCGCCCTTGGCCGACCAGCCGTTCCAGCGGCCGCCGGGCTTGTCGGTATAGATGCCCGACCTGGTGAGGTCGCGCTGGTCCTGGTCCAGGCGCTCGCGGTTGTAGCCTTCCAGGCTGACCAGGATGTTGTAGCCGTCGGTGTCCAGGTCGCCGATGCCACCGATGAACTTCAGGTTCTGTTCGTCCAGCCCGCCCTGGTCGGCGGTGCCGACGCTGCCGCCGAGCTCGGCGCCCTCGAAGTTCTGCCGCGTGATGATGTTGACCACGCCGGCCACCGCGTCCGAACCGTACACCGCCGAGGCGCCGTCCTTCAGCACCTCGATGCGTTCCACCGCGACCATCGGCAGCGCGTTGAGGTTGACGAAGGTGTCGGACAGCCCACCGGCCGGGAAGCCGTAGTTGGCCAGGCGGCGGCCGTTGAGCAGCACCAGGGTGTTCTTCTGCGACAGGCCGCGCAGGCCGATGCCGGCCGAGCCCGAGGCCCAGCCATTGTTGGTGGTCTCGTTGTTGGCGTTGCCGGTGTTGGCCGAGATCGAGCGCAGCAGGTCGGCCACGGTGGCCTTGCCAGTCGCTTCGATCTCCTGGCGACCGATCACCTGCACCGGATTGGCGGTCTCGGTGTCGGTGCGCTTGATGTTGGAGCCGGTCACCCTTACCGCGGCAAGGGTCTTGCTGTCGCCGGCGGCGGTATCGGGGCTGGCCACGTCGGCGGCCGCGGCGGTATCGAGGGCAAACGCAGGCAAAGGCGTGGCCAGGGCGGCGGCAAGGGCCGCCACGAGAAGGGTGTGCTTGGGCATGAACTCAATGGGGGTGGTGGACGACGAGTTCCGCAGTAATCCATGCCAGGCCGTTAACGGGCCAATAACATCGCTTCATGCGGATATAACGAAAGATAACATCGCTTCATCCGGATGGATATGTTTTTGTTTGCAACCGTTCCGTCCGCGGCACGATCGATCGGACGGCAGGCCTTACAATGTGGGCATGGAAATCTTCAAAGTCTTTACCCTCGAAGCGGCCCACCGCCTGCCCAACGTGCCGCCCGGCCACAAGTGCGCGCGGCTGCACGGCCACTCGTTCCGGGTGGAGCTCAAGGTCGAGGGCGAGCCCGGCGAACACAGCGGCTGGATCATGGATTTCGGCGACGTCAAAGCGGCCTTCCAGCCGATCTACGACCGCCTGGACCACCACTACCTCAATGACATCCCCGGCCTGGAGAACCCGACCAGCGAACGCCTGGCGATCTGGATCTGGAACGAGCTCAAGCCCAGCCTGCCGGCGCTGAGCGAGGTGACGGTGCATGAGACCTGCACGTCCGGGTGTCGTTACCGGGGTTGAGGCCGCACGACCGCAGAAGCCGCACGACCAACGGTCGTGCGCTACCGCGCCGGTGGCGGCCGGTAGGCGCCCACCGTTGGTGGGCACGGAGGCTGCCGGAGACGTTATGCACGCCCGACTAACCGACTGATTTTGCTTGCCTTTTGATGGATTCCGGCCATCTCGGCAAATATTTGTTGCAACGCACCACAATCGGCGTATGCTGCAATGCATCAAACGGAATTTGCGTGGGTCCCTCCCCCCACGCAAGCCCAAGACCCGACAGAACCCTCCCTCTGTCGGGTCTTTTTTTTGCCCACGTCACTGCGCCAGCGGGCGCACGATCTGCACCAGGCTCAACAGGGTTTTTCCCGGCTCTTCCCACGGCACCATGTGCGCGGAATGTTCGAACCACACGCCCTGCTTGAAGGGGGCCTGCACGGTGTTCAACCAGCGCTCGGTCGGTGCGTTCGGCGTGGTGTAGTCGTGGCGCCCCATGAACATCACCACCGGGATCGGGAAGCGCGTGACCGGGTTGAAATCCACCTTCAGCATCTGCGGCAGCAACGGCCCCAGCGACAGCACGCTGCCCTTGTCGATGTTGCAGCGGTCCGCATCGGTGTAGTCCGGTGACAGCTTCGCTGCGCCGAAGTAGTACTTCGAGTCATCGCGGTACGCGGTCAACCCGCCGTAATACTGCGGCCAGGTACGCGCGGTGATGATCCGCTCGCGGGTGATCGGGGTGTTGCCGGGGTACGGTGCGATCGCTTCCAGTTCGGCGACGGCCTTGGCGTTGCCGTGCGCTTTGGCCTGTGCCAACCCGTAGTCGAAGCTGATCTTCTCGTTCTCCACCTGGTTGATGATCTGCCCGATCCCCACATAGGCATGGAACAGGTCCGGGCGCTTCAGCGCCGCCTGCATCGCCACGATGGTGCCCCAGCTGTGCGCCACCAGGATCACCTTGGACTGGCCCAGGTGCGTGCGCAGGTGTTCAGCCACTTCGATCGCATCGTCGACGTAGCGTTCGATCGTCAGCGTCGGCGCGATGGCCTCCGGCGACGCTTCCGCATAGGTCTTGCCGGCGCCGCGCTGGTCCCAGTCGACCACGGTGAAGTATTCCTCCAGCGGGCGCTGGAACTGCCACAGGCTCGGCGTCACCGGGCTGGCCGGGCCGCCGTGCACGAACAGGATCACCGGATTGGCACGGTCTTCGCCACGGATCGTGAGCCACTGCCGCAGCCCACCGATCGGCGTGGCGTACTGCTCCTGGATACCGTTCGGGGTGGTGATCCGCTGCAGGTCGCGCACCACCGCGCGGGCGGGTTCGAGTGCGGATGTGTCAGGGCAGGATTGAGCGGCAGCGGATGCAGCGGTGGACAGCAGGGCCAGGCAGATGAGTGCGCGCATGAAACCTCCGGGGTCCGGGGCATCTTGCCACGCTCTACGGGTGACGGGCTGCCGTGGCGGCTGGCAGGGTGAACACGAACAGCGCGCCTTCGCGGCTGTCCAGCAGCTGGATCTCGCGGCCGTGCAGCTGCAGGATCCTGTGCACGATCAGCAGGCCCAAGCCACCGCTGTCCGGGCGGTCGCTGCCCAGCGCCGGCGGGGTGTGGAACAGGTCCTCGCGCCGCGCCGGCGGAATACCCGGGCCGGTGTCTGCCACGCTGACCTGTACCTCGCCCTGCACCGCCTGCAGCGTGACCGTGATCCGCCCCCCTTCCGGCGTATGCCGGATCGCGTTGTCGAGCAGGTTGGTCAGCACCCGCTCGATCAGCGCCAGATCGGCATCCACGCCCGGCAGGCCCGGAGGAATCTCCGCCGCCAGGGTCTGCCGACGCGCCTGCGCGGCCAGTTCGAATTTCTGGAAGACGTCCTGCACCAGGTCCGGCAGCGAGAACGCCTGGCGGTCCAGCACCACCCCGCCGTGCTCCAGCCGGGCCAGCTCGAACAATGCCTGCGCCAGCCGGCCCACCTTGTGGCTCTGCGACAGCGCGATGGCCAGGTAGCGCTGGCGCTCTTCAGGACTGAGCGTGGCGTCCTTCAACGCCAGCGTTTCCAGGTAACCGTGCAGCGACGACAACGGCGTGCGCAGGTCATGCGAGATATTGGCCACCAGCTCGCGCCGCTGCAGGTCCTGCTGGCGCAGCTGCTGCCACTGCTCGCCCAGGCGCTGGCCCATGTGCCCGAAGCTGTGCTGCAGGATCGCCAGCTCGTCGCGTTCGCCGGCGCGCAGCGGGGTGGGCGGCAGCGCCTGCGCCGGCGCGGCGGCATCCACGTCGAAGGACTGCACGCGGCGGGTCAGCTGGCGCAGCGGGCGGGTAACCCAGCGGAACGCCACCGCGCCGGCCAGCAGGCCGATCACCGCCACGATCGCCAGCGACCACAGCGTGGTCCGCAGCGTGGCGTTGGCGGCGATGTTGGCGGCCAGCGCCTCGCGCTGCTCGCCCACCAGGACCACGTAGATGTAACCGGCCTGCCGGCCCTGCACGAACAACGGCGCGGCGTTGAACACCTTGCGTCCGTTGGCGCTGCGCGGATCGTCGCCGAGGATCGGCAGCGGCTCGTCGCGCAGCAGCGCCTGCACCGGCGCCAGGTCCACGCGGTCACGCTTGAGATGGCCGTTGGGCGCGTCGTGGCCGAGGATGCGGCCCTGGTCATCCAGCAGGTAGACCTCCACGCTGGGGTTCACCGCCATCAGCTTGCCGAACAGCGCGCGCACCTCGCCGCTGCGCATGCCGCCACCGTCCATCAGCTCGCCACTGCGCGCGATGTGTTCGGCCAGCCCGCGCGACAGCCGTTGCACGGTTTCCTGCTCGTGCACGGTGGTGCTGCGCATCTGGATCCACATCAGCGCGCCACAGCACACCAGCAGCAGCGCGAAGAACGCCACCGACAACCGTTGCGACAGACTCAGGCGGATCATGCCGGCGCGCCTTCGCCGCCATCGACGAGCTTGTAGCCGCGGCCCCACACCGTCTGGATGCGCTGCGGCGACGCCGGGTCGCGTTCGATCTTGTTGCGCAGCCGGTTGATGTGGGTGTTCACCGTGTGCTCGTAGCCATCGTGCTGGTAGCCCCAGACCTGGTTGAGCAGGTCCATGCGCGAGTACACCTGGCCCGGATGCCGGGCGAAGAAGTACAGCAGGTCGAACTCGCGCGGGGTCAGCTCCAGCGCGCGGCCCTCCACCTGCGCGGTGCGCGCCACCGGGTCGATGCGCAGCCCGGCCACGTTCAGTTCGCCAGCGTCGATGCGCGCGTTCTGTGCCATCGCCTCGACGCGGCGCAACAGCGCCTTGACCCGCGCCACCAGCTCCAGCATGGAGAAGGGCTTGGCCAGGTAATCGTCCGCGCCCAGTTCCAGGCCCAGGATGCGGTGCACTTCACTGGCACGGGCGCTGGTGATGATGATCGGCGTGTAACGCGCCATGCCGCGCGCGCGCCGGCAGATTTCCAGTCCGTCCACCCCCGGCAGCATCAGGTCCAGCACCAGCGCGCTCCACGGCTGCGCGTCGAGCAGGGCCAGGCCCTCGTCGCCGGTGGCGGCGTGGGTGACCTCGTAGCCCTCGTCGCGCAGGTGCATGCGCAGCAGGTTGGCGATGTGGACATCGTCCTCGACGATCAGGACCTGTTTTGCACTGCTCATCGGCACGCGGGGGAGTGGCGGGAAGGTAGCCGCATTGTGGTCGGATCCGGACCTGAATGTGTCACGGAAAATTTAACCCTGCGTGAGGATTCGTTGATCGGCCCGGGCGCAGCATGGCCCCATCGTTTCCAGAGTGGGAGATCAGCCATGCGCTGCACCCGTCGCAAGCTGCTTGGCATGGGCGCCATCGGCGCCGCTGCCGGCCTGTTCGGCCTGACCGCCTGCAGTGGCACCGCACCGGCCGCGCCGGCGCCCTCGCGCCGCTTCGAAGTGATGCGCACCGATGCGCAGTGGCGCGAGCAGCTGACCCCGGCGCAGTACGCCGTGCTGCGCCGGCAGTCCACCGAGCGACCGTTCAGCAGCCCGCTCAACAAGGAGCACCGGCGCGGCACCTTCAGCTGCGCCGGCTGCGGACTGGCGCTGTTCTCCTCCTCCACCAAGTTCGACAGCGGCACCGGCTGGCCGAGCTTCTGGGCGCCGCTGCACGATGCGGTAGCCGAAGACCGCGACACCACGCTGGGCATGCTGCGGGTGGAAGCGCATTGCCGGCGGTGCGGTGGGCACCTGGGGCATGTGTTCGATGACGGGCCGCGGCCCACCGGGCTGCGGTATTGCATGAACGGCGTGGCGATGAACTTCATCGCCGCTGACGACGAGACACGCGTGCGGATCCCGAACCGTACGTAGCGCCGGGCCTGCCCGGCTGGATGCTTGACGCAGCCGGGCAGGGCCCCGCAATACCGATAAGGAACATTCAATGATTCTGCTTGTCCTGGCCTACCTCGGCGGCGTACTCACCATTCTCAGCCCGTGCATCCTGCCGGTGCTGCCGTTCGTGTTCGCCCGCTCGGACCGCCCGTTCCTGCGCAGCGGCCTGCCGCTGCTGGTCGGCATGGCGCTGATGTTCGCGGTGGTGGCCAGCCTCGCCGCGGTGGGCAGCCAATGGGTGGCGCAGGCCAACCAGGTCGGGCGCTGGGTGGCGCTGGTGGTGATGGCGTTGTTCGCGCTGGCGCTGCTGTGGCCACGCCTGGCCGATCATCTGCTGGCGCCGTTCCAGCGCGTCGGGGCGCGGCTCAGCGCCTCCGCCGATGCCGCCAGCGCGGCCGGCCGCGGCGGTGTGGGCACTTCGCTGCTGATCGGTGCGGCCACCGGCCTGCTGTGGGCGCCGTGTGCCGGGCCGATCCTGGGCCTGATCCTCACCGGTGCCGCGCTGCAGGGCGCCAGTGTCGGCACCAGTGGCCTGCTGCTGGCCTACGCCCTGGGCGCGGCGACCTCGCTGGCGCTGGCGATCTGGATCGGCGGCCGCGTGTTCACCGCGCTCAAGCAGCGCCTCGGCGCTGGCGAGTGGATCCGCCGCGGACTGGGCGTGGCGGCACTGCTGGCGGTGGTGGCCATTGGCATGGGCTGGGACACCGGCGTGCTGACCCGGCTGTCCACGGTCAGCACCGCAAGGCTCGAGCAGGGGCTGCTGGACACCCTGCCCGGCCAGGCGCCGGCGGCCGGCCCGGCGATGATGATGCGCACCGACGCCGCGGCGGGGACCGAACTGCCGGTGGAGGGCACCCTGCCCTCGCTGGCCGGCGCCACCGGCTGGCTCAACAGCCCGCCGCTGAGCGTCGAGGGCCTGCGCGGCAAGGTGGTGCTGGTGGATTTCTGGACCTACTCCTGCATCAACTGCCTGCGCGCGCTGCCGTACGTGCGCGAGTGGGAGCAGCGCTACCGCGACCAGGGACTGGTGGTGATCGGCGTGCATGCACCGGAGTTCGCCTTCGAGCGCAACCTGCGCAACGTGATGGGCGCGGTGGAGGACCTGAAGATCACCTACCCGGTGGCGATCGACAACGACTTCGCGATCTGGCGCGGCTTCAACAACCGCTATTGGCCGGCGCATTACTTCATCGACGGCCAGGGCCGGATCCGCGCCCACCATTTCGGCGAAGGCAACTACGCGCAGTCCGAACAGATCATCCGCCAGCTGCTGCGCGAGAACGGCGCCACCCTGCCGGACGAAGCGCAGGCGATGGCGATGGCGGCGGCGAATCCACGCGACGGCGTGGAGCGCCAGGCCGACATGCGCAACCTGAAGTCGCCGGAGACCTACCTCGGCCACGCGCGTGCGGAAAACTTCGCCTCCCCCGGCGGGCAGCGCGCCGACCAGGTCGCCGACTACGCGGTGCCTGCCAGCCTGCAGCTCAACCAGTGGGCACTGGGCGGACGCTGGACCGTGGGCGATGAAGACGCCCAGCTGCAGCAGGCCGGTGGACGCATCGCATTCCGCTTCCACGCCCGCGACCTGCACCTGGTCCTGGCGCCGGGCGCGGACGGCAAGCCGGTGCGCTTCCGCGTGCGCCTGGATGGGCAGGCCCCGGGTGCAGCGGCCGGGGGCGACATCGCCCCCGATGGCAGCGGCACCGTTGGCGGGCACCGCCTGTACCAGCTGATCCGCCAGTCGAGCGACGTGCGCGAACGCACCTTCGAAATCGAATTCCTCGATCCAGGCGTGCATGCCTACGCCTTCACCTTCGGATGAAACAGGAGCACGCCATGCGACTTTCCGTCGACAAACTGGTGGCCGGTGGCATTGCCGCCGTGATCGCCGCCCTTACCGTCACCGCGGTGCTCAGCCTGGAACGCCCCGCGCATGCCGCGCCGGCCGAGGCGGTGGTGGCCGTGCCGGCGCCGCGTGGCGCGGCCAATCCCACCCTGCCGGGCAAGCGCGCCCAGGTGGTGTTCGCCGGGGGCTGTTTCTGGGGCGTGCAGGGCGTGTTCCAGCACATCAAGGGCGTGGACAACGCGGTGTCCGGCTACATCGGTGGGCGCGCGGCCGACGCGAACTATTCGCGCGTCAGTGGCGGTGGCACGGGCCATGCCGAAGCGGTGCAGGTCACCTACGATCCCAGCCAGGTGAGCTACGGCCAGCTGATGCAGGTGTTCTTCTCGGTGGTGCACGACCCGACCCAGCTCAACCGCCAGGGTCCCGACCGTGGCACCCAGTACCGCTCGGCGGTGTACGCCGACGACGCCGCGCAGCGCGACGCCACCCGCGCCTACATCGCCCAGCTGCAGCAGGCGCGCGCGTATGCCGCGCCGGTGGTGACCACGGTCGACGGCGGCGCGCCCTTCCACGCCGCCGAGGGTTACCACCAGAACTACCTCACTCTGCACCCGGAGTCGTTGTACATCCGCATCAACGACCAGCCGAAGGTGGCGGCACTGCAACGCATGTACCCGCAGCTTTACCGCGAAAAGCCGCGGCTGGTGTCGATCCTGTCGGCACGCTGATGTGGGTCGGCAGCGGGGCAGAGCCCCGCTCTACGGGGTGGTGCGTCACCCGGTCGGTGCGCGCGCGGCCATCGCGGCCAGCTGCGGCAACGCCCGGGGGCTGTACACCACCTCGAAGACCTGGCGCTGGCCGGGCGCTACCTGCACGCTGACCAGCGCGCGGCCGATGGTCGGGTCCGGATCGCGGCGGATGAACCAGTAGGGCTGGCTCCCCTGCGCGGGTGCCGGCACGCCGTGCACCCGCCGCAGCGTCACCTTGCTGCCATCGCCGATCAGTGGCTTCAAGGCCTGGGTGACTGCAGCGCGCGGATTCCGGGCGAGATTCTCCGGCCTGACCTGGTAGGCCAGTCCGCCCATCTGACGCGGCGTCACTGGCATCTTCAACGCGACGACCGGCGCACGCGGTTGAGCGTGCCCGTTCACTTGCACCGGCGACATGCGCGGGACAGGCCGCGGCTGTGGCGCAGGCGCCCCAGCCGGTGGCGGCGACCGACGTGGTCCGCCCGGCACCACTGCCTGCGCCAGGTGCAGGGGCTGCTTCCTGTACGCGTCGATCAGTGCGTCCAGCGCCGGTCCATGCGACGGGATCACCACCCGCTGCAGGCCCTTGCTGAAGAGCCGCACCGCGTCGACCGCGGCGCACGCCAGCGCGTGCTGGTAGAGCGGATCGACCGCGGCGTCCTGCGCGCGCGATGTCCTGGAAAACAGACCGCTGCCGGGCAGCAGCAGGATGAAGGTGTCCACCTCGTGCCTGGCGGCATTGGCCATGGCATGCGCGAACTGGCGCAGCATGCCGGCGTACAGCGCCTTTGCATCGAAGTCGGGTTGGCCGCGACGATCGAGCGCGGCGATGGAGATCATGTCGTAGCTGGGCCCGGTGCTGGACGGCGCCGCGAATGCTGCGCCGAGCAACAGGTCGCGCTGCGCCTCCAGCCGTTCCCCGGGCGTGCCACGGACATCGCACAGCGCCTGCAGCACGGACCGGTCATGCCGCAACTGCACGCCGGGGGAGTACAGCTGGCGCTCGCCGGCGTGCTCCAGCCCCAGCGGATAGCCCGTGGCCACGTCCAGGCTGGCCTTGGCGCCCCGCCCCAGCACGCACAGCGCTTCCTCGGCGGGCATCCTCTGGTGATTGAACCATTCCACGCCCAGGCCGCCGCCACGGTGGCGGCTGTCGGCCGGATTGATGATCGCAACCCGACCGGCGCCTGGCGTGCCCAGCAGCTTGATCAGGCAATCCACGGCGTTGTTGCCGACACGCACGAACTGGGCGGTGGCGCCGGTCGGAACCGGCAGGCGGGTGCAGGCGGTAACCTCGGGCGGAGCGACGTGCACACCGCGCTCCTGCTGGCGCACGCGCTCGAACAGGTGGTTGATCCGGGCGTTGATTGAATCCCCACGCACGGGTTGGCGCGGTGCGGCCTGCTGTACCGGCCCGTTGCGCAGGCGGTGCAGGTCCAGCCGGGGCGGCGCTGCCGCGGCGGGCCCTGCCCTGCCTGCATCCGCGTGCGTGCGGGTGGGCGTGATGAACCGATGGGCGGCAATCGGGGCCGCCTCTGGAGAACGAGGCATCGCGGGGAACCAAGGCTGGGCGGCCCGCGATAGTAGGTGTCTATCGTCCGACCGGCCTTCAGAATTCCTGCATGGGCAGCGTCAGGGCCTCGGCCAGCCGCGCCGGATCCGCGCCCGGTGCATGCGGCAGGCGCCCCCAGAACGGCAGCGGCAGCCGCGCCTTCAACAGCGCGACGTTGTCGTCGATGCGCTGCATCTGCGGGTCCACCTCGTTGGCGATCCAGCCGATGCAGGTGGCACCGCTGGCGGCGATGGCCTGCGCGGTCAGCCGCGCATGGTTCAGGCAGCCCAGCCGCAGGCCCACCACCATCACCACCGGCAGCTGCAGGGCGTGGACCAGGTGCGCCTGGTCCAGCGTGCTGGACAGCGGCGCCAGCCAGCCGCCCACGCCCTCCACCACCACGGTGTCGGCCTGCGCCCGCAGCCGTGCGAAGGCCGCTTCGATGGGCTGCAGCGACAGGGTCACGCCGGCGGCGGCGGCGGCCAGTTCCGGGGCCAGCGGCAACGCCAGCGCATACGGGTTCAGGTCGGCATAGGCCGGGGCCGGGTCGCTGGCCGCCAGCAGTGCGGTGGCGTCTTCATTACGCAGGCCCTGCGCGCTCAGCTCGCAGCCGCTGGCCACCGGCTTCATGCCCACCGCACGCCGGCCACGCTGGCGCAGCGCGTGCAGCAGGGCGCAGCTGCTGAAGGTCTTGCCGATGCCGGTGTCGGTACCGGTGACGTAGAAGGCAGCAGGCACGGGGGCAGGCGACGACATGGCCGGTCCAGTCAACAGGGGCGCACATTATCGGTCCTGCAAAAGCGGCTGCGCAGCGGAATCGCTGCGTTCCGCGCCCGGGCGGCCCGCTGCCGGCTGCACTTGCTAGACTTCGGCCATGTTCGATACCTCCACGCTCACCGGCAGCAAGCCGGAACAGTACGGCCAGCTGCTGGCCCAGGCCCGCGCCCTGGTGCACGGTGAACGCGACCGCATCGCCAATGCCGCCAACCTGTCGGCGCTGGTCTACAACGCCCTGCCGCAGCTGAACTGGGTGGGTTTCTATTTCTACGATGGCAAGGAGCTCGTGGTCGGCCCGTTCCAGGGGCTGCCGGCCTGCGTGCGTATTCCGCTGCACAAGGGCGTGTGCGGTGCCGCCGCCTCGCAGCGGGTGACCCAGCGCATCGAAGACGTGGACGCCTTCCCCGGCCACATCGCCTGCGACTCGGCCTCGCGCTCGGAACTGGTCGTGCCGCTGGTCAAGGGCGACACCCTGATCGGCGTGTTCGACCTGGACAGCCCGGTGCTGGCCCGCTTCGATGCCGATGACCAGGCCGGTCTGGAAGCGATCGCGGCGGTGTTCGTCGAGGCGCTGGGATGAGCGCGAAGCTGCGCAACATCGGCCCCAAGAGCGCCGCCTGGCTGCGCCAGGTCGGTCTGCGCACCGCCGAGGATCTTGTCGCCGCCGGCGCCGTGGGCGCGTTCGTGAAAGTACGTCGCGCCGGCTTCAAGCCCAGCCTCAACCTGCTTTACTCGCTGGAAGGCGCGCTGCAGGACTGCCACTGGCAGGACCTGCCGGAAGCGCGCCGCACCCAGCTGGTGGCCGAGTACGAAGCGATCATCGCCGACAACCCGCTGAAGAAGGCGCCGCCGGCGTCGGGCCCGGTGTACGACCGGACGGTGGCCAACGATGACGAAAGCGATGAAGCCCCGTTCGAATCGGACAACGAAGACCGGACGTAGCGCCACGCCCTGCGTGGCTGCATGAAGCCGGCACCGCGCGCAGATCCGGCACCGCGCGCAGCCACGCAGGGCGTGGCTCTACGTCGCCTGCTGCAGCTCGAGGAGCTCTCCCCACAGTTCACCGTCTTCGCGCTCCACGCGCAGGCGCACGCGCGTGCCATGGTCGATCCGCAGCGCCCAGCACATCGCCATCGGCAGGCCGCACACCTGCGACAGCACCATGCGCAGCGGGCCACCATGGCTCACCACCAGCGTCGGCACCGGCTCAGGGTCGTCGAGCAGCCGATGCAGCGCACGCGCGATGCGGCGCTCGAAATGGCCCCAGCTCTCGCCATGCGGCGGCGGGTTGGCATGCGGGTCGAGGTGGAAGGCCTGCAGCGCCTGCATCGGCAGCGCCTCCAGCGGCTGACCGTCCCAGTCGCCGAAATCCAGCTCTTCCCACTCTTCGTCGCCGATCACCTCCAGCCCGCGCGGCAGGCCCAGCGCCGAGGCCGTGGCCAGCGCGCGTTCGCGTGGCGAGCTCAGCACGCGCTCCCATTCCAGCTCCGCATAGCGGGCGCAGATCCGGTCGGTGCTTCCCGCTTCCAGTGGCGGATCGGTACGGCCATCGAGGTAGGCATCGCGGCCGGTGGCGGCGTGCCGGACCAGGTCCAGGATCATGCCGGCGGGAACCGGCGACGCTGCCGGCCAGGATGCTGCAATCCGATCTGTTTCATGCGAACCACGTAGTAGAGCGAGGCGCATTCTAACCGCTGCGCGGCTGCCACCGCCTGCGGCCCGCGCCCGCACGCGGGGTTTGCTCTACACTGCGCGCACTTTCAGGTGACCTGCGGCGCATGCCGGCAGGTTGAAACGGGAAGCCGGTGACGCAACAGGTCCTGCCTGCTGCCATTCCGGCGCTGCCCCCGCAACGGTAAGCGTGTAAACGCCAGGCAAGACGTCACTGTGCGCAGGCATGGGAAGGCGCCTGGTGCGATGGTCCGCCATCAGCGCGCAAGCCCGGAGACCGGCCTGGAAGACGACTGGTTGCGATGCGGCGGGCATGGCGGCGGCAGGCAGTGCCGTGCGCGCCGCCACCGTCGCGTGCCTTCCGTTGACCACCGCCCCCCACTTTGCCGCGCGGGCGTGCGCGGTGCATGGAGTCACCGATGAAGCTGCAGATCCAGACCCTTTCCCTTGCCATGCTGGCCGCGCTGCCGCTGCTGGCCGCCGCACAGGACGATGCCAGCGCGCTGGACACGATCCTGGTCACCGCCACGCGCACCCCGATTGCCCTGCAGGACAGCATTTCGCCGGCGCAGGTGATCGACCGTGCCGAGATCGAGCGCAGCCAGGCGCCGTCGCTGCAGGACCTGCTGCGCGGCCGCGCCGGCATCAACCTCAACAACAGCGGCGGGCTGGGCAAGCAGAGTTCGCTGTTCCTGCGCGGCACCAACTCGGCCCACACCCTGGTGCTGGTGGACGGCGTGCGCATCAATACCGGCGACCTCGGCCTGGCGATGCTGCAGGACCTGCCGCTGGCGCAGATCGAGCGCGTGGAAATCGTGCGCGGACCGCAGTCCAGCCTGTACGGCGCGGACGCGATCGGTGGCGTGATCCAGATCTTCACCCGGCGCAACGCCGGCGCGTTCGCCCCGCACCTGCAACTGGGTGGCGGCAGCAACGGCCTGCGTGAAGCCAGCGGTGGCTTCGGCGGCACCGGCGCACGCGGCTGGTTCGGCACCGACATCGCCTACCAGCACACCGACGGCATCAATGCCTGCCGCGGCGATGCAGCCACCTTTGCCGGCTGCGGCGCCGACGAGCCCGACCGCGACGGCTATCGCAACCTGTCGATGAGCCTGCGCGGCGGCTACAGCCTGACAGACACGCTGCAGGTGGAAGGCACCGCGCTGCGCGCCGAAGGCGAGAACCACTACGACGGCTACTACAACTACTCCGAAACGCTGCAGCAGGTGCTGGGCGGCAAGCTGCGCTACACCCCGGGCGAGCGCTTCGCGCTCACCGTGAATGTCGGCCGCGCCGACAACGAGTCGGACAACTACAACGACAGCACCTGGCTCGGCGCGGCGCAGACCCACCGCGACAGCGCCTCGGTGCAGGCCGACGTCGGCGTCGCCGAGGGCCAGCTGCTCAGTGCCGGCGTGGACTGGAGCCAGGACAACCTGGACGGCAGCAGCGCCGGCTATCTGGTCGACAGCCGCGACAACACCGGCGTGTTCGTGCAGTACCAGGGCCGCTTCGGCGCGCACCACCTGCAGGCCAGCGTGCGCAACGACGACAACGAGCAGTTCGGCAACCACACCACCGGCAGCCTGGGCTGGGGCATGGAGCTGGGCAGCGGGTTCCGCCTCAACGCCAGCTACGGCACCGCGTTCAAGGCGCCGACCTTCAGCGACCTGTACGACCCGTGGAGCGGCGTGCCGGGGCTGGACCCGGAGGAATCGAAGAGCGCCAACGTCGGTATCGCGCAGCAGGGCGAGGGCTGGCGCTGGGGCCTGGACGTGTATGAAACCCGCATCGACGACCTGATCACCTACGACGCCACCACCTTCATGATGACCCAGGTGGAGAAAGCGCGGATCCGCGGTGCCGAACTGACCGGTGCGATTGCCCTGGCCGGATTCGATGTAAGTGCCCAGCTCAGCCACACCGATCCGCGCAACCGCACCGACGGCAGCGCGCAATTCGACAACTGGCTGGCCCGCCGCGCACGTGACACCGCGCGCCTGGACATCGACCGCAGCTTCGGCGGCTTCCGCGCGGGCGTCACCGCCACGGCGGCCGGCAAGCGCTATGACAACGCCGACAACACGGTGCGCCTGGCCGGCTATGGCACCGTGGACCTGCGCCTGGAATATGCGATCAGCCGCGACTGGTCGGTGCTGGGCCGGGTCAGCAACGTGTTCGACCGCGACTACGAAACGGTGGCCTGGTACAACCAGCCGGGCCGTGAGTACCGTTTGAGCGTGCGTTACCAGCCGAAGTGATCGGGCGTTGGCCGGCATCGCGAGGTGCCGGCCAACGGCCGGCGCTACCGGGTGTGTGCGCAGCCACGGCCGCGGGCGTCCCGCGCACACGGCACCACGGCCGCGCTACAACCCGGGCAACGCCCGCAGGTCGTCCACCACCGCCACCGCGTCCACCGTCTCCAGGTCCAGCCCACGCGGATACCCATAGCGCACCAGCGCCACCGGCATGCCCGCGTCCACCGCGGCGCGGTAGTCGGTGATGGAATCGCCGACCATCAATGCGTCAGTGGGTGCCACGTCGAACGCAGCTGAGATATGCCGCAACGGCACCCCGCTGGGCTTGCGCTCGGGCAGCGAATCGCCGCCCAGCAGCATCTTGAAGTACTCCTGCACACCAAGATGCGCCAGCAGCGGCGCGACCATGGCCGAAGGCTTGTTGGTGCAGATCGCCAAGGCCACGTTGCGCGCGCGCAAGGCTTCCAGCGCCGGCACCACACCGTCGTACAGCCGCGGGCTGCGCAGCAGGCAGGCTTCGTAATGGCGCATGAAACCGGGCATTACCCGGGCCAGGTCGATGTCGCTGCCCGCAGCGGTGAAGGCCTGCTCAACAAGGCGCCGGACGCCATCTCCGATCCAGGTAAGCACCGTGGCCTCAGGCACGCGCGGCAGCTGCCAGTCTTCCAGCGTACGGTTGAGCGCCTCGGCGATATCCGGCGCGCTGTCGACCAGCGTGCCGTCCAGGTCAAAGATCACCAGCGGATAGGGATAGGACAAGGGAAGGATCGCTTCTGAAACCTGGGGAACACCGATTGTAGAGCCACGCCCTGCGTGGCTGCGTGCAGCCGGGCACCGCGCAGACACGCATGGCGTGTCCCTACACCATCGCGACACACCACGCGTGTCCGCCCGCAGGTACAGCGTGGCGACAGACCACCCGTGTCCGCCCGCATGTACAGCGTAGCGACACGCCATGCGTGTCCCACGCAATGCCCGGACCGCGACGCATCAGATCCGCGCCAGGAACTCCTCCCCCGAAAACCGCTCCACCAGGAAATCCAGGAAACTGCGCATCAACGCCGGCAACTGCCGCCGCGACGCATACACCGCGTGGATGCCCATTTCCTCCACCTCATACTCCGGCAACACCGCCACCAGCTCACCCGAACGCAGCAGCGGCGCGATCTGGTACGTCGGCAACATCGCAATACCGGCCCCCGCACGTACCGCCTCCAGCAGCAACGACGCCTCGTTCGCACTGATGTTCCCCCCCACCGCCACCGAAATCGCGCGCCCATGCCGCTGCAGCTGCCACACGCTCTTGCCCACGTAATGATGGGTAAGACAGTTGTGCCCGGCCAACGCATCGGCACTGGTCGGCGTGCCCCGCTCGGCCAGGTACGACGGCGCCGCGCACAGCACCGACCGGCACGGTGCCAACCATCGCGCGATCAGGCTCGGGTCGATCGCGCGCGAAATCCGCACCGCCACGTCCACCCGCTCCTCCACCAGGTTCACCACCCGGTCCACCAGCAACAACTCCACCCGCGTCAGCGGGTGCCGCCGCACGAACTCGGCCACCGCCGCCGCCAGGTGCAGCTGCCCGAACGACACACTGGCCGTCACCCGCAGCAGCCCATGCGGCTCCGGGTTGTCGCTGGCCACCTCGCCCTGCAGCTCATCGCCAATGGCCAGCATCTGCCGGAAGCGCAGCAGCGCCGCCTCCCCCGGCCCGGTCAGGCTGATCCGCCGCGTGGTCCGGTGCAGCAGCCGCGCCCCCAGCCACGTCTCCACCTCCGCCAGGTACCGCGTCACCATCGCCCGCGACATGTCCAACGCCTCCGCCGCCGCAGTCAGGCTGCCGCGCTCGGCCACCTCCACGAACACATGCATCGCAGTAAGACGGTCCATTTGATCGATCCGCGCAACAAATTAGGCCGTTATACGCGGTTTTTCGTCCGGTTTCAGAGGCATATGCTGGCCTTCCTCCCTCAACGGAACCCGCCCCATGAAGATCGCCCTCGTCGGTGCCACCGGCAACATCGGCCGTGAAATCACTCGCCAGGCCCTGGCCCGCGGCCACCAGGTCACCGCCGTCGTTCGCCGCGAAACCGGCCTTCCCGCCGAACTCGATGGCGCCCAGCTCGCCGTCGCCGCCCTGGACGACACCGACGCCCTCGCCGCCGTGATCGCCGGCCACGGCGTCCTGGCCAGCGCATTCGGCCCGCGCCCGGGCGATGCCCCGTCCACCGTCACCACGGTCACCGCCGCGCTGGTCAAGGCCGCACGCCAGGCCGGCGTGCCGCGCTTCCTGATGGTGGGCGGCGCGGGCACGCTCGAAGTGGCCCCCGGCGTGCAGCTGGTGGACACCGAAGGCTTCCCCGATGCCTACAAGCCGGTCGCCCTCGCCGCCCGCGAAGCGTTCAACCTGCTGCAGAACGTGGATGACCTGGACTGGACGTTCTACTCCCCCGCCGCCGAGATCGGCCCGGGGCCGCAGAAGGGTGGTTTCCGTACGCAGGCAAAACAGTTCCTGGTCGGCGCCGACGGCCACAGCCGGATCAGTTATGCCGATTACGCCGATGCGTTCGTGAGTGAAATCGAGAAGCCGCAGTACGTGCGGACGATTGCGACCGTGGCGTATTGATAACGGGCGGCGATGCGCGGCGTGGGGTGATTTTCATGCCCCACCGCGCGTTGCATTGCCATCGGCGGTCGATCGGGATGCGACCCTACCGATGCAACGTCGCTGTTGCTGTTGTAGTTGCTGTTGAACTTGCAGTCCCCTCATGGAACGCAATCAACCAGGATGGTCACCATCAAACAGCCCCATCTGGCTGACCGGTTCGCGCTCACGGAACCCGCCCAATCCAACGCCCACCAGGCGGTAGCGCGTCTCTGACGGCAGGTCCACCCGCGCGCGCAGTGCCAGCGCGATATCACGCAGTTCTTCCAGCGTTTCCGGCGGCGATTCCGGCGTGAAACTGCGCGTGATGATCCGGAACTGCGACGTCTTCAACTTCAGCACCACCGTGTGCCCGATCCGGTCCGTCTTGCGCGTCGCGTTCCACGTCTTGCCCGCCAGCGCCACGATCGCCGGCTCCAGCGCCTCCAGCGGCAGGTCCTCCGCGAACGTGTCCTCCGACGAAATCGACTGCACCGGCTGGTCCGGTTCCACCGGACGCTCGTCGATACCGCGCGCACGCCGGTACAGGCTTGCCCCGAAACTGCCGAAGCGCCCTTCCAGCTCCTCCAGCCGCAACCCGCGCAGATCGCCCACCGTCACGATGCCAAGCTCCGACAGCTTGCCCTCCATCACCTTGCCCACCCCCGGCACCCGCTTCACCGGCAGCGGCGTCAGGAACTGCTCGATGCGGTGCGGCGGCACCACGAACTGCCCGTCCGGCTTGCGCCAGTCCGACGCGATCTTCGCCAGGAACTTGTTCGGCGCAATCCCCGCCGACGCCGTCAACTGCGTTTCCTCACGGATCTGCGTGCGGATCAGCGTCGCGATCTCCGTCGCCACCGTCATCCCGCCCTTGTGCACCGTCACATCCAGATACGCCTCGTCCAGCGACAACGGCTCCACCAGGTCCGTATGCCGCAGGAAAATCTCCCGCACCTGTCGCGACACCGCCTTGTAACGCACGAAGTCCGGCGGCACGAACACCGCATCCGGGCACAGCCGCTCCGCCCGCAACGCCGGCATCGCCGAACGGATCCCGAATACCCGCGCCTCGTACGACGCCGCGCACACCACCGAACGCGCCCCCTTCCACGCCACCACCACCGGCAGCCCGCGCAGCGACGGATCGTCGCGCTGCTCCACCGACGCGTAGAACGCGTCCATGTCGACGTGGATGATCTTGCGTTGTGCGGACACGGCGGCAGCTCAAGGGGTATGGCGGCAGGAACAGATGAACAAGATTACAGCCACACGCCTGGGTATGGTCTTTTCATAACAACGACATGCGTTTTTCAAGCTGAAAACACTACGCCGGCGTACGGTTAAAACGTTTGATTGAATGCAAATTACTCTGCACTCTTGGGCACTTTCAACAGCAACAATCCGCCGCGCCCCGCGCCGGCAGCCCCGATGTCCACTTCTCCAGGATTGCGTTTTCCATGACTCGTCTCCACGCGTTCTCGCGCGAACAGCTGCTGGCCAGTGCCCGTGGCGAACTGTTCGGGCCGGGCAGCGGTCGCCTGCCCAACGACCCGATGTTGATGTTCGACCGCATCACCGACATCCGCGATGACGGCGGTCCACACGGCAAAGGCTACGTGCGCGCGGAACTGGATATCCGCCCCGACCTGTGGTTCTTCGGCTGCCATTTCATCGGCGACCCGGTGATGCCCGGTTGCCTGGGCCTTGATGCCATGTGGCAGCTCACCGGCTTCTACCTGACCTGGCTGGGCGCCCCCGGCCGTGGCCGTGCACTGGGCTGCGGTGAAGTGAAGTTCACCGGCCAGGTCCTGCCCGACGCCAAGCGCGTCAGCTACGAAATCGACATCACCCGCGTCATCAACCGCAAGCTGGTCATGGCGCAGTCCGACGCCCGCATGCTGGTCGACGGCCGCGAAATCTATACCGCCAAGGACCTCCGCGTAGGTCTGTTCACTTCTACCGAGAACTTCTGATGCGTCGCGTCGTCATTACCGGAATGGGCATCACCTCGTGCCTGGGCAACGATCTGGACACGGTGTCCGCCGCCCTGCGTGAAGGCCGCGCCGGCATCCGCAACCTGCCCGACCACGCCGAAGCCGGCCTGCGCAGCCACGTCGGCGGCAACATCGAACTGGACCTGGACGCGCAGATCGACCGCAAGCTCAAGCGCTTCATGAGCGATGCCTCCGCCTACGCCTACATCGCCATGCGCGACGCCATCGCCGATGCCGGCCTGGACGAAGCCCAGGTGGCCAACCCGCGCACCGGCCTGATCGCCGGCTCCGGCGGTGGTTCCAGCCAATGGCAGGTGGAATCGGCCGACATCCTGCGCGCGCGTGGCGTACGCAAAGTGGGTCCGTACATGGTGCCGCGCACCATGTGCTCCACCGTGTCGGCGTGCCTGGCCACCGCCTTCCAGATCAAGGGCCTGAGCTATTCGCTGTCTGCCGCCTGCGCCACCTCCGCGCATTGCATCGGCGCCGCCGCCGACCTGATCCGCCACGGCGCACAGGACGTGATGTTCGCCGGTGGCGGTGAAGACCTGCACTGGTCGATGAGCGTGATGTTCGACGCGATGGGCGCGCTGTCCACCCGCTTCAACGACACCCCGGCCACCGCATCGCGCCCGTATGACAAGGACCGCGACGGCTTCGTCATCGCCGGTGGCGGCGGCATGCTGGTGCTGGAAGACTATGACCATGCCGTGGCGCGTGGCGCGCGCATCTACGCCGAGCTGGTCGGCTACGGCGTCACCTCCGACGGTGCCGACATGGTCGCCCCGTCCGGCGAAGGCGCGGTGCGCTGCATGAACATGGCGATGCAGAACCTGAGCGCCCCGATCGACTACCTCAACACCCACGGTACTTCGACCCCGCTGGGCGATGTCACCGAGCTGAAGGCGGTGCGCGAAGTGTTTGGCGAAGCGATTCCGCCGCTGTCTTCGACCAAGGCGCTGTCCGGCCATTCGCTGGGCGCGGCGAGCGTGCACGAAGCGATCTACTGCCTGCTGATGATGCGCGATGGTTTCATTGCCGGCTCGGCCAACATCGGCGAACTCGACCCGGCCGTGGAAGGTTTCCCGATCGTGCGCGAAAGCCAGGACGTGCAGTTGAACACGGTGATGTCCAACAGCTTCGGCTTCGGCGGCACCAATGCGGCGCTGGTGTTCGGGCGGGTGTGATCGCCTGCTGCGTCGGCATGAAAAACCCGGCCACGTGCCGGGTTTTTTTTTGCAGGCGCACACGGCCATTGCATTCGCCACGCGCGGCGAACGCATGACGGTTGAACGGAGAGCCGCTTTCGTTTCAGGCCCATGCCCCAAAGAACCCGGCACCGCTATCGGCGGTCGATCGGGATGCGACCCTACCGGCGGGGGTCATGTGTGTGAATCACCGTAGCGCCGTCGGCAGCAGCGGTGCGTGGCGTCGCGTGTCGGAATTACTGCGGCAGCAGCGGCAGCAGCAGTGCGTGGGCGTCGCTGAGCGAGTCCACGATGCGGTGGCCGAGTGCGCGCAGGTCGGCATCCGGATGCACCAGGTCCGGTACCTGGATCGCGGTCATGCCGGCGGCCAGCGCCGCGCGGGTGCCCGCTGGCGAGTCTTCCAGTGCCAGGCAGCGCGCCGGGTCCTTGCCCAGCCTGCTCGCCGCAAGCAGGTAGATGTCCGGCGCCGGCTTCGGGTTGGCCACGTCGCTGCTGGTGACCACGTGGTCGAAGTAGCCCAGCAACCCCGCCGCCGCCAGCTTGCGCGACGCGCGCGGCTCGCGGGTGGAGGTCGCCACCGCACGCGGAATGGCGTAGCGCTGCAGCAGCTGCAGCAGCGCCACGATGCCCGGTCGCAGCGGCAGCCCCTGCTGGGTGCGTGCCTCATACAGGTCGTGGCAGCGCGCATACAGCGCGGCCACCTGCGCCGCGTCGATGTGGCGCAGCAGCCGCTGTTCGCAGTCGCGGTCGCCCAGACCGACCATGCCCAGCCAGAAGTCATCGGCGAACGGCAGCTGCAGCTCCTGCGCGGCCTGCGACCAGCACGCGATGGAGACCCGCTCGCTGTCGATCATCAGGCCATCCATGTCGAAGATGACCGCCTCGGGCAGGAACGGCAGCGCGGCAATGGCGGTCATGGCGCGTCGGTCAGGTGCCCGGTGAACAGCGTGTCCAGGTCGCCCTCATCGAGCATGCGCCATTCCCCTTCCGGCAGGTCGCCCAGCGACAGCCCACCGATGCGGCTGCGGTGCAGCGCCTGCACGTGGTTGCCCACCGCAGCGAACATGCGCCGGGCCTGGTGGTAGCGGCCTTCGTGCAGCACCAGCTCGGCTTCGCGCGGCGAGCGTACGTGCAGCTCGGCCGGCAGCAGCGGCTTGTCGTCGGATTCCAGCATCAACCCGCCGCTGGCGAAACGCGCGGCTTCATCGCCCACCAGATCCTGCGCCAGGGTGACCTGGTAGGCCTTGTCCAGCCGCGACTTGGGCGACACGATCCGGTGCAGCAACGCGCCGTCGTCGGTCATCAGCAGCAGCCCGCTGGTATCGCGGTCCAGCCGGCCCACCGACGACAGCAGCGGCGACCGCTCGCGGAAGCGCGGCGGCAGCAGGTCGTAGATCAGCCGGCCCTTGTCCTTGGTCGAACAGGTGTAATCGCGCGGCTTGTGCAGCATCAGGGTCAGCCCCTGCGGCGGGTCCAGCGGTTCGCCCTCGACCCGGATCGCCTCGTGCGCCACCACGTCATCGGCGTACAGCACCTCGCCGTCGGCATCGGTGACCAGGCCCTCGCGGAACATCAGCTGGACCTGCTTGCGGCTGCCATAGCCCAGGTTCGCCAGCAGCTTCACCAGCTTCATGCGCGGCCTCCGCGGCCCCACGTCGGCTCGGTGCTGCGCGGCGGCCGCGCCGGGGTGGCACTGCGGCTGGCCTTGGTCGCCTCGATCAGCTTGAAGCCGTCGCGCTCGGCCGCCACGCGGACCTCGCCGAAGCTTTCATTGAGGATCTGCTCGTACGGCAGGTGACGGTTGGCCACCAGCCACATCCGCCCGCCCGGGCGCAGCGCCTGCGCGGCCACGGCAATGAAGCGCTGGCCGATATCGGGGCGGTCGGCGCGGGCAGGGGTGTGGAACGGCGGGTTGGTCACGATGAAGTCGTAGCGGCCTTCGATGCCGGCGGTGACGTCCTGCCAGTGGAAGCCCAGCCGCGCCGGGGACCCAAGCGCCTCCAGGTTCACCCGCGCCAGCGCCAGCGCGCGCCCTTCGGCCTCGAACAGGTCCAGCCCGGTCACCTGCGGGCAGCGCTGCAGGACTTCGCTGGACAGATAGCCGAAGCCGGCGCCCAGGTCGGCGCCATGGCCGGCCAGGTCGGAGGGGATCTGCTCCACCAGCAGCGCCGAGGCCGGATCGATCCGGTCCCAGGCGAAGATGCCGGGGCGGCTCTGGAAACGCCCGCCCAGGATCGGGCGCGGCGCATCCAGCGCCGCCCAACGCTGGGCCAGCGCGGTGTCGTGTTGGCCGTTCAGGGGCGCGGTCCAGTACACCCGGCAGTGGTTCTTGGTCATCTTGCCGCCCAGCCCGGCCAGCTGCTGCAGGTCGCCTTCGCCGGAACGCGCGCCTTCGTTGTTGTGCTGGCAGGCCACCACGATGCCGCCCGGGGCGGCCAGGGCCAGGGCGCGGGCGAACAGCGCGCGGGCTTCTTCACGCTGGCGCGGCGGCAGCACCAGCACCAGCGCGTAACGGGTGGGATCCTCGGCCAGCTGCTGCTCATCGCGCACGGTCCAGCCACTGCCCTCCAGCGCGTCGGCAAACGGGCGGAAGCTCTGCTCGCAGACCAGCTGGCCGGGCTGCGCGCGTTCACGCAGCGGCCAGCCGTCGCGGGCACGCAGGAACAGGACCGGCCCGGCCGGCCAGGTCAGCGCGCCGCCGAACGGCAGCAACAGGGTTTCCAGGGGGGCGTCGTGCTGGGCAGCCATGCGGGGGGCACATCTTGAAAAGAGAGCGCCATTCTACCGTTTCGCCTGTTCGGCCTCGTTCCTGACGCGATTTGCGTTTATTCAACGCTGCCTTGATGCCATCGCAACATGCACTGGGTCAGGGTGAAGGCTCATTCGCAACGGAGGTAGCTCATGCGCGCATTGTTCGTCGGTGGCGTGGTCGATAACAGCGAAATGGACCTGGAAACCGCACAGCCGCCTGTGCACTACCCCGAAGATACCGGCGGCGGGCACTCCCGCTACCGACTGCATCAGGTCGGCCGGCAGACCGATGGCAGCGTGGCCTATGCCGTGTACGGGGCACCGGACATAACCGATGAGGAAGTCGCGCGGGTCGCCGAAGAGCGCGCCTATGCCCGCCGCTTCGAGGCGGAACCACAGCTGTTCGAGCATTGAGAAGGGGTGCCGGGTCAAGCCCGGCACACTTTCATTCCACCGGAGGCAGCGAACGCACCGCGCGGATCTGGTCCAGCCACAGCACATGCTGCTGGTCGGGCGACGCCAGGTCGTCCAGGCGCAGCTGGCCGTTGCTGCCTTCGTTCTCGTCCGCATCGCGGTACTGCTGCACGGTCGGCTGCACCGCCACCGTGCCGTGCAGCACGCTGCCGTCGTCCAGGGTGATCTCGACCTGGGTCTGGCCCTTCAGCTGCGGCAGCAGCGCTTCCAGCGCGGCGATGTCGGCCTGGTCGGTAAGGATGGTGGGGGCGTAACGCGACATATGGGTTCCTTTGGGGTTGCGTGACAGCCACGCAGGGCGTGGCTCTACGGGTCTTTTTCCGGCACCCCGGGGTGGTCGGCCCCCGCGCGTTTTCCGGCACCCCGGGGTGGTCGGCCCCCGCGCGTTTTCCGGCACCCCGGGGTGATCGGCCCCTGCGCGTAGTGCCACGCCCTGCGTGGCAACCAGGCAATGCCGCCCCAAGCGAGCCCTGCCGCTATCGCTTGCCAGCCAGCACCGTGCGCACCGCCGATACCAGCTGGGCCACCGAATACGGCTTGGCCACGTGCTCCTGGAAGCCGGAGGCCAACGCACGCTTGCGGTCGTCGGCACGGGCCAGCGCGGTCACCGCCACCACCGGCAGCGCGTTCGCGTCCAGCTTGAAGTCGTTGCGCAGGGTGCTGACCAGGCCGTAGCCGTCCATGCCCGGCATGCCGATGTCGGTCAGCAGGACATCCACGTGTTCATGCCCACCGTCGTCCAGCACGGCCAGCGCTTCGGCGGCCGACGCTGCGGCGGTGACCTGCGCGCCCTGCTCCTCCAGCAGGCGGCGCAGGTATTCCAGCACTTCGGGCTGGTCCTCCACCGCCAGCAGGCGCAGGCCCTTCAACGGGTAGGGTTCGATCAGCTGTTCATGGATCGGGCCACTGAACACCTCGCGCAGCGGCCGGCCATCGGCCTGCGGCTGGTAGCGCGGCAGCTGCACGGTGAATTCCGCGCCGCAGCCGTGCCCTTCGCTGTTGGCGGTGACCGTGCCGCCGTGCAGTTCCACCAGCTGCTGCACGATCGCCAGGCCCAGGCCCAGGCCGCCATGGCGGCGGGTGGTGGTGCCATCGGCCTGGCGGAACCGGCTGAACAGGTGGCGCAGGAATTCGGGGGCGATGCCGTCGCCGGTGTCGACCACGCTGACCGACCAGTGCGCGCCGTCGGTGGACAGGGTCACGGTGACCGAGCCGGCCGCCGGGGTGAATTTGATTGCGTTGCTGAGCAGGTTCCACAGCACCTGCTGCAGGCGGGTGGCATCCCCCAGGACCAGCGCCGGCTCGTCGGGCACCACCAGCTGCATGTCCAGGGCCTTGCCTTCGGCTACCAGCTCCTGGGCGCGCATGGCTTCGGTGAGCTGCGCGCGCAGGTCCAGCACTTCCACTTCCAGCTGCACCTTGCCCAGCAGCATGCTGCTCAGGTCCAGCATGTCGGAAATCAGGCGCTTCTGCGCCATCGCACTGTTGGCGATCACGCCCAGGCCCTTGAACAGCGGACTGGTGTCGTCCACCCGCTGCAGCAGCAGTTCGCTCCAGCCCAGGATGGTGGTCAGCGGCGTGCGCAGTTCGTGCGACAGCGTGGCCAGGAACTCGTCCTTCAACCGCGCCATGCTCTCAGCAGCGTTGCGCGCGGCGCGCTCTGACTGCAGCAGCTCCTCGCGCGCCATTTCGATCTCGCGCCGCTCGGTCACGTCGGTGCTGCTGCCGGCCAGGCCGATGAACCGCCCCGCGCGCGAGAAGCGCGGCTGCGCGTTCATTTCCAGCCAGCGCCACTGGCCGTCGGCCCGCAGGCCCCGCACCAGTACCTGCATGGAGCGCTGCGCCTTCAATGCCGCCTGCAGCTCGTACTCGAACACCGATACGTCATCCGGCTGCACCAGGCCACGCCAGACATCCTCCGGTACGCGCTGTTCGTCGCCACCGAAGAATTCGCTGAAGGCACTGTTGACGAAGCGGGCATGGCCCAGCTCGTCCAGCACCCACACCGGCATCGGCAGGCCGTCGGCCAGCGCACTGAAGCGCGCCTCGCTTTCGGCCAGCTCCACTTCGATCTGCTTGCGGTTGGTGATGTCGAAGAACAGCACCGCCACGCGGCGCTCATGGGCCTCGCCCACCCGCATCGCTTCCACCGCATACCAGCGCCCCAGCGCACGCGCTTCCAGCTCGAACTGCTGCGAGCGGCCGCTCAGGGCGATCTCGCCGTAGACCCGGTACCACTCGCTTTCGTGGTTGGGCTGCAGCTCGCTCATCAAGCGCCCGGAGGCATTGTTCAGGCCGGTGTTGCGTTCGAAGGCCTCGTTCACTTCCAGGAAACGGTAATCCACGCCCACGCCGTTTTCGATCGTCACTTCGATGATGCAGAAGCCCGCGCTGAGGCCTTCCAGCACCGCACGGTGCAGCGAAGGATCGGGCGCTGGAGCCACATGGGGCGCGCGGTTCGGGGTCGATGCGGGCAGGCTGGACAAGGAGGTCAAAGGAAGCAACTGAAGGCGCAGAAGGAGACAGCATCTTCCAGAGCGCGTATTCGCAGCGTCAAGCACCGGCCCGGATTTGACGTAAGTGAACTCCGGCCCCCATCCGGGCAGGCGCCAGGTTGCCGGTAATTGTTCCTGCAGGTGATCGGGGTCACACTGCGAAGCATCGTCCCTGCACATCCCTGACCGAGGTCCTGCCATGAACCGCAATCCCTTGCTGGCTGGTGCTTTGAGCTGCCTGATGCTGATCGTGGGCTGCGCCTCCGCCGGCCCCCGCACCGTCACCGCGCCGGATGCGCCGCGCGCGTTGAGCGTCGAAGGCCCGGTCCAGGTCAGCTGGACCGACCCGGCGCAGTTCACTGAAATCCGCAGCAGCCCCAACCGCTTCGAGGCCCAAAGCGGCAACTGGGTGTTCCAGCTGGCCAGCCACCTGCGTTCCAGCGCCAGCAAGCGCCTGGCCCCGGGCCAGACCCTGGAGGTGCAGATCACCGACATCAAGCGCGCCGGCGACTTCGAGCCGCAGAACGGCCCTCGCGGCAACGACATCCGGATCATGCGCGACATCTACCCGCCGCGGATGACCCTCACCTTCACCCTGCGCGACGCCCAGGGCGGCGTGCTGCAGCAGGGCGAGGAGAAGCTGGTCGACATGGGCTACCTGACCAACTCTGGCCTGCTCAGCAACAACGACCCGCTGCGCTACGAGAAGTACATGCTGGACAACTGGCTGCGGCGCCTGCTGCCGTCACCGTCTAGCCGCCGCTGACTACCCGTGCCACGCGCTTGACCGCGCACGGCAGCTGGTAGGCGCTGACCCGGCACAGCGGGGCCAGCACGTCCAGGCGCGGCGCATCGCCCCACAGGGTGACCGTGCTGCCGACCCCGGCCTGCGGCAGGTCGGTCAGGTCCACGGTCAGCATGTCCATCGAGACCCGGCCGATCAGGTGCCCGGGCTGGCCATCGATCTGCACCGGGGTGCCGTTCGGCGCGAACTGCGGGTAGCCGTCGGCATACCCCAGCGCCACCACGCCGACCCGGGTCGGCCGCTCGGCCACGAACCGGGCGCCATACCCGACCGGTTCGCCGACGCCGATCTCGCGGGTGGCGAAGATCTTCGATTGCATGGTCATCACCGGGCGCAGGCGCTCGGTGGCGGCGGTGTGCGCGGCCAGCGGATTGGCGCCGTACAGCATCAGCCCCGGGCGCACCCAGTCGCTGCGCACGTCCGGCCAGCCCAGCAGGGCCGGCGAATTGCACAGGCTGGTTTCGCCGGCCAGGCCCTCGATGGTGGCCGCGAACAGATCGGCCTGTTCGCGGGTCCGCGGGCTGTCCAGTTCGTCGGCGCGCGCCATGTGGCTCATCAGCACCATCGGCGCCACCTGCGGCAGCGCAGACAGGCGCGCGTGCGCGGCGCGGAAGTCGGCCGGCGACAGCCCCAGCCGGTGCATGCCGCTGTCCAGCTTGAGCCAGATCTGCAGCGTGGCGTCGGTCTGGAACGCTTCCACCGCGTCCACCTGCCACGGTGCGGCCACCGCGAACCACAGCCGGTGCTGCACGATCAGCGGCAGCTCGTCGGCGTCGAAGAAGCCTTCCAGCAGCAGGATCGGCCCGGCGATGCCGGCCGCGCGCAGTTCCAGCGCTTCCTCGATGCAGGCCACGCCGAAGGCGTCTGCTTCGCCGTCCAGCGCGCGCGCGCAGGCCACCGCGCCGTGGCCGTAGGCGTCGGCCTTTACCGCGGCCAGGGTCTTGCGACCGCCGCCCAGTTCACGGGCCAGGCGGAAGTTGGAGCGCAACGCGTCCAGGTCGATCAACGCGCGGGCTGGACGCATGCTTTGGGTTCACTGTGGTGGACGGAGGCGGCGTGGTGGCCGCCATAACGGAAGATATCCAGGCCCTCGGTGCTGATCTGCGGCTGGCGCGCGCTCATCAGGTCGGCCAGGTAGCGGCCCGAGCCGCAGGCCATGGTCCAGCCCAGGGTGCCGTGGCCGGTATTGAGGAACAGGTTGCGGTACGGGGTGGCGCCGATGACGGGCGTGCCGTCCGGGGTGGCCGGGCGCAGCCCGGTCCAGAATTCGGCACGGCCGAGGTCGCCACCGTGCGGGTACAGGTCGCCCACCACCTTTTCCAGGGTGGCGCGGCGGCGCGGCGACAGCGACAGGTCGAACCCGCCCACTTCGGCCATGCCGCCGACGCGGATGCGGTCGTCGAAGCGGGTCACCGCCACCTTGTAGCTTTCGTCCAGGATGGTCGAGGTCGGCGCCATCGCCGCGTCGGTGATCGGCAGGGTCAGCGAATAGCCCTTCAGCGGATACACCGGCAGGTGCATGCCCAGCGGCGCCACCAGCGACGGCGAATAGCTGCCCAGCGCGACCACGTAGCGGTCGGCGGTCTCCACCTTGCCGTCGATGCGCACGCCGGTGATGCGGTCGCCATCGGTTTCCAGCCCGGCGATGTCCTGGTCGAAGCGGAATTCCACCCCGGCATCCATGGCCATCTGCGCCAGGCGGCGGGTGAACAGCTGGCAATCGCCGGTCTGGTCGCGCGGCAGCCACAGCGCGCCCACCAGCTTGTCGGCCACGCCGGCCAGGGCCGGTTCGTGGGCGATGATGCCGGCGCGGTCCAGCACTTCGTACGGCACGCCGTACTGGGCCAGCACCTCGATGTCCTGCGCCGACGCGTCCAGCTGCTGCTGGGTGCGGAACAGCTGGGTGGTGCCCAGGTCGCGGCCTTCGAACTCGATCCCGGTCTGCGCGCGCAGTTCGTTGAGGCAGTCGCGGCTGTACTCGGACATGCGCACCATGCGCGCCTTGTTGATCGCGTAGCGCTCGTGGGTGCAGTTGCGCAGCATCTGCGCCAGCCAACGGTACTGGTCCAGGTCCAGGCCCGGGCGGATCGCCAGCGGCGCGTGCTCGGAGAACAGCCATTTCACTGCTTTCAGCGGCACGCCCGGGGCGGCCCACGGCGAGGTATAGCCGAACGACAGCTGGCCGGCATTGGCGAAGCTGGTTTCCAGCGCCGGGCCGGGCTGGCGGTCGACCACGGTGACTTCAAAGCCGGCCTGCCGCAGGTACCAGGCACTGGTGGTGCCGATGACCCCGCTGCCAAGGATGAGAACGCGCATGAGACCTCTCCAACCCGATCATTCCCTGCACTGGAGCGTGCCGGGACCATAATTGGGCAAGTATATTCCGGCCAAACCACGCATTTTTGCTGTTTTTGGCGAAAAAGGCAGGGTATTCTCTCGCCAACACCCCCGAGAGGCTGACGCCATGGCCGCGCGACCCCGCGAGCTGGACAAGATCGACCGCAAGATCCTGCGCATCCTGCAGGACGAGGGGCGCATTTCTTTTACCGAACTGGGCGAGCGGGTGGGCCTGTCCACCACCCCGTGCACCGAGCGGGTGCGGCGGCTGGAACGCGACGGCGCGATCACCGGCTACTACGCCCGGCTCGACCCGCAGTACCTCAAGGCCAGCCTGCTGGTATTCGTGGAAATCAGCCTGGCTTACAAATCCGGAGACATCTTCGAGGAGTTCCGCCGCGCCGCGCTGAAACTGCCGAACGTGCTGGAGTGCCACCTGGTGTCCGGCGATTTCGACTACCTGCTCAAGGCGCGGATCAGCGAAATGGCGTCCTACCGGAAGCTGCTGGGCAGCACGCTGCTGACCCTGCCGCACGTGCGCGAATCCAAGAGCTACATCGTGATGGAAGAAGTCAAGGAGACCTTGACCTTGCCGATCCCGGATTGATCACGCCGCACAGCAAAAGGCGGCGCGCATCGCGCACCGCCTTCGAAGCTACCTCATGCAATGACCGTCAGCGCTGCTGCTTCTGGTCCTGGTGACGCTGACCCTGCTGCTTGTTGCCCTGGTCCTGATTCTGCTGCTGGTTCTGCTGACCTTTCTGGTTCTGGCCCTGTTGATTCTGCTGATTCTGCTGCTTGCCAGGGTTGTTCTGCTGATTGGCCATGGTTGCACTCTTCTCATTCAGATCTACGGGATGCGTCGCTGGCGTGCTCGAATCAAGCGGCTTTCGCTTGCCGGGGCGTCCTGTGCGGCGCAGGTCCAGAATGTTCGAAACCGGGTTAATCACGGGCGAAAAAGCGGTGAGCGGCATCGTGACGGCGATGACTGAGCGCTGAAAGTTGCCGACGATTCATGTTTCCAGTGCTTCTTCCAAAAGCGGATCAGGGCTTGATTCGCTGGCCGTCCCCGCTCGGAACTGCGTCGTAGTAGCGGCCCGTGCGCGTATCCAGCACGCGGTTGGGCCCCACCTGCTTCATGCCGGGCACGATCCGCCCGTTGCGGTCGTAGACCTTGGGCGGCGCCGTGGTCGCGGGCGGGGTGAACGGCTGCACCTGCGCCGGGCCCTGGCTCTGGATCGGGTGGGTGCGCAGTTGCTGCCCGGTCTGCGCCGGTGTCTTCACCGGTTCCATCCGCCCGGACAGGCTGTCGGCCGGTGCCGGTCGTACCGGCGTGGGCAGCGGCGCCTGGGTGGGCGCGGCGTTGGTGACAGGACGGGTGTCGGTGGGTTTGCGCGGGGCGGCGATCTGCGCGGCGGCGACCAGCGGCATCACCGCCAGCAGCGATACGGCAAGCCAGGACAGGCGATTCATGGCAGGCAGGCTCAGCGAGGGGAACAGGCATTCACCCTGCACCCGGGCGCGTGTCAGCACCATGAACGCCCGGCGCTTGCCTGCGCCTTCCCCGCCCCCATTTCCACAGCACCCCTCTTGAGGACTGCCCATGACCGCTTTCGATCTCTCCCCGCCCAGCGACGCCCAGCGCCAGGCGCTGGTTGCCGGGCTCAGCGCGGACGAGCAGCGCGTGCTGCTGCACCACGGCACCGAAGCCCCGTTCTGCGGCGTGTTCCTGGACAACAAGCAGGACGGCGTCTACGGCTGCCGCCTGTGCGGCCTGCCGCTGTTCCGCTCCAGCACCAAGTTCGACTCCGGCACCGGCTGGCCGAGCTTCTTCGCCCCGTTCGACCCGGCCCACGTGCGTGAAATCCGTGACGTCAGTCATGGCATGGTGCGAACCGAGATCGTGTGTGCCCGCTGTGACAGCCACCTCGGCCATGTGTTCCCTGACGGCCCGCCGCCCACCCATGAGCGGCACTGCCTGAACTCGGTCTCGCTCTCGTTCACCCCCAACGGGACGCCCTATCCGGACCCGTTGCAGCGCGGTGGCGCCGAGGCCCAGCCCGCGGCTTGAGCGTCCCGGCGCGTGCCCATCCACGGTGGGCACCTGCCGCGCCACCGGTACGCCTGGCCCACCGGACCGGAGGCGCAACCTGCACGTCGGGCCACCGGACCGGGGTGCCACCTGCACCTCGGGCCCACCGGACCGGGGTGCCACCTGCACCTCGGGCCCGCCGGGCCGGGACGCCGCCCGCACGTCGGGTCCACGAACCGGGGTAGGTACCCACCGTTGGTGGGTACGAAACACCGACCAAAAGTGTGACGTCCAACCAACGCCACCCTTCAGAACCTGAGCGTGAGGCCGACATGAAGGTATCCCCTTCCCCGCGTCTGCCCCATGCTCATCATTGTCGGTTTCCTCATCGTCATCCTCAGCGTGCTCGGCGGCTACGTGGGCGCGCACGGCAAGCTGGGCGCCCTGTGGCAGCCCTATGAGCTGGTCATCATCGGCGGCGCCGCGCTGGGCGCGTTCCTGGTCGGCACCCCGATGAAGACCGTCAAGCAGACCCTGTCTTCGAGCATCAGCGTGTTCAAGGGCCCGCGCTACAAGCAGCAGGACTACCTGGACGTGCTGAGCCTGCTCTACGAGCTGCTCAACAAGGCCCGCCGCGAGGGCTTCATGGCGCTGGAAGACCATGTCGAGCGCCCGGCCGACAGCGCGATCTTCGCCAACTATCCCAAGGTGCAGGCCGACCACCACCTGGTGGACTTCATGACCGACTGCCTGCGCCTGATGATCGGCAGCAACATCGAGCCGCACGAACTCGAGCCGCTGCTGGAAATGGAGCTGGAAAAGCACCACGCCGAAGCGATGCAGCCCGCCGCCGCCCTCAACAAGGTCTCCGACGGCCTGCCCGGGTTCGGCATCGTGGCCGCGGTGCTGGGAATCGTGATCACCATGGGCTCCATCGGCGGTGCCATCGAAGAGGTCGGCGCGCACGTGGCCGGCGCGCTGGTGGGTACCTTCCTGGGCATCCTGCTGGCCTACGGCTTCGTCAGCCCGCTGGCCGCCGCGGTGGAAGCACGTGCCGAGCAGGACAGCCGCATCTATGAGTCGGTGAAGACCGCCCTGCTGGCCTGCCTGCGCGGCTACAACCCCAAGATCGCGCTGGAATTCGCGCGCAAGACCCTGCCCTCGAACGTGCGCCCGGGCTTCAGCGAGTTCGAAGCCCACCTCAAGACGGTCAAGTAAGGCACCGCCATGGCCGAGAACAAACCCACCGTCATCGTCCGCCGGGTCAAGAAGGCCGGACATGGCGCGCACCACGGCGGCGCCTGGAAGGTGGCCTACGCCGACTTCGTGACCGCGATGATGGCGTTCTTCCTGGTGCTGTGGCTGATGGCGGCCACCACCAAGCCCGAACGCGCCGCCATTTCCGAGTACTTCCGCAACCCCAGCCCGCTCACCGGGCAGAACTCCACGCCGGCCCCGGGCATGGCCGGCCCGGGGGGCGCCAGCACCTCGATGATCAAGCTCGGCGGCGCCACCGACGTCTCGCGCGGCAACAGCAACGACCCGTTCCAGAACCAGCAGGCCGAACGCCCGGTGCCGCAGCAGGACGAGCGCGAGCGGGAAAAGAAGCAGCTGGAAGTGCTCAAGCAGGAGCTGGAAGAGGCGATCAGCAAGAGCCAGGCGCTGGAACCGTTCAAGGACCAGCTGCTGCTAGACCTGACCCCGGAAGGCCTGCGCATCCAGATCGTGGACAAGCAGAACCGGCCGATGTTCGACATGGGCAGCGCGGCGCTGAAGGACTACACCCGCGACATCCTTCGCGAGCTGTCGCAGTTCATCAACCACGTGCCGAACCGGATCAGCATCACCGGCCACACCGACACCACCGCCTACAACGCCCACCACGGCTACAGCAACTGGGAGCTCAGCGCCGACCGCGCCAACGCGGCCCGGCGTGCGCTGCTGGACGGCGGCATGGCCGACGACAAGGTCACCCGCGTGGTCGGCCTGTCGTCCTCGGTGCTGTTCGACAAGACCCAGCCGGACAATCCGATCAACCGCCGGATCAGCATCGTGGTGATGACCAAGGCCGCCGAAGCGGCGGCGTTGGCCGGGTCCGGGCAGGAAGTGGCGCTGTCGCCGACGGTGCCGGACGCGGACGTGCAGGCGGCCCAGGGCGCAGCGGCACCGGCACCGGTCGCAGCCCCCGCCTCGCCCTGAGGCGGTTCGAGGGTAACGACCAACGGTCGTTACCTACCGGGGTCTGTGCATGGCCGCTAATCCGGTCCGCGGGTAACGACCAACGGTCGTTACCTACCGGGGTTTGGTGCGTGGCCGCGATCCGCGCTTGGGCGTCTGGACGCCTGGGCGCTTGGGCGCCGGGGCGCCGGTAGGGTCGCGCCCCAGCCGACTGCCGATATCCCTGCAACATGCGATGTCGGCATCGGAATCAGCGTAAATCACGCCTTCACCGCTCGCACGATCCGCCCGCCCCAGCATCCCCGCGCGTCCCCCACTACAATGGCGGTCTTTCCCGTACCCATAGACCGATTCCATGTCCAAGCAGTCCAAAGCCAAGCGCGACAAGCGCAAGAAGCTCCAGCCCAAGCGCCCGATCAACCGCCTCAACGCCCAGCAGCCGGTCCAGAACCACGCCGTGCTGACCAACGAGGAAGGCCAGGTGGTCGCCGCGATCGGCCTGCAGGGCACCGAATGGCTGCTGGCCATCGGCGGCCAGACCATGGGCAACGCCGACAACCCGGTGCCGATGCTGGCCATGCTCAAGCACCTCTCCAACGTCCAGGAAAAGGAAGGCCGCAAGGTCAGCCTGGAATACTCGACCCAACTGCAGCAGCTGATCGACGACCTGGCCGCCGACGAAGGCAAGACCGCCGACGAGTACCTGTCGCAGCTGGTCTCCGAGTTCGAAGGCGTGGAAGGCGAAGAAGGCGATGACGCCGACGCCGCTGGCGAAGACGCGCCGGCCGCGGACCAGGCTGCCGAACCGGCCGCCGACGCCGACGCCACCCCGGCGGCCAGCGACGACAAGCCGCAGGCCTGAGCCACGGCGACCCGGTGACGGTCTATATCGACGATGCGGTACATCCCTGGCGCGGTGAGCGCTGGGCGCATCTGATGGCCGACACCCTGCCCGAGCTGCACGCCATGGCGGCGCAGCTCGGGATCCCGCGGCGCGCGTTCCAGAACCGCCGCAGCGGCGCGCATTACGACGTGCCGGCACCCATGCGCCTGAAGGCGATCACGTTGGGCGCGCAGCCCATTTCAAGACACACCGATCGAACGCTGGTAAAAGCCGTAATAGCGAACGCAAGGTCGCAATACCAGCCGCCCGACGGTAGAGCCGACGGTAGAGCCGACTGTTAGTCGGCTGCCCGAAACCCTGCACCACGGCCCGCGGTAGAGCCGACTGTCAGTCGGCTGCCGGAGCCCCTGCACCATGGTCCGCGCGAAGAGCTGCCGACTGACAGTCGGCACTACCGGGGCATTGCACGTGCCTCTTTGTCAGAACGGATCCGCGCCCGGCCGCACTTCCACGCCCAGCAGCGAACACAGCGCCAGCATTGCATCGTCATCGCGGCTGAGCGCCATCCACCCTGCGAGGCCGCCGTTGCCGGTGTCCACGCTCCACAGCGAATAGTTGTGCTCGCGCAGGCGGTCATACGCGGTGGCCATCAACAGCGGCGCATCGACCTGGGCAGCGAAATCCTCATCATCCAGGTCGCCACCCCAGTCCAGCTGCAGGTTCCAGCGTGCCGCCAGCTCGTTCACCGCCGAGATCAGCGAATCGGCGTCGTCGCGCTCCACCTCGAACCCGGACTGCCAGGCAATCGCGGTCATCAGCGGTGCCAGCCACTCCGCCTCCTCGTCGATCTCCTCGCCGCTCTCCAGCAGCGCCTCGCGCCAGCGGTTGAACTGCTGCAGGGCCAGCTCGTCGTCGTTCGGGTTGATCAGCACGAACAGGTTCCAGATCCGGGCCTCGAAGTCGTCTTCCTCGAAGTCGCGCTCTTCTTCTTCGAAGTCGAAATAATCGCTGTTGTCGGGCATGGCCGGTATTCCTGGAGACAGGCAGGCATTCTGCCGTGGCCGGGCGTTGGCAGGAAGCGAAATTCGGCCACGGCGGCCGCACGGTTTATCCTGTGCGCCTGAAGACGGCCGTGGTGGCCGTCAGCACCTGATGACCATGAGCGATACCCCTCCCGATCACCTGGCGATCAACCCGGCCAGCCCGTTCCACGATGCCGCTGCGCTGGAACGCGGCGTGGGCATCCGCTTCAACGATGTCGAACGCGACAACGTCGAGGAATACTCGGTCAGCGAAGGCTGGATCCGCGTGCAGGCCGGCAAGGCCCGCGACCGTCGCGGCAACCCGATGACCATCAAGGTCAAGGGCACCGTGGTGGCGTATTACCTGGATCAGAAGCCGGCAGAGTAACCGGTCAACCGACCAACGGTCGGTTGCTACCCGGCGCTGGCCGGGCATGTGTACCTGCGAACCCGCGCCTTGACCCCGCTGGCACCGACGCCGCGTGGCGGTGGGGTTGGTTCCCGAACAACCGCCGATGCAGGTGATCTGCACGGTGACGCATGACCGTTGGCGGAGACGCCTTCTTCGCTTGAGGTCCATGCGTCACCGTGCCGATGGGCGTTATCGGCGGTCGTTTGGGAACCGACCCTACCGGGCCCGGCAATGATCGGGTTTGGATGTCCGAGCGGCGAACATTCCCCACCTCAATCGCGTTGCCGGGTTTCCAGCAGGTCCAGGTTGCGGATCAGCTTCCGCGAGATCTCATCGGAAATGCGTCCGCGCCGGGTCAGCCGGAACAGTTCTTCGCGCTCGGCGGTCAAGCCAGCGCTGCGCAGCTGGCGATAGCCCTGCTCCATCCGCGCTACCTTGCCGGGATCGGCATCCGGGCCCTGCTCCTTCTCCAGATTGCGTTGGTACAACAGGCTCACCCGTGCCGCGGCGTCGTTGTACAGCTGCACGTTTTCCGTGCTCTGATGCTCCACCAGCTCCTGACGCTTGCGCTCCACCCCGGCCAGCGCGGCCTTGGACGCCATGCGCCGGGCCAGGTCTTCTTCCTTGCGTTCGCCCGAATCGGCCGGCAGCTCCAGGCCCTTGAGCAGGCGCGGCAACGCCACGCTGGCGCCGATCAGCGATACCAGGATCACCGCCGCGGCCAGGAAGATCACCAGGTCGCGCGCCGGGAACGCACTGCCATCGGGCAGGAACAGCGGCAGGGTCAGCACACCGGCCAGGGTGATCGCACCGCGCACGCCCGCCAGCGAGGTCGCCACCACGATCCGCCACGACGTGCCTTGGCGCTCCTCGCCACGGTGGCGTGCACGCAGCAGGCTCCAGCGCAGCGACAGCCACACCCAGCCCAGGCGCAGCAGCACCAGCGCCAGGTTGATCACCAGCACGTACACCAGCAGCCACCACGCATTGTGGTGGCCGCTTTCGCCCATGGTGGCGATGGCGCGCTCGACGATGCCGGGCAGCTGCTCGCCCAGCAGCACGAACATGATGCCGTTGAAGGAGAACTGCAGCATGTTCCACACCGCCGTGCGCTGCACGCGCATGCTGCCGGAGACCCGGCCGGTGAGCTCCACGTAACTCATCGTGATGCCGGCAGCGACCGCCGCCAGGATGCCCGACGCGTTGACCTCTTCGGCCAGCAGGTAGGCGGCGAACGGAATCAGCAGGTTGACCAGCAGCGCCGCACCCGGCTCTTCGCCGAAGCGCCGCCAAAGCCAGCGCTGGAAAGTGGACACGCCCAGGGTGACCGCCACGCCGATCACAAGGCCGGCCAGGGCCACCCACAGGAAGGTCAGTGACGCGTCGGCCAGCGAGAACGTGCCGGTCATCACCGCCGCCACCGCAAAGCGGAAGCAGACCAGGCCGGAGGCATCGTTCAACAGCGATTCGCCTTCCAGGATGTGCAGCAGGCGCTTGGGAATCGGCGCGCGCGAGGCGATGGAACTCACCGCCACCGGGTCGGTCGGTGAAATGATCGCGGCCAGCGCGAAGGCCACCGCCAGCGGCATCACCGGAATCATCCAGTGGATCAGGAAGCCGGCGCCGATCACCGTGATCACCACCAGCCCGAACGCCAGTTCCAGGATCACGCCCTTGTCGCGGAACAGGCCCTGCTTGGGAATGCGCCAGCCATCCAGGAACAGCAGCGGCGGCAGGAACAGCAGGAAGAACATCTCCGGTTCCAGCGCGTGGCCGCGGTTGAACACCCCCGCAATCACCGCTCCCAGCCCGATCTGCACCAGGGGCAGCGGCAGCGACAGCGGCAGGACGCGGACCAGGTAGCCGCTGGCGACTACCGCCACCAGCATCGCCAGGACGACTTCAATCGTATGCATGCGTTTTCCAGAAAGCCTGGAAAAAAACTACCACACCGATCCCGAACCGCGAACGACGGAGAGGGTGCTCAAGCGCGTGCGTCGCCGTCGAAGCGGTAGATGTCCATCGCCAGCATGCCCGCGTCGATGCCGGCATCGATGCGCTGCGCGCCCAGCAGCTCGCCGCCGGCCGCGCCGAGCGCGAAATGCAGCGGCTGGAAGTGCTCGTCGGTGGGGTGCGCGCGCTCGGCGAACGGCGCCTGCCGACGGTAATCCAGCAGCGCGGCACTGTCGTTGGCCTGCAGGCGCTGTTCCACCCATTCGATGAAGGGCCGCACATACGGCGCTTCGCCACCGCGCTGGTACTGGCCGACGTCGTGCAGGTTGTGGGTGATGCTGCCGGAGCCGACCAGCAGCACGCCCTCCTCGCGCAGCGGCGCCAGTGCGCGGCCCAGCGCGAACTGGTGTGCCGGGCCCTGCAGCGGCTGCAGTGCCAGCGGCACCACCGGGATGTCGGCCTGCGGGTAGAGCAGCCGCAGCGGCACCCAGGCCCCGTGGTCAAGCCCACGCGCCGGATCCAGCGCCGCCGGCAACCCGGCCTCGGCCAGCCGCTGCGCGACCTCGGCCGCCAGGGCCGGGTCGCCCGGCGCCGGGTACTGCAGGTCGAACAGCGCCTGCGGGAAACCGCCGAAATCGTGGATCGTGGGCGGCTGCGGGTGTGCGCCCACCGCGGGCTGCCGGGTCAGCCAGTGCGCCGACGCCATCACGATCGCGCGCGGGCGCGGCAGTTGCGCACCCAGCTCGGCCAGGCGCGCCCCGACCAGACCCGGCTGCAGCGCGGTCATCGGCGAACCGTGGGAGATGTACAGCGAGGGCAGGCGGGTCATGGGGGCTCCAGCGGGCGATGCATCGGGAAAGGTGCTGATGCAGCTTATTGCCTTCACTGGTGATGATAAATGCCAAAATCAGCGCGCATTGTTCCACTGATGGCGGGCCTGGCGCTGGCGCCGGATGGCGGCCCCTGATCGTGGTGCCTGATGGCGGCACCTTTTGGCGGCACCTTTTGGCGGCACCTTTCGGCGGCACCTTTCGGCGGCACCTTTCGGCGGCACCTCATGGTGGCATCTCATGGTGGCATCTACTGGTAGCGCCGACTGTTAGTCGGCTGCTCTTCGCCGCAGCACATGGCTGCCCGCAGCCCCGCGCCTGGTGATGCCGCCGACTAACAGTCGGCGCTACCTTTCGGCATTCCGGCCGCCGTTTTACGCGGCGGCGGTTTCCAGACGTTCTATCACTTCGGCCAGCGGCGCCGGCCGGCCCAGCAGGTAGCCCTGCACCTGGTCGCAGCCGTGCGCGGCCAGCCATTCGTGCTGGCCCGGCGTCTCCACGCCCTCCGCAATCACGGTCAGGCCCATGCTGTGGCCCAGCGACAGCAGCGCGCGGCAGATCGAGGCGTTGCGCGGGTTGATTTCCACGTCCGCGACGAAGCTGCGGTCGATCTTCAGGATGTCCAGCGGCAGGTGCTGCAGGTAGGACATGTTCGAATAGCCGGTGCCGAAGTCGTCCAGCGAAATGTGGATGCCCTGCTCGTGCAACCGCTGCATGGTCTGCTTGGCCTGGCCCGGCTTGCGCATCAGGCTGCTCTCGGTCAGCTCCACGTGCAGTGCCCCGCGCGCCAGCCCGAATTCCTGGCTCGCACGCTGGAACTCGGCGACCAGGTCGCTGTTGAAGAACTGCACCGCCGACACGTTCACTGCAATCGGCAGGTCCCAGCCGGCGTCCACCAGTTGCCGCTGCGCGCGCGCCGCTTCGCGGATCACCCAGCGGCCCAGCGCCAGGATCAGGCCGGTGTCCTCGCACAACTGGATGAACTCGCCCGGCGGAATGAAACTGCCGTCGGCCTGCGGCCAGCGCAGCAGCGCTTCCAGCGCCGCCGGGCTGCCATCGCTGGCGTGGCAGATCGGCTGGAAATACAAGGCGAATTCGGCGTCGATCGCGCTGTGGATGCGTCCGGCCAGGCGCAGCCGGTCGGCCAGCCGCGCGCTCACCGCGCTGTCGAACCACGCGATCACGCTGCCTTCGTCGCGCGCGGCGTGCGCCGCCTGCGCGGCCATGCCGATCACCTGTTCGGCGCTGACCACGTCGCCGTCGAACTTCACCGCCACGCCGATGCGCGGCTCGAACTGGTGCAGCCAGTCCTGCCCACGCACCGGTTCGGAGACGGTCTGCACCAGCGTGTCCAGCGCGCTCTGGCGCTCATGGTCATCGCGGATCGCGAAGATGAAATCCTCGGCCGGCTGGAAGGCCAGCAGCCCGTAGCGCACGCCCAGTCCGCCCAGGCGCTTGGCCATGGCCTGCAGCACCACCTCGCCGACCTCGCGGCCCAGCGTATCGGCCACCAGCTGCAGGCCGCGGAACTGCACGTAGGCGATGGTGTAGCTGCCGCCCTCCTCGTCCAGCTGCGCGGCCAGCGCGCGCGTGTTGAGCAGGCCGGTGGCCGGGTTGTGGGTCGCGTGGTAGGCCAGGTCGCGCTCGTAGGCCATGCGGTCGCTGATGTCCTCGGCCAGCACCAGGCAGGCCTCGCGCCCGTCGAAATCCAGCCGCGCCAGGTGCGCACGCACCTCGAACACCGTGCCGTCCTTGCGCCGGTGCAGGCGCACTTTGGCGTCCTGCAGGTCGCCGCTGGTGGCATTGGCGATCGCCCCGCGGATCTCCTCCCAGCCTTCGCGGGGGCGGATGTCGAGGATGCTCATCGCCAGGAATTCGTCGCGGCTGTACCCGTACTGGCGCACCGCCGCCTCGTTCACTTCAAGGAAGCGCAGGGTGTCCGGGTCGAATACCCAGAACGGCGCCGGGTTGCGGTCGAACAACAAGCGGAACTGGCGCTCGGCCTGCTGCGCCCGCGCCAGCGCCTGGACCCGTTCGCTGACGTCGGTGAGCGCACCGATCATGCGCCGTTCCTGGTCGATGCCACCGACCTGCTGGCCGCGCGCCGACACCCAGTGGGTGGTGCCGCCCGGCAGCACGATGCGGAACATTTCATCCAGCACGCCGTTGCCGGCGAACGCCTGGTGGAAGGCGTCCCGCAGGCGCTGCGCGTCGTCCTGGTGCACGCGGTCGAAGAACTCGGCCACCGGCAGCGAATCCAGCGGAATGCCGAAGATCTCGCGGGCCAGCGGCGACCAGCGCAGCACCGCGGCATCCTCGTCCACCGTCCAGGTGCAGATCTTGCCGACCTGGTGGGCCATGCGCAGCTCGGCATGGCCGGTGCGCAGCTCCGCGCTCATCGCATCCTGGCGGCGGGTGGCACGGCGCAGGCTGCTGTAGACCAGCGCGAACGCGCCCCAGTACAGCAGGTACAGGCCCAGCGAGGCCTGCACGTACGGCCACCACGGCGCCAGCACGTCCTGCCGGGCCAGCCCGGCGTATACCGCCAGCGGGTACTCGGCCAGGGTGGTCAGGGTGGAAATGCGCTCCACCTGGTCGATCGGGCTGTTTTCGATGCCCAGCGGGGTCACCGAATCGCGCCCGACCAGGTCGCGGCGCTGCAGTTTGTAGCGCTTGCCGGTGAGCCCTTCGTTGTCCGGGCTGCGCGCCAGCACATGGCCGGCGCCATCGCTGATCGAGATCACACCGTGGTAGCCGATATCCAGGCCGCTGATCACCGACTGCAGCTCGCTGGCATGCAGCCGGCTCAGCAGCCAGCGGTCGTCGCCCATGCGCAGCGCCAGCGGCACCACCCAGCGCCGCATGCCCAGGTCCTGCGGCGGCCCCAGATACAGCTGGCTGGCCGCACCGCGGTGGTTTTCCACGATCCAAAGCGGAAGCGTCAGATCGCCGCCGCCGCTGGTCAGGGCGCGGCCGAACTGGTCCACCACCACGATGCTTTCCAGCTCGGCATGGCGCTGCAGCACGCCGTCGATGGCCTCGTCCAGCAGGTCCGGCGCCTGCGCCGGTACCCGTTCGAACAGCTGCGCGCCGTCGGCGGCGATGCCGCGCATGGCCCGCTCCAGGTTGCGCAGTTCCAGCCGCAGCAGCCGTTGCGAGCTGGTGGCCAACGCCGAGCTCTGGCGCTGGGCGGCCTCGTGCCGTCGCTGGTAGTCATTGGCCAGCATCATCACCAGACCCGCACCCAGCAGCAGGCCCATGCTGACGCCCAGCCAGACGATCGTGCGCAGCGGCCGCGCCATCGGTTGGCTCAGCGCGGGCATCGCGGACCTCTACCTCGGTGACGGCCTGACTTCATGTAAACGCTTCCTGGTTTCCCCAAACCTGAGCGGCCGACGTCGCACTTTCTTGACGTCTCCAAAGCCCGTTCCCCACGGGCCAAGCCTTTGCCCGGCACCTTGTTCCCAGCATGCACCAGCCGGAGCCGCGCGGGAAGAGGTGAGACGGGCGTCACATAGATGAGGCGGGTCAACCCACCTTGGGGTTCGGTAATTGGAGCTGTCTGGTGGGGCGTCGGGCCGCCTGTGTCCGGGTCGCGGGCGATAGACTTGGGGTTTTCCCGTCGCCTGAGAAGTTCATGTCCAAGCTGCGCCGCTCCACCCTGATGCTTGCCGTTGCCGCCAGCCTGTCGCTGGGCCTGGCCGCCTGCGACCGCGATGCCACCGCGCCGGGCGCTGCCCCGGCCGCCGACAGCGCCGCCACCCCGCCCGCCGCACCCAAGCCGCAGCTGGGCAGTTTCGGCTTCGATGCCGCCGGCATGGACCGCAGCGTCGCCGCCGGCGACGACTTCTTCGGCTTCGCCAACGGCAGCTGGGTGAAGAACACCGAGATCCCGGCCGACCGCTCCAGTTTCGGCAGCTTCAATGTCATTTCCGAGAAAACCCTCGCCGACACCCGCGCCATCCTTGAAGGCGCCGCCGCCAACACCCAGGCCAGCGGTGAAACCAAACTGATCGGCGACTACTACGCCGCGTTCATGGACGAGGCCGGGATCGAATCGCGCGGCATGGCAGCGGTCAAGCCCGAGCTGGACGCCATCGGCGGCATCGCCGACAAGGCCGCGCTGGCCACCGCGCTGGGCGGCACCCTGCGCGCCGACGTGGACCTGCTCAACGCCACCAATTTCTATACCGACCGCCTGTTCGGCACCTGGGTGTCGGTGGACCTGCTGCAGCCGGACCGCAACGCGCCGTACCTGGTGCAGGGCGGCCTGGGCCTGCCCGACCGCGACTTCTACCTGGAAGGCGGGCGCATGGCCGAGCTGCGCAAGCAGTACCAGGCCTACATCGCGCAGGTGCTGCAGCTGGCCGGCGTCGCCGATCCGGCGGCCAAGGCGCAGCGCATCCTGGCGCTGGAAACCCGCATCGCCCAAGCGCATGCCACCCAGGAAGAAACCAACGACGTGGCCAAGGGCGCCAACGCCTGGAAGCAGGCCGACCTGAGCGCCAAGGCGCCGGGCATGGACTGGGCCGCGTTCCTGGCCGCCGCCGGCCTGGACAAGCAGGACGACTTCATGGTGTGGCAGCCCAAGGCCGTGGCCGGCATCTCGCGCCTGGTCGCCACCGAGCCGCTGGACGTGTGGAAGGACTACCTGGCCTTCCACGCTTTGGACCGCGCCGCGCCGTACCTGCCCAAGGCCATGGCCGATGCGCGCTTCGCCTTCCACGGCACCGTGCTCAACGGCACCCCGCAGCAGAGCGAGCGCTGGAAGCGCGCGGTGGACGAAAGCAACAACGCCGTGGGCGAAGCGATCGGCAAGCTGTACGTCGAGAAGCATTTCGACCCGGCCACCAAGGCGCGAGCCGATGAAATGGCGAAGAACATCATCGCCGCGTTCGCCAAGCGCATCGACGCGCTGGAATGGATGTCGCCGGAAACCAAGGCCCACGCCAAGCGCAAGGTCGAAGGCCTCACCGTGGGCATGGGCTACCCGGACAAGTGGCGCGACTACAGCGGGCTGGAAGTGAAGCGCGACGACGCGCTGGGCAACGCCGAGCGCGCCGGCCTGTTCGAGTACCGCCGCAACCTGGCCAAGCTCGGCCAGCCGGTGGACCACAGCGAGTGGGCGATGCTGCCGCAGACCATCAACGCGATGAACGTGCCGCTGGAAAACCGCCTGGTGTTCCCGGCCGCGATCCTGCAGCCGCCGTTCTTCGACGGCGCTGCCGACGATGCGGTGAACTACGGCGCCATCGGTGCGGTGATCGGGCACGAGATCAGCCACGGCTTCGACAATGCCGGTGCGCTGTTCGATGAAACCGGCCGCCTGCACAACTGGTGGACCGCCGAAGACCTGAAGCAGTTCAACGCCGCCGGCGATGCTCTGGCCGCGCAGTTCAGCAGCTACCAGCCGTTCCCGGGCGTGTCGGTGAACGGCCGCCTGACCCTGGGCGAGAACATCGCCGACGTGGCCGGCCTGGCCACCGCGTACGACGCTTACCAGCTGTCGCTGCAGGGCAAGCCGGGCCAGACCCTGGAAGGCTTCAGCCCGGACCAGCGCTTCTTCCTGGGCTTCGCGCAGGCGTGGCGCAGCAAGGCGCGCGAGCAGGCGCTGCGCAATTCGCTGCTGACCAACGTGCACGCCCCGGGCCAGTTCCGCGCGCTCACCGTGCGCAACCTGGACGCATGGTATCCGGCCTTCGAAGTGAAGGAAGGCCAGAAGCTGTACCTGGCCCCGGAAAAGCGGGTCAAGGTGTGGTGAGAAAAACGGGCGCTTCGGCGCCCGTTTTTTTCAAGGAATGCATGCGGTAGGGTCGGTTCCCAAACGACCGCCGATAGCAATGATCGGCCGGGTGACGCATGACAGGTATCGGGGAGACGCCTGCGTTTCAGGTTCATGCGCAAATGAAATCACACACGTTATCGGCGGTCGTTTAGGAACCGACCCTACCGACGTGTCATTGCGGCGTGTCGATGAGCCAATCACCCGTTCGCCAATGCGTTCCGGAAAAGCGGGTCAAGGCGTGGTGAGAAAAACGGGCGCTTCGGCGCCCGTTTTTTTTCAGGGAATGCATGCGGTAGGGTCGGTTCCCAAACGACTGCCGATGGCAATGATCGGCAGGGTGACGCATGACAGGTATCGGGGAGACGCCTGCGTTTAAGGTCCATGCGTAAATGAAATCACACGCGTTATCGGCGGTCGTTTGGGAACCGACCCTACCGACGTGTCAGTTCCGAATGTCGATGCGCCATTGACCCGTTGGGCAATGCGTTCCGGAAAAGCGGGTCAAGGCGTGGTGAGAAAAACGGGCGCTTCGGCGCCCGTTTTTCCTCAGGGGATGGATGGGCAGCACCCGCGGTAGGGTCGGTTCCCAAACGACTGCCGATGGCAATGATCGGCAGGGTGACGCATGACAGGTATCGGAAAGACGCCTGCGTTTGGGGTCATGCGCAAATGAAATCACACACGTTATCGGCGGTCGTTTGGGAACCGACCCTACCGACGTGTCAGTGCGGCGTGTCGATGAGCCAATCACCCGTTGGCCAATGCGTTCCGGAAGAACGGGTGAAGGCCTGGTGAGAAGAACGGGCGCTTCGGCGCCCGTTTTTTTCAGGGAATGCATGCGGTAGGGTCGGTTCCCAAACGACTGCCGATGGCAATGATCGGCAGGGTGACGCATGACAGGTATCGGAAAGACGCCTGCGTTTCAGGTCATGCGTAAATGAAATCACACACGTTATCGGCGGTCGTTTGGGAACCGACCCTACCGACGTGTCATTGCCGTGCATCGATGTGCCATTGCCCCGTTGGCCAATGCGTTCCGGGTCACCAATGGGCGAGCGTGCTGAGCGGCACGCCCATGCGTGCGCACGCGCGCGCGGCCACCCCGTCCTGCAGCGCGCGGCGGAACAGCGGCGACATGCCCTGCAGCAACCGCGCGGAAGCGCGTGCCTGGGTGCGCTGCATCGGCGTGCGTTCCAGCATCGCGATGGCCCACTCGGGAAGCAGCACCGCACCGGCGCCGAGGAACAGCTCGCGCGACAACCCCGCCATCGGTACCGGCAGCCGGATGCTTGAGAGCACCGCCAGCACTTCACGCGAGCGTCCGTCGAAACGGAGCAACGGACGCTGCCGTTCGAAGTACGCCTCCACCGCCGCTTCCGAGGCAGGCACATCGGTGGCCCCCAACGCTTCGGCCACGCGGCGGTACTCATCGTAGTAACGGTCGGCGATGGCCTCCGGCACTTCGCGGCAGTAACGCCGGTACCCCTGCAGGAAGCCGTAGGCCTCGGTCACATGCACCCAGGTCAACAACGCCGGATCGTCTGCCGAATACGCCTGCCCGTCCGGCGTCTGCCCGCGCACGTGGGCGTGGATGCGCTTCACCTTCGCGACCAGCGCCTCCACTTCGCCCGATGCCGCATAGCTGGTGCACGCCACGAACGCCGTGGTCCGGCGCAGCCGCCCCACCAGGTCGTCGCGGAAGTTGGAGTGGTCGTACACCCCGGCCAGGGCCAGCGGGTGCAGGGTCTGCAGCATCAGCGCGCACAGCCCACCGGCCAGCATCCCGGGGAACTCGGCGTGCACCCGCCAGGTGGCGCTGTCCGGCCCGAACCAGCCCGGGTCGCCCACCGGATGGTCGTAATCGATGCCGCTCTCCCCGCGCGGGAACGCGCCCATCACCCAGCGCCGGATCGGGACGGTGGCGGGGCGGGTGAGCCGGTGCAGCAGTGACGACATCCAGGGGCTTCCAAGAGGGTGGAGAGGGCCGCGATCCTGCGCGGTTGCGTCAATTCTGCGTGATCCACGACGCCCGCGGGGCGTAGCGCATGACGCCGTCCGTGGAATTGTGCGGTTGCAACAGGAGTGGCTGGGGTTTTTGGGCTTTCCGCAGCGATTTTGAATGATGCACCGCGCAAGAATCCGCTCAACGCCCGCATTCAGTTTAGACGCCTGCGGCGTTTTGTCGCACCGCCCATTGCCAAGCGCCGCGAACGTGCTTAGAACTGAATCCGCCTCACCGCAAGTCCAATGCGCCGCTGCACGTTCCCCAAGGAGCCCGTGATGATCGCTTTGTTCAAAGGTTTGGGTTTACTGCTCCAGGACAACGAGCTGTACAGCAGCCCGTTCGACAAGCAGGTCGCGCATTGGCGCAACAAGAGTGAGCAACAGATCCGCGAGGAAGTGGCCACGCTGGCCAGGGCCAAGGGCCAGTGGCTGATGGCCTCGATCGTCGGCTGGCAGGCCGCCTCGCTTTTGATCCTCGGCCTGATCGCCAACTACCTGTGGAAGGACGACTTCCATATCACCTTCACCCGCGTGGTGATCGTGTTCGGTTCGTGGGTGTCGATCCTGTTCGTGATCTGGTTCATGGCCAACATGTTCGACCACACCGCCGGGTTCGAGCGCTGGATGAAGGCGTTCAACAGCCGCGCGCGGATCACCTCCGACGCCGACACCGTCGAATGCGTGGCCGAAGCGCTGGACATGGCCCAGCTGTACCCGGAAGTGCTCGACTACAAGCAGGCGGTCACCGCCCGGCGCGAACTGCGCCACGAAGACATCCGCATCATGCGCGAGATCGGCCGCATGAAGCAGCATTCGGAACTGGTGGGCCAGCTCAACCATGTAGGCGAGCCGGACAGCGGCCACAACCTGAATCTGCAGCCGGCGTTCTGATCCATCGGGGCCCCGGCAACGGCAGCGGGGCAGAGCCCCGCTCTACCGCCTGGTAACCCGCTAACTGCAGCCGGGCAGAGCTCGGCTCTACGCCCGGCAGCGCGGCAGTCCGGGTCACATTCCGCGGAACAGGCTCATGAACGGCTGGCTCACGTTTAGCAGCTCCGGGCGCTGCTTCAACCGCAGCTGCCCGCGGCCGGTGTCGTCGCGGGTCACCGCCGCCACTGCTTTCATGTTGACGATGGTGGAACGGTGCACCTGGCGGAAGCGCTGCGGGTCCAGCACCTCCAGCAGCTCGCGCAGCGGCGTACGCAGCAGGCTTTCCCCGGCTTCGGTCACCACCGTGGTGTACTTGCTGTCGGCGCGGAAATAGACCACGTCCTCGAGCATGATCAGCTGGGTATCGCGGCCGTTGCTGGCGGTGATCCAGGCCAGCGGCGGCGCGCTCGACGCAGCGCCGGGCTGCTGGCCCAGGCGTTGCAGCAACTGCTCCAGCATCGCAGTGTCCGGGCGCCCCAGCTGCATGCGCGCCAGGATGCGTTCGCGCGTGGCCAGCAGGCGTTCGTCGCTGACCGGCTTGAGCAGGTAGTCGATGGCGCCGTGTTCGAACGCATCGATCGCGTACTGGTCGTAGGCGGTGACGAACACCACCTGGGTGCGCGGGCTGATCTCCGGCAGCGCACGCGCCACGTCGATGCCGCTGATCCCGGGCATGCGGATGTCGAGCAGGGCCAGGTCCGGCTTCAGTTCGGCCAGCCGCTCCAGCGCGCTGGCGCCATCTTCGCATTCGGCCACCAGCCGCAGTTCCGGCCACAACCGCTGTAGCTGCGCCACCAGCGACTGCCGCAGCAGGTCTTCGTCTTCGGCAATGAGCGCATCAAGCTGCATGGATCGCCTCGCGTGCGTCGCGCGGCAGGGTGATCGTTGCCGCCACGCCGCTGGGGAAGTTGGACACGATGGCCACGCCGGCGCGTTCGCCGCAGGTCAGGCGCAGCCGTTCGCGCAGGTTCTTCAGGCCGATGCCGGTGCCACTGCTGTTGCCCTGGCCGAAACCGAGGCCATCGTCGGCCACGGTCAGGGTGACGTGGTCGTCGAAAGCGCGCGCGATGATCCACACCGTGCCACCACCCGGCTTGGGTTCCAGCCCGTGCTTGATCGCGTTTTCGACCAGGGTCTGCAGCGCCATCGACGGCAGCGGCAGACCGTGCAGCGCCGGCGGCACGTCCACCTGCAGCGCCAGCCGCGCGCCCATGCGGATCTTGAGGATTTCCAGATAGGCCTGGGTGCGCTCCAGCTCCACGCCCAGCGTGGACATCGACTCGTCCACGCTCGGCAGCGAGCTGCGCAGGTACTGGATCAGGTGGCCCAGCATCTGGTCGGCCCGCGGCGGGTCGGTGCGGGTCAGCACCTGCGCGTTGGCCAGCGTGTTGTACAGGAAGTGCGGTTCCACCTGCGCATGCAGCAGGTTGAGGCGGGCCACCGACAGTTCCTTCTCGGTAGCGGTCTGTTCGGCCGCCGCCTGTTCGTCGCGGCGCTGTTCGGCCACGCGGCGGGTGATGGCGCGCCCGACCGCTTCGGCATTCTCGTAGTTGCTGCCTTCATCCACCGCCAGCAGGTCGGCCCACACTCCCGCGTCGGGTTCGAATACCAGGGTGACGCTGCTTGTGCCCTGCCCCGGGCTGACCGTGGCCAGCACGCTGTTGCGCTTGATCGCCCAACGCGCCGGCAGGTTCCAGCGTGACGGCGGGCGGCCGTTGTAAGGATCCACGCGGCGCACGTAAGCGCGCACCTGCAGGCTGCCGGCGGCGCTTTCAATGTCCTCCACGCGGGGCAGTTCCTTGATTGCCTGTTCGACCAGGGCGAAGGCGGCGCCGGCGTCCATGGGCAGCTCGATCTGGCGGCGCTGGCGGCTGGACAGCGAGGCCGCGTCCAGCCGCCCGGCGACGATCGACACCCGGCGCAGGTGGGTGATGCAGCTGCCCAGCGCGGTCACCATCAGGAACAGCGCCAGCAGCCCGAACACCCAGCCGGGGCCCTCGTCCATGCCGTGGAAGAAACCGCTCCAGACGAACCCGGCCACCACCAGCGCGGCGGCCCAGGCCAGCAGAATGCGAAGAATCAGGGAGAGACTGGCGAACACGGCGGCGTCTTCACGATGGGATGGTGTGAGGATAGCCCTGCCCGTGGAGCGCACAAGCGGCATGCGACGAAAGCGGGAAACGCGGGGATGAAATGGCGCCGGTGTGGCGCCGGGGTGCCGGGGGCCACGTGGACACGCATGGCGTGTCCCACGTACAGCCGGGCCGAAGACCATCCCCCCGCCGGCAGGAACCGGCGGGGGGCCAACGCTTACCTGCGCTCTGCGGCGCTGGCATCCCGCGGTGCGCGGAACTGCGAGTCATCGCTCCAGTTCGGCCAGGCGCGGCTGTTGGCCAGCTGGTTGCCCAAGGTGTACAGCACCTCCAGGTCGCGTGCGGCACCGGCGAACTTCCAGTCCGGCTGCCACTCGTCGCCCTGCTGGTGGTAGCGCTTGGCGGTGTAGTCGTCCGACGCCGCCTTGCCGGCGGCCACGCCGCCCTCCACCCAGTCCTGGCCCGCCGAGTACGACACCGCCGGCACGCCACGCTTGGCGAACGGGAAGTGGTCGGAACGGAAGAACAGGCCGGCTTCCGGCTTCGGATCCGGGGTGTAGCGGATGTCCCAGCCCTTGGCCACGTCCTTGAGCTGGTCCAGCAGTTCCAGCCTGGCCGAGCCATAGATGCCGAAATCGCGCGACGGACCGAACGGCGCCATGCCGTCCATGTTGATCACCGCCACGGTCTTGGCCAGCGGATACAGCGGATGGCTGGCGTAATACTCCGAGCCCAGCAGGCCCTTCTCTTCCGCGGTCACCGCCAGGAACAGCACCGAACGCTCGGGGCGCTTGCCCTTGGCGAAGCCACGCGCCAGTTCCACCAGCGACGCGGTGCCGCTGGCGTTGTCCAGCGCACCGTTGAAGATGGTGTCGCCGTCCGCATCCGGCTTGCCCACGCCGATGTGGTCCCAGTGCGCGCTGTACACCACGGTTTCGTCCGGGTGCTTGCTGCCTTCCAGGCGCGCGGCCACGTTGTGCGAGGTGATCACCTCGGTCTTCACCGCGTACTTGGCCGACAGGGTTTCGCCCTTCAGCTCGACCGGCTTGAAATCGCGACGCTGGGCCTGCTTTTTCAGCGCCTCGAAATCCTGGCCGGCGCGCTTGAACAGGTCCACCGCCAGGTCGCGCTGGATCCAGCCTTCCAGCAGCGGGTGCGCCTCGGCCGGGTTGTCGCGGACCACGTCGAACATGGTGTTGGTGTTGGACCCGGCCACCGTGGCCCAGCCGTAGGAGGCCGGCGCGGTTTCATGCACGATCAGCACGCCCAGCGCACCCTGGCGGGCGCCTTCTTCATACTTGTAGGTCCAGCGCCCGTAATAGGTCATGCCCTTGCCGTCGAAGTCGCCTTCGCCGGTTTCGAAATCGGGGTCGTTGATGAGCACGACGGCGATCTTGCCCTTCAGGTCCACGCCCTTGAAGTCGTTCCAGTTGCGCTCCGGCGCGTTCACGCCGTAGCCCAAGAACACCAGCGGGGCATTCTGGATATCCACCTCGCTGGCACCGTTCATGGCGGCGCGCACGGCGATTTCCTTGCCCTGGCTGAGCGACTGCGGGGTGCCCTTGCTGGACAGCGCCAGGCTCGGCGTGCCGACGATATCGCCCTTGAGCAGCGGCACGGCCTGGGTCCACAGGCGCTTGCCGTCCTTCAGGTCGCCACCCGGCTGCAGGCCGGCGTCCGCGAACTGCCTGCTGAGGAAGGCGATGGTCTTTTCTTCGCCGGCGGTGGCCGGTGAGCGGCCCTCGTAGGCGTCGGAAGCCAGCTCCTTGACGTCAGCGGAGATCCGCGCGCCGTCGAATTTGGGCGTCGCCGCCATCAGCGCGCTGGACACCGACAGGGCCAGCACGCTCAGTACCACTCGCTTCATTGCTCTCTCCAGGGCAGGAACATCATCCTCCGATGATACCCATTCCCGGCGTTGCCGCCTTCCGCCTGCAACCGCCCGGCGCCATGCGCCGCCGCACGACCAACGGTCGTGCGCTACCCCGGTAGGTACCGACCGTTGGTCGGTACGCCTCCCACCGATCGCCACGCCCCCGGTAGGTACCGACCGTTGGTCGGTACGCCCTCCACCGACAGCCACGCCGCCCGGTACAAACCGACCGTTGGTCGGTACGCCCTCCCACCGACAGCCACGCCGCCCGGTACAGACCGACCGTTGGTCGGTACGCCTCCCACCGACCGCCACGCCGCCCGGTACGAACCGACCGTTGGTCGGTACGCCTCCCACCAACCGCCACACCCCCGGTAGGTACCGACCGTTGGTCGGTACGCTCTTTCACCAGTTCGGATCTTCCGCCGGCGCTGCCGCCTTCGGTGCGGCCGCACGCGCCGGCTTCGGCTTCGCGCTGCCCGCGTTCGACGCGCTGGCCGCCGACGCGGCGGGCTTCACCGCACCCGCCTGCGAACGCAGCTCGATCGAGCCCGGCTTGAAACTCGCGCCGCCCACGTCCGCGCCGCCTTCGATGGTGCCGTAGGACGTCTGCGAGGCCACCCGGTCCACGCGGATCGTGCAGCACGGGGTTTCATTGCGGCCCAGCGAACGCCCGGTCTGCGGGTCCTTCAGTTCCTCGCCCAGCATCACCGCCTGCCAGCGCTGGCCGACCTTGAGCGTGTCACCGCCCTGGCTCAGCACCACCTGGTCGCCGGTCATCGCCACCACCGACACCGGGAAGATCTCGGTGATGATCGCGGTGCCGATCTGGCCCGACAGCGACTCCATCATCGCTGCGGCCATGCCCTTCCCATCGACCACGCGCGGCAGCGTGCTCGGGCCGGTCGAGGCCAGCTGGTGGTCGAAGCTGTCGGACATCACCACCTCGCCGGTGGTCGCGTTGATCAGGCGCAGGGTGATGCGCCCACCGCCCGAATACGAGCTCACCTGGCGGTCGGACATGCGCAGGTTGCGCACGCTGCGCGGGTACTCGAAACGCTCGATCGTCGGAATCAGGATCAGGTCGGTGGCCAGCTGCTGGCCCAGCCGCGCGGTGTCCTGCAGGCGCACGTTGCCGCTGTTGATGTGGTCGATCTCGGCCTGCATCTCTTCGCCGAACTCGCGGTCCAGCACGATGAAGCGCTTGGTCTGGGTCAGCGTGTCGTTCAGGCGCGCGCGGATTGCCGCGGCCACTTCCTCGCTGGCCACCCGGCCATCGCCCACCGCGTAGCTGCCGCTGCGCACGTGCGGCTGGGCGACCACGATCTTCGGCCGGCCCTGCTCGTCCGGTGCACGGTACTGGGCGATATCGGCGCGCACGCGCACCTTCCAGTAGCTGCGCAGGGTGCGGCGGCTGACATCGGATTCAAACGACTGCGCGCCGCGCTCGGCCTCGACGCTGGCCTGTTCCTTGTAGCTTTCCTTGATGCTGGCCGAGGCGGAACCACCACCCCCGGCAGCCTCGGCCTGCGCCTGCGCCGAGCCGCTGGCCGAGGCAGACGCCGAATAACGGTAGCCGGCGTCGCTGGCGCGCACGCGGGCAATTACTTCTTCATCCAGCTGGCTGACTTCTTCCTGCGAGAGGATCTCGTACCCCAGCACCGCCCCCTGCGAGGCGGCAACCATCTGCTGGGCGAACGCGTCGGCGCGGATGTCGCCGACGTGTTCCCCATCCACGTCCACATGCAGGCCGGCACGCAGGCCCTGCATCTGGCTCGCCACGCGCACCCCATTGACCTGTGCCACCGCCGACTGCAGCGCGGCCAGCACCGCCAGCTCCGGCGTGCTGCCGATGCCTTCGGCCTCGCGCGCCACCTTGGTGGTGCCGCCGAAATCCGGCGTACCGCGCAGCGGCTTTTCGGCCGGGGCTTCCACCTTCGATCCGGCTTTCACCGCAGGTGCCTCCACCGGTGCCTCCTGCTTGCCGCAGGCGGCAAGCAGGGTCACGGTGAGGGCCAGGCTCAACAGTCGGTATGGGGTCTGCATGCGTGGCGTTCCTTTCTCTTACAGGCTGTCGAGCATCGACTCGGCGTTGCCCGGCACCTTGATCTTGGCGGCGCGGGCGAAGGTCAGCGCGGCCTTCGACGAGGAGTACAGGCCCTTCAGGTAGCCCGGCGATTCCTTGGCCACCCACGCACCGGCGGCCAGCTTGCGGCCCACGGTGACCAGCTGGGTGCCGCTCAGGCTCTTCATGCCGTTGGCGAAGTTGCTGGCTTCACCGCTCAGCTTCTGGCCTTCGGCAGCCGACGCGACCAGGGCGACCAGGCCGGTGGTGTAGTGCTGCTTGGACTCGGCGCTCAGCTCCGGCTGTGCCGCCACGCGCTCATCGATCGCGGCCTGGGCGGCTTCGCTGACCGACACCGACTTCTTCATCTGGTCCACGTTGACCGAACCGGACGACAGCGCCTGGCGCTCGGCTTCCAGCAGCTGCACCTGCTCGGCCAGGCCGAAGGCCTTGGCGAAGGAAGTCTGCGCGTCCAGCGAATGCGACTGCGAGGCCACGAAACGACGCACCAGCGCTTCCTGCGCGGCTTCGTCCGGGGCGCCGGCCGACGCGGCGGCGGTGCTGTTGCCACCGCCGGCCAGGTCCTTCAGCTTGCCGAACTGCGCGTGCGCCGGAGCGGCGAAGGTGGTGGCGATGGCCAGGGCGATCAGGGTCTTGCGGATCATGGTGTAAATCCTTGTTGGAAAATGTTGGTGCGAACCGTGGGTACCGACCGTTGGTCGGTACGCCTTAGCGCACTGCCTTGACGTTGAGTTCGTTGATCATCTGCTGCGCACCCTTTTCAGAGGCGATCTGCAGCGCGTTGGTGCGGGCCACGGTCTCGTTCGGGCCGGTACCGGAGAACTGCACCGGGCCCACCGACGACACCGTCTTCGGGAAACGGCCGCTCACGTCCAGCACCTTGCCGGTGACGGTGACGAACACGCGGGTGTTGCCGCTGACCGGGTCGCGATCGCGCATGCCCACGTCCAGCGTGCCCACTGCCAGGTAGGGAATGTTGGCGGCCTTGATGCCGTTGGCGGTGTCGCGCAGGGTGGCCGGCGACAGGTCGTTGCCGGTGCTGAAGTCCTTGCGGATGCGCTCGATGCTCAGCAGGCCGCGGCTTTCGCCTTCCACGTACTCCGCTTCCACCACTTCATAGCCGGCCGCGCTGAACGCACCGGTCATGGCGGTGTTGATCTCGTTGGCGTTGGCCACCTTCCAGCTGACGTTGTCGCTGCGCTGGGTGGTGCTGCCACCGGAGGTGACCGACACCGACGCGTTCTGGTTGATGCTGCCGCTGGTGCTTACCGAATTGCCACGGAAGCTGTCGCCTTCGCGGGTCTTCTCGTCATAGCTCTGGCTGGCGTCGACGCGGCGGTATTCCTTGTCCTGGAACGACTGCACGGTGTCCTGCGAGCGCGCCATGAACAGGAAGGTCAGCAGCGAACGCTCGTTGCCGCGCGCACCGGCGGTGGCCGAACCGGCATCCAGCTTGGTCTGCAGCAGGGTGGTGTTGATCTCGGCGCGTACGCTGACCGTATAGGTCTTGGCCTTCTTGTCTTCGGTGTCCGACAGCGGCACCGCCGACAGCACGTAGCGATCGATCTCGCCGATGAACTCGGCGCGACGGTCTTCGAACAGGCGCAGCTTGGCCGCACCGGATTCGGCGATGTACGCCTCCAGTGCATTGACCTTGGCCTTGTTCAGCGCTTCGGCGCGGGTGTCGGCACTCAGGCGCAGGCCATAGCTGGCCGAACCGGTACCACGGGAGCTGGCGGTCTGCGCCGACACCGGCGCGGCCACCATCAGGGCAATGAGAATCAGCAGTACGGCACGAATCAACGGCATGAGGTGATCAACTCCTGGAGGGCTTGGGTCTGTTGCTGCAGCGGCTTGCCGCCGGGCTTCTGTTCGTCCAGCCACGCCTTCGAATCGGCGCGCCTGGCGGCGGCGCCGGCGAAGGCGTCGAAGCCGGCCAGCACGGTTTCGTAACTGGCCGACCACTGGTCCACGTGCCACTGCGTGGCCGGCACCACCTTGGTGGCGCCCTTGCGCAGCGGCTGGTCGAAGAACACCTTGCCCGAGAACGGCTCCACCACCGTGGCCTGGAAGAACGCGCCGAACAGCATCGTCTTCATCGCCGGGGTTTCGTTGATCACGCCGTTCTTCAGCGCATCCAGGCGCAGCTTCACCACGTAGTCCGGCTCGGGAATCTTCAGCTGGTACACCTTGCCGTCGGCAAAGCGTGCGGCCATCGCGCCGCCGATCGCCTGGCCGCTGGCCGGCGGCAGCAGGCCGATGCCGGTGTTGGACGACAGCGTCTTGGAGAGCTCATGCGCCAGCGTGGCGCGCAGCATGCCCGCATCCACCGCGTCGGGCAGCTTGGCCAGCACCGCGTCGGACAGGGTCACCTCGCCCACCTGCAGGCGGCGCGTCGACGCCGCCGGCAGCTGCGCCTTGGCCAGGGTGTCGGCCAGTACCTGCGGCAGGCCGGTGGCGGCCCTGCCGTAGAGCAGGTCGGCCACGATCGCATCGATGTCGTCCTCGTCCGGCAGGAACTCCATCACGTCGATGCGCTGCAGGGTGATCGGATAGGACGCCACCACCTGGCGTTCGCGGAAGTCGAAGAACAGCGCCTGCAGCGCAACTTCCACCAGCACCTTGTACTGCCCGCCGATCGGTTCGATCGAGACCAGCTCGCGGTCCAGCGCGGTCGCCAGCACCGTGGCACTGGTGGTGCCGTCGAGCATCGCCAGCGGCTGGTCGATCAGTTCCAGGTGTGCCGGACGCTGCGCCTGCAGCCGCGCCCACAGCGCCTGGTTGAGCGGGGCCAGGCCGCGCGCCTGCAGCACGGCGGCCGCACGCGGGGTGCTGGCGTCGACCTTGCTCTGTTCGGCGGTGTAGGCGAATCCGGCCCAGTAGGCCTGCTGCGACTTGTCGGCGGCCTGTGCGCTGCCGGCCATGGTGCCGACCACTACCCACCCGCACAGCAGCAGCCACGCGCTACGCGCGCGCGTACGCATCTTCCCTGAAAACATTGTCCCGCTTCCCTTATCGGCTGGACCTGGCAGGTGCCCGGTCACTTTTGAGAGTGCGCACGATAGACCCTGTTCAGGTTTCGAGCAAGCGCGGAATTGTGTCAGTCCTGTGTCGCCGCGTCCGCCCGCGCCTGCAACAGTGCGCGCTCCCGGGCGTTGGGGGTAAGCCGTGCAGCGCGTGCGAACGCGTCCGACGCTTCGCCCATCCGGCCCAACTGCGACAACAGGTCGCCCTGCACGGCGGCCAGCGGCGCATAGTCCTGCAGGCGCGGATCGCCCGCCAGGGCCTGCACCAGCGGCCATGCGGCCGCCGCCCCCTGCGCACGCGACACCGCCACCGCGCGGTTGAGTTCCACCACCGGCGAGGGCTGCACCTGCGCAAGCCGCGCATACAACGCGGCCATGCGCGCCCAGTCGGTGTCCTCGCTGCGGAGTGCCCGCGCATGGCAGTCGGCAATCGCCGCCTGCAGCACATAGCCATCATCGGCCCCGCCCAGCGCCAGCGCCTGCTGCAGCGCGGCCTGTCCGCGCGCCACCTGCAGGTGGTCCCAGCGCGTGCGGTCCTGTTCCGGCAGCAGGATCGGGTTGCCACGCGCATCCACCCGTGCCGCCGCGCGCGAGGCCTGCAGTTCCATCAACGCCAGCAGGCCGTGCACCTGCGGCCAGGCCGGCAGCCGCTGCTGCAGCACGCGGCCCAGCCGCAGCGCTTCCTCGCACAGGGCCGGGCGCATCCAGTCATCGCCACTGCTGGCCGCATAGCCTTCGTTGAAGATGAGGTACACCACCGCCAGCACCGAGCCCAGCCGCTCGGGCAGCGCCGCCTGGCGCGGCACTTCGAACGGCACCTGCTTTGCCGCCAGGGTGCGCTTGGCGCGCACGATGCGCTGGGCGATGGTGGGTTCCGGCTGCAGGAAGGCGCGGGCAATCTCCTCGGTGGTCAGCCCGCCCAGCAGGCGCAGGGTCAGCGCCACCCGCGCATCGGCCGACAGCACCGGGTGGCAGGCCACGAACATCAGCCGCAGCAGGTCATCGCCGATATCGTCCTGCAGCGCGTCGCTGTCGTCGGGCAATGGCAGCGGCTGCGGTTCCAGTTCGCTGCCCCACTGCGCGTGCTGCCCGGCCACGCGCTGGTGCTGGCGCAGTACGTCGATGGCGCGATTGCGTGCGGTGGTCATCAACCACGCTCCCGGATTGTCCGGGACGCCCTGCGCGGGCCATCGCTCCAGCGCGGCCAGCCAGGTGTCCTGGGCCAGTTCTTCGGCACGCCCGATATCGCCGCCCAGCATCCGCGCCAGGCGTGCGATCAGGACCGGCGACTCCATGCGCCAGAGGGTATCCAGTCGTTGTGTCAGGCCAGCGTCCATGCCGCGAATCAGAGCATCCCCCTCCGCGCCGCACAAGCTGCGGCGCGGTAGCAGGCGTCAGCCGGGTTCGCCATCCATGTGCGCCACTTCCCACAGGTGGCCGTCCGGGTCCTCGAAGCTGCGCTGGTACATGAAGCCATAGTCGCGCGCCTCGGTCGGTTCCTTGCCGCCCGCCGCCAGCACCTTTTCCAGGGTCTCATCCACCGCGGCGCGACTGGGCGAGGAAAGCGCCAGGATCACCTGCGCCTGCTTGCGCGCATCCCCGATCGGACGGTTGATGAAGGTGGCGAAGAAGTCCTCCAGCAGCAGCATCAGCATGATGGTATCGCTGATGTTGAAGGAGGCGGCCTTGTCATCGGTGTAGGTGGCATTGGGCGCGAAGCCCAGCGCGGTAAAGAACGCCTTGCTCTTTTCGAGGTCGCGAACCGGCAGGTTGACGAAGATCATCTGGGGCATGTCGGACATGATGGGTTTCCTGTGATCAGTAGGGCTTCATGCAGTTGACCATCCACGGCTTGCCGTAGCGGTCCTGCAGCATGCCCCAGCGCTTGGCCCAGAAGGTTTCGCCGATCGGGACGGTGATCGTGCCGCCTTCGGACAGCGCCGCGAACACGCGCTCGGCTTCTTCGACCGACTCCACCTCGATGTTGATGGTGGTGGTGCCCTGGCCCTCCGAGGGCGGGCCATCGGCGGCCATCAGGATCGCGCTGCCCACTTCAAGCTGGCTGTGCGCGACCAGGTTCGGGTCGACCGGGCCGGGGGCATCGCCGCAGCCTTCCATCGTGTCGTCCTGCGGCATGTCGCTGTACTTCATTTCCGAGGTGACCTTGCCGCCGAGTACCTGGGCGTAGAACGCCATGGCGTCGTGGGTCTGGCCGTTGAAGCCGAGGAACGGGATCAGTTTCATGGGAATCTCCAAATGGCGTTGGGTGGGTCAATCGGCCTGGCCGATACGCTCGCGCAGACGCTGTTCCTGCTCGCGTAATTCGGGAGTGAAGGCTTCACCGAAATCGGCTTCGGTGTAGAACGGGCGGATCTCCACCACGTCGCCGGGCAGGAACGGGGCACGCTTGAGCCATTCGGTGGCTTCGTCCACCGAGCGCACCTGCCACAGCCAGAACCCGGCCACCAGCTCGCGGGTTTCCGCGAACGGCCCGTCGATCACCTGCGGCGCGTCACCGGTGTACGCCACGCGGCGGCCGTGGCGGCTGGGGCGCAGGCCGTCGCCGGCCAGCATGATCCCGGCCTTGACCAGTTCTTCGTTGAAGGCGCCCATCGCTCTCAACAGTTCCTCGCTGGGCAGTACCCCGGCCTCGGTGGCCTCGGTCGCCTTCACGATCACCATGACTTTCATCGCGTTGTCCTCGTTGCCGGCCCGGTTGGCGGGCCCTTCACTGGTTACGACGCCCCAGTGGACCGGAAATCGACACGCCCGCCAAAAAATATTTCGATCCCGCCAACGGGCGTCGCCCCCAGCCCTGAACGGGTGAGTGGCGCTGCACTGCAACAGGCTTGTCGCGCAGGCTGGGGCATCATGTCCGCTCCCCCGCACCGTGGGCCCCGGCCATGCAATTCCTGCTGCTGATCTACATCGACCCCACCCTGCTCCAGGACGTGCCGGCCGAGGAGTACGACCGCATCATGCGCGGCTGCATCCAGCACGCCGACACGCTGGAAGCCCAGGGCACCCTGGTACTGGCGCAGCGGCTGGAGCCGACCGACCAGGCGCGCACGCTGCGCACCCGTGCTTCGCAGGCGCGGGTTACCGATGGTCCGTTTGCCGAAACCCGCGAACTGCTGGCCGGCTTCAACCTGATCAATGCGCGCGACCATGAGGACGCGATGCGCATCGCCGAGCAGTTCCCGTGGTCGCGGTTCGGCAGCATCGAGGTGCGGCCGGTGGCCGACATGGATGCCGAGCGGGTGCGCGTGGGCGCTTGAGGCATTACCGCAGCGACACCTTCAGGTCGCGTGCGCCTACCGCTTCGTTTCCACTGTAATCGCGGGCGCTGGCACGAATGATGTAATCGCCCGCGGGCAACGCGTCGGGCCGCCAGCGTCCGGTTTCCACCAGGCCGTCGCGCACGGTATTGGTCACCAGGTAGCGGAAGCGCGTGACCGCGCTGCCATGTACGGTGATGCCACTGTCCGGCGCATACGCCACCACCGTGGCGCTGTTCTCGCGCGGCATGCGGTTGAACACGATGTTGAAGCGCGGTTGTTCGTATCCGGCCAGCGGCGTGCCGGCCGCATCCAGGACCTGGTAGCCCACCTGGTAGGCACCCAGCCGGCGGCGCGGCAGGTTGCGGTCCACCTGGTCCCAAGCCTCCACCACGATCTGCACGCCCGGACCCTCGTGCGGCACCGGCACGCGGCCATCCGGCCCGGCCTTGATCGGCTGGTCCAGGTCATCCAGCAACGCCACCTCAGCAATGCGCGGTGCGAACGTATCGGCGTAGTCCACGAAGCCCAGTGCCACCGCGTTGCGCTGGAAGCCGCTGGCACCCACGCTCAGGTGCACGTGGGCCATGCGGTTGATGCTGCCCAGCGGCTCGCCGGCCTTGAAGCGCGTCCCCCGTCGCACCCGCACCCGTTCCAGTTTTCCGTCCAGATCGCGCAGCTGCGGCCAGCGCGCGTCGAACGCACGGTCGCGCGCATCGCGGCCCACCTTCATGTGGATGTAGCGCAGCCGGTCCAGCGACAGGCCTTCGCCCTGCCCGCCAACCGCCCAGCTCGAGTACGGGCTGCTGACCTTGGCGTCGGCCATCGCCAGCACGGTCTGGCCCACGTCGCCGCGGATGTCGAAGCCATCGTGCAGGTGGTGCCGGCTCTCGCCGCTGAAGTTGCCGCGCACCTCGCCCAGCGTGCCCACCACCTCATGCCAGCCCAATTGCGGTGCCAGCGGCCAGCGCCCGCCGGTGTCGGGCAGTGGCGCATCCGCGGCCGGACCGATCAGCGCCGGTACCGGCGTGGCACCGGTGGCCAGCGCGCGCAACCGGTGCACGCGGTACGACGCGGCGTCGGACAGATACAACCCACCTTCGGCATCCAGCGCCAACCCCGCCGGTCGCGAGAAGCGCGGCTGCGACGGCGCGCCGCCCAACACCAGTGCATGGCCCAGTGCGGACAGCTGCACCACCTTGCCGTCGAAATCACTCGCGTACACCACGTCATCATGGGTAACCGCCAGCGCCATCGGCCCGTTGAGCAGGCTGTCCCGGCCCAGCAGCGTATCCACCGTACCGTTCGGCGCCAGGCGACGGATCGCGCCATTGAGCATGTCGGCGATCAGCAGGTTGCCGTGCGAATCCAGTGCGATCGCCACCGGCGTGTCCAGCCGTGCACCCACGCCGGCGCCGTCCACGTTGCCCGGTGCGTCGCCGCCGGCCAGCGTCCGCACCTGGCCATCCGGCTCGATCACGCGGATCCGGTCGTTCCAGGTGTCGGCCACGAACACGCGGCCGCCGTCATCCACCGCCACGCCCATCGGCCCATCGAATCGCGCCTGCGCCGCCGGGCCATCGGCGTAGCCGGCGGTGCCATCGCCCGCGATGGTGCTGACGTTGCCATCGGTGCCGATCCGGCGGATCACGTGGTTGCCGGTGTCGGCCACGAAGACGTTGCCGGCCGCATCCAGCGCGATCGACGACGGCGTATTGAACTGCGCCTGCAGCGCCGGTCCATCGCGCCAGCCCTCGCCCTGCCCGGCCAGGGTGTCGACCCGGCCATCCGGATGCACCCGGCGGATGCGGTTGTTGTCGCCGCCATCGGCTACGTACAGCACGCCCTGCGCGTCCCGCGCCAGCCCATATGGGTCGGCGAACCGCGCCTGTGCGCCCGCGCCATCGCGCAGGCCGCCGACGCCGTCACCGGCCAGCAGGGAGATGTCCGGGGTCCAGCCCAACGCGGTCGGCGCGGGGCCCGGCGGTGGCGGCGGCGGCACGGGTGCGCGCAGGAAGGTCCAGGCCAACGCCGCAGCCACCGCCACGGCCACCAGCAGCGCCATCGTCCATCGTGCACGCCTCATTGCGATCCTGCCTGCCGCCGTTCGGGTCATGACCTTAGCCGCTTGTCGCGCGCCTGCAAACCCTGCGTCCCGCGTGCGTGGCTTGTCTGGATGCCGCGTTCCGGTTTCAATCGGGATCCAAGCCACGCAAGGAAGCACCGCATGACCTGCCGCACCGCCAGCGCGCTCGCCCTGTTGTTGTCACTGTGCGCCGCGCCCCTGGCGACCACCGCCGCAGCGAGCGTGGACGCCACCGCCGCGGTGTCCGGGCCCGAACGTGCGTTCCAGGCCGAAGTCGGCGAAGCGGTGCAGCAGGCCCAGCGCGGGGACAGCCTCGGCGCCTCGATCATGTTCGAGCGGCTGCTGGCCGACCCGCGCCTGGCCACGCTGGGCATCGATGCGCGCAGCGATGTCTGGGCGGCCGCGGCGATGGTGGCGGCAGAACAGAAGGACTTCGCGCTGACCACGCAGCGCCTGCAGCAGGCGCTGTCGATCCATCCGCACAACGCCTACGCGCACCTGCGCCTGGCCTGGTTCCAGCTGTTCGACGGTCAGCCCGCCGCCGCCGCCGACAGCGTCATCCGCGGTGCTGCCGACAGCAAGGCCTCGCCGGACATCAGCAATGAAATGGTCTGGCAGCTGGACGGTGAACTGAAAGACCTGCCGGAAAAGCGCCTCGCCCTGCTGCAGGCGCTGTTCGACAGCGACTGGAAGAACGACGGCGTCGAACCGGTGGAACTGTGGGCCGTCCTGGCCACGCTGCAGGTCGAGCAGGATCACGGTGACAAGGTCGCGGCCACGCTGGAGCGCATCGATGCCCCCATCGCGCTGGTGCGGCTGCGCAGCGACAAGCGCTTCGACCGCTACCTGCGCCAGGACGACACCCGCTTCGACCCTGTGGCGGCGGCGCGCCGGCAGATCGACCGGCTGCGCGTGGAGACCATGCTCCGGCCTGGCCTCAACGACACCGCCGTGGAGCTCGCCACCGCGCTGATGATTGCCGGCGAGCTCGGCGACGTGGTCGGCATGACCGACCGGCTGGCCGCCGTGGCCGATGCCGCCACCGAATCGCCCAGCGCGGAAGCCGGCGCCGCGGCCTGGATGCTGGACACCCGCAGCCGCGCCCTTCGCCGCCAGGGGGAAAACGACCGCGCCCTGGCCAACCAGCGGATCGCCGTGCGCGTGGCCGGCGGCCCTGCGGTCAGCCAGCGTCTCAACCTGGCCGCGCTGTACATGGCCTTGCACCAGCCGATGATGGCGCGCGAGGTGCTGCGCGGCGTGGACGGCGACATGAGCGTGCAGGGCGCCAGCACCCATGCACTGGTGTCGCTGATGGTCGCGCGGCAGCTGCGCGATGACGATGCCGCGCAGCGTGCGTGGAAGGTACTGGATGAAAACCGGACCCGCACGCCCGGCCACTATCGCGACGCCCTGATCGCGGACAACCGCATGGACGAAGCGGCGCAGGCACTCATCGCGCAGCTGGCCGACCCGATGGAGCGCGGCCAGGTGCTGCTGGAACTGCAGGACATGCGCACCGGACCGGTGCTGGAAGGCGAGCGGGACTTCCATGCGCGCTGGAAACAGATGGAACAGCGGGCCGACGTGCGGACGGCGGTGGAACGGGTGGGCCGCGTCGCGACCTGGCCGCTGTTCTCCTACTGAGCCTGCCGGCGCGCTAACGCGCCGGCGTCTCGGCCTTGAACCCCATCGCTTCGCGGTAGCGCACGTACAGCGCGCTCACCTTCTCCACGTAGGTCAGTGTCTCGGCATACGGCGGCACGCCTTTATACCGGGTGACCGCACCGATGCCCGCGTTGTAGGCGGCCGCCGCCAGGGTGCGGTCGCCCTTGTAGCGGACCAGCAGCGCCTTCATGTAGCGGGCGCCGCCGTTGATCGACTGTTCGGCCGACAACGGATCGGCGACGCCCAGTTCGGTGGCGGTGTCCGGCATCAGCTGCATCACCCCCTGCGCCCCCTTGGGCGACACCGCACCGGCATCGAAGTTGCTTTCGGCATGCGCGATCGCGCGCAGCCAGGCATCGTCCACGCCGGTTGCCCGCGCAGCGGCCTTGAACTGTTTCGCGTGCCGGTTGAGCTGGGGGGCGCCGACCTTGCCCAGCCCTTCGTGCGCCGGTTCGCCGGGCGGAGTGGATACGGTGAACTTCAGGAACACCCGCGACCCGGGCAGGTTGCGCGTGGAGTACACCAGCTGCCCGTCCTGCTCGCGCTCGTAGAGGGTGCCGCTGAACACCCCCATGTTTCCCCACAGGTTGGGCGTCTGCACCGCGCTGTCGTCGATCTGCTGCGCTTTGCATTTCGACCCCGGCTCGGGCGCCGTGGCCAGGCTCACCGTATTGCCCTGCACGCAGCGGTACACCGTGCGCGCCGCGGCCGTACCGGGCAACAACAGCGGCAGCAGGGCCAGCACGGCGGGCAGCAGGGGCTTCATGGTGGCGCGATCATCCTGCCGGGCGCGCGAACCGCAGGTGAACCCGGCGCCGGGCCTGTCGGCTTCACCTTGCCTCGGCGGCCCGATGCCGACACTGGGGAAAACCCGACAGGAATGTGCGGGAAGCCCTGTTCCCAAGCGTCGGCTCAGATGGTCATATAGCGCTCATTCCCACGCCCCACCGGCAGAGAGGTCCGCTTGAAGCGCGTCAGCATCATCGCCGCCATCGCGCTCGCCGCCGTGCTTGGGGCCATCCTGCCCATGGCCGCGCTGCTGTACGTGAGCTGGAGCCGCGCCCAGGTGGCTGAAGCGGATCGCCTGCAGGGCACCGCCGAACGGACCCTGCAGCGCGCCCACCGCGCCTACGAAGGCGGCCTGCTGGCCCTGCGCAAGCTCAACCAGTCCGGCCTGCCGCCCTGCTCGCCCGAACACCTCCGGCTGATGCGCAGCCTGGCCCTGGCCACCACCTCGGCCGAACAGGTCGGCTACTTCGCCGAAGGTCGGCTGCAGTGTTCGTCCTGGGGCCAGGTCGACGCGCTGGTGCCCGAACCCACCCCGGACCACATCACCGCCGACGGTGCCGCCATCACCCTGGGCGTGAGCCCCGGCGCGGGCGACCTCACCGGCACGCTGGTGTCGGTGCAGCTGGGCCGCCACGACATCCTGATCGACCCGGAACGCTTCGTCGACGTCATCGCCGACCCGAACGTGCGCCTGGCCGTGGCCACGCCGGACGGCCGGCTGATCGCACAGCAGCCAATGCCCGACCCCGAGCTGCTGCAGCGCCTGCTGCGCGAACCGGAAAGCGGGCATACCCCGCGCACCCTGTACGCCGCCGCCCATGACCAGGAATGGCTGGCCGTGGCCACCGCGCCGCGCGTTGGCCTGGCCACCGCCTTCCAGCAGCAGTTCTGGCAGCTGTTGCCACTCGGTGCGGTGGGCGCGGTGCTGGCCATTGCCGCAGGCATCTGGCTGTCGCGGCGGCCCCTGTCGCTGCGCAACGAGCTGGCCATCGCCGTGCGCCGGCGCGAATTCCGCATGCACTACCAGCCCATCATCGAACTGGACACCGGCATCTGCGTGGGCGCCGAAGCCCTGGTGCGCTGGTCGCGCGCCGACGGCACCCAGGTGCGGCCGGACCTGTTCATACCGGTCGCCGAAGAAACCGGCCTGATCGAAGCGCTCACCGACCACGTCATGGACCTGGTGCTCAGCGACATGCGCGAGCTGCTCATCCACGACCGCAGCGCGCACATCGCCATCAACCTGTCGGCAGGCGACGTCAGCAGCGGGCGCGCGTTGAAGGTGCTGTCCGGCAAGCTGGTCGGCACCGGCATTCACCCCCAGCAGATCTGGCTGGAAGCGACCGAGCGCGGCATCCTCGACATCCAGGGCGCGCGCACCTCGCTGGCCGCCGCGCGTCGCGCGGGGCACTGCGTGGCCATCGACGACTTCGGCGTGGGCTACTCCAGCCTGCAGTACCTGCAGCAGCTGCCGCTGGATGCACTCAAGATCGACAAGTCGTTCATCGATTCCATCGGCACCCACAGCGCCACCAGCCCGGTCACCTCGCACATCATCGACATGGCCCGCACCCTCGGTCTGTTCACTGTCGCCGAGGGCATCGAAACCTCCGCGCAGCTGGCCTACCTGCAGTCGCGCCAGGTGGAATTCGGCCAGGGCTGGCTGTTCTCGCGCCCGTTGCCCGCTGCCGAGTTCATCGCCTTCCACGAGGAGCGCCGCAAGCAGTACGGCAAGGCCCCGGAAGACATGCAGAAACCCAGCGGCATCGCGGAGTAGGACTGCGCTATCATCAGCGCGCGGCATCCAGCCGTCCCCGTAATGAGGTGTGCCTGCATGCGCCAGTAATGCCGCCGTCGTCTGACGGCCAGTCTCCTTCCCGCCCTGTCCGCAGGGGGAGTCCTTGGCATTGCTGGAGGTCGCATGACCGCATTCGCTCTCACGCTCGACCGCGTGACCCACACCCTGCCCGATGGCCGGGTGCTTTTCTCCGATCTTTCCGCCCACTTCGACGGTACCCCCACGGGTCTGGTCGGGCGCAATGGCGTGGGCAAAAGCCTGCTCGGCCGGCTGCTGGCCGGCCAGCTCGCGCCCACCCGCGGCCACATCCAGCGGCAGGGCAGCGTGCACCTGCTGGCCCAGCACAGTGGCACGCTTCCCGGCCGCATCGCCGACCTGGCCGGCGTCGCCCCCGTGCTGGATGCGCTGGACCGCATTGAAGCCGGCAGCGTGGCGCCGGACGATTTCGCCCTGGTGGGCGAGCGCTGGACCCTGCGCGAGCAGCTGCAGGCGCAATGGCAGCGACTGGGGCTTCCCCCCCTCGACCCGGCCGCACCGGCGGCCCGGCTAAGCGGCGGCCAGGCCATGCAGGTGGCGTTGGCCGGCGCCCTGCTGTCCGACGCCGACGCACTGGTGCTGGACGAGCCCAGCAACCACCTCGACAGCACCCATCGCCAGCGCCTGATCGACGCCTTGGCGCAGTGGCGCGGCGGCCTCATCGTGATCAGCCACGACCGCGCCCTGCTGCGGCAGATGCAGCGCATCGTCGAACTCAGCCCCAGCGGCCTGCGCAGTTACGGCGGCAACTACGACCACTATGCCGCGCAGCGGCAGGACGAACAGGCAGCCGCCGAAGCCCAGCTGGCCCTGCGCAGGCGCGAGCGGCGGCAGGAGCAGGCCGCACTGCGCGAGCAGCGCGAACGCCAGGAGCATCGCCAGTCGCGCGCCCAGCGCGACGCACGCAGCGCAAACCAGGCACCGATCCTGCTCGGCGGCATGAAGAACCGCGCCGAGAACAGCGCCGGCCGGCTGCAGGCGCAGCAACTGGAGCGCCGCGAGGCAGCCGACACCCGGGTACGGGAAGCGGCGGCCAGCGTCGATGTTGCGGTACAGATCGCGATGCCAGGCCCCAGCCTGGCCGCGCCCGGCCCGCAGCAGGTTGCCGCCCTCGCCGGGGTGACACTGCCCTGGGTGCTGCCGCCGTGGCAGCGCATCGACCTGACCCTGCAACGCGGCGATCGCATCGGCGTGCGCGGTCGCAACGGCAGTGGCAAGTCCACCCTGCTGCGCGTCCTGGCCGGCGCGCTCGCGCCGTTGGCAGGCGAGGTCAAGCGCGCAGCAAGCGTGGCCCTGCTCGACCAGAGCCTGTCGTCATTGCCCGCCGAGGGCTCCGCGCTGCAGCTGCTGCAGCGCGCGAACCCGCAGGCCAGCGACGCCACGCTGCGTACCCGGCTTGCCCTGCTCGGGCTGGATGCAGAGCGCAGCCTGCGCCCGCTGGCCACCCTCAGCGGCGGCGAACGGGTCAAGGCCGCGCTCGCCGCAGTGCTCTACGCCGAGGTCCCGCCGCAGTTGCTGCTGCTCGACGAACCGGGCAACCACCTGGACCTGGCCTCACTCGCCGCGTTGGAACAAATGCTCAACCAGTACCGGGGCAGCGTGGTGATCGTGTCGCATGACCAGGCGCTGCTGGATGCAGTGCAGCTGACGCACCACCTTGATGCTACCGAGCAGGGATGGGAGCTGCGCCTGCTCTAGTCCGAGGGCGTTGGTTCACAACGCCAGTCATGAAGGCGCCAGCTTCAACGCCGGCGACAATGTTACTATATAACACCAACGCTCCAGCCCCTTGCGCCCATGAAACCTACCTCCGCCCTGCTCGACGCCGGGGCTATCGCCCTATCCACCCTCTGCCTGCTCCACTGCCTCGCCCTGCCGCTGCTCGCAGCAGCCCTGCCGTTGATGGGCGTATGGGCGCAGGCGGAATGGGTGCACATCCTGTTCGTCGCCATCGCCGCCCCCACCACCGGCTTCGCGCTGTGGCGGGCGAATCGCCAGCACCCGTTGCCTGCGTTGGCCCTGCTCAGCGCAGCGACCGGCCTGTTGCTGCTCCTGGCCGGCGCCGCCGGCTGGCCCAGCCACGACGCCGAGACCCCCATGACAGTAGCCGGCAGCCTGCTGCTGGCCAGCACCCACGTCTGGAACGCCTGGCGCCGCCACCGCCACTGAGGCTGCCTGGACGCCTGCACCGCCCACCGCGGCACTGGGTGACCCAACCCCGCCGTAGAGCCAGGCCCTGCCTGGCTGCCCCACCCACCAACTACAACCGAAACAGCATCCCCAACAGGTAAAGCTTCAACGGCAACGCACTGATCACAGCACCGACACTCCCCACCCAAGGCCAGCGCTCACGCCGCACCCGCGAACCGATGGCGCACAACAATCCCAGTATCAGACACGCCAACACGCCCACCGCCACCCCGGCATTCCCCACCAGGAACCGGGCTGCGTCAGGCGATGCCTGTGCCGCCGCGTAGGCGGCCGACACCAACGCCGGCGCCACCAGCCAGCTGAGCACACCCAACAGCGGCCACCGCACGTTGCCGGCAGGTGCAACAGGCGTTGCAGCGGCGGGAGAAGCAGCGCTGGCTGCGCTGTCAGACGTCGGGTGCGGCGTGACGCTGGACTGTGGCATGGGAAGGCTCCGTGGATGGCCCCAACCCTACAGCATCGCCGCGCGTGCACACGCCCTGCGCAATACCCGGTGCAAGCTGTTCCCACACCTGTCCCTGGGGGGATCCGTCATGCGCATGTTCCACGTCATGCTTCTGCTGCCCGTCCCGTTCCTGCTGTCTGCCTGCCGCGATGGCGACAACGGTCCCGGCATGCTTTCCTCCGACCCGATGCTGGGCTGTTTCTCCACCCATCCACGCAAACCGGCGGAGTTCCGCATCGAACAGCAGCAAGGCCAATATTTCGTCTCCTTCAACCGCGACGACCAGTGGCAACGCGACACCACCCCGCTGCAGGTCTCCTCGCGCACCGACATCGCGCGGTTCTTCAAGGACGACGTCGACCAGATCGACAAGGCGCTGGTACGCCCTACCGGCGGCTTCGGCATATTCCACTTCAATCCCGGTGCCACGCTCAAAGGAAAGGACAAGGACAGCGACTACATGGCGCTGGTGCTCATCGGCGCCGGGCCCGTGTTCCAGGTGAGCTGCCCCTGAGCGCTCCACCCATGGCGCGCCGCAGCGGCGAGCCCCGGATATGCAGCTGACGCCGGCGTTGCCTCGTCGGAGCGGTTCCCCGCCGCCCCCAACCCCGGCGTGTACATCGCATCCCACAGTGCGCCGCCCGGTGCACTCCGCTTCCCCTGTGCGGCCCAGCCGTGCAGGCACCGGCGCGCTCCAGCGGGTAGCCAGCAGCCCATACCCCCGTATGGACGCTTTCCACCCCACTGGTACTGCAGCACCGCGCGCCGCGCGAGCATGACGGCTGGACGTTCAGCATGGCCCGCTCCCCGTGTTGCCGCGTCGATGGATCGAGCTGTACGGCCACTCGCACGCATCACGCACCAGCCCCTGCTCGACCGGCAGTTCGTGCACGTAGGCAACATGCCGCTGCACGTCCTCGGCATCCCGCAGCCGGTGTTCGCGGAAGTGGTCATGCCACAACGGCCGGACGCTGCGATCGCGGCGCACCATCGCGCGCGGAGGTTGGCCGGGCAACTGGCGGTCGAACACCGCCTGGATGCGCAGCCAACGCCGATGACCATCCTCGTCGCCGGTGGGCAGCGTCCACACCCCATGCAGATGGTTCGGCAGCACCACGATCGCATTGATCCGGAAGGGATAGGCCTGCTGCGCCACGCGGAACGCGAGGCCCAGCACCTGCGCATGCTCCACCAGCAACCGGCTGGAGCGATCACGCAGATGCGCGCTGAAGAAGAATGCGCCGCCGGCTTGCCAGGTGTCGTGGTGAGTAGCCATGCCCTGCAGTGTGCAAATCCGCGCAGCCGCCAACGATCAGGGCAACACCTGCCTCCTCGTCAGCGCCCCACCCAACAACAGGTCAGCGCAAAAGCTCACTGAGGACGAGCCGCATGGCATGCATCTGACGGCTGCACGCATGCAGGCACGCGGGCATTCCAGACCAGGCGCAATCGGCCCGCTCATGGGCGACGCACCGCACAGTTGTGCATGCTCCTTTCAACCGGGCCATCCAGATGCGACCCAGCGCACAGCGTTGGCCGGATAGGCTCCGACAGACTGGCCGCCCGAGCTGAAACGCGATTGGCCATGACCACCCTGCTGTTGCTGTTACTGCTTGCCACCAGTGCGCCCAACCGCTTCCCGCCCGGCTTCCATGACCGCCCGGGCATCGGCGAGGACGGCACCCGGTTGTCATCCGCACCGCATTGTGGGACGACTTCCGCGGCGGGACTGCCGCGGTGGAACAGGTGCTGCTACCCAACCCGGATGGTTCCTTCACCTACCAGTACGCACGCCAGTCGCGGCTCACCCGCATGTACCACGCCACGCTGTGCTGGCACCGGAACATGTACCCGCCCGAAGACGACGCCATATTCAGCGGTCCGGACACCTACGGCGGCTGGCACTGCCACCGGAGCACCGAACAGGCGCCGTCACCCCCGAAACTGCCCCACGCCACCGAGCCGCCCAGCTGAACCCGCCTTGCCGCCATCTCGGTTACGATGCCCACCCCTTCCCGTTCAAGCGGCTGGCTGCCCTGCAGCGTGGCCGGTCCTGCTCCCGTGCCCCATTACACCGGTCCCCTGCTCACCCGCCCCCTTGCTGACGCCCTGGTCCGCGCACGCGATGCCGGTGCCACCGAATGGAGCGGCTCGCTCGATCTGGGACGGTCCACCGGCACCGCTCTGCTCGGCCCGGACAGCTGGCAGTGGAAGGGCGAAACCTACGCCTATCCTGGCAAGACCAAGGACCGCACCCTGTACTACTGGGACGACGAGGAGTTCCTTGCGATATCGCGCTTCGGTTCGGCGCTGATCAAACTGGTGCCCACCGAGTGGGACGCACCTACCTTCGAGATCGACGGCATCAAGATGCTGCCCAGCGCGCAGGTGTCGCCGTACGAGGACGCGCGCCGCAAAGTGGCGCTGGTGGCGCCGGCTGGAAAGACCGTGCTGGATACGTGCGGCGGTCTGGGCTACTTCGCCGCCTGCTGCCTGGAAGCCGGGGTCAGCCGCATCCAGTCGTTCGAAAAAAACCCCGACGTGCTGTGGCTGCGCACCCTCAATCCGTGGTCGCCCGATCCGGACGCGGCCAGCAGCGGTGGTCGGCTGTCGCTGACCCACGGCGATGTTTCCCAGGCGATTGAAACACTCGAAAGCAGCTCGGTGGACGCGATCCTGCACGACCCGCCGCGCTTCGGCATCGCCGGTGAGCTGTACTCGCAGGTGTTCTACGACCAGCTGGCGCGGGTGATCCGCCAGGGCGGGCGCATGTTCCATTACACCGGCGCACCGAACAAGCTCACCAGCGGGCGCGACGTGCCGCGTGAGGTCGCCAAGCGCCTGGAGAAGTCCGGTTTCAAGGCCGAACTGGCGCTGGACGGCGTGCTGGCGGTCAAGCGCTGAGCGGCAGCGGAGGCGCACGCGGAGGTGAACGCGTAGCCGCGCCTCTACCCGGGCTTAACCCGTGCCCGTTGCCTCTGTCCTAGGCTGGGCCATGCCCTACGTTTCCAAGGTATCCGCATGATTCAAGGCTCCACCCGCATCGACGAAGCCGAGCGCCAGCGCGCGCTCGACGCCCTGCACATCGTGGGCAGCCTGCCCGAGCCCGCCTACGACGATATCGTCAAGGTTGCCGCCGCCGTCTGCGGAACTCCGATGGCACTGGTGACCCTGATCGACCGCGATCGCCAGTGGTTCAAGGCCCGCACCGGCCTCGACGGCATCCAGACCGAACGCAACGTCGCCGTGTGCGACCACGCGATCCGGCAACCGGACCAGTTGATGGAAGTAGGCGACCTGAACCAGGACGCCCGCTTTGCCGACAACCCGGTATTGAAAGACCTCGGCGCGCGCTTCTACGCGGGCATGCCGCTGGTGACTGAAAGCGGCGCGGCCGTGGGCAGCGTGTGCGTGGTGGACGTCAATCCGCGCGAACTCAACCCGACCCAGCGCGAAGCGTTGCAGGCACTGGCCCGCCTGACCATGACCCTGATGGAGAGCCGCAGCCGCGAACGTGATCAGCAGGTGGCCGCGATCATCGACCACGCCGGCGCCGGCGAGACAAGCACGGTGGCTGACGGCGCAGGTGCCTTCACCGTGGTCATCCTTGAGCTGCAGGATCTCTCCGCGCTGGCACAACGTCTCGGCGAGCGGGGGCTGGATCGCCAGCTGCAGCAGCTGGACCACGTGCTTGAGCGCTGCCTGCAGCCCGATCGGGGTGACAGCATCAATCGCGTTACCGGCAGTGGTGAGTTTGTTGCCATGCTGGGCAGTGGCGATGCCAGCGAGACCGTGGCGAAGTTCGAGCAGGTTGCACGTGACCTCAGCCAGAGCATCGGCGCCGCATTGCTGCTAGGCACGGCATCCACGCAGACCGCGGAACCTGCCACGACCGTGTTCCTGCGCGCGGACCAGGCGTTGAGCGCGGCAAAGGATGCAGCAGCGCGTCAGTGATTCCGCCCCACATGGCGAGGCTACGGGGTGTCGCGCTTAGCCACGCAAGGCGTGGCTCTTCGGGGTGTCGCGCTCAGCCACGCAAGGCGTGGCTCTACGGGGGTCGCGGTCAGCCACGCAAGGCGTGGCTCTACGGGGTGTCGCGCTCAGCCACGCAAGGCGTGGCTCTACGGGTGTCGCGCTCAGCCACGCAGGGCGTGGCTCTACGGGGGTCGCGCTCAGCCACGCAGGGCGTGGCTCTACGGGGTGTCGATTTCAGCCACACATTGCGGGCGATACGTGGTGTCGCGTGCGGCCACGCAGGGCGTATGGTGTCGCGTAGAGCCACGCCCTGCGTGGCTGAACGAAGCCGGCCTAAAGCAGGACACGCGTGGCGTGTCCCTACACGGCGATCCGGCGCTTTCCCGCCCTCACTCCCCGCGCGGCAAAGTCTTCGCCCACATGTTGTCGACAAGATTGGGATAGGCGCGGCCATTCTCCTCTGCACGCTGCCGCGCCGCGTCCTTCTGCGATGTCGACAGCGGCTGCCCCTTCTTCCCCTTGGGGTTGGGCTTTTTCCAAGGCGGCGTAGTGGTCTTGCGCATTCAACTTACCCTTGAAAAGAACAAGGCGGGAACGCGCAGAACGCGCCCCACCTCCGCGTAGCGACACGCCATGCGTGTCCCACGCCATCTCTGCAACCCGGCCTACCTCACCGCGCCAGGAACGCAACCAATGCCGCATTGAACTGCTCGGGATGGCTGGCATTGCACCCATGCGGCGCGTCCTGGATCAACACCACCTCACTGCCCGGGATCGCCTCGTGCGTGCGCCGACCCGAGCCTACGTACGGCACCGTGCCATCGCTGTCACCATGCAGCACCAGCGTAGGCACCGTCACCTTCTTCAGGTCTTCGCGGAAGTCGGTCGTGCCGAACGCCTTCATGCAGCCCAGCGCAGCAGTCTGATCGGACTGCTTGCACAGCGCCACCGCCTCCTCCCGCTGCCGCTCACTGACCTTCAACTCACCCTTGGCGCTGAAGAAGTCCTTGGTGAATCCTTCAAAGAACTCGTCGCGATGATTCTCTAGACCCATGCGCATCTGCTCGGCCTTTTCCTCGGTGAGCGGACCATCCGGGTTATCCGCGGTCTTGAGCATGTACGGCGGCACCGCCGCGGCAAACACCACGCTACGCAGCCTCTGCTCGCCGTGGCGGGCAATGTAACGCGCCACCTCGCCACCGCCCATCGAGAAGCCCACCAGCGTGACGTCGCGCAGGTCCAGCTGCTCCAGCACGCCGGCCAGGTCGTCGGCCAGGGTGTCGTACTCGTAGCCATCGGCAGGCTTGTCCGAGCGGCCGAAGCCACGGCGGTCGTACGCCACCACGCGGTAGCCGGCCGCCTTCAGCACCGGCACCTGCGCACGCCAGGACTCGGCGGAGAGCGGCCAACCGTGGATGAGTACAACGGGACGGCCGGTGCCGCCGGTATCTTCGATGTGCAGACGAACGCGCGATGCAGTCATGGAGAACCTTCGTGGTGCGAGTGAGGGTTCGACCTTAAAGAAGCACCCGCACCCCTCCCGTGAACAAAAACGCAGCTGCGCTGACATCGCCTGCACGCCATGGCCATCCCCTGTCCACATCCGCGCCAGAGCCGACATGCCTGTCCCATTACTAATTACATAGTTGACACCCCGATCCCGGCGGGCGCACGATGCAGCCATCAACTAAAGAACTAGTAGAAGCCCCATGGCCCGCCCTCCTTCGCCCACGTTGACCGACTCCGAACGCCGCATCCTGGAAGTGCTGTGGAAGAAGAAGGAAGCCTCCGTGCGTGAGGTGGCCGAGGAGTTGTCGAAGAAGAAGCCGGTGGCCTACACCACCGTGCTGACCATGTTCAAAGTGCTCGACAAGAAGGGCCTGGTGCACCACCGCGCCGAGGGTCGCGCCTTCATCTACAGCGCCGCCATCAGCCGTGCTGAAGCGCGCAAGCAGGCGCTGGAAAACCTGATCAAATCGTTCTTCAGCGACTCGCCCGGCGCGCTCGCCCAGCACCTGATCGAGGAACACGACATCGACGCGGACGAACTGCAGGCGCTGAAGAAGCGCGTGGACGACGCCGCCAAACCGGGGAAAGCGAAATGACCGTGCACTGGACCCAGGCCCTCGCCAGCTTCGCCCTGCAGCACCTCTGGCACAGCGCCCTGCTGTTCGCCCTTGCCACGCTGGTAGTAAGCCGCAGCCGCCTGGGCGCCGAAGCCCGCTCCTGGCTGCTCTGCGCCGCATTCGCCTTGGCAGCCACCTCCCCGCTACTGGTCCTGCGGCCCACCACACCACACACGTCAGCCCCCACGCCACGCGTGGAAGCACCGGTAGCGCCGACCGTTGGTCGGCCCACGCACCCCCACCACCAACCGACCCCAACCAACCCACCCACCCTCCTGCAGGGCATGGCTCTGCTCTGGCTACTAGGCACCACCTACGCCCTGCTGCAACTCCTGCGCGGCATCGCCCAAGCCTCCACCCTGCACCGCACCTCCCGCCGCGCCCAGGACCTCAACGCCCTGCTCGGCCGCGACCTCCCCTACGCCACCACCGTCGCGCGCTCCGACTCCGCCACCGGGCCCATGGTCGTCGGCCTGTTCGCCCCCCGCATCCTCGTCCCAACGCACCTCGCCGACACACTCGCCCCCGCCGCCCTGCGCGACCTGCTGCTGCACGAAGCCGCCCACATCCGCCGCAACGACCTCTGGATCGCCGCCGCACAGCGCGTGGTACTCGCCATGTATTGGTGGAGCCCGTTCCTGCGCCTGCTCGGCAAGCGCCTGGACCTGGCCCGCGAGATCGCCTGCGACACCCGCGCCGCTGCGCAGGGCGGCAGTGGACGCGGCTACGCCGACTCCCTGCTCACCGGCATCAGCGGCCTCGGCACCCCTGCGCGCGGCAATACCCCGCTTGCAGTAACGATGTCGGGCAGCCGCAGCGGCCTCTCCCAGCGCATCGACAACCTGCTGCGCCTGGACACCGCCCGCACCGCCTGGACCACGCGCCTGCTGTGGAGCGGCCTGTGCGTGCTCGCCCTTGGCGGGCACCTCAGCGTCACCGTTGCAGCCACCCCACGCCTCGGCACTGCCCCCCAGCGCGTCGTAGACGACGAGCCCACACGCGATGCATCGCCGAACGCCGAGCGTCTCCTCGCTGCCGCCGCCGATGGCGATGTCGCTGAACTCCAGCACCTGGTGAACGCTGGAACCGCGGTGGATACCAGCGTGCGCGGCGACGGCACTGCCCTCATCATGGCGGCCCGCAACGGCCAGCTCACCGCCGTGGACGCCCTGCTCGCCCTCGGCGCACAGCCCGACCTGCACGCCACCGGCGATGGCAACCCGCTCATCGCCGCCGCGCGACGCGGCCACCTGCCGGTGGTGGAGCGGCTGGTCGCCGCTGGGGCCGACGTCAACCGCATCGTGCCCTACGACGAAACCCCGCTGATCAACGCCGCCCGCTCCGGCGACGTGGACACCGTGGCCTTCCTCATCGACCACGGCGCCGACGTCAACCTCGGCGTAGTGGCCGACGCCGGCCAGTGGCGTTCCCCGCTCAACCAGGCCCGCAACCCGCGCGTGCGCGATTACCTCGTGCAACGCGGCGCCCGCGCCGGCCGCCGCTAGGCATCTTCCAACAACGACAACACCGGGTGGCCGACGCCGACCACCCTCGGCCCGCTGCTGCCCGCACCACGCCCCATCGCCCTCCTTTCCAAGCGGCGTGCATCCGCACGCCCCCGCTTCACGCTGCCCACGCCGAGAGGTCCGTATGGAACACGCCCCCGCCTTCTTCCCCCGCGTCCTGTGCACCGCCCTGGCGCTGCTGCTGGCCACGTCCGCCTTCGCCGCAGATCGCCACGACGCCGCCATCGACAGCGCCCTCGGCAACGGTCTGCGCCCCACCGTGCTGCAACCCGGCGCCGCACTGCCCCGGTGGTCGCTGCAGGCGCGCATGGCCCAGCACCACGTGCCCGGCGTGGCCATCGCCGTGCTGCGCGACGGCAAGCTGGTGCACAGCGCCGGCTACGGCACCCGCGAGGCCGGCACCGCCAGTACCGTCGATGCGGAGACGCTGTTCTCGGTCGGCTCGGTGAGCAAGGTGGTCACCGCCGCCACCACGCTGCGGTTGGCGGCCGACGGCAAGCTTGCGCTCGACCAGGACATCGCCACCTACCTGCGCAACTGGAAGGTGCCTGCCACTCCGCAGGTGCCCGCACCGCAGCTCACCCTGCGCATGCTGATGTCGCACACCAGCGGGCTGGGCGTGCACGGCTTTGCCGACTACCTGCCCGGCGAACCCCTGCCCACCCTGCAGCAGACGCTCGACGGCATCGCCCCGGCAAAGAACAAACCGGTGCGCCTGCTCCACACCCCCGGCGAGCGCGGCGACTACTCCGGCGGCGGCGTGATGGTGGAGCAGCAGGTGCTGGAAGACGTGACCGGCCAGCCGCTGGACGCCATCGCCCGCGCGCAGGTGTTCGCCCCGCTCGGCATGCAGCGCAGCCGCTACAGCGACCCGCAGGCGGGCACCGACAACATCGCCAAGGCGCATGACGGCGACGGCGCCCTCACTGCCTTGCCGCGTGGCTGGCAGTCGTTCCCCGAACAGGGCGCCTCCGGCCTGTGGACCAGCGCCAACGACCTCGCCGCCTTCGTCGCCGCGCTCACCGCCAGCTATCGCGGCCAGGGCAACTTCCTGCCACGCGCCATCGCCACTGACATGATGACCGAGGTGTCGCCCAGCTGGCATGGCCTGGGTCCGCGCCTGGACGGCGCCGGCCAGGCCCGCATCTTCCACCACGGCGGCTCCAACGACAGCTACCGCGCCTGGATCGAGGGCTATCTGGACACCGGCGATGGCTTCGTCATCCTCACCAATGGCGAAAACGGCGCCGCGCTGGCGGCGGAGATCCGCAACGCGCTGAGCGACGCCATCGGCCGCGGCGTGAACCCGCCGGTGCGCAGCGTTGCCTTGGACCTGAGCGACGCCCGCTATGCGGACTACGCCGGTGTGTTCGAACGCGACGACAGCATCGCCATGGACCAGCGCCGCGCCTTGGCCGACTTCTTCGACATCCCGGCGCTGCAGGTGAGGGTCGCCAACGGCAAGGTGCGGGTGGGCATGGCCGGCACACCGCGCGATGGCCAGATGCTGCCGCTCAGCCCGAACCGGTTCGTGTCACCGGATATCGATGGGCTCCAGGTGGAGTTCCACCGGGATGCGCGCGGGCAGGTGAACGCGCTGAGCGTGGTGCATGGGGAGGGGCGCGCGCGGTATATGCGGAAGGGGACGTAACCTGAATCACAATCACCCCATGGAACGCGTCCGCTGAACCTCTTGGTCCTGCACCTGTCGCTGCGCCACCGCTTCGGTGTGGGCATGAGATTGACTCGAATGGCTGTGGGTAGTCTGTTCCAGCTTCCGCAAGGAATTCTCGACCGTCGTCGAGACTGCCTGCGAGGTGGGCATATGCGCAAGAAGATGCCCGGGGTCACCCGGCTCACCTTGGACCACGAACACATTTTCTCCCGCAGCGCGCTCATTGGTTGCTTGGCTTAGTAGTACATGGTCGATCCGCTGCAAACCGGCCTCTTGGGCCAGGCAGGCAAGACTGCCTGACATGCATTCGCTGGCCCTGTCAGAGTTACGCCCCAGCTGCTGATCAAGCCGTGCTACCGCCGCGCGAGACTGCTCCAGGAGCGGATGCGCCGAATCGAAGGGAGCAGGACTGTTCGTGTGCGGAAAGAGCGCGCCACTCCGCTGGGGTTGAGCGGAAAGCTGTATCCCCATTGATCCCGACTGGAAGTCGGTGATGGTGAAGGACTCGCCGACCGAGTTGGATACGCGGAGGTTGGGACCCTCCATTTGAAAGGTGAAACGACCGTCCTCGCTTCGGAACACGCCGTCCGGGTCATCCTGACGGTACTGCCCGCCCGCAATCAGGTTATGCCCCCAGAAAATCCTGCCTCGGCCATCGACATCCGTGATCACATCACCTGCTCCGGCGACATAGGTGTCATTGCCGGCGCCACCCTGCAGCCGGTCTACACCATCGCCGCCTATCAGCACGTCATCACCGCGCGCCCCGCGTAACACGTCATTGCCCGCGCCGCCGATAAGCAGGTCGTTGCTATCCAGCTCGCGCCCCCTGCGCAGGTGGGTCGCATCAAGCGTGGCTTCGTGATTCTGCTCTACAGCGACTGCCGCAGCGTTGCGCTGCTCACGTCCAAGATTCTGGCCGACGCGCAAATCACGACCCGGATCAAGGTAGATACGACCCGCGTCGAAATTCTCCTCCGTCAACGTGTCTGACAGCGCCGGATGCTCCTGACGCAGCTGGGCAAGCATGGCAGCCTTTGCAGGTGCCAGCGCTTCGGCGATGGTGGGCGCTTGGCCATAGGCCTCGTTGAGCGTCGGGTAATCCCGGTTGGCAAGATTGATAAGGTTGCGGCGACCCGCCTCACCGTCCACGGTCTCGCCCCATCGTCGCTCAACTTCATCGATGTGATTCCGATGCAACTGGAACATGCGATACACGGACTTAGCCTCTGCTGGCGTCACGTTGTTTGGATCATCGTAGAGACCAAACACCTGTGCTTCCGCAATACGCCGCTTGCGCAATCCGGCCTCCGCGTCCTCGAGGCTGCCCCAGCAGTTGTACCTTAGCTGATACCAGGACTCGGCCCGGTCGCGCTGTTCGACTGCATCCATCAAGGGGGATTGACCAAGGGCACCAACGCCTCGGTTGTAAGCGACCGACACCATGGCGACGCGCTCTTCCGAAAGTGGCATGTTCAATCGATCTGCGGGGCCTTCGTATCTGCTGATTGAGGCCTCAAGCAGCTGCGTCGATTCGGCGGCGTCCAATTCCCGTGTGAACGCCAGACCAAGTGCAGTCTTCTCGGCATTCGGAGCGCGGTCGATCTGGCGCAATGCCTGCCACTGCGCGTCACTCAGCTGGATCCCTGCATCTCGCCAGATCGCGGTATTGTCACTGCGGTTGAATGTATAGCCGTAACCAATTGTCGCTCGACCGTCGCCAACATTCTGAGCGCGTGCATGGAGGCCCTCGGAGCCCACCACCACGCGCTGAATGGCTGCGAGGTATCCAGCGCGATCAAGTTCGCGAAATTCCATGAGGACTCCTTTCCTTCAAGATTTCACTCAGGGGTGGTCACTTGGCATTCGGCCTTCACAACGGTCAGTTCTTCCTGGTCTGACGCACCGTCCCGGCGTGATAGCACCTCGTCAATCGCAAGCAGCTGGATGTCACCGTTATCTCCCACACCCACCTGCTCGCCAAGGCGCCAGTGGATGTCGTTTCCTTTCCGTTCCAGCCGTACCAGATAGGTCCCCTCATTCCTGCTGCTGGTCGCGGCAACGACAGCCGCGTCGTCGATCACCAGCCCACGTATGGAGCGGGGCTCTCCCTCATCAATCTGGGTCATTCCGGGCCGTACGCCACTGAAGCGACCGCACAGACGTTCGCCGTCCTGGACCAGCAGGGCGGTGAAGCGACCACACTCGGATGCCGCTTGCGACTTGTCGCACCACTTGACCGACCAGACGCCACCGAATAAGGCCGTCCTAGGTGTAGCGGGTGGAGAAGCGTGCAGCGATGTGAACGCCAGCAGCATGACTGCCAGTCCCGCCACGTTCTTTACCTTGGTTGCGTTCACTGGTGCTCCTGCTTGGTCTCTGAGGGGTGAGGCACGGACGCTTTTGGGTAGCGGGATAAGGAGCATCCCTGCTCACCGGTGGCACCCCGTCATCCACCCGGGCACGGGCGTTGGATCCTGGGTGATGCGTGACCAGTCCTTCAAGGTCAGTGACCGGCTGATTGCCTCTCTGCGGGCTGTGCAACTGGGTAACGCGGCAGTGCGGCAACGCCTGGCGGGTCGGTTCGTCCTGGGACATGCTGGCTTCCTTGTGTACGCCTCAGCGGCAACGCCGGTAACTTCTCGCTGTCTCGCCGGTGGTGATGGTCAGATAGTCGTCCATCAGTACGAACACTTCTTTCACCACCCGTTGGCCAGCTGCTCGGCAGATGCAGGGCCGCGCTCTTGGCCATCCCTTACTTTCCCTTACCCATGTACGCGAGCAGCAGCTGAGCGGGTTGCGAGCCCAACTGCGGATGGTCCTGCTGCAACTCAACACTCAGCCGGTAGTAGCCAGGCTTGGCGTCCTCCGCGCCTGCGAGCAAAAGAACGTCGTAGAACCTGGAAGCGTCAGCCAGCCCAACGCCCTCCAGCTGAGTGCGCTCGACGTCCGAGGATGTAACTCCCGGCACCAATCCATCATCGCCAACCGCAATGCGGTTCTGCAGATCCGGAGTGTTACGGAACAGCGCCACTTGGGTGATGGATGTTTCCTCCACTCGAAGCAGCCGGACACGGGCTGACAGCTGCGCACGGATGATCTCGTCGGAACGCTTGATTCCGGTAGGAGCATCTGGCGCTACCACTCGAATACCGACCAACAGCGTAGACGAGGCATTCTCCGTCGGCGGCGGCAACTCGAACTCCAGGTTCACCATCTCTCCGGCCCTGTCCAGGGAAATCGGGCGGACAAGGGGAGCTTCATTACGCACCAGTGCATCCTCCTTCGAGACGGGCTGGACAGGCTGGGGGCCCTGCTCAGCTTGCCCACATGCTGCGAGGCCGGCCACGGCGAGCAAGGTCAGCGCTCTCAGCAGATTTGACACGCACGTACGCTTCTTCATTGCTTACGCCTGATCCGGATCCGGTCGATGCTATCGCCCACGTAGTCTGGGGTGTGCAATCGAGGCCGGAAATAGGGAAATGCCTACGCGTCAGAGGAACTTCGTCACAGTTCCGCTCAACGCAGGTCAACTCTCCCCTGCCTGCCCCGAGTTCTGCGCCTTGTACGAATCTCCCCAATCCCGCATTGCCAGCAACACCGGCACCAGCGTCCTTCCCAGCTCCGACAGCCGGTACTCCACCTTAGGCGGCACCTCGGGGTACACATGCCGCACCACCACGCCGTCGGCCTCCAGCTCCCTCAGCTGGCTGGTCAACATCGATTGGGTGGCGTTGGGAATCAGCCGGGTCAGCTCCATGAAGCGCCGCGTGCGCGACACCAGGTAGAACAGGATCACCGGCTTCCACGTGCCGCCGATGACTGAAAGCGTGGCTTCCACGCTGCAGCCGGTTTTGCCATATACACGCCGCGCCATTGCGGGATACTCCTGAAAACCATAGTACCTATGGGAAAGCATAGTTCTTGTGGCAACCACGGTGCGACCATAGCATGCAGGTCATGTCCCCCGAGGTGATCGATGCCCATGAAATTCAATGCCCTGCTGGCCACGAAAGAAGACGGCCAGGTCTCCACCCAGCTGGTGGCCTTTGACGAAGCCGACCTGCACGAAGGCGATGTGCTGGTGCAGGTGGACTACTCCACCCTGAACTACAAAGACTCGCTGGCGATGACCAACGCCTCGCCGGTGATCCGCACGTTCCCGCTCATTCCCGGCATCGACCTGGCAGGCACCGTGCTGGAATCAAGCAACGCCGGCTTCAAGCAAGGCGACCGCGTGGTGCTCAACGGTTACGGCCTAAGCCAGACCCACCACGGCGGGCTGGCCCAGCGCGCGCGCGTCCCCGGCGAATGGCTGGTGAAGCTGCCCGACAGCATCAGCAGCAAGGACGCAATGGCGATCGGCACCGCCGGTTACACCGCCATGCTGTGCGTGCTGGCCTTGGAACACGGCGGGGTGAAGCCCGAGCACGGCGACATCCTGGTGACCGGCGCCAACGGCGGCGTGGGCTCCATCGCCCTGGCCATCCTGTCCAAGCTGGGCTACCGCACGGTGGCGTCCACCGGCCGGCCCGAGCACGCGCAGTACCTGAAGGACTTGGGCGCCGACGAGATCATCGACCGCGCCACCCTGGCCGAACCGCGCACCCGCCCGCTGGATGCCGAGCGCTGGGCCGGCGTGGTGGATGTGGCCGGCAGCCACACGCTGGCCAATGCGCTGGCGCAGACGAAATACCGCGGCGTGGTAGCCGCCGCCGGGCTGGCGCAGGGTACCGACCTGCCTACCTCCGTGCTGCCCTTCATCCTGCGCAACGTCACCCTGGCCGGTATCGACTCAGTACAGGCGCCGCAGGCCGTGCGTGCCGAGGCGTGGAAGCGTCTGGCGACCGACCTGGACCTGGGCAAGCTGGCCAGCACCGTTGAAGTGATTGGGCTGGAAAGGGTGCTGGAGGTATTCCCGGCATTCCTTGAAGGCAAGGTGCGTGGGCGGTTGGTGGTGGATGTAAACGCGTAGTTTTTCGCCGCAGCAACGTGGGACGAGCAGCGCGACGCCGTCGTTGCAGGGATGCACACGGCGTTGCGGCTCCGCCAGGAGCCGCATTCGATGCTGGTAATGCGCCACCGCGCGTTGCGTTGTTATCGGCGGTCGATCGGGATGCGACCCTACCGCCGTTCGGCGGCATCACGTCCCGGAGCGCCTCGTGCAGCGCGCATCTTCCTCGCGCCGGACGCCAGTCGCCAGTCGCCCGACGCCAGACGCCAGACGCCGGTCGCAGGACGCCGATCGCCGATCGCCGCTCGCCGTGAACCTGACACTGCGATGCACTGCCTCGGTAGGGTCGCACCCCAGTCGACTGCACGTAACGGTGCAACACCCGATTGCGGCATGACCTCCAACGAAGGCACCGCACTCCAGACAGCCGAGGGGAAAACCGCCGAAGAGACAGCCCCACCGCTGCTTCAATCATTACGGCCGTAACATGAAATTTCGCCGTAACACGTCGAATGTTACGGTCAAAAATCATGTTACAGCCGACGAAGACCCTTACAGCGCAATCCGCGCCACAGACTCCTCACTCCCCTTCTCGTCCTTGTCCCCATTCTTGATGGTCACGTACAGGACGTTCTTCTTCGCATCCAGCGCCAGGCTGTTCGGGTGGGTCGGCACGTCATAGCTGCCCACCTGCTTGTAGCTCTCGCTGTCATACGCGGTCACCGTGCCCGCTTCGCGGTTGGTCACGTACAGGCGCTTGCGCGGTGCATCCAGCAGCAGGCCCAGCGGGCCGGCGTCGGTGGCGATGCTGGCCAGTTCCTTGCCGGTGGTGGGGTCCAGCACCAACACGCGCTGGCCCGGATGCTTGGAGACGAAGCCCGGGATGCTGCTGCCCTGGTACTTGCGGATCATCTCCAGGCCCTGGTCGGTCACGAACAGGCGCTTGCCGCTCGGGTCCAGGGCCAGGTTCATCGGCTGCTCGGCGCTGACCTTGAAGCGCTGCTCCACCTTGCCGGTGTCGGTGCCCACGGTCACCACTTCGCCCAGCAGGTTGGAGGTGAGCACGCGCTTGTTGGCCGCGTCCAGGGTGAGGCCCGGCGCCTTGGCGTTGCCCAGGCCGGGGATGGTGTTGATGAGCTTCAAGGACTGCGTATCCACCACGAACAGCACGCTGCCTTCGCCGGAGTGGCCGGTCACATACAGGCGGTTGTTCGGGGAATCCACCACCAGCTCGCGCAGGTCGTGGGTGTAGCCGGCCTTGCCATCCTTGCCGACCTTCTTTTCCATCAGCTGCACGATGCCCACGGCCTTGTTGCTGGCGGTGTCGACCACGGTCACCGAGGTATCCACGGTGTTGCCCACGTACAGGCGGTTGTGCGCGTCGTCGAGCACCACGCCGAAGGCCTTGCGCTCCAGCGGGATCTTGGCCTCAACCGCGAGGGAATCCGGGTTCAGGCGCAGCACTTGGGCCGGGCCGGCGGCATCGCCAAAGCCGCCCGAGGAGGCCACGAACACCGCGTTCTGGCTGGGGCTGAAGGCCAGCTCGTACAGGCCCTGCGCCACGGCAGTGCGCTGGACGGAGGTGGCAGTTGCGGTGGTGCCGGCCTTTTCGGCGGCAAAGGCGGACGGAGCGCCAAGGGTCAGGCTGACGGCCAGCGCCAGGGCGGCCGAACGGAACAGGGAACGAGGGTGCATGCGAGCGTCCTTGTGAGAGGCAGAGGAAGGATCCTGGCTCGCGTGGCCGCTGGGAGGAGCGGCCAACCACACGCTCTGTAGAGGTGGGAAGGCTGGCTGGCGCGGATATCTTAACAGGCGGAGACCGGAGGCATCGGCTGCGGCTATGGAACGCCGTGGAACAATCGGCTTCTCGGAAGACTCCACGAATTTGGGGCGTTGGGCGGCCGCATGGGTTGGGGTTGAACAGCTGACCTCGTCGGCGGCCGCTATTCCTCCTGGACCAGGCGCGATATTTCCGCGACCTTCCGGTCGAATTCCTGCATTTCCTTATCCGATTTGAATCCAGATCGCAGGAAGTCTTCCAAGTCCCGTTCGCAGATACCCGTATCAAGACACAGGGTGCCCATGACATCACCCGAAGCACTGCAGTCGTATCCCATCCGACATGCCACCGCCATCCAGGCGTCAGTATCAATCGAAGAGGTGACCACGTGGTTGTACTTTTGCCCGGTCGCCTCCAACGCCCGTCCGCCTGCCAGGATGCCCATCATGAACATCGCCGCCGGATCATTCGATTTCACGACGCGCTCGATGAACTGGTTCGCCTCCTCTTCGTCGAAGGACCTTCCAGTGAAGGCAGCGACCCTGGCTTGTGCAGCCAGATCGCCGTTCTTTGCTGCCTGCTCCAACCAACCCGCGATGAGCTCGCCTGGAACCACTGCGCCACCATCAACGCTCTTGCAGACCGTTGCCCGCTCCCGGGCAGTCCGCATCCTCGCTGCGGCTTGGGACGGGTCGCGCGTATGCTGCGACTTCCATTCGTATAGGGTCACGAACTCGTCCTGCCTGTAGTTTGCTTCCACGCATTTTTCGTAGGTCAAGGCCAATTCGCGCTGTGCAGCGGCATCTCCGTGCTTCGCGCGTTGCTTCAACGCCTCGAACTCCATGGTTTTCCTGGCAAGCTCGACCGAGCCCAACTGCGCAACCGCGCGCCGCTCTCGATGCAGCGGCCTGCTGATGGGCGCGGGAGAGGCCGCAGCATCTTCGCCAGCCGCGGCTTGACCAGGCGGCACGTGAGAGTGCGTCCGCGCCACGTAGCCGGCAATGCCTACAGCAGCGAGCGTGGCAACCAAGAGTATCGTTCGTCTGGCCAACCTTGAGCGTCCTTGTTTCGAGCTTTTTTCCTTCAGAGGAACACGCTGTTACGTTCCTTCCATCAACCGCGGCGTCTCCGTAACCCTCCCCTCCAGATCCCTTCACTATGTAGACCTGGGAAGGCAGGCTGGCCCAGATATCTTAACAACGGGTTGCCAGCGCGCATGGCCTGAGACTATGGAAAGCCTTGGAACGATAGGGTTCGGGCGATTTCCAGGGAGTGGGCACTTCGTTCGCCTCCGTCCCAAGCTGTGAGACGGCTGTGGGCCATCCTGCCGTCCGCTTCGGAGGAACCCCCATGAACACGATCGACGCCGACTGGCTGGAAGAGCTCAACGACGCCATGCGCAGCCTGTTTGCCCTCAAGGCACACGACCCGGAACTGGACCAGCGGTTACTGATCAGCTACTACGACCTGGAACCCCGGGAGGCTGCGGTGGCCATTGGCAATGACTACGACTTGGACCGTAACGAGGCGATCTGGCCGCCGGCCGGGTTGGTTTGGAACAGCTGAGCGGGGCTGCCCGTCCGAGCGATCCTGCCGGAGCCCACGCATCGATGCACCAGATCGACAACGCCTGGCTGGAGGAATTCGACCGAGCCATGCTCACCTTCTATGCGATCGACCACATCGACGCAGGAATGGATGAGCCCACTCTGCTGAGATATTACGACCTGTCGCCGCGCGAAGCGGCGCTGGTGTATGGCGAGGACTACGACCTGCATCTTGTTGATGCGTGGTGGCATCGCCTGCGCCCTTGACTCACTGCCCTTCGACCAACCGAAGTATCTCGGTCACCCTGCGCTCCAGTTCCCTGCGCTCGGCATCACTGGGAAGCTCCCTCTTCCAGAAGGTCTCGAAGTCCTCGCCGGTGCAGCCGTTAGTGCCGAGACACAAGGTGGCCATAAGAACGCTGGACGGCCCGCAGTCATACCCCATGCGGCACGCAGCCACCATCCATGCGTTGCCTGCCCGCTCCCCGCTTACCAATGCATAGGCCGGATCGTTCTGGGCGGCCAGGTAGCTGGCCCCCAACGTCGCGCCCATGGCGAATACCACGGCAGGATCGTTGGAAGCCAGGACCTCTTCAAGCAGCGCAGAGGATTCGGCCGCGTCCAACGTTTTCCGGTGGTAAGCGTTGTCGGTCAAACGCGCTGCCAGATCGCCGTTCTCTGCGGCCTGCGCGTACCAGCCGCGGATAAGGGCCAACGGAATGATGGCACCACCGTCAACGGCCCCGCACTGCGTAAAGCGTTCCTGCGCTGTCTTCTCAAGGATTGAGAGCTGCGCGGGGGCACGGATCATCTGCTTGTTGTAATCGAGGCCTTTGAGGAAGTTCTCACGGTCAATATTGACGATGAAGCACGCCTCGTAGGTGTCTGCCAGCATCCGCTGCGCTACCGCATCGCCCGCCTTGGCCCGCTGCTTGAGCCCTTCGAACTCTTTCACCCTGCGCGCTTCCACAGAAAGGAGGTTCGCGGTGCTTGTGACCGGCGCATCGGGGGGCGGGGCGCTCGGACTGGGCGCCTGTACGGCCGGGGCCTCTGCACTGGCTGCAACCGCCTGCGCTGCCGGACCCTTCCGCCACAGCGCAAACCCCACCAGCACCGCAACCACTCCCACTGCAAGCCACACCCTGGCTTTCCCAGCCATAACACGCACTCCCGTTGTCATCTTGGCCGCATTCCATTGAGTCCCACGGCAGTGTAAACGCCGGCTTCCTCGACCGGTCCAGTCTTTATCGCCAGCCTGACGACAGACCGAGCGCCAGTTGGCACTGGGACGCGCCGGTTGCAAGAGCCCAAGCACGGGGCAAATCAAACGTGATCCTGTTCCTGACACGTTGACAGACCATTGCCTATAGTTGACCCCAACCAACGCAACGGAATGGCCAATGCGCCTGACTTCACCCGGCCGATGCCTGCCACTGGCACTCGTCATCGCCCTGAGCGCCAGCGCGTGCGCACAGACGACGCCGCCTGAACAAGAAGGGACTTCGAGCATGTCGGAAGCTGTTGAGCAAGGCCGCACCATCAATGGCCACGTTTATACCAATGCGCCGGTGGAGGTGAAGCTGGGTCCCCATACCTTCCGTATTCCAGCGAACTACTTCGACAACCAGATCGGTCCGGAGGGTGAAGGCCTGGCGCTTAAGCTGGAGTGGCCGAAAATGGAGCCCACTCTGCCCGGCGCGCGCGCCGCGCCACGCACCAACGACTTCCTGAAGGAAATTTCGGTTTCGATCGACTTCATTGATCGCCTGCCGATCAAGGACGCCATGGCCAGGCGGGTGACCAATGATGGTCATACCGACGAAGGCTCCCTCCAGCGTCGTGACCCAACAGCGCGACTTGAGCTGAGGGAGCCGCAGGCCGAATGGATGGGTCTGACGCCTTACGCCATCAACGAAGAGCTCCGGCGCGCCTATGCCCGCGACCAAGAAGCCAAGACCGGGCGTCCCTTTCCCCGCAACCTTGCATTCGAGCCGGATTGGTATGTTGCTCGATCGAGTGACGATGCCATTGCCACCTTCATCCAGTGCGACAACGCGAAGCACCGCAAGGACGGCGTTGTGCTGGAAGGCAACGAGGTCACCCCTGTGGATGGCACCGTTTCCGCGCTTTGCACGCATTACTTCGTCGACATGGACAACAGCCTTTCCATCACGCTGAGCTACAAGCGCGCTTTCCTGAAAGACTGGAAGCGGATGGAGGATGCCGTTCGGGCGATCCTGGTCCAGTACAAGGTCGGTTGATCCACGCACTTCCAGGGAGCTGTAAATGAGTGGATTGACCAACCGCGACGTTGAAATCCTGGACAGCTATGCCCGCGCTGGGAACCGCGAGCTGTACTGGAACTATCTTTCGCAGCTGCCTGGCGCGGACGGCTACGGGACGCTGGCGCTGGGCGTGGTGCGCAATGACAGCATCCCGGGCGCCGTTGCCAACAGCTACGCCCAGAGCTATGCAGGGCAGCAACACGATCGCGGTTCCAGCTTTCCGAACGTACACCTGACCGAGCGCCAGTGGGACAGCTTTGGCCAAACGCTGCTCGAGCAGGATCTCATACGGCGCCGTTACTGGATGGACGAGCAGCGGCCCGACCTGGCATTGAATCTGCCTGGACGCGATGTAATGACCGCACATGATGTTGCGTTTGAAGCACACAAACTGGACCCCAACTGCTGGACGCCCCGCGTGCTCCTGCAGGCGGCGCGCGAGAACAGCGGCCCCGATAAGGCAGAGCAGATCTGGCGGAGCATGCTCAACAATGACTACGCCGGTGGCGCCCGGGCGGTACGGACCGTGGGTGATACGTTCAGCCAGATGGGCGCCCTGGAGGGCGGCAGGTACCTTGCCACGCTGACTGCGCTGGAAGCGAACACGATTCTGCAAAGCCGCGCCGCCGTAGACCCCAACGTCATCGGAAGCAACAGCCACTACGCCATGTACTTCGAGCGAGACCAGAAGTGGGCCAACATCAGCACCGGCGGCGGCCACGTGACCATGCGGGAAGAAACCAACCCGGCGCGCATCGCTGAGCTCAATGACACCCGCGAAGTCCGCCTTGAGCGCCAGCAGAAGGCCACCCAGTTCCACCCGGACGACCCCTACCGCACCATCACCCCCAGCCCCTTCACCGCTTCGCTTGATGGCAACCCGGCCGGCACCCGACACCCCACCCGCCTTGCCGACATCGGCCCCGGCCACCCGGACCATGCGTTGGTGCAGCAGGTCCGCGAAAGCGTGGCCGCCCTCGACGCCAAGCAGGGCCGTGCCTACGATGAAACCAGCGAACGCCTCACCGCCAGCGTGGTGGCCCTTGCCCGACAGAATGGCCTGGACCGCGCCGACCACGTGCTGCTGAGCGTCCAGACCGCCGACAACCCCGCTGGCCGCAACGTGTTCGTGGTGCAGGGCGATCCCGGCGACCCCGCGCACCGCCGCGCCTCCATGCCCACGGACGTGGCCGTGCAGACCCCAGTGGAGCAGTCGCTACAGCGGCTGGACGTAGCCGGCCAGGACCACCAGCAGGCCCTCGCCCAGACCAACCAGCAGGAGCAGGACGCCCGCGTACGCGAATCCCAGACCCAGGCAATGCGCATGGCCTGACCCAGCGTCCCCGCCAAACGCCCCCCAAGCGCTACCACACCCCCGTACCGCCACTACACCCCGGTAGCGCCGACTGTCAGTCGGCAGCCCCCGAAGCCATGAACCCCACCCCCCACGCAACTCCCCAAGGGATTGTCTATAGTCCGCCTACCGGCACCCCGGCCCAGCACAAGGACCTGCAATGGCACACCCCGCCCAGGAAACCGCCGTCGCCATCCTGATCGACTGCGACAACGTCCCCCCGGACATCGTGGACTTCGCACTCCGCATGGCTGCCCAGGCGGGCCGGGTAACCGTACGCAGGGGCTATGGCAACACCAACACCCTCGCCAAGAACTGGGAACAGGCACTGGTGCGCCAGGCATTCACCCCCTGCCTGCAGTTCCAATACGCCTCCAAGAAGAACACCTCCGACATCGCCTTGGCACTAGATGCCCTGGAAACGCTGGTCGACAAGCGTGCCGACACCTTCTGCCTTGTCACCAGCGACAGCGACTTCGCCTACCTCTGCCGCAAGCTCAGGGAGCGAGGGGCCGACGTATACATCGTGGGTGAGCCTAAAACCCCAGACGCGCTGCGCAATGCGTGCGACAGGTTCTTTGAGTGGGTAGCCGAGACGCCTAGCGAGACCAACGCGAAGGAGGCCGACACCCCGGAGGCCAAACCGACGGCTCCCATCCAGAAGCCAGAAGCGAAACCGGGATCTGCCGGCCCACTGCCAAAGCGCCGACCAGGGTTTGTGGTAGACGCCGTCAAACTGCTGGCATCTGCCAGTCCGAATGGCAGAGTCAGCTTGAACGCACTTAGCCAGTACTTGAAACGCGCTAATCCCGCTTTTAGCCCTAGCGTCTACGGTCATTCCACGCTGCTCAACATGATAAAAACTTACGGAGTACTTACCCCGCACGAAGCTGACAGCGGTCAGTGGACCGTGAGCCTTGCCTCTAAGGTAGACACCTGAAACGACAGGGCCGGGACGCCACCCCGGCCCTTTGCAAGCTAAGCCTGCTCCTCAGGCGCATCCAGGTGCTCCGAGTGCCAGCACGAGTTGCTTACCACGGTGAGGTCGATGGACATCGGCTCGTCCGCCAGCCACACGTAGCCCATCATCATCTTCCGCAGCAGGTAGGACGGCGTCTGGTTGGTACGCCATGCCGCCTGTTGGAAGTCGTGGCGCAGGCTGTCGGCTACCTTCACCCGCATCACCACGCGCTTGCTCATCGCGGATCTCCGCTGAGGATAGGCTGGCGCTTGTCGGCTTCAACCTCCGCGTAGTGGATCTTGCGCTCCAGACTTCTGGGCACGCCGTTCTGCGGCATGACCGGGCTGCCGATGAGAGAGATGGTGATGACGCCTTCTGCGGCGTCGATCTTCAGCCTGGAGCCTACGTTGAAGCCCATCTGGCGGAGCCAGCGGCCTTGGAGCTTCATGAAGGGGATCTTGGCGTCTTCTGCGAAGTCTGGGGGTGAGGCAGGTGTTGGTGCGCCGATGGCCGAGCCTGCGGGCCGCTCAGGGGCTGGGCGGGAATGACCTTCGTCGTAGGGCGTGTCGTCCCAGTGCGTATGCATGTTGGACCTCCTGTAAGGATCGCCCCTCGCCGGGATGGCAAGGGAGTCGGGAGGTTAGAAACCGTCTAGCTGGAACCGGCGGGCGTATTTCCACAGGGGGTGTTGTATTAGCCACCCTCCCGACATGGGACGTCCAACATTCTCCAGCTAGAGGAGTTTCTACGCTCCGGACACCACTCTGCTGGAGCGGTCAAAGGATGGGAAATCTCTTGTTTCCGTTGATTTCAGCGCTTCGGTAGACGCAGCCTAATGCTTGCCGCAAATGGCCACTACGGTCTCAAGATCTGGGATGGGGTGCACGCAATCTAGGGAAATCGTTGAGAGAGCATTAGGGAAAATGAATCGTATCGACACTGACTGGCTGCGAGAATTTGATGAGGCGATGCTGGGGTACTTCGCCATCGACCATGCGGACGCCGGAATGGATGAGAGAGAGCTGTCCTGGTACGCGGATCTTCCGCCTAGTGATGCTGCGCTGGCCTACGGCCGAGACTTCGATCTATGCCGCGTTGACACGATTTGGCCGAGTCTGGGATTGAGGCACACAACCTAACGGGCGGATTGCGCCACATCTCGTCGCCTACGGCATACTTTCACCCTATCGGATCGGCGATTCGCACAGGGCGAGAGGAAAGGTGGCATGGACGATTGGACCCACGAGCAGCTTGCTGCCGCCGTTGAGGCGTACCGCTGGATGCAAGTGCGTACGGCTGAAGGGTTGAAGCTGAATAAGACGCAGCTGTACCGAGACCTCGCCCTCAAGCACGGCCGGACTCCCAAGGCTTGGGAGTACCGCATGCAGAACATCTCTCATGTCTTAGACCAGCTCAAAGAAGACTGGATTGAGGGCCTCAAGCCAGCGAGGAACGTTGGTCCGGAGGTCACCGGTGCACTCATCAAGCTTTTGAAGGTTGGGCCAACCTCTACAGTGTCCCCGGCCACTTTGGCCCGGCTTGAGCAGCAGCGTCAGCTCGTCGATGAATCCGGGTACTTCCTTCCAGAGAGCTTCGAGGATCAGAGGAATCGCGCCCTTAGGTCTATTGTCCAACGCCAGGGTCAGAGGGAGTTTCGGGCCGCTCTTCTTAAGGCCTATGGGAGCAAGTGCGCGATGACCGGTTGTGGGGTTGTCGATGTCCTTGAGGCAGCCCACATCCATCCCTACATGGGCAAAGTGACTAACCTCGTCTCGAACGGCCTCCTGCTGCGGGCAGATGTCCATACGCTGTTTGACCTTTACCTCGTTGGCGTAGAAGCAACAACGATGCGGATTTGCGTCGCCCCTTCGCTCGCTGGCTCCAGCTATGCAGAGCTGGCTGGGACGCCGCTAGCAGCTCCAGCCGCCAAGGATCACGCGGTGGACAGGGGGCAACTTGAAAGGCACCGAGCACTGTGCGAGTGGTAGAACTCAGGGAGTTTCCAAGGGGTGCACTCTAGGAGGTCGGCAGGTCCTTCGAGCTTCTTGAGTCGCACAAAACCGAGAAGCCATAGTAACTATGCGAGAAGCTTACCCAACATCGCTCGAGCGCATGCTGAGAAAGGCCTGGTTTTTTCTACCTCTCTCCAGGCGCGCTCCAGCATTGCGTCCCTGACGGCTACGGGCTTTGTTAGCGCGGAATCCACAAGTCTCCTTATGTACTCCAGCCGCTCTCGCCTTCTCTCCACCAGTCCTGGGCGGTTTAGATCAATCAACTCCTCAGTTAATTGAGCGACATCATTTCCAAGCGCAGCCCACATTAATGGACCAAAATACTCGAACATGTCAATTGGATCGCTGACGTACGGGTCAACTATCCCTAAATGATTTGACTTATTCTGATTGCAAACGTCACACGCAACGGTCAGATTAGCCCAGGCGAAACGTAGCCGTGCGTCAATGGACTTGGGGACGATGTGCTCTACGTCTCCGTAAGCAATATGGGTGAATGGACTTTCGCAGTAAGCGCACTTCCCACTCGTCTCGGCAATCAGGGCCGCTTTTATCTGGGGGTGGGAATAGCGGCTGAGAAGGTACTCTGATATCACCTCCCCCGCATTGATCCGCCTCAACAATTCATCCGTCCATTGCTGTCCGTACATAACTAACACATCTGGCTGAGCCCCTTTTTCAAGCCTCACCATTTGCTCGCCCTCTTCGAGAGCTCATCCATGGCGTCGGGAAGAAACTCCGCTAACCCTGCCTGATCGAGTTGCGCTTGCACTTCATCCACCGTCTGCGCGGTAAGCGGCGAATTTCTGAGCCGCCCCACTATTCCCTCTAACTCTACCGCCACCCATACCGGAACAGTCGTATCCATACCAAGAACGTCCCTCAGCACTTCGTTTGCTGAGGCTGCCTTATTCACGTGATCAAGTACACGAGAGTAAACACTTAGCGCAGGTGCGACCCCACCGACTGACGACTTCGAGTCCGAGTCCTTATACGCCAGAACATTGACTATCGAATCTCTGACTGCGGTTACGATAAATGGGCTATGAGTTGCAACGATAAACTGAACTTTGGGGAATGCTGCAAGCAGGTTAGGCAGCAACTCTCTCTGCATAGATGGGTGCAGGTGATTCTCTGGCTCATCTATTATTACAACAAACTCATCTTGTTGATGGGAGTATGTGTGAATCTGCCACGCCAGGTCAATCACAGCACCAATTCCGCCCGAGACGGAGTCAAGCAAAAATTCACCGCTGTCAGTGATCAGCACAACATCTGGAGTTCTGATTTCAAGAGCCGTAAACCCGAGGCTCCTAGGCAGCACTTTCTTAAGCACTTCAATGAATCCAATATAGGACTCAAGAAGATCAGGCCGACCTCTAACGTACTCGTTACCCGCACCAAACGTGGCCATTGATATCAAGGCCTCCTTCATGCGGAACATGGGCGATGAAGTTGAGTAACTACCCATGAAGCGATTCAACTGTTCGCTCATGTAGTTCTGGAAGGCTTGCGTCGCATTAATACCCGAGGTCGGTATCGAGCTAATCAGCTGATACTTCGATGCGACTCGGTGGGATGGAATATGGATGCCCATCACCATCTGCTGTGGATTGATCATAACGCCATATTCAACAGCGCCCGTCGGAGAGACTGCGAGCGTGGCATCGGCCCCTTGCGAGTAACCGATTCTTCCAATTTCGATTACAGCTTCGTTCTCGCCCCGTTTCCAACCAAACAGACCCTTTAACGCACCGGATAGGTACGCCAACGTTCCGTCGGCCCGCTGCTTGGGGGTCGCCAAGTAGGGGCGGTGCCAGCCAAAGTGCTGCGTCAGCAAGCCCAGGAGTGTTGTTTTCCCTGCTCCATTTGATCCAGTGATCACCGTTAGACGAGGGTGAATCTCCAGCTCGACAATGGAAAACTGCCTCCAGTCTTTCACCGAAAGATGAGTGAACTTCATCCTTGCTCCTCTTCACTCAACCATAAAAGAAAAGGGGTGACTAATCGCCACCCCCATTCACTACTCAAACCCCGACAGGATTAGCCTTCTCAGGATCAATCTTGTACTGCTTGATAGCCCGGGCCACATCCTTCCCGGTCATCTTCCCGTCCTTGGCCAGTGCCGCAATCGCGGCATGCGCGATGTAGTACCGGTCCACTTCAAAGAAGCGACGCAGGTTCGCACGGGTATCCGAACGGCCGAAGCCATCCGTACCCAGCACGGTGAACGTAGCCGGCACGAACGCACGGATCTGGTCCGCATACGCACGCACGTAGTCGGTAGCTGCAATCACCGGGCCCTGGCGGTCTTCCAGCAGCTCGGTCACATACGCCTTGCGCTGGGTTTCTTCCGGGTGCAGGCGGTTCCAACGCTCGGCGTCGAAACCATCGCGGCGCAGTTCGTTGTAGCTGGGGCAGCTCCAGATATCGGCGGTGACGCCGAAGTCCTTCTCCAGCAGGGCGGCCGCTTCAATGGCTTCGCGCAGGATGGTGCCCGAGCCCATCAGCTGCACGCGCAGCTCGTTCTTCTTCGGCTTGCCGGCGTCGGTGAGCAGGTACATGCCCTTGACGATGCCTTCGGCCGCACCTTCCGGCATTTCCGGGTGGGTGTAGTTTTCGTTCATCAGGGTCAGGTAGTAGTACTCGTCTACCTGGTCTTCCATCATCCGCTTGGTGCCGTGCTGCAGGATGACCGTGACTTCGAAGCCGAAGGTGGGGTCGTAGCTGCGCACGTTCGGGATGCCACCGGCAGCCAGATGGCTGTGGCCATCTTCGTGCTGCAGGCCTTCACCGTTCAGCGTGGTGCGGCCGGCGGTGCCGCCGAGCAGGAAGCCGCGGGTACGCATGTCGGCGGCCTGCCAGGCGATGTCGCCCACGCGCTGGAAGCCGAACATGCTGTAGTAGATGTAGAACGGCAGCATCGGCACGTTGGACACCGAGTAGCTGGTACCGGCGGCCATCCAGGAGCTGATGGCGCCCGGCTCGCTGATGCCCTGCTGCAGCACCTGGCCGCTCTGGTCTTCGCGGTAGAACATGAGCTGGTCGGCGTCGACCGGCTTGTACTTCTGGCCGAACGGGGCGTAGATG
>Ga0213825_1000055_pt1 | contig 102361 bp, 86 predicted proteins | sample MC6MC0900MG_FD_179896 | JGI IMG/M metagenome (GOLD analysis project Ga0213825, IMG submission 179896) | Enriched soil aggregate microbial communities from Iowa State University, Ames, United States - MC6-MC0900-MG | ecosystem: Environmental > Terrestrial > Soil > Unclassified | place: USA: Iowa...
CGCACCCTAAACTGATGCCTGAATTCTGGCAGTTCCCGACCGTATCTATGGGTCTGGGCCCAATCGGTGCGATCTACCAGGCTAAATTCCTGAAATACCTGGAACACCGTGGTCTGAAAGACACCTCTGAGCAGACCGTTTACGCCTTCCTGGGCGACGGCGAAATGGATGAGCCAGAATCCAAAGGTGCGATCACCATCGCTACCCGTGAGAAGCTGGACAACCTGTGCTTCATCATCAACTGTAACCTGCAGCGTCTGGATGGTCCTGTAACCGGTAACGGCAAGATCATCAACGAACTGGAAGGCATCTTCGCAGGTGCTGGCTGGAACGTGATCAAGGTCATGTGGGGCGGTCGTTGGGATGAACTGCTGCGTAAAGATACCAGCGGTAAGCTGATCCAGCTGATGAACGAAACCGTTGACGGTGACTACCAGACCTTCAAATCCAAAGACGGTGCCTACGTTCGTGAGCACTTCTTCGGTAAATATCCTGAAACCGCAGCGCTGGTTGCAGACTGGACTGATGAGCAGATCTGGGCCCTGAACCGCGGTGGTCACGATCCGAAGAAAGTCTACGCTGCACTGAAAAAAGCGCGCGAAACCAAAGGTAAAGCGACTGTAATCCTGGCCCATACCATCAAAGGTTACGGCATGGGTGATACCGCAGAAGGTAAAAACATCGCTCACCAGGTTAAGAAAATGAACATGGACGGCGTGCGTTATATCCGCGACCGTTTCAACGTTCCAGTGACCGATGAGCAGGTAGAAAACCTGTCTTACATCACCTTCCCGGAAGGCTCTGAAGAGCACAAGTACCTGCACGAACGTCGTCAGGCGCTGAAAGGCTACCTGCCAGCTCGTCAGCCAAACTTCACCGAGAAGCTGGAACTGCCAGCGCTGGAAGACTTCTCTCAGCTGCTGGAAGAGCAGAACAAAGAGATCTCCACCACTATCGCTTTCGTTCGTGCCCTGAACGTGATGCTGAAGAACAAGTCGATCAAAGATCGTCTGGTTCCAATCATCGCCGACGAAGCGCGTACTTTCGGTATGGAAGGTCTGTTCCGTCAGATCGGTATCTACAGCCCGAACGGCCAGCAGTACACCCCGCAGGACCGTGAGCAGGTTGCATACTACAAAGAAGACGAGAAAGGTCAGATCCTGCAGGAAGGTATCAACGAGCTGGGCGCAGGCGCATCCTGGCTGGCTGCTGCGACCTCTTACAGCACCAACAACCTGCCGATGATCCCGTTCTACATCTACTACTCCATGTTCGGGTTCCAGCGTATCGGTGACCTGTGCTGGCAGGCAGGCGACCAGCAGGCTCGCGGCTTCCTGGTAGGCGGTACCTCCGGTCGTACGACTCTGAACGGTGAAGGTCTGCAGCACGAAGATGGCCACAGCCACATTCAGTCTCTGACTATCCCTAACTGTATCTCTTACGACCCGTCTTACGCGTACGAAGTGGCAGTCATCATGCATGACGGTCTGCAGCGCATGTACGGTGAAGCGCAAGAGAACATTTACTACTACATCACCACCCTGAACGAAAACTACCACATGCCGGCAATGCCAGCAGGTGCCGAGGAAGGTATCCGTAAAGGTATCTACAAACTCGAAACCCTCGAAGGTAGCAAAGGTAAAGTTCAGCTGCTGGGCTCCGGCTCTATCCTGCGTCACGTACGTGAAGCAGCGCAGATCCTGGCGAAAGACTACGGTGTGGGTTCCGACGTGTACTCTGTGACTTCCTTCACTGAACTGGCGCGTGATGGCCAGGATTGTGAGCGCTGGAACATGCTGCACCCAATGGAAACCCCACGCGTTCCGTACATCGCTCAGGTGATGAACGACGCGCCAGCGGTGGCGTCTACTGACTATATGAAACTGTTCGCTGAGCAGGTTCGTACTTACGTTCCAGCTGATGATTATCGCGTTCTGGGTACTGACGGCTTCGGTCGTTCTGACAGCCGCGAAAACCTGCGTCACCACTTCGAAGTTGATGCTTCTTACGTGGTTGTAGCAGCACTGGGCGAACTGGCTAAACGTGGCGAAATCGATAAGAAAGTGGTTGCGGATGCAATCACCAAATTCAACATCGATGCAGAAAAAGTTAACCCGCGTCTGGCGTAAGAGGTAAAAGAATAATGGCTATCGAAATCAATGTACCGGACATCGGGGCTGATGAAGTTGAAATCACCGAGATCCTGGTCAAAGTAGGCGACAAAGTTGAAGCTGAACAGTCGCTGATCACCGTAGAAGGCGACAAAGCCTCTATGGAAGTCCCGTCTCCTCAGGCTGGCATCGTTAAAGAGATCAAAGTCTCTGTTGGCGATAAAACCGAGACCGGCAAACTGATCATGATTTTCGATTCCGCCGACGGTGCAGCAGCTGCTGCACCTGCGCAGGAAGAGAAGAAAGCCGCTCCGGCCGCCGCTGCTCCAGCAGCTGCCGCAGCAGCTAAAGAAGTCAACGTGCCTGACATCGGCGGTGACGAAGTTGAAGTCACTGAAATCCTGGTGAAAGTGGGCGACACCGTTGCGGCCGAGCAGTCACTGATCACCGTAGAAGGCGACAAAGCCTCTATGGAAGTACCAGCTCCGTTTGCCGGTACCGTTAAAGAGATCAAGATCAACACCGGCGACAAAGTGTCTACCGGGTCGCTTATCATGATCTTCGAAGTGGCGGGTGCAGAAGGCGCTGCCGCGCCAGCGCAGGCCGCTGCTCCGGCTCCGGCTGCTGCACCAGCAGCTGCTGGCGGCGCGAAAGACGTTAACGTACCGGACATCGGCGGTGACGAAGTTGAAGTTACCGAAGTGATGGTGAAAGTGGGCGATAAAGTTGCCGCTGAACAGTCACTGATCACCGTTGAAGGCGACAAGGCTTCTATGGAAGTCCCTGCGCCGTTCGCGGGTACCGTTAAAGAGATCAAAATCAGCACCGGCGACAAAGTCTCTACCGGCTCCCTGATCATGGTCTTCGAAGTGGAAGGCGCTGCGCCTGCCGCAGCTCCGGCTGCCGCGGCTGCTCCAGCCCCTGCGGCTGCACCGGCTCAGGCTGCTAAACCAGCCGCTGCCCCTGCAGCTAAAGCAGAAAAATCTGAGTTCGCTGAAAACGACGCTTACGTCCACGCGACTCCGCTGATTCGTCGCCTGGCGCGCGAATTCGGTGTGAACCTGGCGAAAGTGAAAGGAACCGGCCGTAAAGGGCGTATCCTGCGCGAAGACGTTCAGACCTACGTGAAAGACGCGGTGAAACGCGCCGAAGCTGCACCTGCTGCAGCCGCCGGTGGCGGTATCCCGGGCATGCTGCCATGGCCGAAAGTGGACTTCAGCAAGTTCGGCGAAATCGAAGAAGTGGAGCTGGGCCGCATCCAGAAAATCTCTGGTGCTAACCTGAGCCGTAACTGGGTGATGATCCCGCACGTTACGCACTTCGATAAGACCGATATCACCGATCTGGAAGCGTTCCGTAAACAGCAGAACGCTGAAGCAGAGAAGCGTAAACTGGACGTGAAATTCACCCCAGTGGTCTTCATTATGAAAGCCGTTGCCGCTGCCCTTGAGCAGATGCCACGCTTCAACAGCTCCCTGTCCGAAGACGGTCAGAAGCTGACGCTGAAGAAATACATCAACATCGGTGTTGCGGTTGATACGCCAAATGGTCTGGTTGTTCCGGTCTTCAAAGACGTGAACAAGAAGAGCATCACTGAGCTGTCCCGTGAACTGACCGTGATCTCCAAGAAAGCGCGTGATGGTAAGCTGACTGCCGGCGAAATGCAGGGCGGCTGCTTCACTATCTCCAGCATCGGCGGCCTGGGTACCACCCACTTCGCGCCGATTGTTAACGCGCCGGAAGTGGCTATCCTCGGTGTGTCCAAGTCCGCGATGGAGCCGGTGTGGAACGGCAAAGAGTTCGTGCCGCGTCTGATGATGCCAATCTCTCTGTCCTTCGACCACCGCGTGATCGACGGTGCTGATGGTGCGCGCTTCATCACCATCATCAACAACACCCTGAGCGACATTCGCCGCCTGGTGATGTAATCGAAAAGCCGGCCAGTCGGCCGGCTTTTTTCTGATAATCTCATGGTGTTTGTGAGGTTATTGGCGAAAGCGACAATTCGTGAGCCGTTTGTTGTTTCAAAATTGTTAACAATTTTGTAAACTGCGGGCGGATAGAACGACCCGGTGGACGACGGGTATAAATTAAGAGGTCATGATGAGCACAGAAATCAAAACTCAGGTCGTAGTACTTGGGGCAGGCCCGGCAGGTTACTCCGCAGCATTCCGTGCAGCGGATTTAGGTCTGGAAACCGTCATCGTAGAACGTTACAGCACCCTCGGCGGTGTTTGTCTGAACGTCGGCTGTATCCCTTCTAAAGCGCTGCTGCACGTAGCGAAAGTTATCGAAGAAGCCAAAGCGCTGGCTGAACACGGTATCGTCTTCGGCGAGCCGAAAACCGATATCGACAAAATTCGTACCTGGAAAGAGAAAGTTATCACTCAGCTGACCGGCGGTCTGGCGGGTATGGCCAAAGGCCGTAAGGTGAAAGTGGTAAACGGTCTGGGTAAATTCACCGGTGCGAACACCCTGGAAGTGGAAGGCGAAAACGGCAAAACCGTGATCAACTTCGACAACGCGATCATCGCGGCAGGCTCTCGCCCAATCGAACTGCCATTCATTCCGCATGAAGATCCACGCGTGTGGGATTCCACCGATGCGCTGGAGCTGAAAACCGTTCCTAAGCGTCTGCTGGTCATGGGCGGCGGTATCATCGGTCTGGAAATGGGTACCGTGTACCATGCGCTGGGTTCAGAGATCGACGTGGTTGAAATGTTCGACCAGGTTATCCCGGCTGCCGACAAAGACATCGTTAAAGTCTTCACCAAACGCATCAGCAAGAAATTCAACCTGATGCTGGAAACCAAAGTGACTGCCGTTGAAGCGAAAGAAGACGGTATTTACGTTTCCATGGAAGGCAAAAAAGCCCCATCCGAACCACAGCGTTACGACGCCGTGCTGGTGGCTATCGGCCGTGTGCCGAACGGTAAAAACCTCGACGCGGGCAAAGCTGGCGTGGAAGTGGACGACCGTGGCTTTATCCGCGTTGACAAACAGCTGCGCACTAACGTGCCGCACATCTTTGCTATCGGCGATATCGTCGGTCAGCCAATGCTGGCGCACAAAGGTGTTCACGAAGGTCACGTTGCCGCTGAAGTTATCGCCGGCATGAAGCACTACTTTGATCCGAAAGTGATCCCTTCTATCGCGTACACCGAGCCAGAAGTGGCATGGGTAGGTCTGACCGAGAAAGAAGCGAAAGAGAAAGGCATCAGCTACGAAACCGCCACCTTCCCGTGGGCTGCTTCTGGCCGTGCTATCGCGTCCGACTGCGCTGACGGTATGACCAAACTGATCTTCGACAAAGAGACTCACCGCGTGATCGGTGGTGCGATTGTCGGTACCAACGGCGGCGAGCTGCTGGGTGAAATCGGTCTGGCTATCGAAATGGGCTGTGACGCTGAAGACATCGCGCTGACCATCCACGCTCACCCGACTCTGCACGAGTCCGTGGGTCTGGCAGCAGAAGTGTTTGAAGGCAGCATCACCGACCTTCCAAACGCGAAAGCGAAGAAGAAATAAGTTTCTTCAGATGAAAAAAAGCGGCCAATGGCCGCTTTTTTTATGCGCTGCGTTTAGGGTGCCACCGGCTGCCAGGTTTTATCAGGGCTATAGGCGGCTAGCGCCCGGGCTTTCTGCTCTGAATCGCTGCCGAGATCGCTCTGGTACACCTTGTCGTCCTGATTTATCACAAAGCTCATTACGCCCGTCTGACCGTAGCTGACCGGCCAGGCAACCATCGCGAAACCGTGATTATCCGGCAGGATGCGGAAACGATAGCCGTGATAGCCGGTACCCGGCTCTTTCGGACTAAATGCCGGGCCGAGCGGGCTGGGCGCTTCGCCGGGGGAGGCTGGCCAGTACAAACCGTCTTTTTTCCCTTTCGAGCTGACAATCTTCTGCGCGTATTTCTGGTTCATCGCAAAATAGCTTTGCTGCGCATCAACATAGGCATGTAAGGCTTCTATGGCGGCAAGCTCGTTACGTCCGATTTCACGGGTCAGGATCTCCTCAGCCCCTTCTTTGATATCGAACTGCCAGCCGGCAGAGGTTTTGATCACCGGGATGGGTAGCTGCCAGCCGCTGTCTCCGACAACCAGATGCGCCGTATCCCCTTCGATAACCGTGTTGTGACGGACGTTCCAGTCGCGCAGGAAGCGATCGACAGCATCCGGATCAACGCCTTCAGGGGGCAGAAAATCGCGCCAGTTCTCTCCGAGCAGGTCGGTCATCGCGCCCTCATTATGCTCACTAATGGCTTTGGCCAGCGCATCGGTTGCCTGAGCGGGTGTGCTAAAAGACTGCTGCGCCATCACCGAGGCCGAAAGCATGAACAACACCATTCCACTGAGTAGTTTACTTTTCATGTCGGTTCCCTTAGCGATGTCGAATTTCACGGCGTTCAGCACGTCCACCAGACGCCTGACGCGGCTGCTGCTGGCGAGCAGCAAGCTGCCTGCTTTGCGCACCGCGCTGCTGCTGCGCCTGCCAGTTCGCGGAGCGGCTGTCGTTACCGCTCAGCGCATTGGCCCGCGGCTGGCTGTTCCGCTGCTGGAGAGGGCGTTGCTGCGCGGGCTGTGAAGCCCGCTTCTCTTGTCTCTGCGCGGTGGTCTGGCGGTTTTCTCGCTGCTGCGCGGTGCTCCGCTTCGCCGTCTGCGGTTTGGTGTCGTAGCCACGGTAGTTATTGCGCTGCGAAATCTGCTTCAGCTGTTCGCTTGAGGCCTGACGCTGCACGTCTTTCGTTCCGGTGCGCGCCGTTTGGGGGAAGGTTTTGCCCGTAGATTTCTCCATCTGGCTCAGCGCGGCCTGACGCTGGCTATCGCGGTTAACCGGTTTTTGCTGCGTTGAGCTGAGCCCTGTCGCCGCGTTGGTGGAGTGGAAGCGAGTGTTGAGCTGGTTAGTCGGATAGGGCACCCCTTCCCGATAGGCGGGGTTGTGCTGCCAGGTGCGGTTGGCGTCCGTCAGGCGCTGTCCGCTGATTTTATTGAAGTTCTCAACGTTGATATTGATGTTGTTATCACCGTTGCGGTTATAGCCGCCGTGATTATCCCAGTCGTCATGGTGATGATCCCAGTCATCGTCATCATCCCAGTCGATGTTGCTGAAGATGGCATAGGTTGTGGCGACGCCCAGGCTGAAGCCTAAACCGTTTACAAAGCTGGTGCCAAACTGCTCCCCGGGTGTAGGCGGGAGATAGGTGGGCGGATAGGCGGTGTTTGGCCAGGTCCCGTAAACCGTATTGGGGTTGTAGGTAGGGACGTAAACAACCTGCGGATCGGCAGATTCAATTTTGATTACCGTTGGGGCGGGCGCGGACGTCGTGGCTGTCGTTGTCTCAACGGTGCTGGTTTTCGCTGGCGCCGGTTTTGTCACGGTGGTGACCGTCTGCTGAGGCGTGGACTGTAAAGCGCCGGTCTTCTGCGCCAGCGCGCGCAGACGCTGCACGGAATCCATCACGTCCTTCGGCTGCGCGAGAAACGCATCACCCAGATTTTGTACCCACGGCGGGTTTTCACCCATCAGGGACATAAGCTGAGGAAACGCAACCAGCGATTTTACGCTGGGATCCCAGGGCTGGCTGGCAACGGCCTGAATCGCGGCGTCCCCTTCCATTTTAGGGTTGTCTTTAGACCACTGCGCCGCCTGGATCACGTTGGCCGGATAGGTCGACGCCATTAAAATTTGCGACAGCAGGGCATCCGGGTAGAGCGCGATGGGAGCAACCCATTGATCGATTTGCGCGGCGGTGTAGGCTGGCGCGACAACAGGGGCGGGCTGGGCTGCGGCAGGCACAGGTGCGGCCGGCTGTTGTGCGACGGGGGCCGGCGCAGCGGGCTCCGTTGCGCGACCTTTGACAAACATGACGCCTGAGGCAGCAAACAGCCCGGCACTGCACAGAAGGACGAGCAGATGTGGCTTAAAGGGCAACTTCATAAAATGACTCCAACGAGACAAGCGCTGTGCCGTGAGGCGTTACGGTTGGCGTGAGTATTATTCACCCGTCTTTTACTGTTTTGACTTTTATTGGGAAGCGTCCGGTACGTCCGGATAAAGAGTGTGAGTATTTATTACACAATTATATGCGATGCGGGAAAAACCGCAGGGGATTCAGAAGGCCGCTCTTGCGAGCGGCCAGCAGCTAGTTGCCGAGGTTGACGACAAACAGCACCGTGATGTCGGATATGTTCCAGCCACCGTGCAGCGCGGTTAGCAGTAAACCGGTCACAACGATCAGCGCAGTGATTCGCATCTCCATTGCGTGCGTTCCTGTACAGGCTACGCGGGTTCATTCTTCACCGGGAAAGGCAGAACCAGGCAAATGAGTACATTGCCGCGTAGGTTACGGAACTGCTTCCGGGCCCGGTGACTGGTTGCTACACCAGCGAAGCAGGCCGGGGGCAACAGTATTACAGCCGAAATGGACTGAAAAGAGGTGAAATGAAGTTTCATCCTTTTTCATTCGAAACTGGATGGAGGCTCGTAAACACAAAATATGTGCTTGCGGATCCGCATACTCAGGAGCATTATTTATGCCGAGTGCATTGCCGCAAATCTGCCAACACGGTGTGCTACCACCGCAAGGCAACAAATAAACCGCTACCAGGCGGTTTTTTTGTACCCAAAATTCGTCTCGCCTCCCCGCTACACCATGCTTAACGATTCAGCAAATTTTTTAATGTTGCTTTTTTGTAAACGGATTAACACTGTGCAGAAATCCTGCTATGCTGCCCGACGCGGTATCGGGCATTTACCCTACAAACTGCTGTCTCACAGGAGCGTGAAGAGAACGCCCGCCGCATATGACAATGAGAGCGAGGAGAACCGTCGTGCTAGAAGAATACCGTAAGCACGTAGCAGAACGTGCCGCCGAGGGAATTGTACCCAAACCTTTAGATGCAACCCAAATGGCCGCGCTCGTCGAGCTGCTGAAGAACCCGCCTAAGGGCGAAGAAGAATTCCTGTTGGATCTGCTGATCAACCGCGTACCGCCTGGCGTAGATGAAGCTGCCTACGTAAAAGCCGGATTCCTTGCTGCTATCGCCAAAGGCGAAGCCACCTCCCCACTGGTTACTCCTGAAAAAGCCATTGAACTGCTCGGCACCATGCAGGGTGGTTACAACATTCATCCGCTGATTGACGCGCTGGATAACGACAAGCTGGCACCGATTGCCGCTAAAGCGCTCTCTTCCACGCTGCTGATGTTCGATAACTTCTACGACGTAGAAGAAAAAGCCAAAGCAGGCAACGTCTATGCGAAGCAGGTGATGCAGTCCTGGGCTGATGCGGAATGGTTCCTGAACCGTCCTGCTCTGGCTGAAAAAATCACCGTGACCGTCTTTAAAGTGACCGGTGAAACCAACACCGATGACCTCTCTCCGGCACCGGACGCGTGGTCTCGCCCGGATATCCCTCTGCACGCCCTGGCGATGCTGAAAAACGCCCGTGAAGGCATTGAGCCGGATCAGCCGGGCAGCGTCGGCCCGATCAAACAGATCGAAGCCCTGCAGGAGAAAGGTTACCCGCTGGCCTACGTGGGCGACGTTGTGGGTACCGGTTCTTCCCGTAAGTCCGCAACCAACTCCGTGCTGTGGTTCATGGGTGACGACATCCCTCATGTGCCAAACAAGCGCGGCGGTGGCCTGTGCCTCGGCGGTAAAATTGCACCGATCTTCTTCAACACCATGGAAGATGCGGGCGCACTGCCAATCGAAGTTGACGTGAATAACCTGAACATGGGCGACGTGATTGACGTTTACCCGTTCAAAGGCGAAGTGCGCAACCACGAGACCAACGAGCTGCTGGCAAGCTTTGAGCTGAAAACCGACGTGCTGATCGACGAAGTGCGCGCCGGTGGTCGTATCCCGCTGATCATCGGTCGTGGCCTGACCACCAAAGCGCGTGAAGCGCTCGGTCTGCCGCACTCAGACGTGTTCCGTCAGGCGAAAGACGTGGCGGAAAGCGACCGCGGCTACTCGCTGGCGCAGAAAATGGTGGGTCGCGCATGCGGCGTCGCCGGCGTGCGTCCGGGCGCATACTGCGAACCGAAAATGACCTCCGTGGGCTCTCAGGATACCACTGGCCCAATGACCCGTGATGAACTTAAAGACCTGGCGTGCCTGGGCTTCTCTTCTGACCTGGTGATGCAGTCCTTCTGCCACACGGCGGCCTATCCGAAGCCGGTTGACGTGACCACGCACCACACGCTGCCAGACTTCATTATGAACCGCGGCGGTGTGTCTCTGCGTCCGGGTGACGGCGTCATCCACTCCTGGCTGAACCGTATGCTGCTGCCGGATACCGTCGGTACCGGCGGTGACTCTCATACCCGTTTCCCAATCGGTATCTCTTTCCCGGCGGGCTCCGGTCTGGTGGCGTTTGCTGCAGCGACCGGCGTGATGCCGCTGGATATGCCGGAATCGGTACTGGTGCGCTTCAAAGGTAAAATGCAGCCGGGTATCACCCTGCGCGACCTGGTTCACGCGATCCCGCTGTATGCGATTAAACAGGGCCTGCTGACCGTTGAGAAGAAAGGGAAGAAAAACATCTTCTCTGGCCGCATCCTGGAAATTGAAGGTCTGCCGGACCTGAAAGTTGAGCAGGCGTTCGAGCTGACCGATGCCTCCGCCGAGCGTTCTGCGGCGGGCTGTACCATCAAGCTGAACAAAGAGCCGATTATTGAGTATCTGAACTCTAACATCGTGCTGCTGAAGTGGATGATTGCAGAAGGCTACGGCGACCGTCGTACGCTGGAGCGTCGTATCCAGGGCATGGAAAAATGGCTGGCCGATCCGCAGCTGCTGGAAGCCGATGCTGACGCAGACTACGCGGCGGTGATCGACATCGATCTGGCGGATATCAAAGAGCCGATCCTGTGCGCGCCGAACGATCCGGACGACGCGCGTCCGCTGTCTGAAGTGCAGGGCGAGAAGATCGATGAAGTGTTTATCGGTTCCTGCATGACCAACATCGGTCACTTCCGTGCTGCCGGTAAGCTGCTGGATACCCACAAAGGCCAGTTGCCAACCCGTCTGTGGGTGGCGCCGCCAACCCGTATGGACGCGGCACAGCTGACCGAAGAGGGCTACTACAGCGTGTTTGGTAAGAGCGGTGCGCGTATCGAAATCCCTGGCTGTTCCCTGTGCATGGGCAACCAGGCGCGCGTAGCCGATGGTGCGACGGTGGTCTCCACCTCTACCCGTAACTTCCCGAACCGTTTAGGTACCGGTGCGAACGTCTTCCTGGCCTCTGCGGAGCTGGCGGCGGTTGCGGCGCTGATTGGCAAACTGCCAACGCCGGAAGAGTACCAGACCTTTGTGGCTCAGGTGGATAAGACCGCGGTGGATACCTATCGCTATCTGAACTTCGACCAGCTCTCTCAGTACACCGAGAAGGCCGACGGGGTTATCTTCCAGACGGCAGTATAAACAGCAAAACCGTCTCTACGAGACGGTTTTTAGTGTTTGCACCCTCTCCCGTGGGAGAGGGACGGGGTGAGGGCATCAGGCCGCAGGGTCTTGCTCTCATCTTTTTATTTTCATTCCTCCCACCTCTCACGCTTTTTTTCTTCCTCGCTGCTGCGATAATTACCTTAATGGCTTTGCAGAGGAAAACACTATGGATTACGAATTTCTGCGCGACATCACCGGAGTGGTGAAAGTGCGTATGTCGATGGGCCACGAAGCCGTTGGACACTGGTTTAACGAAGAGGTGAAAGAAAACCTCGCACTTCTTGATGAGGTTGAACAGGCGGCAAATACGGTGAAAGGCAGTGAACGCTCCTGGCAGCGCGCCGGGCATGAATACACGCTGTGGATGGACGGTGAAGAGGTCATGGTGCGTGCCAACCAGCTCGAGTTTTCAGGTGACGAGATGGAAGAGGGGATGAGCTACTACGACGAAGAGAGCCTGTCTATGTGCGGCGTAGAGGATTTCCTTCAGGTGGTAAATGCCTACCGCGACTTTATGAAACAGAAATAACAGACCGGAGCATCCCTGCTCCGGTTTGCTTTTACACGGCCGGAATATTGCGGCCGTAGTAGATTTCGCGCATCTCTTTCCAGAGCAGGTCAGTAATTGCCTTACGCTCTTCTTCGCTCAAATCTTCCGGCTTCGTGTGGAACATATAGTGCTTAAGGTCGAACTCCTTAAGTAACATCTTGGTATGGAAGATGTTTTCCTGATACACGTTCACGTCCATCATGTCGTACAGCGATTTCATGTCGTCGGACATAAAGTTCTGAATAGAATTAATCTCGTGGTCGATGAAGTGCTTCATGCCGTTGATATCGCGGGTAAAACCACGCACGCGATAGTCAATGGTGACGATGTCCGATTCCAGCTGGTGGATTAAATAGTTCAGCGCGTTCAGCGGGGAAATCACGCCGCAGGTCGACACTTCGATATCGGCGCGGAACGTACACAGCCCGCCTTCCGGGTGACTCTCCGGGTAGGTATGTACGCAGATATGGCTTTTATCAAGATGGGCTACAACCACTTCCGGCAGCGGGCCCGGATGCTCCGTTTTGTCGATAAGCTTAGGATCGACCGGCTCTTCGCTGACCAGTATGGTCACGCTGGCGCCCTGGGGTTCATAATCCTGTCGGGCGATGTTCAGGATGTTTGCGCCGATAATGGAACAGGTTTCTGACAGGATCTCGGTCAGACGGTTGGCGTTGTAGAGTTCGTCGATATAGGCGATGTAGCCATCGCGTTCTTCCGCTGTTTTGGCATAGCAGATATCGTAAATACAAAAACTCAGGCTTTTCGTCAGGTTGTTAAAGCCATGCAGTTTAAGCTTTTTCAATTAGCTCACCCCCTTAGTGGATAATGCGTCCTGCAGGTACTGCGGCAGGGCAAACGCTGCGGTGTGAATTGCCGGATTGTAGTATCGGCACTGAAGACCGGCCTGATGGAAGCGGGCCTGAATAATTTCGGTAGAGAGATGGCGTAATACGTCGTTATCCGTCGCCCAGGCAAAGGTCATGATCCCACCGTAATACGTCGGAATGGCCGCCTGATAGAAGCTGACATCATCGAAATAGGTGCTGAGCTTACGATGGCTGTCGAGCGCCTCATCCTGCTGCAGGAAGCAGACGCCGTTTTGCGCGACGAAGATCCCACCCGGGTTCAGGCAGCGCTTGCAGCCTTCGTAGAATGAGGAGGTAAACAGCGACGCGCCGGGGCCGATAGGGTCGGTGCAGTCGGAGATAATCACATCAAACGTTTGCGTGGTCTGGTTAACAAAATTGACGCCGTCGTCGATAACCAGGCTAAAGCGCGGATCGTCATAGCTACCGGCATTGTGGTTGGGCAGGTACTGGCGGCAGAAAGAGACGACACCCGCGTCGATTTCCACCATGGTGATGGTTTCAATGGAACGATGGCGGGACACTTCACGCAGCATTGCGCCGTCGCCACCGCCGATAATCAGGACATGCTTCGCGTGACCGTGCGCCAGCAGCGGGACGTGGGTCATCATCTCGTGATAGATAAACTCATCTCGCTCGGTCGTTTGCACGACGCCGTCCAGCGCCATGACGCGGCCAAAGGCGGCATTCTCGAAGATGATCAGATCCTGGTGATCGGTTTTCTCATGATAGAGCACGTTATCAACGGCAAAGTACTGACCAAACTGGTCATGCAGTGTTTCATGCCACAACGTGTGGTCGGCCATAGCGAACTCCTCCTGTGTAAACATCCATTACGCTCACAAAAAATGAGCGAAACATGATAGCTAACTCTAACCGTGCTTGCACGGCCAGAGGTTCAACAGGAGGCGTCGGGAAGGTTATTTGACGTAGGCGAGCAGGCTGAGTGAATCACGAGCCAGCGCTTTGCATTTTTTGGCCGTGGGAATACCAATACCGCTTAGGTCACGGTAGCTGTCTTCGCCGAGCGCCTTCATGTCGAAGCTGTCGTAGTTGCTGAGATCCCACTGGTTCTGCTGGGCAAAAAAGACCAGCGCGCGGCGAATTTGCCCGTTGGGTAAATTCTGGTAGCCACAATCATTTTTCAGGAATACAAAAACCGCCGTTAAATCGGCCATATCTTCCGCTTCATTTTCACTTAGCGCATAGCTGTTCGCACACATCGCCATCAGGCTACCGAACAAAATTGTCCTGAAAAACATCTTCATTGCTTCTACCACTTCTTCACGGAAAATTAACGTTAGCATACTTGATGCCGGTGCGACGATCTTTATTATTGCCGCTTGACTTGACCTTCCGGTAAGGGGAGGGTTTATGCTCAAAAGATCGCCTGCTGGAAATAAGGAAATGAACATGCAACGTCGTGATTTTTTAAAATATTCCGCTGTGCTGGGGGCTGCCAGCGCATTACCTCTCTGGAGCCGCGCGGTTTTCGCGGCTGACAGGCCTGCCTTACCCATCCCTGACCTAGTGACCGCCGACGCGAGAAGCCGTATCCAGCTTGTGGTGCAATCGGGCAAAACGACCTTTGGTGCAAATACCGCCACAACCTGGGGCTATAACGGAAATCTCCTTGGCCCGGCGCTCCAGCTGAGCAAAGGAAAAACCGTTACCGTCGATATCCATAACACGCTGTCGGAAGAGACGACGCTGCACTGGCACGGGCTGGAAGTGCCGGGCGAGGTGGACGGCGGGCCGCAGGGCGTCATCAAAGCGGGCGGCACGCGCAGCGTCACCTTTACGCCCGATCAGCGCGCGGCGACCTGCTGGTTTCACCCGCATCAGCATGGCAAAACGGGCCATCAGGTGGCGATGGGGCTGGCGGGACTGGTGCTGATTGAAGACGACGAAAGCCGCCTGCTGCGCCTGCCGAAACAGTGGGGCATCGACGATGTGCCGGTGATTGTGCAGGACAAGAAATTCAACGCTGACGGGCAAATTGACTACCAGCTGGACGTGATGAGCGCGGCGGTAGGCTGGTTTGGCGACACGCTGCTGACCAACGGCGCCATTTACCCGCAGCATGCCGCGCCGAAAGGCTGGCTGCGTCTGCGCCTGCTCAACGGCTGTAACGCTCGCTCGCTCAATTTCGCCGCCAGCGATAAACGCCCGCTGTACGTGGTAGCGAGCGACGGCGGCCTGCTGCCGGAGCCGGTGAAGGTGAGCGAGCTGCCGATGCTCATGGGTGAACGCTTTGAGGTGCTGGTGGACATCAGCGACGGCAAGCCGTTTGACCTCGTAACCCTGCCGGTGAGCCAGATGGGGATGGCGGTCGCACCGTTTGATAAGCCGCATCCGGTGCTGCGTATTCAGCCATTGCTGGTGGCCGCTTCCGGCACGCTGCCTGATACGTTAACCACGCTGCCAGCGCTCCCGTCGCTTGACGGGCTTACGCAGCGCAAGCTGCAGCTCTCCATGAACCCGATGCTCGATATGATGGGCATGCAGGCGCTGATGGCGAAATATGGCGATAAGGCGATGGCGGGAATGCACCACGGGCAGATGATGGGCCACATGAATATGGACCACGGCAAAATGGGCGGCATGGGGAACATGAATCACGGCGACCACGGCTTTGATTTCCACAACGCCAATACGATCAACGGCAAAGCGTTCGACATGAACGCGCCGATGTTTGCTGCGACAAAGGGCCAGTTTGAGCGCTGGGTGATTTCAGGCGAAGGGGACATGATGCTGCATCCGTTTCACATCCACGGCACCCAGTTCCGCATTCTTTCAGAGAACGGCAAAGCGCCGGATGCGCACCGCGCGGGCTGGAAAGATACGGTGAGAGTGGAAGGCGGCGTCAGCGAGGTGCTGGTGAAGTTTGATCACGACGCGCCGAAGGAGTTTGCCTATATGGCGCACTGCCACCTGCTGGAGCATGAGGATACGGGGATGATGCTCGGTTTCACTGTTTAAAACAGTGCGGCCTAATGCCCTCACCCTGGCCCTCTCCCACGGGGAGAGGGAACAAACACAAAAACGGCAACCGAGGTTGCCGTTTTGCTTTTATTTGCCTTCGTCAGGCAACGCATACGCGACGATGTAGTCGCCCATCTTCGTGCCAAACGAACCGTGACCGCCCGCAGAGATGACAACGTACTGCTTGCCATTCACTTCATAGGTCATCGGCGTGGCCTGTCCACCTGCCGGCAGACGGCCCTGCCACAGTTTTTCACCGTTGGTCATGTTGTACGCGCGCAGGTAGTTATCTGCGGTTGCCGCGATGAACAGCACGTTACCGGCGGTGGAAATTGGGCCACCCAGCATCGGCATACCCATATTGAACGGCACCGGAACCGGCATCGGGAACGGCATGCTGTCCTGCGGTGTACCAATACGTTTTTTCCACACGATCTGGTTAGTTTTCAGATCCAGGCCGGAGATATAACCCCAGGCCGGCTGTTTACACGGCAGACCAAACGGAGACAGGAACGGGTTCAGCGTCACGCCAAACGGTACGCCGTACTGCGGCTGAATGCCGGCTTCGGTACCGCTGCCTTTCGCGTCTTTCGGCTGCTCCATTGGGTTGCCCGGACCGCGTGGGATCAGACGTGAAACGAACGGCAGCGCCATTGGGTTGGCAATCGCCACCTGACGGTTCGGGTCGACGGAGATCCCGCCCCACTCGAACATCCCCAGGTTACCCGGGAAGACCAGCGTGCCCTGCTCAGACGGCGGCGTGAAGATGCCTTCATAGCGCAGCTGGTGGAACATCACGCGGCACACCAGCTGGTCAAACATGGTGGCACCCCACATGTCTGCCCCGCTGAGGTCTTTCTTCGGACGGAAGCTCAGGTCAGAGAACGGCTGGGTTTTGCTGACGTAATCGCCTTTCGCCGCGCCCTGCGGAACCGGTTTTTCCGGTGCAGGGACAACCAGCTTACCGTTGCTGCGATCCAGCACGAAGATGTTGCCCGTCTTGGCCGGAGCGTAAATCACCGGCACGGTTTTGCCGTCAACGGTAATGTCCGCCAGCGTCGGCTGGGACGGCATATCCATATCCCACAGATCGTGGTGAACGGTCTGGTAGCTCCACGCCAGCTTGCCGGTGGTCGCGTTCAGCGCCACGATAGCGCTCGCATAGCGCTCCTGCTCCGGCGTGCGGTTACCGCCCCAGATATCCGGCGTGGTTACGCCCATTGGCAGGTAGACCAGGTCCAGCTTCGCGTCATACGCCGCCGGTGCCCAGGAGTTTGGCGAGTTAAAGGTAAAGGTGTGCTCGTCCGACGGGATCGCGTTTGGATCTTTCGCGCCCGGGTCGAAGGCCCACAGCAGTTTACCGGTGTTTACGTCGAAACCACGGATAACGCCGGAGGTTTCACGCGTGGAGAAGTTGTCCGTTACCGAACCGGCAATCACGATAGTTTTATCGGTGATGATTGGCGGCGAGGTTGGCTCATACAGACCCGGCGTGGTGTCCGGCATGTTGGTCTGCAGGTTCAGGATACCTTTGTTGGCAAAGGTTTCGCACAGCTTGCCCGTTTCGGCGTTAATCGCGAACAGACGGCCATCGTTCACCGGCAGCATAATGCGGCGAGGACAGTCGGCAATGACCTCCGGGCTGGCATTATCGGCGCGCGCTTCGTGGTAAGAGACGCCACGGCAGGTGACGTGCTGGAAGGATGGGTTGGAGTTCAGCTGCGGATCGAAGTGCCATTTCTCTTTACCGGTGGCCGCGTCGAGCGCGAACAGACGCTGGTGCGCCGTACACAGATAAAGCATGTTGCCAACTTTAATTGGCGTCACTTCGTTGGTCAGCTCGCCCGGATCGTTCGGCATCTTCACATCGCCGGTGCGGAATACCCAGGCTTCTTTCAGGTTCTTAACGTTGTCCGCGTTGATCTGCTTCAGCGGAGAGTAGCGTTGACCTTCCTGGTTACGACCATACGCAGGCCAGTCGCCGTCCGCCACCTGCGAGATAGCCGCAGCAGGCGTGGATTCCGCGTTCAGCGTACCGTTGATCTCCTGTGGGTCGTTAAAACCTGCCCAGGTCAGGATGCCGCCGGTAATCAGCAGGGCAATAACCAGGCCCGCAACCGCACCGCTGGAAGGCACAATCAGGCGACGCCACACGAACGGCAGGATCAGCCAGATGCCAAAGAAGACCAGGATGTCGCTGCGCGGCGTCAGTGCCCAGAAGTCGAACCCGACTTCCCAGACGCCCCAGATCATGGTGGCAAGAAGGAGGGCGGCATACAGCCACAGTGCAGATTGTTTTCTACGCAATAGCAGGACGGTTACGGCAACCATAACCAGACCCGCAATCGGGTAGTACCAGGAGCCGCCTAAAGCGACCAGCCAGACGCCACCGATTAACAGATACAGCGCGCAGAAGGCTGCGAAAGCGGCTGTTAATGTCACCAGTAGACGCGGCTGTTTAGAGTTTGTTTCAGCCATAGAAAGTGTACTCGTCAGTTTTTGTTAATAATTTGCTAGCAACTAATTATAGGTATTAACAAGTGTGATCGGAATCACAATATTTGCTTTTTATAACTCATACGCCAGGGTTATCCATTTGCTGATATAATGGCGGGCTTGCGTATCGATGCCGGAAATACATTCACCTGCATTGAGAGATTTTCATTAAAATCATTTGGTTAGTAATATGAAACATACTGTTGAAGTGATGATCCCGGAAGCCGAGATCAAAGCGCGTATCGCCGAACTGGGTCGTCAAATCACCGAACATTACAAGGACAGCGGCAGCGAAATGGTGCTGGTCGGTCTGTTGCGCGGCTCTTTCATGTTCATGGCAGACCTGTGCCGTGAAGTGCATGTGCCCCATGAGGTCGATTTTATGACCGCCTCCAGCTACGGCAGCGGCATGTCCACCACCCGTGATGTGAAAATCCTGAAAGATCTGGATGAAGATATTCGTGGCAAAGATGTGTTGATCGTTGAGGACATTATTGACTCCGGCAACACGCTGTCAAAAGTGCGCGAGATCCTGAGCCTGCGTGAGCCAAAATCTCTGGCGATTTGTACGCTGCTGGATAAACCTGACCGTCGTGAAGTGCAGGTGCCGGTTGAGTTCGTGGGCTTCTCGATTCCGGACGAATTCGTCGTCGGTTACGGCATTGACTATGCGCAGCGTTATCGTCATCTGCCGTATGTTGGGAAAGTGGTGTTGCTGGACGAGTAGTTGCGGGCTGATGCCCTCACCCCGGCCCTCTCCCACAGGGAGAGGGTGAACATCCCCGGCTTTATTTATGGTTCACATGCTTAAGCTGAAGGTTGGCAATCCCCGAACGGTAGCGCTGCTCCAGCGTTTCGCGGTTGGTGGCGGTCACTTCCAGATTGCGCAGCAGACCATCGTGAATACCGTACGCCCAGCCGTGGATAGAGACCTTCTGCCCGCGTTTCCACGCTGATTGCATGATCGTTGAGTGGCCCAGGTTATACACCTGCTCCATCACGTTGAGTTCGCAAAGGGTATCCATGCGACGCTCCTGCGGCATTTCGCCCAGCAGTGAGCTATGTTTGAACCAGATATCGCGGATGTGCAGTAGCCAGTTATCAATGAGCCCCAGTTCCGTGTTTTCAACCGCCGCCTGCACGCCGCCGCAGCCATAATGGCCGCAAATGATGATGTGCTCGACTTGCAGAACGTCCACGGCATACTGAACAACAGAAAGACAGTTGAGATCGGTGTGAATCACGAGATTGGCGACATTGCGGTGAACAAACAGTTCGCCGGGTTCAAGGCCGGTCAGGCGCTCCGCCGGTACGCGGCTGTCGGAACATCCAATCCAGAGAAAGCGTGGGTTCTGAGCCTGCGCGAGTTTTCCAAAAAATCCGGGGTCTTCCTCCACCAGCATTTTTGACCATAGTGCATTGTTGCTGATGAGTGTATCTATGTTGTTCATGGAGGTTAGCGACCTGTAACCGAGTTATTGCGTTGCGCTACTATAGGGTAACCCGACTTTTAATGAAACCACACAACGTGTGTAAGAACTGAAGGTAAGTTAATTTCATGGCAATTGCACTGGAGCTTGAGCAGCTTAAAAAAACCTATCCGGGTGGCGTTCAGGCGCTACGCGGAATAGATCTTAAAGTAGAGGCCGGCGATTTTTACGCGCTTCTGGGGCCGAACGGGGCGGGGAAATCGACCACCATTGGGATTATCAGCTCGCTGGTCAATAAAACGTCCGGTCGGGTGAGCGTCTTTGGGTACGACCTGCAAAAAGATGTGGTGAACGCCAAGCGCCAGCTGGGGCTGGTACCGCAGGAGTTCAACTTCAACCCGTTCGAGACGGTGCAGCAGATTGTCGTTAACCAGGCGGGGTATTACGGCGTTGAGCGCAAAGAGGCCCTAGAGCGTAGCGAAAAATACCTCAAGCAGCTCGACCTGTGGGAAAAGCGTAACGAACGTGCGCGCATGTTGTCCGGCGGGATGAAGCGCCGCCTGATGATCGCCCGTGCGCTGATGCACGAGCCAAAGCTGCTGATCCTCGATGAACCGACTGCGGGCGTGGATATCGAACTTCGTCGTTCTATGTGGGGCTTCCTGAAAGATCTCAACGACAAAGGCACCACCATTATTCTGACCACCCACTACCTGGAAGAGGCTGAAATGCTGTGCCGCAACATCGGCATCATTCAGCACGGTGAGCTGGTGGAGAACACCTCGATGAAGAATCTGCTCTCTAAGCTGAAATCCGAAACCTTCATTCTGGATCTGGCGGCGAAAAGCGCGCTGCCAAAACTTGAAGGTTACAACTATCGTCTGGTGGATACCTCGACGCTGGAAGTGGAAGTGCTGCGCGAGCAGGGGATTAACAGCGTGTTCTCGCAGCTGAGCGCGCAGGGGATTCAGGTTTTAAGTATGCGTAACAAAGCGAACCGACTGGAAGAGCTGTTTGTCTCTCTGGTACATGACAAACAAGGAGACAAGGCATGACGCATCTTTACTGGGTCGCGCTGAAAAGTATCTGGGCGAAAGAGATCAACCGCTTTATGCGTATCTGGGTGCAAACCCTGGTGCCGCCGGTTATCACGATGACGCTCTATTTCATTATCTTCGGTAACCTGATTGGTTCCCGGATTGGTGAGATGCACGGCTTTACCTATATGCAGTTTATCGTGCCGGGCCTGATTATGATGGCGGTGATCACCAACGCCTATGCCAACGTGGCGTCGTCATTCTTCAGCGCCAAGTTCCAGCGCAATATTGAAGAGCTGCTGGTCGCGCCTGTGCCAACGCACGTCATTATCGCGGGCTATGTCGGCGGCGGCGTGGCGCGCGGGCTGTGCGTGGGGATCCTGGTCACGGCGATTTCGCTGTTCTTTGTCCCGTTCCAGGTCCACTCGTGGCTGTTTGTCGCGCTAACGCTGCTCCTGACGGCGATCCTGTTCTCGCTGGCCGGTCTGCTGAACGCCGTGTTCGCCAAAACGTTTGACGACATTAGCCTGATCCCGACCTTTGTGCTGACGCCGCTGACCTATCTCGGCGGGGTGTTCTACTCCCTGACGCTGCTGCCACCGTTCTGGCAGGCGCTGTCGCACCTGAACCCGATTGTCTACATGATCAGCGGCTTCCGCTTTGGCTTCCTCGGCATCACTGACGTGCCGCTGTTTACCACGGTGGCGGTGCTGGTGGTGTTTATCATCGCTTTCTACCTGCTGTGCTGGTATCTGATCCAGCGCGGACGCGGTTTGCGCAGCTAATCTTCTGCCCGGCGACGTTCTGTTTGTCGGGCACTTTCTTTGACAGTTATCACCGAAAGCTAACCTTCACTCCGCTAAACTACTTGCCTGCTAAGGAGAGAGTTATGCTGGGATGGGTTATCACCTGCCACGATGAACAGGCGCAGGAAATGCTGGATAAGCTTGAAGCCAAATTTGGCCCGCTGGCGCAGTGCCGGGCGGTAAACTACTGGCGCGGGTTGAGCACCAACATGCTGAGCCGCATGATGTGCGATGCCCTGCATGAAACCGACACCGGCGATGGCGTAATTTTTTTGACCGATAAATCGGGCGCGGCACCTTACCGCGTAGCCGCGCTGCTGAGCCATAAGCATGCGTGCTGTGAGGTCATCTCGGGGATCAACTTCCCCCTGCTGGCGTTAATGTATCCACAGCGTGAATCATTAAGCAGCGCTGAGTTTCGCCATGCCATCGTGGCGCAGGGCGTGCCGGGCGTCAGCAGCTTGTGGCATCAGCAGCAAAAAAATCCCCCCTTCGTCCTGCTCCACGACCTGTATAAGAATTAAACGTTGGTATTGATGTCTCATTTGTTACAATAGCGGCAGTTTCCCGCACCGATTAAGACACCATGCTACCGCGTATTCTTTTCCTGCTATTGATGCTCATTTCCGGCGTCAGCTCAGCCAGTTTACTCAGCCAGCAAACGCTGCCTGCCCAGTATATGCAAACCACCGAAGACGCGGCGATCTGGGCGCAGGTGGGGAACAGCGTCATCAACGTGGGTAACGTGCGCGCCGGGCAGATCCTGGCCGTTGTGCCCGCGGCGGCGGACTACTACGAATTTCGCTTCGGTTTTGGTACGGGATTTATCGACAAGGGGCACCTGGAGCCGGTTCAGGGGAAACAGCGCGTCGAGGACAGCCTCGGGGATCTCAATAAACCCCTGAGCAACCAGAACCTGATTACCTGGAAAGACACGCCGGTGTATAACGCGCCTTCCAGCGGCAGCGCACCGTTCGGCACGTTAAGCGCCAATCTGCGCTATCCGATACTGAGCAAACTGAAAGACCGTCTGAATCAGACGTGGTTCCAGATCCGCATCGGCAACCGTCTGGCGTGGATCAGCAGCCTGGATGCGCAGGAAGATAACGGACTGCCGATTCTGACCTACCATCATATTCTGCGTGATGAAGAGAACACCCGTTTTCGACATACCTCCACGACGACCAGCGTACGGGCGTTCAACAACCAGATGGCCTGGCTACGCGATCAAGGCTATACCACCCTGACGATGTACCAGCTGGAAGGGTACGTGCGTAACAAAATGAACCTGCCTGCAAAAGCGGTGGTGATTACCTTTGACGACGGCCTGAAGTCGGTCAGCCGCTATGCTTACCCGGTGCTGAAGGAGTACGGCTTCAAGGCCACGGCGTTTATTATCTCTTCCCGCATAAAAGGCCATCCGCAGAAGTGGGACCCGAAATCGCTGCAGTTTATGAGCGTCCAGGAGATAAAGGGCATTCAGGACGTGTTCGACATTCAGTCTCACACCCATTTCCTGCATCGCGTTGACGGGTATAAACACCCAATCTTGCTGAGCCGCAGCTATCACGTGATCCTGTTTGATTTTGAGCGTTCTCGTCGCGCGCTGGCGCAGTTTAATCCTCGCGTGCTCTATCTTTCCTATCCGTTTGGCGGCTACGACAATAAAGCGATAAAGGCGGCGAATGACGCCGGTTTTCATCTTGCGGTGACGACGGTGAAGGGGAAGGTGAAGCCGGGGGATAATCCGTTCTTGCTGAAGCGTTTGTATATTTTAAGAACGGATTCGCTGGAGACGATGTCGCGGCTGATTAGCAATCAGCCGCAGGGGTAAGACCTAATCGTAAGAAAGGGTGAAGGTTCCGGTGGCTTTAAACGCGCCGGGCTTCACTGTGCTGCCATTTGCTACCAGCTGGGCAATAAAATCAATTTGCTTCCAGTCTGGAACGTTATCATCAGTGATGACATAGGATGAATTTGAGTTATTCGGAATGAGTTGAGACGTTCCGTTGTTATACAGTATTTTTACACCCGCTCCCTCAGCTTCCGACGAAAGCGTATTTCCCAGAAGGTCATTGTTTGTACCTGTCGCTTTGGTGGTCGTGAGCTTCGTGGTGAATTTTGCCGCGCTGGTGCAGTCGCTTAATTCAATGGCAAAGGGCACATCTTTAACCTTGTTATTCTTAATGTCGGAAGCAAAATAATCGCCCAGATTCACCGTGTTGGAGCCACCTGTTATCATCGCAGTGTCACAGGTCGGTAGAATAATAGGGATCTGGAACGAGTTTTCATCGACCATAAATGTCCAGGGCTTGTGATCGCTGGCGTTGGGATCGCCAACCCCCATCTTACCCAGCGTCCCGGCTTTAGGTTTTATCACAGTTTCTTTATTCGGGTTACCTTTATACCCTGGGCCAGCAAAGAGGAAGATTGATGCTATCATCCATTTATCTGCCCAGTTCGACACGGGATAGCCGCCGGTTTGGTCTTGCCAGCCGGTGGTGTTCATTCCAAAGTATCCCCCATAGCCTCCGCCCACTTCATCAGTATGAACGAGTACCGAATAGCCGATACCCGGGATGTTTGTTGCAAAGACCGCGTGTCCGTGTTCATTGCCGATTATGAGGCCCGGTGCCGTCTGCGTATAAAAGCTGTCGCCATCCGTTCCCGCATCACACTTAACCTGAATGCCCGGTGATATTGGGACATTCGTTGCACCATCGCCTACAGAGTTAAATACAACGTCCGCCGGAGGAAGGCGTACCGGACCCTTTGTCCATTGGCCATTGACCAGCGTTGTGGTACCACCCTCGCCATACCAGCCAAAGTGACATTCGTCTGCCCAACATGTTTGGCTCAGTGATAATAACAGGCCCGCGAGCGCTAAACCCGACGAACTGCTCACCGTCATTCGGTGTGTTAACGATTTGAACATTTCATCCTTTTCCTGTTCTGCTTATTACTCGTAAGTGACGTCAACCAGCACTTTGCTGGTGACAATACCGCCAGCGACTGCGCCAATATTTTGGTATCTGACATAAAACTGATAATCCGTTAAAAAGGCGCCACCCTGACCACTCACGTCATAAATAACTTTTGACGTCCCGTCACTGTTTAAGACGTTGGTTTTATTTTTCTCTGAGAACAACACAACGCCGACATTTTTCGCTGAGCCGAAAGCGCCGTCTTCGCTTTTGAACACCTGGTTTTGTCCCGGCCAGAAGCCTGATTGCGGCGAGAAGCTAAAATTCAGCTTTTTTGCGGTGCTGGTATTATCGCCATAGCAATCGTCAACGTGGATCTTAAAAGGTGTTCCGCCTGCATCATCGGTGGCGGTGAAGCGATCGCTGCCGTCCGTATTATAAAACCAGCTACGCATCACGTTGGGGAGATAGATTTCTCCCCCGTTTTCAATGCTTAATTGACATGTGCTGTTAACGATATTAGCTGTCAAATTAACGTCGAGACCAGAGCCTGCCTGGCTTATGCCAGGCAGGGTGACGCCAGCCAGAGCCATAAGCAACACAAGACCGGGCTGGTATAAAGTAAACGGTGATTGTTGCATGATGGTTCCTGGAGTTAAGGATAGGTGACAGTAAACGTAACCGGTGCGGTTACGGCACCCGTGCCAACGTCAGCAATAGTTCTCCCTTTCGCAATCACGATGCGTGAGTTCATCGGGAATTCACCCTCGCCATCAGCAATGGTGACTTCCTGTGCTGCAGGAGGTGTTTTACAGCTCATCAGTACGCCAGTATCGACAACCCCAGACCAGATTTCGAAACCCGTTGCTAACCCTGCCGAAAAAGAATCTCCATCCGAATTGGGACCTGAGCATCCTCCACCCGCGCCACTGGCCGCTGATACCATCGCTTTCGTTACGCCAGAACAGTTTGCAAAGGAAATTTTTAACGGTTCGACGCGAGTTTTATTCACCAGGTCTGATTTGAATACATCACCAAACGCAATTTCAGTCGCTGCAGCACCTGCATTGTTCAGTATTTTGGCTGTACAGGTGCCTGATGTTACCTTTGTTTTAATGGTCATCTCGACGCTACCCGTGCCGGTAATGGCTGCATTTGCCATTCCAGAGAAAAGCAGGGCAGAAACGGACAGGGCGATAAAGGTTGTTTTAAAATTCATAATAATGCTCCGTTTTCCTTCGCCACTCATTCGTAGCTAAATTCAAAAGTTGCTACGGCCTGAAAATCGCCAATTGTCATGCTGCCTGCCTGTGTTTCACGTACTGTGGCAATTAAAGGCACCTCTTTATTTTGTAATTCGGTGGCGCTCCAGACCAGACGCTCCGTATCAACGGTCGAATTGATTTTAAAGGGGGCCGTTGGCGCGCTTGCTCTGGCAATTTCTACTGCAGAATAGTCCGCGCCGCCGCTGGCTTTTGTTATCTGGTTAGCCAGTCCGGTCGGCATGACACTGGAAGGTGTTCCTTTTACCGTGGTTTTTAATGTCTTCAGCGAGGAAGGACATTCAACCAATATAATTTTAAAATTCGCGCTGGCGTTGCCCGCTTTTACATCATCAAGACGTACCTGACCGCTATTACCTATGGTCAATGTTTGCTGTGTGTCTGAGCCTGTGCCACCCTCGAGTTTCATATCACACGTGGTTTCGCGAATATTGGCCGTGAAATTAACATTTAAATCCGTTGCCGAAGCAGAAGTAGCCAGCATCGTTAATGCGAATAGTGAATATCCGCAAAGTTGTTTCTTCATTTTATTTCCCATGAGCATAATTCCCTGTTTTAAATACCGTTACATTTGACACTGCTGATGACTCAGAATGGTGGTCAGACCCGCTTTTTTCGCATTCGCCGGGATCTGATAATGCACGGTACAAGAGCTTGCACTGTCGTTACCCCAAACCACTCGAAGAACGCCTTTCTCTTCTACGCCGCGAACATAGGCTTGTCCGGCTTGCCCCACCGTTCCGATTGGATCGTTTTTCTCATTCAGCACGTCTGCGCCCAGCGGAATAAAACCTTTGTCAGAACGTTCAAGTTCCAGAACAAGCGAACGGCCTTCGTCCGTTTCAAAATTGACTAATACCACCGAGCCATTGCGCGGTACGGCGACCGCGCTGGTGTTTTTAATTTCGACATCCGTTTCCAGCGTGCTGATATCGAGAGAGACGCGGTTTTCTCTGTAGGCGGACATATAGGGCATAACGCCGTATCCAGAACGGTTAATACGGTTCTGGCCATAACCCAGGCGAGCCCCCTTTGCGCCACTCGCTTTTACAAGCGCCAGTGAATCCGTTTCACCAATACTGCCGGAGGTCATTACGATACCGCCGGAGTGGGCTACCAGTCCGCCGCTGTAACTTGCGGAATATTGTCTGCTATGGTCATCACCAAAGGATGCTGACAGCCCAAGAGGACCGTAAGGGCTATTCCATGAGCTAAAGCCGCTGACCTGGTTCAGGTTTCCGTAATTGCCGCTGCTTGACGATGCGCTAACGGAATAGCTCAGGTCGCTATTTTTAGCGCTTCCGCTCGCCGTTGAGTTGAAGCTGCTGCCGCCTTTTAAATCTGAGCGCATGCTCATGTTGATATTGTTAAATCCACCAGAAAGCGTTTTGTCTCGATCAAAGACGCTGAATGGGATGCTGACGTTGAGGTAAACGCTGTCGTCTTTTTCACCGGATTCCGTATAGGTGCGCTGCACTGACACGCTGTAGCTGCCGTAATCAAAGCTGTTGTTATAGCCTACGCTGTAGTCGGATGTTGAACTGGCGTCGTTCCAGTAATCCTGCCATGTACCGGTGATATAAAGTGAACCCTTATCCTCTCCGTTAAACTTCAACGGCTGGTTAAGGCTGATCTGAACCTGGTTTTTGGTTCGCTGATAGTCGGCATAAAGTTCAGCGTTGCTGTCATAGGATCTATTGCCGTATTCCTCATGATGGATGCTGTCCTGCAAAGACGCAGCGTCATTCAGGCTAAGGTAATCTTCGGTTGAGAACCGGTAAGCTGCCACGTTAAGGGAGGTATTCGTCGTTTCCAGCATCTTGCTGTAAGTCAGTCGATAACTCTGCCCTTTAAGCGTATCCAGACCGTCGATATCGGCATAGGATTGGGTGACATCGAATGCGAACGCACCAACAGGGGTATTCATTGCCAGGCCAATAAGACCGGCATAGAAATCCATATCTGTGTATTGCACGCCGGTGTAGCCCGTAAAGGTATTGTTTAGTCCATATGCAAAGGTGGCATAGCCTACGTTAGGTTTCTCGCGCAGGGAGTCATCGTTCAGCTCGCCCACCCCCATATCCCAACGTGTCGAACCCGGACGCAGCATTTGGGTTACCGACGAAAAAGGCACGGTAAAGGTGCGTTTGCTTCCGTCTGCTTCTTCAACGGTGACCATCAAATCGTTGCCGTAGCCCGTCGTGCTGAGATCGTCGATCTCAAATGCGCCGGGTGGCACGGTAGTTTCATAAATTTTGTTGCCGCTTTGCATTACGCTGACTTTGGCGTTGCTGTTTGCTACGCCGCGAATCACGGGGGCGTAGCCAGAAGAGCCTTGCGGGAGCATGCGATCGTCGTTATACATACGCGCGCCGCGCAGATTGACCGAGTCGAAGGTGTCGCCGCGCGTAAAGGAGTCTCCAAGGACCAGCTGCGCATTCAGCGGTGTAATGTCGCGCTGGAGGTAAATATCCTGGCTTGAGTAGTGTGAACCGTTATCTTTGTCCCAGTTCAAGCTGCCGCGAGAGCGTAAACGCCACGGACCCATGTTCAGGCCATAGCGCAGCCCCGCATAAGCGGTATTAGAATCCGAGCCATCAGATTCGCTGTGCCAGGCGTTAAGATCGTATGAAAGTAATCCGGCGGGAACGCCGTCGTCCCATAAAGAGGGGTCAACATATCCTGCCGGAAGCTTAAGCACGTATATTTGCGGGAAATTAAGATCCATCTCCAGCTTGTTACTGTCGAAATTGGCAGATGCGCCTGGATAAAATTTCTTAATATCCACACAGGCGTTTTCATTGTTCTTGACGTCATCATCTAACATACGGGTGTCTACACCCGATTGATTCAGTATGAGTTTCGTCAGACACGCTGAAGCACGCGGCGTTTTATTATCAATAAACGTCATTTCAACCGTGGACTTTGAATTACCATTCAAGTTCACTTTTACGCGGTAAGTACCCGGTAGAACGGGGTTGCCGTAAGCATAACGCTCAACGTTGATACCTCCACCATTATCGATAAGGAATTGATCGTTAAATTCGATGGCCGATTCTGATTCGGAAGTGGTGTCTACAGTTTTATTTCTATTCTCACCGGCATGCAGAGGTAATGCTGCACAGATAGCGAGACACAAGAGTGAGCGTTGAAATAGCATACGTCATCCAGACAAATCATCGTTTAAATGCCTAAGCATTCAAATGTTTTATATTTATAATAGGGTTGTATTATGGCTATTAATTAACTTTGGTTTCGAAAATATCTGAGCCGCCATTATCATTAATGGTTTCGTAGGAGACAGAACCGGCAACGGCAGTATTTAATCCTTTTATCTGCATAGCCTGAGTGCTAAACGGTAAAATAGATTTATGTTCAACCTGGTATACTTTCCCACCTGATTTCAGCGTGACGTTAGAAATAGAGACGTTATAAGGTGAGTCGTTACGGGCAACAAGATTATAGGTACTACCTTGTTTCTGCTGTGTCCACATAACTTTAGATGCCGCATCCCCTGGCGTACCTTTTAGGCCGTCAGGACGGAAAAAGAGCTTAATGCGTGTGCGGAATGCCAGCTGGAGCTGGTTTGGGCTTTCACCGTCTTTCAGCTTTGATTTTGGTGGGATTTCAAGCACGTTGAACCAGAATAAAGATTCACGGTCCTGCGGTAATGTGCCGCCCAGATAGGAGATGCGAACGGACTGACCTTTTTGCGGATCGATTCTGGATACGGGTGGCGTAATTATAAACGGTAGCTTTAATTCTTGTGGGTTGGTGTCGTCACGACCATCATCGAGCCATGATTGTACCAGCAGCGGTTTTTTACCGCGGTTGTCTAAAGAGACAATGACATCTTTCTGCGATTGCTCATAAACAATACGCGTCCCAGAAATAACGATATCAGCGCTTGCCTGAAATGACGCAAAAACAGCGGCAGAAAGACAAGCTACTTTTATTCCATTATACAATGCTTTGCTTAACAATTTTCCATTTCCCTTGGAATGATATTTGATAATCCCCCGACGGACGTCAGGGGATGGGTCATGCTTTTAAACTATGATCTTAAAATTATTCGTAAATCATAGTGAAGGCAGCCTGCGCCTGAACAACACCAGCAGATACTGGGTTGGTGGTGGCATTCCAGCTCCGGCCCTGGGTATAAGCTACACGGTAGTACAGTGCGCCTGCGCCAGTTGCGTCAACAGTGGCTTTCTGAGTGTTGTTAGTCTGATCCAGTTTGATCTGATCGGTAGCGGAGTTGCCATCGTTTGACAGTACCAGGTTGACGTTTTTAGCAGCGCCCTGGGTGTTTGTTGGTGGAACCAGCAGGCCGCCGGAAGTTGAAGTTGAACCCGCCCAGGAATCGAACTGAGCAGACGCTTTCTTAACGGTAAGAGGATCACAGCCGGTCAGCGTCAGAGCGAATTTCTTTTCGCCCAGAGTGCTGGTGGTGCCCAGTGCTGCCGCGAAATCTTTTACAAATACGGTGTCCAGGTTAACGTCGAAATCGTTACCATCCTGATCGATTTTCTGATCCAGAGACACTTTACAGGTATTGTTAGAAACCATACCGTGGAAAGTTACAGTACCTGTATCAGAAGGAACTGGATCGGCTGCCATTGCTGAAATTGAACCCGTTGCCATAACGATAATAGAAGCAGTTAGAAGTGTTTTCTTAAACATTTTAAATCCATTTTAATGAAGTTTTTAAATAAAGGCGTGTTTCAGTGAAACGAGGGTAACTATATTTAGTTTTGTTTTTCTGTATAACAATTTGTCTTTAATCGATTATGTAAAATAACTAAAGATTGCTATTTATTGTTTTAAAAACAGTAACTTAATGGCTGGTGTTGCAGCTTTTGGAATAACTGTAACTGGACGAAACTACTTGTCTTAGGTACAATTTCTACATTGCCAGGAAAAATAATAAAACAATATTATTTATTGTGATTCTATGCGAAAACTCAGGTTTTATATTATTTCCATGATGGAATGTATGTGGGGTAATTATTTATACTAATTTGTATGTATAAATAATTATTAAGGGCGCAGGGAAAGAGAATAATGAAAAGAACATCGGGAGGAGGGGCTGTTGCTGACGCAAACAACCCCTGAAGCTATCAGGCAACCTGAACCGGAATCGCCTTCGCGGTACGTTTCATGTCGTTGTCGCCCTCAAAATAGGCCACTTTCGGCTGCCAGCGGCGTGCTTCTTCGTCAGACATCATCACGAAGCTGGCGATAATCACAATATCGCCCACGTCCGCGCAGTGTGCAGCCGCGCCGTTAACGGAGATGATTTTAGACCCGCGCTCGGCGGCAATAGCGTAGGTTGAGAAACGTTTGCCGTTATTAACGTTCCAGATATCAATCGCTTCGTTTTCAAGGATCCCTGCAGCATCGAGGAAATCCTGGTCAATGGCGCAGGAGCCTTCATAGTGCAGGTCGGCCTGGGTGACTTTCACACGGTGAAGCTTACCTTGCAGCATTTTGCGAATCATTACGTTTACCTTTCATTATCAAGGGCGAGAACTACGCCAGCTCAACCACTTTATTATCAATCAGACGAGCCTGGCCAAGCCATGCCGCTACCAGGATCACCGCACGCTTGCTGGTTTCATTAAATTCCAGCAGCGTATCGGCATCACGAATTTGTACGTCGTCAGCGCGAAGACCTTTATCGTTCAGCGCCTGTTCGGCGAGGGCGACGATCTCTTCGACGGTCAACTCTTTTGCCAGAACCTGCTCCGCCATGGCGTTCATGACCTTGCTTAAGCCCGGCGCGATTTTACGCTGTTCGGCGGTAAGGTAGCCATTTCGCGAGCTGAGCGCCAGACCGTCTTTGGCGCGTACAATCGGCACGCCGACAATCTCAATATCGTAACCCATATCCGCGACCATCTTGCGGATCAGCGCCAGCTGCTGGAAATCTTTCTCACCGAAGCAGGCAACGTCCGGCTGAACCAGGTTAAAGAGCTTGCTGACGATGGTCGACACGCCGCGGAAATGACCCGGGCGGCTTGCGCCTTCCAGCATGGTGGAAATGCCCGGTACGTCAACGTAAGTGGCCTCTTCCGTACCCTGCGGATACACGTCCGACGGCGCCGGAGAGAAGACAATATCCGCATGGCGTTTTTTGAGCTTCTCGCAATCTTCCTGCAGGGTGCGGGGATAGCGTGCCAGATCGTCGGCGCGGTCAAACTGCATTGGGTTAACGAAGATACTGACCACCACGATATCTGCACGGGCTCTGGCTTCATCGACCAGCTTCATATGGCCGTCATGCAGGTTGCCCATGGTCGGGACCAGTGCGATACGTTTACCTTCCTGACGCGCACGACGGATATGCTGGCGCAGCAGCGGCAGGGTTTCAATGATTAGCACAACGAGACTCCTTAATGGAAACTGTGTTCTTCACCCGGGTAAACACCGGATTCAACGTCGGCAATATACTGCCTGACCGCAGCGCGCATGTCGCCCGCTTCGGTGAGGAAATTTTTGGCAAACTTCGGAATATGCCCGCCGGTGATGCCAAAGGCGTCGTGCATCACCAGAATCTGACCGTCGGTCACGTTGCCTGCGCCAATACCAATCACCGGAATCGACAGGGCTTCAGTAATACGCTTTGCCAGCTCAACCGGCACGCACTCCAGCACCAGCAGCTGCGCGCCTGCGGCTTCCAGCGCAAGGGCATCATCAAACAGCGTCTGGGCGGCGTCACCGCGCCCCTGCACCTTATAGCCACCAAAGATGTTGACGGACTGCGGCGTCAGGCCCAAATGGCCACACACCGGCACGGCGCGTTCGGTAAGCATCTTCACCGTCTCCACCAGCCAGGCGCCGCCTTCAATTTTGACCATATTGGCCCCGGCGCGCATCACCGCTGCCGCGTTTTCGAATGCCTGCTCCGGCGTGGCGTAGGCCATAAACGGCAGATCGGAGAGCAGCAGGCAGGCTGGGGCACCACGGCGCACGGCGCGGGTATGGTAAGCGATATCCTCAACCGTCACCGGCAGGGTGGAATCATGTCCTTGTACCGTCATCCCTAACGAATCTCCGACCAGCATGACGTTGATACCCTCTTCGGCAAAGAGTTTGGCGAAGCTGTAGTCATACGCGGTGATGGTGGCGAAGCGTTTTTTTTCCTGTTTGCATTTCTGCAGTAAGGAGATGGTGGTTGGTTTCATACTGTTTCCTGATAGCCCAAAAGCGAATCTTTGCGCATTCTAACAGTAACATTCGAGGGAACAATGATTTTAGGCAACCGATTAGCCACAATTATTTTAAGGCTAATCGGCAGGGGACCGGATCACCAGCGGGCGGGTCTTTCCGCGTTGAGGCCGTCCAGAATGGACTTGAGCGAGATGCCGTCCGGGAAGATGAGATCGGGGGCGACTTCAAACAGCGGCCAGAGCATAAACCCGCGATTTTTCATGTCGTAATGCGGAACGGTGAGACGTTCAGTGTTAATGGTCTCGTGCCCAAACAGCATAATGTCGAGGTCCAGCGTGCGCGGTCCCCAGCGTTCTTCTTTGCGTACGCGGCCCTGCTGCAGTTCGATGCGCTGGGTATTGTCCAGCAGCGTTTCGGCATCAAGGGCAGTTTCCAGCACCACGGCGGCATTGAGGTAATCAGGCTGATCCTGCGGACCCAGCGGCGGGGTGCGGTAGAAAGAGGAGACCGCCACGACCCGGCTCTGTGGGATCTCGCCCAGCGCCTGTACGGCAGCGTTAACCTGCTCCAGCGGAGAGGCTAAATTGCTGCCGATGGCGATATACGCGAGGGTCATGCTGTCCCTTCACGACGCGGCGCGCGTTTGCGCGGACGACGATGGCGGCGACGCGGTTCCGGCTCTTCATCCAGCCCGGTGAGCATATCTTTCTGCTCCGGCGGGGCGGAAACCTGGAATTCGGCCCACCACTGGGACAGGCGCTGCAGCTCCTGATTGCGTTCAATTTCAGCACGCAGCGACAGCAGATCGAAGGCGGCGCGGAATTTTGGATGCTCCATCAGCTTCCAGGCGCGTTTGCCCTGACGACGAGACATGCGCAGCTGAAGCTGCCAGATGTCGCGCACTAGCGTGGTAATACGTTTCGGAATAGCGAGCGTACGGCACCCTTCGTCCAGCACGTCGTTCGCGGCCAGCGCGAAGGCATCATAGTAGGCGAGCCCGCTCTCCTGGGTGATGCGCTGGGCCGTTTCCAGCAGCGGATACCAGAACATCGCCGCAAACAGGAACGCCGGATTGACGCGCATGTCGTTGCGAATACGGGTATCGGTATTTTTCAGCACCTGCGCAATCATCCGCTCCATTGGGCTGTCACCGCTTTCGGTGAAGTAGCGGGTAATGGTCGGGAACAGCGGCTGGAACAGGTTGTATTCACGCAGCAGGTTATAGGTTTCAAAGCCGTGGCCAGCCTGCAGCAGCTTCAGCGCCTCTTCGAACAGGCGGGCAGGCGGCACGTCATTAATCAGCGTCGCGAGACGCGGAATCGGCTCTGCCGTTTCCGGGCTGATGCGCATATCCAGCTTGGCGGCGAAACGCACGGCGCGCAGCATACGCACGGGATCTTCACGATAGCGCGTTTCCGGCGTGCCGATCAGACGGATCAGACCTTCTTTCAGGTCCTGCATGCCGCCGACGTAATCGCGTACGGTGAAATCCGCCACGCTGTAGTAAAGGCTGTTGATGGTGAAATCGCGACGCTGGGCATCTTCTTCGATAGAGCCGAAGATGTTATCACGCAGCAGCATGCCGTTCTGGCCCTGCTGGGACGTCGTGCGATCCGATACGCCCGCTTCGTGATGGCCGCGGAAGGTCGCCACTTCGATAATTTCCGGCCCAAACATCACGTGAGCCAGACGGAAACGGCGGCCAACGAGACGGCAGTTGCGGAATAATTTGCGCACCTGCTCAGGCGTGGCGCTGGTCGTCACGTCGAAATCTTTTGGTTTTTTGCCCAGCAGTAAATCACGCACTCCACCGCCCACGAGGTAGGCCTCGTAGCCCGCTTTATTCAGACGATAGAGCACCTTGAGGGCATTTTCACTGATATCTTTGCGGGAAATAGTGTGCTGCTCACGCGGAATAACCGACATGTGTGGCTGTGCAATAGCATCGTTCGCCATGCTCTCTTCGCGGCTTAGCACTTTACGGCAAAAATTAGCGACTCGGGTAAAAATGGTACACCTCGTAGTGTGTTTTGTTATGAAAAAAGCGGCTAATCATAGCTCAGCGCAACGCATTTGAGAATGCTGGATTTTTGGCACTGCCGCGAGCGTCCAGTTGGCAACGGCCATTTTCAGCAGTTCGTCAATATGCAGATCCTGCCATTCGTTGGTTACATTCTGGTTGAGAAATCGCAGCGCGTCGATCAAAACAGGACGCGGATCGCCGTCTGGCAGGGCCGGGGCGTGGTTCTGCTTTGACAATTTAAAGCCCTGCGCATTGACCGCAAGCGGCAGATGAATGTAGTCCGGTGCCGTCCAGCCAAACTGATGATAGAGCGATATTTGTCGCACGGTCGGTTCGACCAGGTCTGCTCCGCGCACAATTTCCGTCACGCCCTGGAAACGATCGTCGACGACCACCGCCAGGTTATAGGCAAACAGGCCGTCACGGCGGTGAATAATAAAATCCTCACGCGCCAGGCGTTCATCGGCATGAATCTCACCGGAGAGGAGATCGGTAAAGCGCGTCACCGGGGAGCGCTGCTTTATACGTACGGCGGCATTTTCCGGGGGAAGATTAAGCGTACGGCAGTGGCCGTCATAGACGCCACCCACGCTCTGGATACGCGCGCGGGTGCAGGTGCAGTTATAGGAAAGCCCCCGATCGCGAAGCCAGGCCAGACGTTCCCGATAAGCCTCGTGACGTTTTGACTGCCAGAGCACCTCGTCATCCCAGTGAAGACCGTAATGTTCCAGCTGACGCAGAATCGTCTCTGCAGCACCGGGAACTTCACGTGGAGGGTCAATATCTTCAATGCGTACGAGCCATTTTCCCAGGCGGGCGCGAGCCTGCAGGTAGCTGCCGAGCGCGGCAATTAATGAGCCGAAGTGTAATTCACCGGAAGGAGATGGCGCGAAGCGCCCAATATAGTGTGATTCAGACATATCAACAGTAACAAGGCGGGAGAGACTCCCGCCTTTGGAGTGTGTAAACAGCGCTGGTATTAACCGGCCATCTGTTTTTCGCGGATTTCGGCCAGCGTTTTACAGTCGATGCACAGATCGGCGGTTGGACGCGCTTCCAGGCGACGAATGCCAATTTCAACACCGCAGGATTCGCAGTAGCCAAAATCTTCGTCTTCGACTTTTTTCAGCGTTTTCTCGATCTTTTTGATCAGTTTGCGTTCGCGGTCACGGTTACGCAGTTCGAGGCTGAACTCTTCTTCCTGAGCGGCACGGTCTACCGGGTCCGGGAAGTTAGCAGCTTCATCCTGCATATGAGTAACGGTGCGATCGACTTCATCCCTGAGTTGATTACGCCATGCTTCAAGAATACGCTTGAAGTGCGACAGCTGGGCTTCGTTCATATACTCTTCGCCCGGCTTCTCTTGATACGGCTCCACCCCAGCGATGGCGAGAATACTCAGGGACGATGTTTTACGGTTTTGCCCTTCTTGCATGTTGCTTCTCCTTAACACGCACTATCGATCCCCGTGTTGGGGGAAAAATCAGGTCGCTATAAATAGCAGATGCTTTTCCGGATGGCAATTATCTAAACGTAACACTTGACAAGCCTGTGAGGAAAAGCGTATTTGCGCACGCGGCCAGAACACTTAATCGTCAATCGTCTAATCCCTTATAAGACAATGGGAAGAGAGGATCTCAGAGTCATATTATCGGCAGAAAGTTCCGCTTTATAAGCGAAAACCTCTACCCCCTGCTTTTGTGCCTCATTCAACAATTGCGCGTATTTAGGATCAATATGGCGGGCAGGGGAAAAACGTTCAATGGCTGAATGCAACACCGCAAACAGCAATACGGCGCGTTTGCCCGCCGCCGCAACACTCATTAGCTCTCGCAGATGCTTCTGGCCACGTAGCGTTACCGCATCCGGAAAGTAGCCATTTTCCTGTTCCGCTAACGTCACTGATTTCACTTCAATATAGCACTCCGGCCTGTCTTCCGCCTGTAACATGAAGTCAATTCTGCTGCCTTCATCGCCATATTTCACTTCACTTTTATGCGTGCCGTATCCTACCAGTTCAGGAATTGTGCCGTGGGTCAGCGCTTCCTTAACCAGTTGATTTGCGCGCAGGGTGTTAACGCAAATAAATGCCCCATTTTGGGTTTCGGTCATTTCCCAGGTATGGGCATATTTGCGTTTAGTATTTTCTGATGTGGAATACCAGACCCTGTCACCCGGCGTCGCACAGCCCGTCATGGCACCGGTATTGGGGCAGTGCAGGGTGAGCTGTACCCCTTCGGGGGTGATCACGTCGGCGAGGAAGCGTTTGTAGCGTTGGATAAGCGTAGCGTGCTGCAGGGGAGGACTAAACTTCATCAGAATTCCTTTCAGTGTTGCCCAGCGTCCAGCGCTGTAGCGGCGTATAGCGGGTGCGTCCCTGTGCAAAGACGGATTCGTAAAGCGCAAATCCATTGATCGGAAAGGCCCAGTGAAAACCCGGCGGCGGGATGGCAACGGCCTGACCGGCATCGCGCAGCAGCGTGATATGGGGATGAAACGGCTGTGGGCTCTGATAACAGCCGCTGCGCGCCGCCTGTGCGCGCAGCATATTCGCCAGCTGCAATAATCCGCGCGGTGGCTGGCGCGTGCCCAGCCAGACCACGCGCGAACGTAGCCACTGTCCCGCGTCGTCGAGGTGCAGCGTAAATTCCGGCTGGGCAATACGCCCGGCCATTGCGGCTAATGCCCGCTGCTTTTCGGCGCTGACGTCGCCCAAAAAGGCCAGCGTCAGGTGCAGGTTGGCCGCCGCGACAGGGCGGCCTGCCTCCGGCGGGAAGCAATCGGCGCGCCAGCGGACAATTTGACGCTGTATCGCGGTGGGCAATTCAATGGCAAAAAATAGCCGTTTCGACTCAGGCATACGGAGGACTCGGTAATGATATGCGCCGATGCTACAATGTACGCCGACTAATGTTAACCCTCTGGAGCTGTTAGTGTCCTCATTGCCGGTCGCCGTCATTCTTCCTGAGCTTCTCGCTGCCTTACACCATGCCCCGCAGGTTTTGCTGAATGCCCCTACGGGCGCGGGGAAGTCCACCTGGCTGCCGCTGCAGATTCTGAAAGACGGAAACATCAGCGGGAAAATTATCCTGCTGGAGCCGCGCAGGCTGGCCGCGCGCAACGTGGCGCAGCGTCTGGCGGAACTGCTGAATGAAAAACCGGGCGAAACGGTAGGTTACAGGATGCGTGCCGAGACCTGCGTTGGCCCGACCACGCGTCTTGAAGTGGTCACCGAGGGCATTCTCACCCGCATGCTGCAAAACGATCCGGAGCTGAACGGCGTCGGGCTGGTGATCCTCGATGAGTTCCACGAGCGCAGCCTGCAGGCTGATCTGGCCCTCGCGCTGTTGCTGGATGTGCTGCAGGGGCTGCGCGACGATCTCCGGCTGCTTATTATGTCGGCCACGCTGGATAACGAGCGGCTACGACAGGCGTTACCCGATGCGCCGGTCATCAGCTCAGAGGGGCGGGCGTTTCCGGTTGAACGCCGCTATCAGCCGCTTCCTTCACATCAGCGTTTTGACGAGGCCGTCGCTATTGCCACCGCTGAGCTGCTGCGCCAGGAGCCCGGTTCCCTGCTGCTGTTTTTGCCGGGCGTCGGTGAAATCCAGCGCGTGCAGGAGCAGCTTTCTGTCCGCGTAGGCGGCGATGTGCTGCTTTGCCCGCTCTACGGCGCGTTGTCGCTACAGGATCAGCGTAAAGCCATCCTTCCTGCCCCGGTGGGGCAGCGCAAGGTGGTGCTGGCAACCAACATTGCTGAAACCAGTTTGACCATTGAAGGCATTCGCCTGGTGGTGGATAGCGCGCAGGAGAGGGTAGCAAGCTTTGACCCGCGTACCGGGCTGACTAAACTCCTGACGCAGCGCATTAGCCAGGCGTCGATGGTGCAGCGCGCGGGCCGCGCGGGGCGTCTTGAGCCGGGTATTTGCCTGCATTTGACCAGCGCGGAACAGGCTGAACGCGCTGCACAGCAAAGCACCCCGGAAATTTTACAAAGCGATTTGTCTGGCCTGGTAATGGATCTGCTCCAGTGGGGCTGCCCGAACCCTGAGCAGCTCACCTGGCTTAATCCTCCTCCTGTCTTGAACCTCACCGCTGCGCGCACGTTGCTGACCCAGCTTGGCGCGCTGGAAGGCGAGCGTCTGACGGCGCGCGGCCGGAAAATGGCGGCGCTGGGCAACGATCCGCGTCTGGCCGCGATGCTGGTGGCCGCGCAAGGGGATGATGAAATTGCCACGGCGGCAAAACTGGCGTCTATTCTTGAGGAGCCGCCTCGCGGTGGCAGCAGCGATCTGGGGCAGGCGTTTTCGCGCAGTCAGGGGAACTGGCAGCAGCGGGCGCAGCAGCTGTGCAAGCGCCTGAATAGCCGGGGAGGAGCGCCTGACAGCGATAAGATTGCCTTCCTGCTGGCCCAGGCCTTCCCGGACAGGATCGCGCGTCGGCGCGGGCTGGACGGTCGCTACCAGCTGGCAAACGGCATGGGGGCGATGCTGGACAGCGATGATGCGCTGACGCGTCACGAATGGCTGATCGCCCCGCTGTTGCTTCAGGGCAGCCATTCTCCGGATGCGCGTATCCTGCAGGCGATAGCCGTACAGATTGACGCTCTGACGCGAGCCTGTCCGCAGCTGCTTCAGCAATCTGATACCGTGGAATGGGATGACGCCCTGGGCACGCTGAAGGCGTTTCGTCGCAGCCAGATTGGTAAGTTGACGCTAGGGACGAAGCCGCTGGCAAAGCCGTCGGAAGAAGAGCTCCATCAGGCCATGCTGAACGGCATTCGGGAAAAAGGGCTGAACGCCCTGAACTGGACGCCGGAAGCCGAGCAGTACCGCATTCGGCTGCACTGCGCCGCGAAGTGGCTACCGGAATGCGGTTGGCCCGCGGTGGATGATGAGACGCTGCTTGCGACGCTTGAGCGCTGGCTACTGCCGCAAATGAGCGGCGTGCACTCCCTGCGAGCCCTTAAGGCGCTTGATGTTAAGACAGCGTTACAGAATTTACTGGACTGGTCATTACGTCAACGTCTGGATAGTGAACTGCCAGGGCATTACACTGTGCCGACCGGAAGCCGGATTGCCATCCGTTATCATGAGGATAATCCGCCGGCGCTGGCGGTTCGGATGCAGGAGATGTTTGGTGAGGCCACCACGCCGTCCATTGCGGAAGGGCGCGTGCCGTTAGTGCTTGAGCTGCTGTCGCCTGCGCATCGTCCATTACAAATCACCCGAGATTTGGGGGCGTTCTGGGCGGGAAGCTACCGTGAAGTGCAGAAAGAGATGAAGGGGCGATATCCCAAACATGTCTGGCCGGACGATCCGGCGAATACGGCGCCGACGCGGCGAACGAAGAAATATTCGTGAAAGGGGAGTGCGGCCTGATGCCCTCACCCCGGCCCTCTCCCACGGGAGAGGGAGAAAACAAATTTTGAGAGATTTCTTCTTTCACAGGCCTGTGAAAGAAAAGAAAATCTGGCCTTTGCGCCTGAAAGTTGCGGAGAAAAAGCATGGCGGGGAATGACCGCGAGCCAATAGGACGTAAGGGAAAACCAACGCGTCCGGCGAAAGAAAAGGTAAGCCGTCGTCGCCTCAGAGATGAGGACTATGACGATGATTATGAAGACGATTATGAGGATGAAGAACCGATGCCGCGTAATGGAAAAGGCAAAGGGCGTAAGCCTCGGGGCAAGCGCGGCTGGTTCTGGCTGCTGCTGAAGCTGTTTATTGTTTTTGTTGTGCTGATGGCGATTTACGGCGTGTATCTGGATCAGAAGATCCGCAGCCGTATCGACGGTAAAGTCTGGCAGCTACCTGCGGCAGTGTATGGCCGTATGGTGAACCTTGAGCCAGATATGTCCATCACGAAGAACGAGATGGTTAAACTGCTGGAAGCCACCCAGTATCGTCAGGTGTCAAAAATGACGCGGCCTGGCGAATTTACCGTGCAGTCCAACAGCATTGAGATGATCCGTCGTCCATTTGATTTCCCGGACAGCAAAGAGGGGCAGGTGCGCGCGCGTCTGACCTTTGACGGCGATCGTCTGGACACCATCGAGAACATGGATAACAACCGCCAGTTCGGTTTCTTCCGTCTCGATCCGCGCCTGATCACCATGCTTTCGTCGGCAAACGGCGAGCAGCGCCTGTTCGTGGCGCGTAACGGCTTCCCGGATCTGCTGGTCGATACCCTGCTGGCAACCGAAGACCGTCACTTCTACGAGCACGATGGCATCAGCCTCTACTCGATTGGTCGTGCGGTACTGGCTAACCTGACTGCCGGTCGCACCGTGCAGGGGGCGAGTACGCTGACTCAGCAGCTGGTGAAGAACCTGTTCCTCTCCAGCGAACGCTCTTACTGGCGTAAAGCGAACGAAGCTTACATGGCCGTGCTGATGGATGCGCGCTACAGCAAGGATCGTATCCTTGAGCTGTACATGAACGAGGTGTACCTCGGTCAGAGCGGCGATAACGAAATCCGCGGCTTCCCGCTGGCGAGCCTGTACTACTTTGGTCGTCCGGTGGAAGAGCTGAGCCTGGACCAGCAGGCGCTGCTGGTGGGCATGGTAAAAGGGGCGTCCATCTACAACCCGTGGCGTAACCCGAAACTGGCGCTGGAGCGTCGTAACCTCGTTCTGCGTCTGCTGCAGCAGCAGCAGGTGATTGACCAGGAGCTGTACGACATGCTGAGCGCGCGTCCGCTCGGCGTTCAGCCGCGCGGCGGCGTGATTTCGCCTCAGCCTGCGTTTATGCAGCTGGTGCGTCAGGAGCTGCAAAGCAAGCTCGGCGATAAGGTCAAAGATCTCTCCGGCGTGAAGATCTTCACCACCTTCGACTCCGTGGCGCAGGATGCGGCAGAAAAAGCGGCGGTGGAAGGCATTCCGGCGCTGAAGAAACAGCGTAAGCTCTCCGATCTTGAAACCGCGATGGTGGTGGTTGACCGTAACTCCGGTGAAGTTCGCGCCATGGTGGGCGGTGCCGAGCCGCAGTTTGCAGGCTACAACCGCGCCATGCAGGCGCGTCGCTCAATCGGCTCTCTGGCAAAACCGGCAACTTACCTCACTGCCCTGAGTCAGCCCAATCAGTATCGCCTGAACACCTGGATTGCGGATGCGCCGATCTCCCTGCGCCAGCCTAACGGCCAGGTCTGGTCACCGCAGAACGATGATAAACAGTTCAGCGGTCAGGTCATGCTGGTGGATGCGTTAACGCGTTCCATGAACGTGCCAACGGTGAACCTGGGTATGTCGCTGGGACTGCCAGCGATTGTCGACACCTGGCAAAAACTGGGCGTGTCGAAAGATCAGCTGCACCCGGTGCCGGCGATGATCCTTGGCGCGCTTAACCTGACGCCGATCGAAGTCGCCCAGGCATTCCAGACCATTGCCAGCGGGGGCAACCGCGCACCGCTGTCTGCCCTGCGTTCGGTGATTGCCGAAGATGGCTCCGTGCTGTATCAGAGCTTCCCGCAGGCGGAGCGTGCCGTTCCTGCTCAGGCCGCCTATATGACGCTGTGGACGATGCAGCAGGTTGTGCAGCGCGGTACCGGGCGTCAGCTGGGTGCGAAGTATCCGGGCCTGCATCTGGCGGGTAAAACCGGGACCACCAACAACAACGTCGATACCTGGTTTGCCGGTATTGATGGCCGTGAAGTGGTGATCACCTGGGTAGGCCGCGACAACAACCAGCCGACCAAACTGTACGGGGCGAGCGGGGCGATGTCGATTTACCAGCGCTATCTGGCCAATCAGTCTCCGGTGCCGCTGAATCTGGTTGCGCCGGAAGATATCGTGGATATGGGCGTGGACAGTTCCGGTAACTTCGTCTGCGGCGGGGGAATGCGTACCCTGCCGGTCTGGACGGCCAACCCGGACTCGCTGTGCCAGCAAAGCCAGCCTGAACAGCCGACGGGCAATCCGTTCGACCAGTCTTCTCAGCCACAGCAGCCGCAGCAGCAACAGCCGCAGCAGCAGAATGAGAAAAAAGACAGCGATGGCGTAGCCGGCTGGATTAAGGATATGTTTGGCGGGAACTGATTAGTTTCCTGAATAAAAAGCCGCTTTAATATAAAGCGGCTTTTTTTTGTTTTTTACATTTATTAATATTTTAAAATTATTAAAAGCAGAATTAAGAATTATTAAGGGCTTAGTTTTATCATTTAAAACATAAGCTTGGGATAGCTTTTATTTGGTCTGTTATTTTGTGCTCTGGACACCTGCAAGAATAATCTGATGTAATCTCCTCAACAAATCCACCGGCCTCATAGAATATTTCATTGGTAGATGTTTGGTCGTGATTGGCGTGAAAATTTGCATAACATTCTGACGCTCGTTTTTTGGCGGGAATGGATGTCTACATCGGTATATATAAGGATATTATCATGAATAAATATGTTGTTTCTTCGTTCCTGGCCGGAAGCCTTATGGCTGCGGTGTCTATGCCCGTTTTTGCATCGAACGATTCCGGTACGGTGAACTTCGCCGGAAAAATTGTTGCCAATACCTGCGAAATTAACGTTGATGGCTCAGGTACCAACGCATCAACCGTCACGTTCGCGGATACCTATCCTTCGGACTATAGCGGCGATGGTAGCGTAGGGACATCTAAAGCCTTCAAGATTGAAGTGACAAAATGTGACCCGCTGGTCGCCAAACTGAACCTCAAGTTCAGCGGCACAACGACAGACGCGGCGTACAAGCGCTTGAAGAACGATCTCTCCGGCGCAGGTAATGCTGCCAACGTTGGCATCATTGTCAGCAATGATAACGGCACCAAAGGTGATGTGGTCTTCGACGGCTCAGTACCGGATGCAGGAACCGATGTAACAAACGACCCGACGGGCGCAGCGGCTTCTGTCTTTAACTACACCGCGAAAGTGATTCAGGTAGGTACAACCGCGCCAACCGCGGGTCATTACTCTTCCTCTGCAACATTCGAGGTTGTCTATCGCTAAGCAATTATCGGCAGCCTGAACGGCTGCCTTTTGGAACGTTGTATGAAGACTTTATTTAAATTGTTATGTGGTTGTTTAATTATTTCCTGTTGTTCAGTGCAGGCCAGCGTTGTTCTTGGCGGTACGCGAATTATTTATCCATCGAATAAATCTGAAGTGCAAATAGCACTTAAAAATAAAGATCCTCATACGCGTTATCTTGTGCAAAGCTGGGTCAGTTATCCCAATGATGCAAAAGCCCCCTTTATTATTACGCCTCCTGTTTATAAGTTGCAGGAAAATCGTCAGACGCTGTTACACGTTATTTTTACCGGCGATAAAAACAGCCTGCCGGCAGATCGCGAATCACTGTTTCTGGCAAACGTGAAATCCGTCTCTGCTCTCTCTCCCGATCTGAAAGAGAAAAACACGCTGCAGTTCGCAATGAAAACGCGCCTGAAGCTTTTCTGGCGTCCCGCTCAGCTGAAGGAAGCCGATGCGCTGGGGGCCTATGAAAAAATCACCTTCCATCGTCAGGGTGAGACGCTAATCGCAAACAACCCCACGCCTTTTTACGTCTCTTTTGGCGAACTGGCCGTTGGCGGGAAAAGTGTACCGGTGAAAGAGACCAAAACCACGCCGGGTGCCATTTCAATGATGGTGCCGCCGTTTAGCAAGCAGAGTTTCGCGCTACCAAAAGCGGCAAATGGCGCGGTAACCTGGACGGCTATCAATGATTTCGGCGCCCAGACTCCTCAACGCAAGCAGGCTCTTTAAAGCGATCATGTTGGTACGTTATGTCGTCATCTTTACTTCACAAACAGGTACTGTCCGGGATCGCGCTGGCGCTGCTCGCCGCGATCCAGCCTGCAAGTGCGGATGACGAATTCAACCTGCGGATCCTTGAACTGGATACCCCCCTCGAAAATACCTCCACGCTAAAAAACTTCATCAATGATAACGGGTTGCTTGCCGGGAGCTATCTCACCACGATTATGTGGGATCGCGACGTTCTGGATACACGTACGATCGCCTATGTGCTTTCTGACGACAAACAGCATCTGCTGCCGGAGCTGACAAAAGCGGACCTGCGCGAGTTCGGCGTAAAAGTTGACACGATCCCGGACTTAAAGGCGCTGGACGACGAGGCTTACGTTCGGGATATCTCTCATTTCATTGAAAATGCACGCTACGATTACGATCAGGATAACCAGACTCTGAGACTGGTTATTCCGCAGGTCTATCGCGATCGCGCCGCCGCCGGGGCGATAAACCCGAAATTCTGGGATGACGGCGCGCCTGCCGCCTGGACAAGCTATCAGCTCAGCGGCTCTCAGCAGCACTACAGCTCGGGCAACAGCTCTTCGACCTGGCTGGGTCTGGAGTCGGGGATGAATCTTGGCGCGTGGCGGCTGCGTAATAACAGCACCTGGAGCGATGCTTCCGGCTGGGAGGCCATCGCCAGCACTTTGCAGCGTGACATTAAAGCGTTGAAAAGTCAGCTTGAGATAGGGCAGACGTATACCAATGGCGAGCTTTTTGACAGCGTCCAGATGACCGGCGTGAAGCTGGAAACGGACACCGCCATGCTGCCCGTCAGTCAGCAAGGCTTTGCGCCTGTCGTGCGGGGTATTGCGAATAGCGACGCGAAGGTCACCATCAAGCAAAACGGCTACACCATCTATCAGACAAACGTCTCGCCGGGACCTTTTGAGATCCGCGACTTAAGCCAGGTAACATCCGTTGCCGACCTGGAAGTGACCGTCGAAGAGGCGGATGGCAGCGAACACAGCTTTATACAGGCCAGCGCGTCGGTGCCGGTATTACAGCGAGAAGGCGGTTTTAAGTACTCGCTGGCAGCAGGGCGCTATCGCGGTAACGAAGGAGAAGATGAACCCACCTTTGCGCAAGGTACGGCTATCTATGGTCTGCCTTACGGCGTCACGGCCTATACCGGCGCGCTGGGAGCGTCGCTGTATCATGCGCTGCTGCTGGGGCTTGGTGCCGACCTGGGGCGCTTCGGCTCCGCGTCTGTCGATCTCACGACCGCCCGTACCGCGTTTGATGACGGGCGTGACGATGCCAGCGGTTTATCGTGGCGTGCCCAGTACTCAAAAGATATTCCTGACACGGATACGACCATCACGCTTGCCAGCTACCGCTACTCCACCTCGGGGTTTTATACCTTTCAGGAGGCTATCGACCGGCGGGATAGCGAGATCGATGACGGTATCTATACCTACCGCAGAACCAACAACCGCCGTAGCCGCATGCAGCTAAACCTTTCCCAGCGTATTTCAGACTGGGGCTCGGCGTATCTCAACGGCTATCAGCAGGATTACTGGGACATGGACGGCCATGAGCGCAGCGTCAGCGCGGGACTAAGCTCCAGCTGGCGCAATATCACCTGGTCGATAAGCTATAACCTGACCCGCACCCCGAATGCCGATACCGACCGGCAGATGGCGTTGACGGTCAACGTTCCGTTATCAAAGTGGCTGCCTGATTCATGGGCAACCTACAGCGCGAACACCGCCAGCGGTGGGTTGGTCTCGCATCAGGTCGGGCTCGGCGGTACCGCGCTGGAGGACAATAAGCTGAGTTACAACCTCCAGCAGAGCTATGCCAATCAGAACACCGGCTACGGCGGGAGCCTGTCCGGGCGTTACCGTGGCGCTTCCGGTGAGGTTGGGATGGGCTACAGCTACGGCGGCGATAATCGACAGTGGAACTACAGCGCGCAGGGGTCAATCGTTGCCCACGAGCATGGCGTGACGCTGGGACAACCCGTACGCGACGCGTTTGCCATCGTGCACATTAAGGATGGCGATAACGTCAAAGTGCAAAACGGGCGCGGCATCTCTACAGACCGTTTTGGTAACGCCATTGTCCCCTCCCTGACGGCCTATCGGCACAACGTCATCACCGTAAATACCCAGGACCGGGAAGATATTGATATCGACGCGGCAACGTTGGATCTCGTGCCGACGAAAGGGGCGGCGCTGCACGCCACGTTCGACGCTCGCGTTGGACGACGCGCGCTGGTGACCTTGCTCTATGCGGGTAAGCCCGTTCCGTTTGGTGCCGTGGTGGCGCTGGAGAGTACCTCCGCCATCGTCGGGGATGACGGTGAGGTTTACCTCACGGGGCTGTCCGGCAAAACAACGTTTAGCGTGCAGTGGGGGGAAGAACGCGATCGTCAGTGTCATGGAGAACTGGATCTTCCCTCCCAGGGCTCAGCAGGGATCGTGAAAGCCACGGTCAACTGTCATTAACAGAGGTATTTCATGCGTCAATGTTGTTCAGCCAAAACGGTGCTCTCACCACTGCTGCTTTTGCTGGCGAGCGCCTTTTTCCATTCCGCCCATGCGGACTGTACCTTTAACGGCAGCTCTGACGTTGACGCCGTGGTGACGTTTCAACTTCCTCCGGCGATTGTCATTGCGCCCGACACGCCCGTCGGCACCGTGATTTACGACGCCAGCGTCGAAAGTAAGGAGGTGACGGTGGAATGTCATGGTGATGCGCAGATTCGTCGCGGGTATTTGTATCTCACGGATACCGATGCGCGCGAAGATATAATGCCCGGGGTTTATCAAACCAACGTGCCGGGTATTGGCATTCGTGCGGCTTCGTCGAGCGAACGGTTCCCCAGCTATAGCGAAGAGGATCTTATCCGTCCTGTTCACTATCTGGGATCGATAGGGGGTTCTTCGCAGAATACATCAACGTTTCGCGCTACTGCACAGCTGATCGTCACAGGCGATATTCAGGAGGGGTATCTGGATACCTCGCGATTAACATCCGTGGATATTCTGGGCAACGCGGTGATCGGTGAAATGCACTTTTCCCCCACCAGCGTTCACATTACGACCAATACCTGTAATCTGGTCGACCGTAACATTTATGTGCCTCTGAAAACGGTTAACGTGCAGGATTTTAACGGGCAATACTCAGACATTCTCACCGACGGCAGTTTTAAGATTGAAATCACCGACTGCGCGGCGGGGACAAAGGTCGATTATCAGTTCACCAGCGCGGGCTCGACGGGCGTGACGAATGGCAATATCCTCGGTATCGCTGCCGGAGATTCCGCCGCCGCGGGTGTCGGCATCCAAATTCTCGACAAGAACAATACGGTGCTGCAGTTTGACCAGAACTACACGGCGATAACCAGTACGCAGGACAAGGTCCCCGTTGAAATTCCCCTCAAGGCGCGCTACGTCAAAACGGGGGAGGTTAAAGCGGGCAAAGTCGACTCCGTCGCCACGTTCGAGGTGTTTTACCGTTAATCCCCTCTGCCCGTTTCGGCGGGCTTTAGCGATCATTTCGCTAACCTCATTAACCCTCTCTTTTCATCTGGTTAATTCTTAAACCCTTAAATCTTGTAGGGCCGCTTATTGCTTGCTATGCAACCAGCGTTTCGCATATTATTCTGGCGCTCATAATAATAATTCTCGTTTACGTTATCATTCACTTTTCCATCAGAGAACAACATGGCGCTTTCTAATACTGCTCAGCCAATTAACACGTCGCTGCGTAAAATCGCGGTTGTCGTAGCCACAGCGGTTGCTGGCATGTCTACTTACGCACATGCGGCCGAAACCCCGAAAAAAGAAGAAACTATCACCGTTACTGCCGCACCTGCTGCGCAAGAAAGTGCCTGGGGACCAGCACCGACAATTGCAGCAAAACGGACCGCGACAGCGACCAAAACCGATACTCCAATTGAGAAAACCCCGCAGTCCATTTCCGTGGTAACACGTGAAGAAATGGATATGAAACAGCCGGGTACGGTTAAACAGGCTCTGGCCTATACGCCGAGTGTATTTTCAACGCGCGGCGCATCAACGACCTATGATGTCGTTTCTATTCGTGGTTTCACCACCTCCAGCACCGTAAACACCAACCAGTATCTGGATGGCATGAAGCTGCAGGGTGATAACTATTCTGAAGCCTCTATGGATCCCTATTTCCTTGAACGCGTTGAACTGCTGCGTGGCCCAACGTCCGTGCTGTATGGTAAAAGCCATCCGGGCGGAGTGGTGAGTATGGTGAGCAAGCGCCCAACCACGGAGCCGTTGAAAGAAATCCAGTTCAAAATGGGAACGGATAACCTGTGGCAAACCGGGTTTGACTTCAGCGATGCGATTGACGATGACGGCGTATGGGCGTATCGCCTGACCGGTCTGGGGCGCAGCGAAAATGCGCAGCAGGAAATGGTGAAGTCTACCCGCTACGCGATTGCGCCTTCCTTCAGCTGGCGTCCTGATGATAAAACCGATTTTACTTTCCTGAGCAACTTCCAGAGCGATCCGGATGCAGGCTATTACGGCTGGCTGCCGCGGGAAGGCACCGTTGTGCCTTACTACGACGCGAGCGGCAAAGCGCATAAACTGCCAACTGACTTCAATGAAGGCGAAGAAGATAATAAGATCTCCCGTCGTCAGAAGATGGTGGGATATAGCTTCTCGCATCAATTCGATGACACCTTCACCGTGCGTCAAAATCTGCGCTACAGCAAAATCAATACCCTTTACCGCTCAGTCTATGGCAATGGCTATATCGCTCCGGGACAGATCAGCCGTGCCTATGTCCGTTCTGATGAAGACCTGAATTCTTTCACGGTTGATACGCAGCTTCAGTCCAAATTTGCGACCGGCGCAGTTGATCATACCCTGTTGACGGGTGTCGATTACCTCCGCATGCGTAACGACATTAATGCTGACTACGGCACAGCTGATCCTATCAGCATGACGAAGCCTGAGTACGGTAATCCGAACGTCGATGTTTACTACCTGTATCAGATGCTTAACCGTCAGGAGCAAACGGGTCTGTACGCTCAGGATCAGGCTGAGTGGGATAAGTGGGTACTCACGATGGGGGGACGTTATGACTTTGCAAAAACGTCAGCCCTGAACCGCGCTAGCGGAACCACCGCGGAAATTAACGACCAGGCATTCACCTGGCGCGGGGGCATTAACTACCTGTTCGACAACGGTATCACGCCGTACTTTAGCTATAGCGAATCTTTCGAACCGATTTCCGGGACGACCCAGGGCGGTAAGCCGTTCGATCCGGCTCGCGGCAAGCAGTACGAAGCGGGCGTGAAGTATGTCCCGAAAGATCTGCCTGTTGTTGTCACTGCAGCGGTATACCAGCTGACCAAGAATAACAACCTGACCGCCGATCCTGCGAATCCGACCAGCGGCTTTAGCGTACAGGGTGGAGAAATCCGTTCCCGTGGCTTCGAACTTGAAGCAAAAGCGGCCGTGTCTGCCAACGTGAACGTGACGGCATCCTACAGCTACACCGATGCGGAATATACGCACGATACCTGGTATGAAGGCCGTCGCCCGGCGGAAGTACCACGCAACATGGCCTCTCTGTGGGCGGATTACACCTTCCACGAAACGGCGCTGAGCGGGCTGACTGTCGGCGCGGGTACCCGTTATATCGGCAATACCGTGTCCTACTACTCCGCCGCCTCACCGAAAGCCTACGAGTCGTTTAACGTTGCGGGATACGCGCTGGCAGATGCGACGGTGAAATACGATCTCGCGCGCTTCGGAATGCCGGGCTCTTCAGTCGGCGTCAACGTGAACAACATCTTTGACCGCGAGTACGTTTCCAGCTGCTATAGCGAATATGCATGCTACTGGGGAGCTGGACGTCAGGTTGTTGCCACCGCGACCTTCCGCTTCTAATCTCTCTTCGGGCACGGTTCGCCGTGCCCTTTTTATTTAAGTTGGCTGATATGCAGGATATTCAAACGCAACCCGACACCACCTTTACGCTCAACCATCTCTCCTTTCGCGTACCCGGGCGCACGCTGCTGCATCCGCTCTCTCTGACGTTCCCTGCCGGTAAAGTGACGGGCCTGATTGGTCACAACGGCTCCGGTAAATCCACGCTGCTCAAGATGCTGGGGCGCCATCAGCCGCCTTCAGAGGGCAATATTCTGCTGGATGACCAACCGCTGGAGAGCTGGAGCAGTAAAGCCTTTGCCCGCAAAGTGGCCTATCTGCCGCAGCAGCTGCCGCAGGCGGAAGGGATGACGGTGCGTGAGCTGGTGGCAATTGGGCGTTATCCGTGGCACGGGGCGCTTGGGCGCTTCGGCGTCGCCGACAGAGAGAAGGTGGAAGAGGCGATTGCGCTGGTCGGGCTAAAACCGCTGGCGCACCGTCTGGTGGATAGCCTGTCCGGCGGCGAACGTCAGCGCGCGTGGATTGCGATGCTGGTGGCGCAGGACAGCCGCTGTCTGCTGCTGGATGAACCAACCTCTGCGCTGGATATCGCGCATCAGGTCGACGTCCTGGCGCTGGTGCATCGCTTGAGCCAACAGCGTGGTCTGACGGTCATTGCGGTTCTGCACGATATCAACATGGCCGCGCGTTATTGTGACTACCTCGTCGCGCTGCGCGGGGGCGAGATGATTGCCCAGGGCACGCCGGCAGAGCTGATGCGCAGCGAGACGCTGGAACATATTTACGGTATTCCGATGGGTATTCTGCCTCACCCTGCCGGGGCTGCACCGGTGAGCTTTGTCTACTGATGCTGGATAACACACGCATTAGCCGCCGTCGCCTGCTGACGGCGATGGCGCTCTCACCGCTGCTGTTCAAAATGAATACGGCGCGTGCCGCCGCCGTCGATCCGCACCGTATTGTGGCCCTGGAGTGGCTGCCGGTCGAGCTGATGATGGCGCTTGGCGTCACGCCCTATGGCGTGGCGGACATTCCTAACTATAACCTCTGGGTGAGCGAGCCGAAGCTGCCGGACTCGGTGATCGACATCGGCCTGCGTACGGAGCCAAACCTTGAACTGCTCACCCAGATGAAACCCTCGTTTATGTTCTGGTCCGCGGGCTACGGTCCGTCAGAGGAGATCATGGCGCGCATTGCGCCAGGACGTGGATTCGCCTTCAGCGACGGTAAAAAACCGCTGGCCATGGCAAAAAACTCGATTAACGAGATGGCGCATTTCCTCAACCGCGAGGTCGAGGCCAAAAAGCATCTCGACGAATTTGATGCCCTGATCGACTCCCTGAAGCCGCGCTTTGCCAACCGGGGCGATCGTCCGCTGCTGATGGTGACGCTGCTGGATGCCCGCCATATGCTGGTCTTCGGTAAAAACTGCCTGTTCCAGGAAGTGCTCGACAGCTTCGGCATTCGCAATGCCTGGGAAGGGGAGATGACGTTCTGGGGCAGTACCGCCGTGGGTATCGATCGTCTGGCGGCGTTTCGCGATGTTGATGTGCTGTGTTTCGACCACGGCAACGAACGCGCCATGCAAACCCTGATGGCGACTCCGCTCTGGCAGGCGATGCCGTTTGTGCGTGAGCAGCGCTTCCAGCGCGCCCCGGCGGTGTGGTTCTACGGCGCGACGCTGTCGGCCATGCATTTTGCCCGCGTGCTGGATAACGCCCTGGGAGGTAAAGCATGAGTATGCGTATCGCCCGCTTCCCGGCGCTGCTGCTATCCCTGCTTTTTCTGGTCGCGCTGGTATTAACCGGGTTCAACCTCTCGACGGCGTTACCCCGCGCGCAGTGGGGGGCCGCTCTGGCCTCGCCGGATATCGACAATATTCAGCAGATGCTGTTCCACTACAGCCTGCTGCCGCGTCTGGCGATCTCCCTTTTAGTCGGCGCCGGTTTAGGGCTGGTGGGCGTGCTGTTCCAGCAGGTTTTGCGTAACCCGCTGGCAGAGCCAACCACGCTCGGCGTCGCGACCGGCGCGCAGCTTGGGATCACCGTCACCACGCTGTGGGCGCTGCCGGGAGCGTTAACCTCGCAGTTTGCGGCACTCGCGGGGGCGTGCGTGGTGGGCGCGCTGGTCTTTGGCGTAGCCTGGGGCAAGCGCCTTTCTCCGGTAACGCTTATCCTGGCCGGGCTGGTGGTGAGCCTCTACTGTGGCGCCATTAACCAGCTGCTGGTGCTGTTCCACCACGATCAGCTGCAAAGCATGTTCCTGTGGAGTACCGGTACGCTCACCCAGACCGACTGGAGCATTGTGCAGCGCCTGTGGCCGCAGCTGGCTGGCGGTGTTGTGCTGACGCTGCTGCTGCTGCGTCCTCTGACGCTCATGGGGCTGGATGATGGCGTGGCGCGTAACCTGGGGCTGGCGCTGTCGCTGGCTCGCCTGGCGGCGCTGACGCTGGCGATTGTATTAAGCGCCCTGCTGGTGAACGCGGTCGGCATCATCGGGTTTATCGGCCTGTTTGCGCCCCTGCTGGCGAAAATGCTCGGGGCGCGTCGTTTACTGACGCGTCTGATGCTGGCGCCGCTGATTGGAGCGGTGATCCTCTGGCTTTCCGATCAGCTTATTCTTTGGCTGGCGCAGGTCTGGAGGGAAGTCTCCACCGGCTCTGTGACCGCGCTTATCGGAGCGCCGCTGCTGCTGTGGCTGCTTCCGCGCCTGCGCAGCATGAGCGCACCGGCGATGGACGCGGGCGATAAAGTCTACGCTGAACGTCGGTCGGTACTGTGGTTTAGCCTTGCCGGTCTGGCGGTGCTGATGATCGCCTCGTTCGCGGCGCTCTCATTCGGACGCGATGCCTCGGGCTGGCACTGGGCAACGGGTGATTTACTCAATGAGCTGCTGCAGTGGCGCTGGCCGCGTATCTTCGCTGCGCTGATCGCAGGGGTAATGCTGGCGGTGGCGGGGTGCATTATTCAGCGTCTGACCGGCAACCCGATGGCGAGCCCTGAAGTGCTTGGGATCAGCTCTGGCGCCGCCTTTGGCGTGGTGCTGATGCTGTTCTTTGTGCCGGGCAATGCGTTTGGCTGGCTGATGCCTGCCGGCAGTATCGGCGCGGCAGCCACGCTGATGATTATCCTGATAGCCGCCGGTCGCGGCGGGTTTTCGCCGCACCGCATGCTGCTGGCCGGGATGGCGCTCAGCACCGCATTTACGATGCTGCTGATGATGCTGCAGGCCAGCGGGGATCCGCGTATGGCGAAGATCCTGACCTGGATTTCCGGCTCAACGTACAACGCCACCGGCAGCCAGGTAATCTGGTCCGGGATAGTGATGCTCGTGCTGCTGGCGTTTGTGCCGCTGTGCCGCCGCTGGATGACCATTCTGCCGCTCGGCGGCGAAACCGCGCGTGCGGTGGGAATGGCGCTGACGCCAGCACGCGTGGCCCTGCTGCTGCTGGCGGCGTGCCTGACGGCTGTGGCTACCCTGACGATTGGACCGCTGAGTTTTGTCGGATTAATGGCGCCGCACATTGCCAGAATGATGGGATTCCGCCGGACGATGCCGCATATTGTGATGTCGGCCCTGACGGGCGGGGTGATGCTGGTGTTTGCGGACTGGTGCGGAAGAATGGTGCTGTTCCCGTATCAGATCCCGGCGGGTCTGCTGTCGACCTTTATCGGTGCGCCGTACTTTATTTATCTGTTGAGAAAGCAGAGCCGGTAATAAAAGTAAACGGCAATCCTTAGATTGCCGTTTTAGTGTTTGCTCCCTCTCCCCGTGGGAGAGGGTTGGGGTGAGGGCATCAAGCCGCACATCTTACAGCTTCGCAAACACCTTACGTGCCGCGTCGATGGTGTTATTGATATCTTCTTCGCTGTGCGCCACGGACATAAAGCCCGCTTCGAACGCGGACGGCGCCAGGTACACGCCTTCTTCCAGCATCAGGTGGAAGAAGCGCTTGAAGCGTTCAACGTCGCACTTCACCACGTCCTGATAGCGGGTCACGGTTTTCGCATCGGTGAAGAAAATCCCGAACATGCCGCCCACGTGGTTAACCACCAGAGGGATACCGGTCTCTTCTGCGGCTTCCAGCAGACCGTTTGCCAGCTGCGTGGTCAGGTCGGTCAGGGTTTCATGAATGCCTGGCTGAGCCACTTCGGTCAGGCAGGCAAAGCCCGCCGCCATGGCGATAGGGTTACCGGAGAGCGTGCCCGCCTGGTAAACCGGACCGGTTGGTGCCAGGGCTTCCATTACGTCCTTACGCCCACCGAATGCACCAACAGGCATGCCGCCGCCGATAATTTTACCGAGGCAGGTCAGGTCCGGCTCAACGCCGTAGTAAGACTGGGCACCCGCCAGCGCTACGCGGAAGCCGGTCATGACTTCATCAATGATCAGCAGCGCGCCGAACTCGTCGCACAGGGCGCGCAGGCCCGGCAGGAACTCAGGCTGCGGTGGGATGCAGTTCATGTTGCCCGCAACCGGCTCAACGATGATGCAGGCGATCTCCTGCGGATACTGCTCGAACGCCGCGCGAACGGTAGCAAGATCGTTGTAGGTGCAGGTCAGGGTGTGCTTCGCGAAATCCGCCGGTACGCCAGGCGAGTTTGGCTGGCCGAGCGTCAGCGCGCCGGAACCGGCTTTCACCAGCAGGCAGTCGGCGTGGCCGTGGTAGCAGCCTTCGAATTTGATGATTTTATCGCGACCGGTAAAACCGCGCGCCAGGCGGATGGCGCTCATGGTGGCTTCGGTACCGGAGTTCACCATGCGCACCATGTCCATGGTAGGCACCAGTTCGGTCACCAGCTCCGCCATTTTCACTTCCATTTCGGTTGGCGCGCCGAAGCTCAGGCCGCGCTGGGCGGCTTCGATTACCGCATTACGAATCGCCGGGTGGTTGTGGCCCAGCACCATCGGACCCCAGGAACCCACATAATCGATATAGGCTTTGCCATCGACATCATACAGATACGCGCCGTCAGCACGTTCGATAAACAGCGGCGTACCGCCCACGCCGGTGAAGGCGCGCACGGGTGAGTTCACGCCACCCGGAATAAGCTCGCGGGCTGCACTGTAGAGGTTTTCAGACTTGCTCATGGCGTCGTTCCTGGTTCGTATAAAATGATTAAGCCCACTATTCTAAGTGATTCGGGGAAGGTTATGAAATTTTTAGCCGGGTAATGCTTTAAGATTTGTTAAGTAATTTTCAGGAGACGGTAGGGCAGTCTCTGGTAAAATCCTCGCGGCTTTTTGTATGACGAATAAGAACAGGACATGAAATCAGATTCTCCGTCTTTTGAAGAACAACAGTTTACGCGCGCCCAGCACCGAATCAGTATTCGGCGGCTGCTCAATCGCGATAAAACGCCGCTGGCGATCCTGCTGGCCGCTGCCGTGGTGGGGACTCTCGCGGGGCTGATTGGCGTGGCGTTTGAAAAAGCGGTTAATGCCGTACTCAACTGGCGAGTGGGCACCGTGGCCGGTTTCGCCGACAGCGAATGGCTGGTCTGGGTTTGGGCATTCGGGCTGTCTGCGCTGTTTGCCATGGTGGGGTATTTTCTGGTGCGTAAATTTGCGCCGGAGGCGGGCGGGTCAGGCATCCCGGAAATTGAAGGTGCGCTGGAGGAGCTGCGTCCGGTGCGCTGGTGGCGGGTGATTCCGGTTAAATTCATCGGCGGCATGGGGACCCTGGGCGCGGGCATGGTGCTTGGCCGGGAAGGGCCCACGGTACAGCTGGGGGGGAACGTTGGCCGCATGGTGGGCGATCTCTTTCGGATGCGAAGCGCCGAAGCGCGCCATACGCTGCTGGCAACCGGCGCGGCGGCGGGGCTTTCCGCCGCGTTTAACGCGCCGCTGGCGGGCATTTTGTTCATTATCGAAGAGATGCGCGCGCAGTTCCGCTACAACCTGATCTCGATTAAAGCGGTATTTACCGGCGTTATTATGTCGAGCATCGTCTTTCGCCTCTTTAATGGCGAGGGAGCGGTCATTGAGGTGGGGAAACTGACCAACGCGCCGGTCAACACCCTGTGGCTTTACCTGATCCTCGGCATGATTTTTGGCGTGGTGGGGCCGCTGTTTAACACCTTTATCCTGCGCGCTCAGGATATGTTCCAGCGCATTCACGGCGGGAACACCACGAAATGGGTGCTGATGGGCGGCCTGCTGGGCGGAATGTGTGGCGTACTCGGGTTTATTGAGCCGAATGCCGCAGGCGGCGGGTTCGGGCTGATTCCCATTGCGGCGGCGGGGAATTTCAGCGTGGGTCTGCTGCTGTTTATGTTTATTTCAAGAGTCATCACGACGGTGCTGTGCTTCTCCTCCGGCGCGCCCGGCGGGATTTTTGCCCCGATGCTGGCGCTGGGTACGCTGCTCGGCACCGCGTTTGGTATGGCGGCGGAAGCGGGGTTTCCCGCCTATCATCTTGATGCCGGGACCTTTGCCATCGCCGGAATGGGGGCGCTGCTGGCCGCGTCCCTGCGTGCGCCGTTGACCGGGATCGTGCTGGTGCTGGAGATGACGGACAATTACCAGCTCATTTTGCCAATGATCATTACCTGTCTCGGCGCGACACTATTAGCCCAGTTCCTGGGTGGAAAACCGCTATACTCCACCATCCTGGCGCGTACCCTGGCAAAACAAGAGGCTGAGCGGGCCGCCACGCAGAATACTTGAATGAATTACCAGGGTATTAGATAATGAGATAAAGAATTGGGTGAATTTTACCCAATAGCAGTATTCATGGGAGCATAAGATGAGTGATGACGTAGTAGCTGTACCGCTCGAATTTACCGAAGCAGCAGCCAACAAAGTGAAAGTCCTGATTGCCGATGAAGACAATCCGGATCTGAAACTGCGTGTCTATATTACCGGTGGCGGCTGCAGCGGCTTCCAGTATGGTTTTACCTTTGACGATCAGGTTAACGATGGCGATATGACTATCGAGAAACAGGGCGTCGCGCTGGTGGTTGACCCGATGAGCCTGCAGTATCTGGTGGGTGGTTCGGTTGATTACACGGAAGGTCTGGAAGGTTCGCGCTTTGTGGTCACTAACCCAAATGCGACAAGCACCTGCGGGTGTGGTTCTTCGTTCAGTATTTAAGAGGGGGCGGGCTGATGCCTTCACCCCGGCAAAACGCTAAAAACGGTAACCTGGTGGTTACCGTTTTGCATTTACCTGCCATTCTCATCCAGCGCAAACGTCGGCAGCTTCAGGTGCCAGCGTATCGCCGCTAAACGTATCACCAGCGTCACGACCATCCCCAGCATCGCGGCATTTTCCAGCGGGAGGGCAAAGGTGTAGTACGCGGTCGCGTGAACAATCCCGCCCACAATGCAGGCCGTTGCGTAAATTTCAGTACGCAGGATCATCGGCACTTCACGCGCCAGAATGTCGCGAATGATCCCACCGCCCACGCCGGTTAATACGCCCATACAGATTGCCACCATCGGACCGGTACCCGCATTAAACGCCTTATTGACGCCAATACCGACAAACACGGCCAGACCGACGGCATCCAGCACCGGCAATATCCATTTAGGTAATCTGCGGGGCTGGCGAACCAGCACAATGGTTAACAGGCAGGTGACCATCGCGACCACCAGATCGGTAGGATCTTTCACCCAAAACACCGGGCCATTCGCCAGCGCCATATCGCGGATAGTCCCGCCGCCGACGGCGGTCACGACGCCCAGCACCAGCACGCCAAACGGATCCATGCGTAGTTTTCCGGCGAGCAGGACGCCGGAGATAGCAAAAACGGCTGTGCCAAGAATATCCAGCCAATAAACGAGCATCGTTAAATCCTCGAAAAGGGTCTTATGTTAGTGACTCTCTGCCAGCGCGGCACAGAGCTGTTTTGCGGCGAGGATAATACGCGGGCTGGCGCGTTCAAACCAGTCGCTGTTGAGGGGTATTACCGGTATTTTTAGCTGCTTTTGCCAGAATTGCTCAATTTTGGGAATTTCGCTCGCATTTCCGACCACGACGATGGCCTGCGGCTGACGCGCCAGGACCTGTTCACGGCTGACCTGAGGCCAGGGCACCCGGCTGGCAGCAAAGATATTTTCACCGCCGCAGACTTCCAGCACTTGGTTCTGAATCGACCCTTTTCCGGTGGTGAACAGCGGCTGGCTGCCAAACTGCAGGAAGATGCGCTTTTTAACAGGGGTATCGTACTGGGATTTCAGCGCGGCATAGTCGCTCAGCATCTGTTTCGCCGCAGCCTCGGCTTTTTTGGGCGTAGGGCTATAGGGTGCCAGAGCGCGTAGCGCCTGAGCGACCTGCTCAATGCTGACGGCATCAATCCACATCACCTTTATGCCAAGCGAGGTGAGCTGGTTGACCTGCCGCTCGGCGTTGCCACCGCGCCAGGCCAGCACGAGATCCGGTTTAAGCGCCACGATGCGCTCAAGGTTCATCCCCTGCCAGGTTGCCACTTGTTCAATATCCGCGGCCTGCGGTGGGTAATCCGAATAGCTACTCACGCCAACGGGCGTGATCCCGGCGGCAAACGCCAGTTCCGTATTCGCGGGAGAGAGCGTAATCACACGCGGTACAGCATAGAGCCACAGCGGTGCGAGAAGAAGCAGGGCGGCCAGCGCCCTGACGGTATGTTTAGCCACGTGCCAGATTCTGCACCAGGCGTTCCACCATCACGGTGGACTGTTTTGCCGCAACGGTCAGGAACTCGTCGAAGCTGATGTGGGACTGCTGGTCTGCCACGTCAGAGATGGCGCGAACCACCACGAACGGTACGCTGAAGTTATGGCAAACATGAGCGATCGCGGTCGCTTCCATCTCAACGGCAACCGCCTGAGGGAAGTTATGACGGATTTTCGCCAGCCCAACGGAGCCGTTGATGAAGGCATCACCGCTGACAATCAGACCGCGTACCGCGTTGAGGTTGAGTTCTGCGATGCAGGTCTCTGCCGCCGCAATCAGCTTGTCGTCCGCTTTAAAGCCAGCAGGGCAGCCCGGAAGCTGACCGTACTCGTAACCGAACGCGGTGACGTCGGCATCGTGGTAACGCGCTTCGTCGGAGACAACGATATCACCCACTTTCAGCGTCGGCGCCAGGCCGCCGGCAGAGCCGGTATTCACGATCACGTCCGGCTTGCAGCGCTCAAGCAGCAGGGTTGCACCCAGCGCAGCAGCCACTTTACCGATGCCTGATTTCAGCAGAGCCACGTCAACGCCGTTCAGCTGGCCGGTGTAGATCTCACAACCACCAAGAGAGAGAGTCTGACGGTTCTCAATTTTGTCACGCAGCAGCGTAACTTCTTCTTCCATTGCACCAATAATGCCGATTTTCATAGATTTACTCGCGATGTGCCTTGTTAAGATGCATAGTCTATCATGCGGTTAAGGGGAAACGCATTCTCACGCGGGGGAGCACATGGCACCAATCGATTTTCGCACCAAAATTAACTGGCACCGACGTTTCCGTTCGCCGCAGGGCGACAAGAGCGAACATGAGATCCTGCGTATCTTCGAAAGCGATCGCGGGAGGATCATTAACTCACCCGCCATCCGGCGTCTGCAGCAAAAGACGCAGGTGTTCCCGCTGGAGCGTAACGCCGCGGTGCGCACCCGTTTAACCCACTCCATGGAAGTGCAGCAGGTCGGGCGCTACATTGCCAAAGAGATTTTGAGCCGTCTCAAAGAGCAGCGTTTACTGGAAACCTATGGTCTGGATGAGCTGACCGGGCCGTTTGAAAGCATCGTGGAGATGGCCTGCCTGATGCATGATATCGGCAACCCGCCTTTCGGCCACTTTGGCGAGGCGGCGATCAACGACTGGTTTAAGCAGCGGCTTTATCCTTCGGATGCGGTAAGCCAGCCGCTGAGCGACGACCGCTGCATCGTACGTGATTTACGCCTGCGTGAAGGCGAAGAGGGGCTGAACGATCTGCGTCGCAAAGTGCGCCAGGATTTGTGTCACTTCGAGGGCAACGCGCAGGGGATCCGGCTGGTCCATTCCCTGATGCGCATGAACCTCACCTGGGCACAGGTCGGCTGCATTCTGAAATATACCCGCCCCGCGTGGTGGATGGGGGAGACGCCCGCGTCCCACAGTTATTTAATGAAAAAGCCGGGCTATTACCTTTCCGAAGAGGCCTATATTGAACGGCTACGTAAAGAACTTTCATTGACGCCAAACGGCCGCTTTCCATTGACCTGGATTATGGAAGCCGCCGATGATATTTCCTATTGCGTGGCCGATTTGGAAGATGCCGTCGAGAAAAGAATCTTCAGCGTCGAGGAGCTTTATCAGCATCTTCATGCGGCCTGGGGTACTCATGAAAAAGGCTCGCTGTTTGCGCAGGTGGTCGAAAATGCCTGGGAAAAATCGCGCTCAAATACATTAAGCCGCAGTACGGAAGACCAGTTCTTTATGTATTTGCGGGTCAATACGTTAAATAAACTGGTGCCGTATGCGGCGTCGCGCTTTATTGATAATTTGCCGCTCATCTTCAGCGGGGAATTCAACCACGCGCTGCTGGAAGATGACAGCAGTTTCAGTCAACTCCTTGAGCTTTATAAACATGTGGCGATGCGGCATGTATTTAGCCATCCGGATGTCGAGCAGCTGGAACTGCAGGGCTACCGGGTAATCAGTGGGTTACTTGAAATTTATTCTCCGTTGCTTCAGCTGTCGGTCGACGAGTTCAGCGAGCTGGTGGAACATGAGCGCGTGCGTAGAATACCTATCGAATCGCGGCTTTATCAGAAACTCTCAACCCGGCATCGTCTGGCGTATGTCGAAGCGATTGGCAAGCTGGATCGCCACTCTTCCCAATGGCCGGTGATGGAATATTATTATCGCTGTCGTCTTATCCAGGACTATATCAGCGGCATGACGGATTTGTATGCCTGGGATGAATACCGCAAGCTGATGGCGGTGGAATAATTCCGGAGTTTTGTAAAGACGGCCAATAAATTTTTACCTTTTCCATAAACTTATCGCCGGAACTAAGCGGTATAAAACGAATCTGAGTTACACAGCAATTTTGCGTTACCTGTAAATCGAGATTGAGAAACATGAAAAAAACCACATTAGCAATGAGTGCACTGGCTCTGAGTTTAGGTTTAGCGCTGTCTCCTCTGACTGCTACTGCAGCCGAGACCGCGTCGTCGGCAGCAACCGCGCAGCAGATGCCAAGCTTGGCACCGATGCTCGAAAAAGTGATGCCATCGGTGGTGAGTATTAACGTTGAGGGCAGTACGACCGTCAATACGCCGCGTATGCCGCGTAACTTCCAGCAGTTCTTCGGCGACAACTCGCCGTTCTGCCAGGACGGTTCGCCATTCCAGAGTTCACCGTTCTGTCAGGGCGGCGGTGCCGGGGATGACAGCCAGGGCGGCGGCCAGCAGCAGAAATTCATGGCGCTTGGCTCGGGTGTAATTATTGATGCGGCGAAAGGCTATGTCGTCACCAATAACCACGTTGTCGATAACGCTAACAGCATTAAGGTTCAGCTGAGCGATGGCCGTAAGTTTGACGCGAAAGTGGTGGGTAAAGACCCGCGCTCCGACATCGCGCTGATCCAGATCCAGGATCCGAAAAACCTGACGGCGATTAAAATTGCCGACTCTGACGCGCTGCGCGTGGGCGACTATACCGTGGCGATCGGTAACCCGTTCGGTCTGGGTGAAACCGTGACATCCGGTATCGTCTCTGCGCTGGGTCGTAGTGGCCTGAACGCGGAAAACTACGAAAACTTCATCCAGACGGATGCGGCGATCAACCGCGGTAACTCCGGCGGTGCGCTGGTGAACCTGAACGGTGAGCTGATCGGTATCAACACCGCGATCCTGGCACCGGACGGCGGCAACATCGGGATCGGCTTTGCTATCCCAAGTAACATGGTGAAAAACCTGACCGCGCAGATGGTCCAGTATGGCCAGGTGAAACGCGGCGAGCTGGGTATCCTCGGGACTGAGCTGAACTCCGAACTGGCTAAGGCGATGAAAGTTGACGCCCAGCGCGGGGCATTCGTCAGCCAGGTGATGCCGAATTCCTCCGCGGCGAAAGCGGGCATTAAAGCGGGGGATGTGATCACCTCCCTGAACGGTAAGCCGATCAGCAGCTTTGCCGCCCTGCGTGCCGAAGTGGGTTCAATGCCGATTGGCAGCAAAGTGACCCTCGGCCTGCTGCGCGACGGTAAGCCGGTTAACGTGAGCCTGGAACTGCAGCAGAGCAGCCAGAATCAGGTGGATTCCAGCACTATCTTCAGCGGTATTGAAGGTGCCGAGATGAGCAATAAAGGCGCAGACAAAGGCGTGGTGGTGAACAACGTGAAAGCGAATTCACCGGCAGCCCGTATCGGCCTGAAAAAAGGCGATGTGATCATGGGCGCTAACCAGCAGCCGGTGAAGAACATCGCTGAACTGCGCAAGATCCTCGACAGCAAGCCTTCCGTGCTGGCGCTGAATATCCAACGTGGTGACACCTCGCTTTATCTGCTGATGCAGTAATCCTCTAAAGCCCCTGTTCGCAGGGGCTTTCTCTTTTCTGTGATTCTTGCCACAACTCCATACTTCTCCCTCTCTCTTTGTGCATTCGCACAATGCAGCCGTCGCTGAACTTCCCTATGCTTGAGCTCTGCTCACGGGAGGGTTCTATGGCTGGCTGGCATCTTGATACCAAAATGGCGCAGGATATCGTGGCGCGTACCATGCGCATCATTGATACCAATATCAACGTGATGGATGCCCGCGGGCGCATTATTGGCAGCGGCGATCGCGAGCGTATTGGGGAATTGCACGAAGGGGCGCTGCTGGTGCTTTCCCAGGGGCGGGTCGTGGATATCGACGATGCGGTAGCGAAACATCTGCACGGCGTCCGTCAGGGCATCAATTTACCGCTGCGCCTTGAAGGCGAGATTGTGGGGGTGATCGGCCTGACCGGCGAGCCGGAGTCCTTGCGTAAATACGGTGAGCTGGTCTGTATGACGGCAGAGATGATGCTGGAGCAGTCGCGCCTGATGCACCTGCTCGCCCAGGACAGCCGCCTGCGTGAAGAGCTGGTGATGAACCTTATTCAGGCGGAAGAGCATACGCCTGCGCTCAGCGAATGGGCGCAGCGTCTGGGGATCGATCTCAACCAGCCGCGCGTGGTGGCGGTCATTGAGGTCGATAGCGGCCAGCTTGGCGTGGACAGCGCGATGGCCGAACTGCAGCAGCTGCAAAATGCGCTGGCGACGCCTGAGCGCGATAACCTGGTGGCGATCGTTTCTCTGACGGAAATGGTGGTGCTCAAACCGGCGCTCAATGCGTTCGGCCGCTGGGATGCGGAAGATCATCGTCGTCGCGTTGAGCTGCTGATCTCCCGGATGAAGGAGAATGGTCAGCTGCGTTTTCGCGTTGCGCTGGGCAACTACTTTACCGGGCCGGGCAGTATCGCCCGCTCCTGGCGTACCGCGCGCACCACCATGATGGTGGGCAAGCAGCGGATGCCGGAGAGCCGCAGCTATTTCTATCAGGATTTGATGCTGCCGGTGCTGCTCGACAGCCTGCGCGGAGGCTGGCAGGCCAATGAGCTGGCGCGGCCATTAGCGCGTCTGAAAGCCATGGATAATAACGGCCTGCTGCGCCGGACGCTGCAGGCGTGGTTTCGCCATAACGTGCAGCCGCTGGCGACCTCGAAGGCGCTGTTTATTCACCGCAATACCCTGGAGTATCGGTTAAACCGGATTTCGGAGCTGACGGGGCTGGACCTGGGGAATTTTGACGACAGGCTGCTGCTGTATGTGGCGCTGCAGCTGGACGAACAGAGATGATGCTTTTTGCCGGGTGGCGGCTTCGCCTTACCCGGCCTACATGCTGAGTGCGGTCTGGTGCCCTCACCCCGGCCCTCTCCCACGGGGAGAGGGCGTAAACACTAAAAACGGCAATCAAGGATTGCCGTTTTGCTTTTATTTCCGCGTTAATTTCTCAAGATCCGCTTCAATCTCGCTGATCTTATTCGTTACAACGCTTTCAAGGTGACGCAGATCGTCAAGGATCTTACGCTTGAGATCGACTTCGGTGCGGTCGCGCTGGCAGATCTGATCGAGTTCATCGATCACATAGCGCAGGTTAGGGCTGATTTCCTGTACTTCTTTGTATCCCTGTCCTACACCGTCAGCGACAACGGTCTTACGCTGGCGTGGATATTTGAACTTCACGCTTTTGGCGAAAAACTCTCCTTTGTCCTTGTGAAAATAGATTTTCAGAATATCGTTATTGGCTTCCTGACGGAGGCTGTAACGATCAATTTCATCAGGATTGGTAATGCCCAGACTTTTCAGATTATCGTACATAGCGGTACCCTTGATCTCAACATAACCTTTGAATAATTAACGAAAAAATCTATTTTCGCCACCCTCAGATATAAAAAAAGCGGGGTTGCCCCCGCTTTTTGTTATACCCGATTAATCGATGGTGCGCAGCAATTCGTTGATGCCCACTTTACCGCGCGTTTTCGCATCCACTTTCTTCACGATAACCGCACAGTACAGGCTGTATTTGCCATCTTTTGACGGCAGGTTGCCGGAAACCACCACGGAGCCCGCCGGTACGCGACCGTAGTGAACTTCGCCGGTTTCACGGTCGTAAATACGAGTGCTCTGACCGATGTAAACGCCCATGGAGATCACGGAGCCTTCTTCCACGATCACGCCTTCAACCACTTCAGAGCGCGCGCCGATAAAGCAGTTATCTTCGATGATGGTCGGGTTAGCCTGCAGTGGCTCCAGAACGCCACCGATGCCCACGCCGCCGGACAGGTGAACGTTTTTACCGATCTGCGCGCATGAACCAACAGTCGCCCAGGTGTCTACCATGGTGCCTTCGTCAACGTAGGCACCGATGTTCACGTAGGATGGCATCAGCACGGTGTTGCGCGCGATGAATGCGCCCTGACGCACTGCCGCAGGCGGTACCACGCGGAAGCCTTCTTTCTGGAAACGCGCTTCATCGTAGTCAGCGAATTTCATAGGGACTTTATCGAAGTAGCGGCTTTCAGCTCCGTCGATAACCTGGTTATCGTTGATACGGAAAGAGAGCAGCACGGCTTTCTTCAGCCATTGATGAGTGACCCACTGACCGTCGATTTTTTCTGCCACGCGCAGCGCGCCGGAATCCAGAAGGGAAATCACCTGGTTTACCGCTTCACGGGTCACGGTATCCACATTTGCCGGGGTAATCTCGGCGCGACGCTCAAAAGCGGACTCAATAACGTTCTGTAACTGCTGCATTGTTTACTCTTTCCATTTCACTAAAAAACATATCACCCTTTATCGTTTGGATTGAGGGCTGCTGTCAACCGTTGTTGCACTTCAAGCTGCAGGTCATTATTAAGGGCACGCCGGTCCGCTGTCGCGATTATAAATAAATCTTCTACTCGCTCGCCAATCGTTGTAATTCGGGCCCCATGGAGCGAAATTCCCAGATCGGCAAAAACCTGGCCGACGCGGGCAAGCAGCCCCGGCTGGTCGAGCGCGATCAGCTCCAGGAACGATTTACGGTCGGTGTGGGTCGGCAGGAAATTGACCTCGGTATCGACGGTAAAGTGGCGCAATTTCGCCGGCTGGCGACGCGGCTGCGGAGGCTGCCAGCTGCGCTGGGTAATCGCCTGCTCCAGACCAAAACGTATCCCTTCATGCCTGTCCGACGAGAGCGGGCTGCCGTCCGGCTCAAGCACGATAAAGGTGTCCATCGCCATGCCGTCGCGGGTAGTGAAAATCTGCGCGTCGTGAACGCTCAGGTTACGCCTGTCCAGCTCGGCGCAGACCGCAGCAAACAGATAAGGCCGGTCCGGGCTCCAGATGAAAATCTCCGTCCCGCCGCGGGTGGCCTGTGGGCTCAGGAGGATCATCGGCTGGGACAGATCGTGCTTCAGCAGGTGCCGCGCGTGCCACGCAAGCTGGTTTGGGCTGTGGCGGACAAAATAGTTGGCGCGGCAGCGGGCCCAAATCTGATGCAGCGCCTCTTCATCAATGTTGTCCATCCGCAGCAGCGCGAGCGCCTGCAGCTGGTGATGGCGCACGCGCTCGCGCATGTCCGGGGTGTTTTGCATCCCGCGACGCAGCTGTTTTTCGGTCGCGAAGTACAGCTCGCGCAGCAGGCTCTGCTTCCAGCTGTTCCACAGCGTTTCGTTGGTGGCGCAGATATCGGCCACCGTCAGGCAGACCAGATACCGCAGGCGGTTTTCCGTCTGAACCACTTCCGCGAACTGCTTGATCACCTCAGGATCCTGAATGTCACGACGCTGCGCGGTGACCGACATCAGCAGGTGATGGCGTACCAGCCAGGCCACCAGCTGCGTTTCACGCGAGTTCAGACCGTGCAGTTCGGCAAATTTCAGCACGTCCTGCGCGCCCAGAACCGAATGATCGCCGCCGCGACCTTTGGCGATATCGTGGAACAGGGCGGCAATCAGGATCAGTTCCGGATGGGTCAGGCGCGGCCACAGCTCTACGCACAGCGGGTGGCGGGAGCGCGTCTCTTCTTTCGCAAAGCTTTCCAGCTTGAGCATCACGCGGATCGTGTGTTCATCCACCGTGTAGGCGTGGAACAGATCGAACTGCATTTGCCCGACAATGTGCGACCACTGCGGCATATAGGCCCACAGCACGCTGTGGCGGTGCATCGGCAGCAGCCCGCGGCTGACGGCGCCCGGATGGCGGAGCATGCTCAGGAACAGCGAGCGCGCTTCCGGGATATAGCACAGCGGCTGCGTCAGATGACGGCGCGCATGGCGCAGATGGCGCAGGGTGGTGGAGTAGATCCCGGTGATGGTGCTGTTGCGCACCATGGTATAGAACATTCTCAGAATCGCTTCCGGCTCGCGGATGAACAGCGTTTCGTCGCGCAGATCGATAAGCGTGCCGCGCAGCTGGAATTCGTCATCAATCGGGCGCGGTTTCTCGTCCGCCGTCAGGGCCAGAATAGCCTCGTCGAACAGCTGCAGCAGCATCTGGTTCAGCTCGGTCACCCGGCGGGTGACGCGGAAGAAATCCTTCATCATGTGCTCAACCGGCTCGTTGCCTTCGCCCTGATAATTCAGGCGTTGCGCCACGCTGAGCTGGCGGTCAAACAGCAGACGGTTATCGTAGCGGGTGACTTCCAGATGCAGGGCAAATCGGATGCGCCACAGCAGGTGCAGGCACTCGTTCAGCTCGTTACGCTCTGCCTCGGTTAAGAAGCCGAAGCCGACCATCTCGTCCATCGAGGTGGCGCCAAAATGGCGGCGGGCGACCCACTGCAGGGTATGGATGTCGCGCAGGCCGCCGGGGCTGCTTTTAATATCGGGCTCAAGATTATAGCTGGTGCCGTGGTAGCGCTGGTGGCGCTGGTTTTGCTCCTCGACCTTCGCGGCGAAGAACTTTTCTGACGGCCAGAAGCCGTCGCTAAAGATGTGCTTTTGCAGCTCCAGAAACAGCGCGACGTCACCAATCAGGAGGCGAGTTTCAATCAGGTTGGTGGCGACGGTCAGGTCCGATAACCCTTCCAGCAGGCACTCTTCCAGGGTGCGCACGCTGTGGCCGACCTCCAGCTTCACGTCCCACAGCAGCGTCAGCAGTTCGCCAATTTTTTGCGCCTGTTCGTCCGGCAGCTTTTTGCGGCTTAAGATCAGCAGATCGATATCGGAAAGCGGATGCAGCTCACCGCGGCCATAGCCCCCGACGGCAACCAGCGCAACATCACTGATTTGCCCAAACCCGTAATCGATCCACAGGCGCTGCAAGAGCTGGTCGATAAATTCGGTGCGCGCTTCAATGAGCTGCTCGGCCGACACGCCCGCGTCGAACGCGCTGCCCAACCAGCGATGGAAAACATCCATATGGGCTTTAATATGCGCGCAGGTCAGCTCGTGCGACGGCCAGACGCCCGGGTTATCGGGCTGGTCGGGAAGGGTGGGAAGTGCTGTGTTAGCATACTGTTCGGGTAAAAGATTACTCATCGTGCGCCACCCATAAGAAAAAGCTATAGCCATTAAAAAAGCCGGCATTTGCCGGCTTTTTTATCATTCATCGTGCGTCAGTATCGCCGGGATGGTGTCATCCTTGCGCAACGTCATAATTTCGCAGCCGTTGTCTGTTACCACAATAGTATGCTCGTACTGCGCAGACAAGCTTCTGTCTTTGGTTTTCACCGTCCAGCCGTCTTTCATGGTACGGATACGGTAATCACCCGCGTTGACCATCGGCTCAATGGTAAAGGTCATGCCTTTTTGCAGCACCACGCCGCCGTCATCTGCATCATAGTGCAGGACCTGCGGTTCTTCATGGAAGACGCGACCAATGCCGTGACCGCAGTACTCGCGCACCACGGAGAAACCTTCTGCTTCCACAAACTTCTGGATTGCCGCACCGATGGTACGCAGGCGAATACCCGGTTTCACCATTTTCAGCGCCAGGTAGAGGCTCTCTTGCGTCACTTTGCACAGACGCTCGCCGAGAATAGTCGGCTTGCCAACGATGAACATTTTTGAGGTGTCACCGTGGTACTCGTCTTTAATGACGGTCACGTCGATGTTGACGATGTCGCCATCTTTCAGCAGTTTTTCATCGTCCGGGATGCCGTGGCAAACCACTTCATTAATAGAGATGCAGACGGATTTCGGGAAACCGTGGTAGCCGAGGCAGGCGGAAACCGCGTGCTGCTCGTTCACGATATAGTCGTTACAGATACGGTCCAGTTCACCGGTGCTGACGCCCGGCTTCACGAACGGTTCAATCATTTCCAGCACTTCCGCGGCCAGACGACCGGCGACGCGCATCTTTTCAATTTCTTCAGGTGTCTTAATAGAGATAGCCATGTAATCTGTCCATCGGTGTCGATTTTTTCGACAATACTAGTCTAAGTGTCGTTAATGGTATCAGTCAGGCACACCCCGTGCCAAATTGAGAATCATTAACAGCACACTCCGCCAACAACTGTTGGTTTCTGGTCGTGTTTTGTGGTATAAAGCGCGCCGGACTTCCGATCCATCTCAGATACACAGGCTGGACGGAAGCGACAAATCTCACTTTGTGTAACAACACACACGTATCGGCACATATTCCGGGGTGCCCTTCGGGGTCGGTAATATGGGATACGTGGAGGCATAACCCCAACTTTCAATATAGAGGTTTTAAACATGGCAACTGTTTCCATGCGCGACATGCTCAAGGCTGGTGTTCACTTTGGTCACCAGACCCGTTACTGGAACCCGAAAATGAAGCCTTTCATCTTCGGCGCACGTAACAAAGTTCACATCATCAACCTTGAGAAAACTGTACCAATGTTCAACGAAGCCCTGGCTGAGCTGAACAAGATCTCTTCCCGTAAAGGTAAGATTCTGTTCGTTGGTACTAAGCGCGCTGCAAGCGAAGCTGTGAAAGATGCTGCTAACAGCTGCGACCAGTTCTTCGTGAACCATCGCTGGTTGGGCGGCATGCTGACCAACTGGAAAACTGTTCGTCAGTCCATCAAACGCCTGAAAGATCTGGAAACCCAGTCTCAGGACGGTACTTTCGACAAGCTGACTAAGAAAGAAGCGCTGATGCGCACTCGTGAACTGGACAAGCTGGAAAACAGCCTGGGCGGTATCAAAGATATGGGCGGCCTGCCAGACGCGCTGTTCGTAATCGATGCAGACCACGAGCACATCGCAATCAAAGAAGCTAACAACCTGGGTATCCCGGTATTCGCTATCGTTGATACCAACTCCGATCCGGACGGTGTTGACTTCGTTATCCCGGGTAACGACGACGCAATCCGTGCTGTTAGCCTGTACCTGAGCGCTGTAGCTGCTACCGTTCGTGAAGGCCGTTCCCAGGATCTGGCTTCTCAGGCGGAAGAAAGCTTCGTAGAAGCTGAATAATAAGGTTTTACCCCTTATTAGTACCGTGTATGAATAGGGGCCCATTACCGGCCCCTTTTTTCAATTTACACTGTTTGGCCCCCGGCCGGGCAGTTCACATCTCCCGAGGATTTAAGAATGGCTGAAATTACCGCATCCCTGGTAAAAGAGCTGCGCGAGCGTACTGGCGCAGGCATGATGGATTGCAAAAAAGCGCTGACTGAAGCGAACGGCGACATCGAGCTGGCAATCGAAAACATGCGTAAATCCGGTGCGATCAAAGCAGCTAAAAAAGCAGGCAACGTTGCTGCTGACGGCGTGATCATCACTAAGATCGACGGCAACTACGGCATCATTCTGGAAGTTAACTGCCAGACTGACTTCGTTGCTAAAGATGGTGGTTTCCAGGCATTTGCTAACAAAGTTCTGGACGCAGCTGTTGCTGGTAAAATCACTGACGTTGAAGTTCTGAAAGCACAGTTCGAAGAAGAACGTGTTGCGCTGGTTGCTAAAATCGGTGAGAACATCAACATCCGTCGCGTATCTTCTCTGGAAGGCGACGTTCTGGGCTCTTACCAGCACGGTGCACGTATCGGTGTTCTGGTTGCGGCTAAAGGCGCTGACGAAGAGCTGGTTAAACAGCTGGCTATGCACATCGCTGCAAGCAAACCAGAATTCGTTAAGCCAGAAGACGTGTCTGCTGAAGTGGTAGAGAAAGAGTACCAGGTTCAGCTGGACATCGCGATGCAGTCTGGTAAGCCAAAAGAAATCGCAGAGAAAATGGTTGAAGGCCGCATGAAGAAATTCACCGGCGAAGTTTCTCTGACTGGCCAGCCATTCGTAATGGACCCAAGCAAGTCTGTTGCTCAGCTGCTGAAAGAGCACAACGCTGACGTAACTGGCTTCATCCGCTTCGAAGTGGGCGAAGGCATCGAGAAAGTTGAGACTGACTTCGCAGCAGAAGTTGCTGCAATGTCCAAGCAGTCTTAATGATTGAAAAGGAGCCGCCTGAGGGCGGCTTCTTTTTGTCACCCGTCACAGGAAATCAGACAGGCTCCAGTATCGCTGTGCTGATTTGCGGCATATCATGTCGCCAGAATTAACCCCCATCTTAATCGTTGACAGTCTCAGGAAAGAAACATGGCTACCAATGCAAAACCCGTGTACAAACGCATTCTGCTTAAGCTGAGTGGCGAAGCGCTGCAGGGATCGGAAGGCTTCGGTATTGACGCAAGCATCCTTGATCGCATGGCACAGGAAATCAAAGAACTGGTCGAACTGGGTATCCAGGTTGGCGTGGTCATTGGCGGTGGCAACCTTTTCCGTGGTGCTGGTCTGGCGAAAGCGGGGATGAACCGCGTTGTGGGCGACCACATGGGTATGCTGGCAACCGTCATGAATGGCCTGGCAATGCGTGATGCCCTGCACCGCGCCTATGTGAATGCCCGCCTGATGTCCGCGATTCCGCTGAATGGCGTTTGCGATAATTACAGCTGGGCAGAAGCCATCAGTCTGCTGCGCAATAACCGCGTGGTGATCCTCTCCGCCGGTACGGGTAACCCGTTCTTTACAACCGATTCCGCTGCCTGCCTGCGCGGTATCGAGATCGAAGCCGATGTGGTACTGAAAGCGACCAAGGTAGACGGCGTGTTTACTGCCGACCCGGCAAAAGATCCTTCTGCCACCATGTACGATCAGCTGAGCTACAGCGAAGTGCTGGATAAAGAGCTGAAAGTGATGGATCTTGCCGCCTTCACGCTGGCTCGCGACCACAAACTGCCGATCCGTGTCTTCAACATGAACAAGCCTGGCGCACTGCGTCGCGTGGTCATGGGCGAAAAAGAAGGCACTTTGATCACGGAATAATTTCCGTTGACGACAAATACAGGTAAGATTCCGCTTTATTTTGTAGTGGTATCTTACCCGGACGCGCCTTTGGCGTTGTCATGAATTAAACGCGACTATACTTAGCACACCTGTAGCGCTGTGCTGGCGGATAGTCTGCCTGAGACAAGTTTTCAAGGATTCGTAACGTGATTAACGACATCAGAAAAGATGCTGAAGTACGCATGGAAAAATGCGTAGAAGCGTTCAAAACCCAAATCAGCAAAATCCGTACTGGCCGTGCTTCCCCAAGCCTGCTGGATGGCATCATCGTAGAATACTACGGTACGCCAACCCCGCTGCGTCAGCTGGCGAGCGTAACGGTAGAAGATACCCGTACGCTGAAAATCAACGTGTTCGATCGTTCTATGAGCCCGGCCGTTGAGAAAGCGATCATGGCCTCTGACCTCGGTCTGAACCCAAGCTCTGCGGGCGCTGACATCCGCGTTCCACTGCCTCCACTGACGGAAGAGCGTCGTAAAGATCTGATCAAAGTGGTTCGTGGCGAAGCTGAGCAGGGTCGTGTATCCGTGCGTAACGTCCGTCGCGACGCGAACGATAAAGTGAAAGCGCTGCTGAAAGAAAAAGAGATCAGTGAAGATGACGATCGTCGTTCTCAGGACGACATTCAGAAAATGACCGACGCTGCCATCAAGAAAATTGATGCGGCGCTGGCAGATAAAGAAGCGGAACTGATGCAGTTCTGATTTCTGTCGTACACTGATAAACGCCGTTCAGAGGGACTTCGGGTCTTGCTGGCGGCGTTTTGCTTTTATCTGGTCTAACTTTTTTCGGGCATCTCATGAAGCATTTAACACTCCTCGGCTCAACCGGCTCTATCGGTTGCAGCACTCTCGACGTTGTTCGCCATAATCCTGAACTTTACACCGTGACAGCGCTGGTGGCCGGTAAGAATGTGCAGCGAATGGTCGAGCAGTGCCTGGAGTTTGCACCCCGCTATGCGGTGATGGATGACGAAGAGAGCGCGCGTCTGCTGAAAGCACAGCTGCGTGAACAGGGCAGCCGAACCGAGGTGCTGAGTGGCCAACAGGCGGCCTGCCAGATGGCGGCGCTGGATGAGGTGGATCAGGTGATGGCGGCTATCGTTGGGGCGGCAGGATTATTGCCCACGCTTGCCGCGATTGATGCCGGTAAGGATGTGCTGCTGGCCAACAAAGAGTCGCTGGTCACCTGCGGACGCCTGTTTATGGATGCGGTGAAGCAGCGCGGCGCGCGTCTTTTGCCGGTCGATAGTGAGCACAACGCGATTTTTCAGAGTTTACCGCAACCTTTTCAACAAAACCTGGGGTACGCTGACCTGGAGCAGAATGGCGTGGTGTCTATTCTGCTTACCGGGTCTGGTGGCCCGTTCCGCGAAACGCCACTGTCTGAACTGCGCGTCATGACGCCGGATCAGGCGTGCCGTCATCCGAACTGGTCGATGGGGCGTAAAATCTCCGTTGATTCTGCCACCATGATGAACAAAGGTCTGGAATACATTGAAGCGCGCTGGCTGTTTAATGCGTCAGCGAAACAGATGGAAGTACTGATTCACCCGCAATCGGTGATTCACTCGATGGTGCGTTATCAGGATGGCAGCGTGCTGGCACAGCTGGGCGAGCCGGATATGCGTACGCCGATTGCCCATTCCATGGCGTGGCCAAATCGAGTGAAATCCGGCGTGAAGCCGCTTGATTTCTGCAAGCTAAGTTCCCTGACGTTCAGTGAACCAGACTACGACCGCTATCCATGTCTGAAGCTTGCGATGAATGCCTTTGACCAGGGGCAGGCGGCGACGACGGCACTTAATGCAGCCAATGAAATTACCGTTGAAGCATTTCTGAATCAGCAAATTCGTTTTACCGATATCGCGTCGTTAAATTTATCGGTACTGGAGATGATGGATTTGCGCGAACCACAAAGCGTGGAAGAGGTGCTGGCGGTGGATGCAGCTGCGCGTAATATTGCGCGCCAACAGGTGACACGTCTCGCAAGCTGGTGATAAAGCAAGCACTAGTCGTCGTGCTATTTGTTAGCGTTGGGCTTCAGTGATATAGTCTGCGCCACCTGATCGCAGGTATTTGACTTAATGTGGTCAGGTGAGCCGTGGTTTGACACGGCTTTTTTATGTATAGGCTTCAGTATTCCTGAGTACCGTTAAATCCTTTTCAGGGACAAAAAACGCGTTATGTTGTCTGCGAATCAACCAATAAGCGAAAATTTGCCAGCTCATGGCTGCCGTCATGTAGCAATCATTATGGATGGCAATGGCCGCTGGGCGAAAAGACAAGGGAAGATACGAGCCTTTGGGCATAAAGCGGGGGCGAAATCCGTTCGTCGCGCTGTTTCTTTTGCCGCCAACAACGGCATTGATGCGTTAACGCTCTATGCTTTTAGCAGTGAAAACTGGAATCGACCTCTGCAGGAAGTGACTGCGTTGATGGAATTGTTTGTGTGGGCGCTAGACAGCGAAGTAAAAAGCCTGCACCGCCACAACGTCCGCCTGCGTATCATTGGCGATACCAGTCGTTTTAACTCACGTTTGCAGGAACGGATTCGCAAAGCAGAAGCGCTGACGGAAAATAATACCGGTCTGACGCTGAATATTGCGGCGAATTACGGCGGACGCTGGGATATTATCCAGGGCGTTCGGCATCTGGCCGAACAGGTTCAGGAAGGGCTGTTGAGACCCGACCAAATTGATGAAGAGGCGCTGAGCAAGCAAATCTGCATGAATGAACAGGCGCCAGTGGATTTGGTAATTAGGACAGGGGGGGAACATCGCATAAGTAACTTTTTGATATGGCAAATTGCCTATGCTGAACTTTACTTTACGGATGTTCTTTGGCCCGATTTTGATGAACAAGACTTTGAAGGTGCGCTGCATGCCTTTGCCAATCGAGAGCGTCGTTTCGGCGGCACCGAGCCTGGTGGCGACAAAGCCTGATGGGGGTAGCTTTTGCTGAAGTATCGCCTGATTTCCGCTTTTGTATTAATACCCATTGTCATTGCGGCGCTGTTTTTACTGCCCCCGGTGGGATTCGCTATTGTCACGCTGGTGGTGTGCATGCTCGCCGCGTGGGAATGGGGACAGTTTAGCGGCTTTACCTCGCGCACTCAGCGAGTATGGCTTGCGGTACTTTGTGGCTTTATCCTGGCCATAATGCTGTTTACGTTGCCTGAATATCACCATGATATTCATCAACCCCTGGTTGCCGGTTCCTTGTGGATATCGTTGGCCTGGTGGGTTGCCGCGCTGTTGCTGGTTCTTTTTTATCCAGGCTCCGCGGCATTGTGGCGCAATTCAAAAGTGCTGAGACTGATTTTTGGTTTGCTCACAATTATTCCTTTTTTCTGGGGTATGGTTGCGCTGCGAGCCTGGCACTACGACGAAAACCACTACAGCGGTGCGATCTGGCTGCTTTATGTGATGATTCTGGTCTGGGGGGCTGACTCCGGGGCTTATATGTTTGGTAAACTGTTTGGCAAACATAAGCTGGCACCGAAGGTTTCCCCGGGCAAAACCTGGCAAGGATTCATCGGCGGCCTGTTTACGGCAGCGATCATCTCCTGGGGCTACGGCGTCTGGGCGAATCTTGAAGTGGCACCGTCAATACTGCTGGTGTGCTCGATTTTTGCTGCGCTTGCCTCCGTGCTCGGTGATTTAACCGAAAGTATGTTTAAGCGTGAAGCAGGGATTAAGGACAGCGGACACCTGATTCCAGGGCATGGCGGTATACTGGATCGCATTGATAGCCTGACAGCGGCTGTTCCAGTGTTTGCGTGTTTGCTTTTACTGGTATTCGGGACGATTTAACGGAAGGTTTTATGCTGAGCATTCTCTGGAATCTGGCGGCGTTCATTGTTGCACTGGGTGTACTGATTACCGTGCATGAATTTGGCCATTTCTGGGTTGCTCGCCGCTGTGGCGTGCGCGTAGAGCGGTTTTCCATCGGTTTTGGTAAATCACTCTGGACGCGCACCGACCGTCACGGCACGGAATTTGTCATCGCCCTTATCCCGCTGGGCGGCTACGTCAAAATGCTCGACGAACGCGTCGAGCCTGTCGCTCCTGAGCTGCGACATAGTGCATTCAACAATAAAACCGTTGGACAACGCGCTGCCATCATTGCTGCCGGACCGGTAGCCAACTTCATCTTTGCGATTTTCGCTTACTGGCTGGTGTTTATCATCGGCGTCCCTGGCGTGCGTCCGGTGGTGGGTGAAATTGCCCCTAACTCCATCGCGGCGAGTGCGCAAATTACATCCGGGATGGAACTTAAAGCGATTGATGGCATCGAAACCCCTGATTGGGATGCCGTGCGACTGCAGCTGGTAGCTAAAATCGGCGATCCGCAGACTACCATCAGCGTATCGCCGTTTGGTTCAGATACGCGTCAGGACAAAGTACTCGATTTACGTCACTGGCGTTTCGAGCCAGACAAAGAAGATCCCGTCGCAGCGCTGGGCATTCGTCCACGCGGCGCGCAGATCGAGCCGGTATTGGCCGAAGTACAGGCAAATTCGGCGGCGAGCAAAGCGGGTTTGCAAGCGGGCGACAGGATCGTTAAAGTCGATGGTCAACCATTAACAGAGTGGATGACCTTTGTTACTCTGGTGCGCGATAATCCGGGAACGTCTCTCGCGCTGGAAGTTGAAAGGCAGGGCAGTCCGCTTTCGCTGACGCTGAGCCCGGATACGAAGTCGGTCGGCAAAAAGGCAGAAGGGTTCGCAGGCGTTGTGCCTAAAGTGATCCCGCTGCCAGATGAGTACAAGACAATACGCCAGTATGGGCCGTTCAGCGCCATCCTTGAAGCCACGGATAAAACATGGCAACTGATGAAGCTGACGGTCAACATGTTGGGGAAATTGATAACCGGTGATGTGAAACTGAACAACCTCAGTGGGCCAATTTCGATTGCTCAGGGGGCTGGGATGTCAGCGGAATTCGGGGTGATTTACTATCTCATGTTCCTCGCGCTCATTAGCGTGAACCTTGGGATAATCAACCTGTTCCCGCTTCCCGTTTTAGACGGGGGTCATCTGCTGTTTTTGGCGATTGAAAAGCTAAAAGGCGGACCGGTATCCGAGCGAGTTCAAGACTTTAGTTATCGCATTGGCTCGATTTTGCTGGTGCTGTTAATGGGGCTTGCACTTTTCAATGATTTCTCTCGGTTGTAAGAGAGTGTTAGGAAGAACGCATAATAACGATGGCGATGAAAAAGTTGCTCATAGCGTCGCTGCTGTTTAGCAGCGCCACCGTATACGGTGCTGACGGGTTCGTAGTGAAAGACATTCATTTCGAAGGCCTCCAGCGTGTCGCCGTTGGTGCGGCCCTCCTCAGTATGCCTGTACGCCCCGGCGATACGGTAAATGATGATGATATCAGTAACACCATCCGTGCTCTGTTTGCCACCGGCAACTTTGAGGACGTTCGCGTCCTGCGCGATGGTGATACGCTGCTGGTACAGGTAAAAGAACGTCCAACGATTGCCAGTATCACTTTCTCCGGTAACAAGTCGGTGAAAGATGACATGCTCAAGCAGAACCTTGAAGCATCCGGTGTTCGTGTGGGTGAATCCCTGGACCGCACAACCCTTTCAGACATTGAAAAAGGTCTGGAAGACTTCTACTACAGCGTCGGTAAATACAGTGCCAGCGTGAAAGCGGTTGTCACTCCGCTGCCGCGCAACCGTGTTGACCTGAAGCTGGTCTTCCAGGAAGGTGTTTCTGCGAAGATCCAGCAGATCAACATTGTCGGCAACCACGCGTTCAGCACCGACGAACTGATCTCCACCTTCCAGCTGCGCGATGAAGTGCCATGGTGGAACGTGGTAGGCGATCGTAAATACCAGAAACAGAAACTGGCGGGCGACCTTGAAACCCTGCGCAGCTACTATCTCGACCGTGGCTATGCGCGTTTCAACATCGACTCGACTCAGGTAAGCCTGACGCCGGACAAGAAAGGGATCTACATTACGGTCAACATCACTGAAGGCGAGCAGTACAAGCTTTCGGGTGTTGAGGTGAGTGGTAACCTAGCGGGGCATTCTGCTGAAATCGAATCGCTGACCAAAATTCAGCCAGGCGACCTGTATAGCGGTTCCAAGGTAACCAAAATGGAAGACAGCATTAAGAAGCTGCTCGGCCGCTATGGTTATGCCTATCCGCGCGTACAGACTCAGCCGGAAATCAACGATGCGGATAAAACCGTTAAGCTGCACGTGAATGTTGATGCGGGCAACCGTTTCTACGTGCGTAAGATCCGCTTCGTCGGTAACGACACCTCCAAAGATTCCGTTCTGCGCCGCGAAATGCGTCAGATGGAAGGCGCATGGCTGGGTAGCGATCTCGTTGATCAGGGTAAAGAGCGTCTGAACCGTCTGGGCTATTTTGAAACGGTGGATACCGATACCCAGCGCGTACCGGGCAGCCCGGATCAGGTTGATGTCGTCTATAAAGTGAAAGAGCGCAACACCGGTAGCTTCAACTTCGGTGTGGGCTACGGTACTGAAAGCGGCGTTAGCTTCCAGGTCGGCGTGCAGCAGGATAACTGGCTGGGTACGGGTTACTCTGTCGGTATTAACGGCACCAAAAACGACTACCAGACCTACTCTGAGTTCTCTGTGACTAACCCATACTTCACCGTAGACGGTGTAAGCCTGGGCGGTCGTATCTTCTATAACGACTTTAAAGCAGACGACGCGGACCTGTCTTCTTACACCAACAAGAGTTACGGTGTCGACGGTACGCTTGGCTTCCCGGTCAACGAATACAACACCCTGCGTGCGGGCTTAGGTTACGTGCATAACGACCTGTCCAACATGCAACCGCAGGTGGCGATGTGGCGTTATCTGGACTCTATCGGCCAGTCAACCAGTAAAAATGGTAATGACAATGGCTTCGCGGCGGATGACTTCACCTTTAACTATGGCTGGACCTATAACCGTCTCGACCGTGGTTACTTCCCAACGGAAGGTTCTCGCGTCAACCTGAACGGTAAAGTGACCGTGCCGGGTTCCGATAACGAGTTCTATAAGGTCACGCTGGATACCGCATCCTACTTCCCGATCGATGACGATCATAAGTGGGTGGTTCTGGGTCGTACCCGTTGGGGCTATGGCGATGGTCTGGGTGGCAAAGAACTGCCGTTCTATGAAAACTTCTATGCGGGTGGCTCCAGCACCGTCCGTGGTTTCCAGTCCAACAACATTGGTCCGAAAGCGGTTTACTACGGCGGGAACGACAAAGATAACTGTAATAAGTCTTCCTCTTCCGAAGTCTGTAGCTCTGATGACGCGGTGGGCGGTAACGCCATGGCCGTTGCCAGCCTGGAGTTCATCACGCCAACGCCGTTTATCAGTGATAAATACGCGAACTCGGTCCGTACGTCCTTCTTCTGGGATGCGGGTACCGTGTGGGATACCAACTGGCAGAACACTGCCCAGATGCGCGCAGAAGGCGTTCCAGACTACAGCGATCCGAGCAATATTCGCATGTCTGCCGGTATCGCATTACAATGGATGTCACCGCTGGGGCCGTTGGTCTTCTCTTACGCCCAGCCGTTTAAGAAATACGATGGAGACAAAGCGGAGCAATTCCAGTTTAACATTGGTAAAACCTGGTAATAATCCGCTGCAAAGGAATGCGTTGGCAGTGTAGCGCTGACAACTGGCGATCGGTAACACGGTCGCCTTGCCACGCAAAGAACGGTACCTTCTGGTGCCAATGGGATGGTAAGGAGTTAATTGTGAAAAAGTGGTTATTAGCTGCAGGTCTCGGTTTAGCGATGGCAACTTCTGCTCAGGCAGCAGACAAAATTGCAATCGTCAACATGGGTAATTTGTTCCAGCAGGTTGCACAGAAAACAGGTGTTTCTGCGACTCTGGAAAACGAATTCAAAGGCCGTGCAAGCGAACTGCAGGGTATGGAAAACGATCTTCAGTCCAAAATGCAGCGTCTGCAGCGTGATGGTTCTACCATGAAAGCAAGCGACCGTAGCAAGCTGGAAAAAGACGTAATGGCTCAGCGCCAGTCTTTCTCCCAGAAAGCGCAGGCTTTCGAGCAGGATCGTCAGCGTCGTTCTAACGAAGAGCGCGGCAAGCTGGTGACTCGCATTCAGACCGCTGTTAAAGCAGTGGCTGCCGATCAGAGCATCGATCTGGTTGTTGATGCGAACGCTGTAGCTTTCAACAGCAGCGATGTTAAAGACATCACCGCTGACGTTCTGAAACAGGTTAAATAAGTAATGCCTTCAATTCGACTGGCTGATTTAGCTCAGCAGTTGGATGCAGAATTACACGGTGATGGCGATATCGTCATCACCGCTGTTGCGTCCATGCAATCTGCTAAAGCTGGCACGATTACCTTCATGGTAAGCCCTAAGTACCGTGAGCAACTGGCTCAATGCCAGGCGTCAGCTGTTGTACTGACGCAGGACGATCTTCCATTTGCCACTGTAAGCGCGCTGGTAGTGAAAAACCCCTACCTGACGTATGCACGCATGGCTCAAATTCTCGATACCACGCCGCAGCCGGCCCAGAACATTGCTGCCAGTGCAGCGATTGATGCGACGGCCCGGCTTGGTAACAACGTCGCCGTTGGCGCGAATGCGGTTATCGAATCCGGCGTTGTGCTGGGCGATAACGTCGTCATTGGCCCCGGTTGCTTCGTTGGGAAAAATACGAAAATCGGCGCCGGGACCCGTTTATGGGCCAACGTATCCGTTTATCATGACGTTGAAATTGGCGAAAATTGCCTCGTCCAGTCCAGCACCGTGATTGGTTCTGACGGCTTTGGTTACGCTAACGATCGCGGTAACTGGGTGAAGATCCCACAGCTTGGTCGCGTTATTATTGGCGATCGCGTGGAGATCGGCGCCTGTACCACCATTGACCGTGGCGCGCTTGACGACACGATCATTGGCAATGGTGTTATCATCGATAACCAGTGCCAGATTGCGCATAACGTTGTGATTGGCGACAATACCGCGGTTGCGGGTGGCGTCATCATGGCGGGCAGCCTGAAAATTGGCCGTTATTGCATGATTGGCGGTGCGAGCGTGATTAATGGCCATATGGAAATATGCGACAAGGTCACCGTGACGGGAATGGGCATGGTAATGCGTCCTATCACTGAACCTGGCGTCTATTCCTCAGGCATTCCGCTACAACCCAACAAGGTATGGCGTAAAACAGCAGCTCTGGTGATGAACATTGATGATATGAGCAAGCGCCTCAAGTCCCTTGAGCGTAAGATCGATCAACAAGATTAAGCGTCATCCGTTTAACGCTATTTTTCCCGGCCTGTCGGCTTTCTAATAAACCGGCAGGCCGTGTTATTATTGTTATCAGTACATTTTGACAGGAAGAGTATTTTGACTACTGACACTCATACTCTGCATATTGAAGAGATTTTAGAACTTCTGCCGCACCGCTACCCGTTTCTGCTGGTAGACCGTGTGCTGGATTTTGAAGAAGGTCGTTTTCTGCGCGCAGTGAAAAATGTTTCCGTGAACGAGCCGTTCTTCCAGGGGCACTTCCCTGGTAAGCCGATCTTCCCGGGTGTGTTGATTCTGGAAGCGATGGCTCAGGCTACCGGTATTCTGGCGTTTAAAAGCGTCGGCAAACTGGAGCCAGGTGAGCTGTATTACTTCGCGGGTATTGATGAAGCGCGCTTTAAGCGCCCTGTCGTGCCTGGTGATCAGATGATCATGGAAGTCACTTTTGAAAAAACGCGTCGTGGCCTGACTCGCTTCAAAGGCGTAGCGCTGGTTGACGGCAAAGTTGTTTGCGAAGCGACGATGATGTGTGCTCGTAGCCGGGAGTCCTGATACGTGATTGATAAATCCGCCTTTATTCATCCTACCGCTATTGTGGAAACCGGTGCCATCATTGGCGCTAACGTCCACATTGGCCCGTTTTGTATTGTTGGACCCCATGTCGAAATTGGTGAGGGTACAGTACTGAAATCTCACGTTGTGGTGAATGGTCACACGACCATTGGCTGCAATAACGAGATCTATCAGTTCGCCTCCATCGGCGAAGTTAACCAGGATCTGAAATATGCTGGTGAGTCGACCCGTCTGGAAATTGGCGATCGTAACCGTATTCGCGAAAGCGTCACCATTCATCGTGGAACAGTACAAGGTGGTGGGTTGACGAAGGTGGGCAGCGATAACCTGTTTATGGTTAATGCGCATATCGCGCACGACTGTACCGTGGGTGACCGCTGTATTCTTGCCAACAACGCAACGCTGGCAGGACACGTATCGGTTGATGACTTCGCAATTATTGGCGGCATGACCGCAGTCCATCAGTTCTGCATCATTGGTGCGCACGTGATGGTTGGCGGATGCTCCGGTGTGGCGCAGGACGTCCCACCGTATGTGATTGCGCAGGGCAACCATGCCACGCCGTTTGGCGTGAACATCGAAGGCCTCAAGCGTCGTGGTTTTAGTCGCGAAGCGATTACAGCCATCCGCAACGCGTACAAACAGCTGTACCGTAGCGGTAAAACGCTGGAAGAGGCGAAGCCGGAAATTGCCGAGCTGGCGAATAAGCACCCGGAAGTGAACGCGTTCATGGAATTCTTTGACCGTTCAACAAGGGGTCTGATTCGTTAATGGTCGACAGTCGTCCGCTTACGATAGCCCTGGTCGCCGGAGAAACCTCCGGCGATATTCTTGGTGCCGGTCTCATCCGCGCGCTTAAGGCGCGTGTACCCAATGCTCGCTTTGTCGGCGTTGCTGGCCCGCTGATGCAGGCCGAAGGCTGTGAAGCCTGGTATGAAATGGAAGAGCTCGCCGTGATGGGCATCGTTGAGGTGCTGGGACGGCTACGCCGTTTGCTGCACATCCGTGCCGATCTCACCCGCCGCTTTACCGAACTCAAACCCGATGTGTTTGTCGGTATCGATGCACCTGATTTCAACATTACCCTCGAAGGGAATCTGAAAAAGCAGGGCATAAAAACCATTCACTACGTCAGTCCGTCCGTCTGGGCGTGGCGACAGAAACGCGTTTTCAAAATCGGACGATCCACCAATCTGGTGCTGGCTTTCCTGCCTTTCGAAAAAGCGTTTTACGACAGATTTAATGTTCCGTGCCGTTTTATCGGTCATACCATGGCGGATGCGATGCCATTGGATCCGGATAAAAACGCCGCGCGTGACGCGCTGGGCATCCCGCATGATGTGCACTGTCTGGCACTGCTGCCAGGCAGCCGTGGTGCAGAAGTGGAGATGCTGAGCGCCGATTTTCTCAAAACAGCGCAAATTCTTCGCCAGACCTATCCCGACCTTGAAGTGGTTGTTCCGCTGGTGAATGCCAAACGCCGCGAGCAGTTTGAGCGCATCAAAGCGGAAATCGCCCCGGATCTCCACGTCCGTCTTCTGGACGGGAAAGGGCGGGAAGCGATGTATGCGAGCGATGCCGCGCTGCTGGCCTCCGGCACGGCGGCGCTGGAATGTATGCTGGCGAAATGCCCGATGGTGGTCGGCTATCGCATGAAGCCGTTCACCTTCTGGCTGGCAAAACGTCTGGTGAAAACGGATTATGTCTCCTTGCCAAACCTGCTTGCCGGGCGCGAGCTGGTAAAAGAGCTGTTGCAGGACGAGTGCCAGCCGCAGGCGCTGGCGGACGCTTTGCTGCCGCTGCTCGCCGACGGCAAGACCAGCCACCAGATGCACGATACTTTCCGCGAACTGCATCAACTGATCCGCTGTAATGCTGATGAGCAAGCGGCGGATGCGGTGCTGGAGCTAGCAAAATGATGGAATTTGTTTATCCTCACACTCGTCTTGTGGCGGGCGTGGACGAAGTGGGCCGTGGCCCGTTAGTCGGGGCCGTGGTGACCGCCGCGGTGATCCTCGATCCGGCTCGCCCGATTATCGGGCTGAACGACTCAAAAAAATTGTCTGAAAAGCGCCGGCTGGCGCTGTTTGGTGAGATTCAGGAGAAGGCGCTGGCCTGGAGCCTGGGGCGCGCTGAACCGCATGAAATAGACGAGCTGAATATTTTGCATGCCACGATGCTGGCGATGCAGCGTGCGGTAGCGGGTTTGAAAATTTCCCCGGAATATGTCCTGATTGACGGCAACCGCTGTCCTGCATTGCCCATGCCCTCAATGGCGGTCGTCAAAGGCGATAGCCGGGTCGCAGAAATTAGCGCAGCTTCTATTATTGCCAAAGTGACGCGCGACGCTGAAATGGCCGCGCTGGACCTCACTTACCCTCAGTATGGTTTCGCCCAGCATAAGGGGTATCCCACACCTTTCCATCTGGAAAGGCTGGCTGAACATGGCGCAACCGAACACCACCGTCGCAGCTTTGGCCCGGTGAAACGCGCGCTGGGACGGGTGTCCTGAATCAATACGCAAGCAATTAAGTAACGCGGAATCTGAAGATGGCTGAACCACGTTTCGTACACCTGCGGGTGCATAGCGACTACTCCATGATCGATGGGCTGGCGAAGACCGGGCCGCTGGTAAAAAAGGCGGCCTCCCTTGGCATGCCCGCGCTGGCGATCACCGATTTTACCAACCTGTGTGGCCTGGTGAAGTTCTACGGAACGGCGCACGGCGCGGGGATGAAGCCTATCGTCGGCGCGGATTTTCATGTGCAGAGCGATCTCATCGGCGATGAAATGACGCAAATCTCCGTGCTGGCGATGAACAACACGGGCTATCAAAACCTCACTCTGCTTATCTCAAAAGCCTATCAGCGCGGATACGGCGCGCTGGGCCCGTGGATCGACCGCGACTGGCTGGCTGAACTCAACGAAGGGCTGCTGCTGATCTCCGGTGGCCGTATGGGGGATGTCGGCAAATGTCTGCTGCGCGGCAATAGCGCGCTGGTGGATCAGTGCGTCTCGTTCTATGAAGAGTATTTCCCGGATCGTTATTATCTGGAGCTGATCCGCACCGGTCGCCAGGACGAAGAGAGCTATCTGCATGCGGCGGTCGCACTTGCGGAAGAGCGCGGGCTGCCCGTCGTCGCGACAAACGATGTGCGGTTCCTCGAGCCGGGGGATTTTGACGCTCACGAAATTCGCGTGGCTATCCACGATGGCTTCACGCTGGACGATCCCAAACGGCCGCGTAATTACTCCGCTCAGCAGTACATGCGCAGCGAGGAGGAGATGTGTGAACTCTTCTCCGATATTCCTGAAGCGCTGGAAAACAGCGTGGAGATCGCCAAGCGCTGTAACGTTACCGTCCGCCTCGGCGAATACTTCCTGCCGCAGTTCCCGACGGGTGATATGACCACGGAAGATTTCCTGGTCGCAAAATCAAAAGAAGGTCTGGAAGAGCGTCTGGAATTCCTGTTCCCGGATGAGGCCGTTCGCAAAGAGAAGCGGCCGCCGTACGATGAACGCCTGGATATTGAGCTCCAGGTAATCAACCAGATGGGCTTCCCGGGCTACTTCCTGATCGTAATGGAGTTTATCCAGTGGTCGAAGGATAACGGCGTACCTGTCGGACCGGGACGTGGCTCCGGTGCAGGCTCGCTTGTGGCCTATGCGCTTAAAATTACCGACCTCGATCCGCTGGAATTCGACCTGCTGTTCGAACGTTTCCTTAACCCGGAACGTGTTTCCATGCCCGACTTTGACGTCGACTTCTGCATGGAGAAACGCGACCAGGTGATCGAGCACGTCGCTGATATGTACGGCCGTGATGCGGTATCGCAGATTATTACCTTCGGAACGATGGCGGCGAAGGCGGTTATCCGTGACGTTGGCCGCGTGCTGGGCCACCCGTACGGGTTTGTCGATCGTATTTCTAAGCTGGTGCCGCCCGATCCGGGCATGACGCTGGCAAAAGCGTTTGAAGCTGAACCTCAGCTGCCGGAAATTTACGAAGCCGACGAAGAAGTGAAAGCGCTGATCGACATGGCGCGCAAGCTGGAAGGCGTCACGCGTAACGCCGGTAAGCATGCGGGGGGCGTGGTTATCGCGCCGACCAAAATTACCGACTTCGCGCCGCTCTACTGCGATGAAGCGGGTGAGCATCCGGTTACTCAGTTTGATAAGAACGACGTGGAATACGCCGGGCTGGTGAAGTTTGACTTCCTCGGCCTGCGTACGCTGACGATCATCGACTGGGCGCTGAAGATGATCAACCCGCGCCGGGAGAAGCAGGGCCTTGAACCGATAGACATTGCCGCCATCCCGCTGGATGACAAGAAAAGTTTCGACATGCTGCAGCGCTCGGAGACCACCGCGGTCTTCCAGCTTGAATCGCGCGGCATGAAAGATCTGATTAAACGTCTGCAGCCCGACTGCTTCGAAGATATGATCGCACTGGTTGCCCTGTTCCGTCCGGGCCCGCTGCAGTCAGGGATGGTAGATAACTTTATCGACCGTAAGCACGGGCGCGAAGAGATTTCTTACCCGGACGTTCAGTGGCAGCATGAAAGCCTGAAGCCGGTACTGGAGCCAACCTACGGCATCATCCTGTATCAGGAACAGGTCATGCAGATTGCCCAGGTGCTTTCCGGCTATACCCTCGGCGGCGCGGATATGCTGCGTCGTGCGATGGGTAAGAAAAAGCCGGAAGAGATGGCCAAGCAGCGAGGCACTTTCGAAGAAGGCGCGAGAAAAAACGGCGTTGACGGTGAGCTGGCGATTAAGATCTTTGACCTGGTGGAGAAATTCGCCGGGTACGGATTTAACAAATCCCACTCCGCCGCCTATGCTTTGGTGTCGTATCAAACGCTGTGGCTGAAAGCACACTATCCTGCCGAATTTATGGCGGCGGTAATGACGGCCGATATGGACAACACCGAGAAGGTGGTTGGCCTGGTGGACGAGTGCTGGCGCATGGGTCTGAAGATCCTGCCACCGGATATTAACTCAGGCCTCTATCATTTCCACGTCAACGACGACGGAGAGATCGTTTACGGGATCGGCGCGATCAAAGGCGTGGGTGAAGGTCCGATCGAGGCGATCATTGAAGCGCGTAACAACGGCGGGTATTTCCGCGAGCTGTTCGATCTCTGCGCCCGTACCGACACCAAAAAACTGAACCGTCGCGTGCTGGAAAAACTGATCATGTCCGGCGCGTTTGACAGGCTGGGGCCGCACCGCGCCGCGCTGATGAACTCGCTGGGCGACGCGCTGAAAGCGGCGGATCAGCATGCAAAAGCGGAAGCCATTGGTCAGGCGGATATGTTCGGGGTGCTGGCGGAAGAGCCGGAGCAGATCGAGCAGTCTTATTCCAACTGCCAGCCGTGGCCAGAACAGGTGGTACTGGATGGGGAGCGTGAGACGTTAGGCTTGTACCTGACGGGGCACCCGATCAACCAGTACATCAAAGAAATTGAGCGCTATGTCGGCGGCCACAGGCTTAAAGACATGCATCCGACAGAACGTGGTAAAATCACCACGGCTGCGGGGCTCGTGATTGCCGCAAGGGTTATGGTCACCAAGCGCGGCAATCGTATCGGCATCTGTACGTTGGATGACCGTTCCGGGCGTCTGGAGGTGATGTTGTTCACCGACGCGCTGGATAAATACCAGCAATTGCTGGAAAAAGACCGCATACTTATCGTCAGCGGACAGGTCAGCTTTGATGACTTCAGCGGGGGGCTTAAAATGACCGCCCGCGAAGTGATGGACATTGACGAAGCCCGGGAAAAATATGCTCGCGGGCTTGCTATCTCGCTGACGGACAGGCAAATTGATGACCAGCTTTTAAACCGACTCCGTCAGTCTCTGGAACCCCACCGCTCGGGGACAATTCCAGTACATCTCTACTATCAGAGGGCGGATGCACGTGCGCGGTTGCGCTTTGGTGCAACGTGGCGTGTCTCTCCGAGCGATCGTTTACTGAACGATCTCCGTGGCCTCATTGGTTCGGAGCAGGTGGAACTGGAGTTTGACTAATACAGGAATACTATGAGTCTGAATTTCCTTGATTTCGAACAGCCGATTGCTGAGCTGGAAGCGAAAATCGATTCTCTGACAGCGGTAAGCCGTCAGGATGAAAAACTGGATATTAACATCGACGAAGAAGTGCATCGTCTGCGCGAGAAAAGCGTAGAGCTGACGCGCAAAATCTTTGCCGATCTCGGCGCATGGCAGGTGGCCCAGCTGGCTCGCCATCCACAGCGTCCGTACACCCTGGATTATGTCCGCCTGGCGTTTGACGAATTTGACGAACTGGCAGGCGATCGCGCATACGCTGACGATAAAGCTATCGTTGGCGGTATCGCGCGTCTGGACGGACGCCCGGTGATGATCATTGGTCATCAGAAAGGTCGTGAAACCAAAGAGAAAATCCGTCGTAACTTTGGTATGCCAGCACCAGAAGGCTACCGTAAAGCCCTGCGTCTGATGGAGATGGCTGAGCGTTTCAACATGCCAATCATCACCTTCATCGACACCCCGGGTGCATACCCTGGCGTGGGCGCGGAAGAGCGCGGTCAGTCTGAAGCCATCGCGCGCAACCTGCGCGAGATGTCTCGTCTGAAGGTGCCGGTCATCTGTACCGTTATCGGCGAGGGTGGTTCCGGCGGTGCGCTGGCGATTGGCGTGGGCGATAAAGTGAATATGCTGCAGTACAGCACCTATTCCGTTATCTCCCCGGAAGGCTGCGCGTCCATTCTGTGGAAAAGTGCCGACAAAGCGCCGCTGGCTGCAGAAGCCATGGGCATCATTGCGCCGCGCCTGAAAGAGCTTAAGCTGATCGACTCCATCATCCCGGAACCGCTGGGTGGTGCGCATCGTAAGCCGGAAGTGATGGCGGCTTCCCTGAAAGCGCAGCTGCTGGCTGACCTGGCGGATCTGGACGTGCTGAGCAAAGACGATCTGCTCAACCGCCGCTATCAGCGTCTGATGACCTACGGTTACGCGTAAGCTTCACAATTATCTGAAAAGCCGCACACTGTTGCGGCTTTTTTTATACCTGCGGTTTAGCCGGACTATGCTTAGCTAATGTTTTTTAAGGAGGAAGCCCATGAATATCATTGCCATTATGGGGCCGCACGGCGTCTTTTATAAAGATGAGCCGATTAAGGAGCTGGAGCAATCCCTGCAGTCGCGCGGGTATCAGCTTATCTGGCCGCACAACAGTGCCGATCTGCTGAAGTTCATCGAGCATAACCCACGTATCTGCGGCGTGATCTTCGACTGGGATGAATACGATCTCGAACTGTGCAGCGATATCAACAAGCTGAACGAATACCTCCCGCTGTACGCGTTTATTAATACCCATTCCACCATGGACGTCAGCGCCAATGATATGCGTATGGCGCTGTGGTTTTTTGAGTATTCCCTCGGCGTGGCGGAAGATATTGCGACCCGCATTCAGCAATATACCGGTGAGTACCTCGATAACATTACGCCGCCGTTTACCCGGGCACTTTTCACCTACGTGAAGGAGGGTAAATATACCTTCTGTACGCCGGGTCATATGGCGGGAACGGCTTATCAAAAAAGCCCGGTGGGCTGCCTGTTCTATGATTTCTTTGGTGGCAACACCCTGAAAGCGGACGTGTCAATTTCAGTCACCGAATTAGGCTCTCTGCTGGATCACACCGGCCCGCATCTGGAAGCCGAAGAGTATATCGCTCGCACCTTTGGCGCCGAGCAGAGCTATATGGTGACCAACGGCACCTCGACCTCGAACAAAATCGTCGGGATGTACGCTGCGCCCGCTGGCAGCACCTTGCTGATTGACCGTAACTGCCATAAATCGCTGGCACACCTGCTGATGATGAGCGACGTCGTACCGATCTGGCTGTCACCCACGCGTAACGCGCTCGGTATTCTTGGCGGCATTCCGCGCCGGGAGTTCACCCATGACGCCATTGAAAGTAAGGTCGCGGCAACTCCTGGCGCAAGCTGGCCTGTTCATGCGGTGATCACCAACTCGACCTACGACGGTCTGCTGTACAACACAAACTGGATCAAAAAGACGCTCGACGTGCCGTCGATCCACTTCGATTCCGCATGGGTGCCATACACCAATTTCCACCCGATTTACGCCGGTAAAAGCGGCATGAGCGGTGAACGCGTGCCGGGTAAAGTGTTCTTCGAAACGCAGTCGACGCATAAAATGCTGGCGGCGTTTTCCCAGGCTTCGCTTATTCACATCAAAGGCGAGTACGACGAAGACACGTTCAATGAAGCCTTTATGATGCATACCACCACATCGCCGAGCTATCCGCTGGTGGCCTCCATTGAAACGGCCGCGGCGATGCTGCGCGGCAATCCGGGCAAACGACTCATCAACCGTTCGGTGGAGCGCGCGCTGCATTTCCGCAAAGAGGTGCAGAGGCTGAAAGATGAAGCCGACGGCTGGTTCTTTGATATCTGGCAGCCGGAAGAGATTGATGAAGCTGAATGCTGGCCCGTCTCGCCCGGCGAAGACTGGCATGGCTTCCGGGATGCCGATGCCGACCATATGTTCCTCGACCCGGTCAAAGTGACGATCCTGACGCCGGGCATGGATGAGCAGGGCAGGATGGGCGATGAGGGCATTCCGGCCGCGCTGGTGGCGAAATTCCTTGATGAACGTGGCGTGGTGGTGGAGAAAACCGGTCCCTATAACCTGCTGTTCCTGTTCAGCATTGGCATTGATAAAACCCGTGCGATGGGGTTGTTGCGCGGCCTGATGGAGTTTAAGCGCGCCTACGATCTCAACCTGCGGGTGAAGAATATGCTGCCGGATCTCTACGCGGAGGATCCTGACTTCTATCGAAATATGCGTATTCAGGATCTGGCCCAGGGGATCCACAGGCTGATCCGTCAGCACGATCTGCCGCGTCTGATGCTTCAGGCGTTCGATGTATTACCAGAGATGAAGTTTACCCCGCACAAGGCGTGGCAGCGCCAGGTGAAAGGGGAGGTCGAAACCGTCGAGCTGGAAAACTTGGTCGGGCGCGTATCGGCCAACATGATCCTACCTTATCCGCCGGGCGTACCGCTCCTGATGCCGGGAGAGATGATCACCGAAGAGAGTCGGGCCGTGCTCGATTTCCTGCTGATGTTCTGCTCTGTCGGGCGCCATTATCCGGGCTTTGAGACCGATATCCACGGTGCGAAGCGCGACGAGAACGGCGTTTACTGGGTGCGAGTCCTAAAATAAGGGTGACCGCTTGCCAGGCGCGGGTTTTCGGTTGTAACGTTCAGGCATCATAAAAAGGAGAAGCTATGCTGGGTTTAAAAGCTGTTCATCATATTGCGATCATCGCGACCGACTACGCGAAAAGTAAGGCCTTCTACTGCGACATCCTGGGCTTTACGCTCATGAGCGAGGCCTACCGTGAGGAGCGTGACTCCTGGAAGGGCGACCTGGCGTTAAACGGGCAATATGTGATTGAGCTGTTCTCTTTTCCTTTTCCGCCTGCGCGTCCGTCCCGGCCGGAAGCCTGTGGCCTGCGTCATCTTGCCTTCAGCGTCGATGACCTGGATAGCGCGGTAAAACATCTGGAGGCGCACGGCGTGACGTGCGAAGCGATACGCGTCGATCCGTTCACTGACAAGCGTTTTACCTTTTTCAACGACCCGGATAGCCTGCCGCTGGAGCTTTATCAGCAGTAATGGTTGTCCTGTGTGATAATGCCCGCTCAGTTCGGGCATTTTTTATGTGTAATCTCCTATGACCTTACCCGCTATCGCACAAGCCGTATCACCGTACCGCCAGCTGCTGGTGGGGTTTAGCGGTGGCCTGGATTCTACCGTGTTGCTGCATCGCCTCAAGCGCTGGCGCGATCGGGAACCTGACGTCCAGCTTCGGGCGATGCATATTCACCACGGATTAAGTCCTCACGCAGAGGAGTGGGTGGCGCACTGTGAAGCCTTGTGTGCGGCCTGGGCGATCCCGCTCATCGTGGAGCGCGTCACGCTTGCAGAGGAAGGGCTGGGCATCGAGGCGCAGGCGCGTAAAGCCCGCTATGCCGCATTTGCCGGGGCATTACGTACTGGAGAAGCGCTGGTCACGGCCCAGCATCTGGACGATCAGTGTGAAACCTTTCTGCTGGCGCTTAAGCGGGGCAGCGGGCCGGCCGGGCTTTCTGCCATGCCGGCGCGTTCTGAATTTGCCGGCACAACGCTACTGCGTCCGCTGCTTGGCGAGACGCGTGCCTCACTGGAAAACTGGGCGCGAGAACATCAGCTGAACTGGATCGAAGATGAGAGTAACCAGGATGACGGCTATGACCGTAACTTCCTGCGCCTGCGCGTCCTCCCGCTTTTAGGGGAGCGCTGGCCGCATTTCGCTGACGCGACGGCAAGAAGCGCCATGCTGTGCGCCGAACAGGAGTCGTTGCTGGATGAGCTGTTGAGCGACGAGCTGGCTGGACTCATTTCTGCAGACGGGGCGTTGGCGATCGCACCGATGAAAGCGATGAGCCCGGTACGTCGCGCCGCGCTGCTACGACGCTGGCTGGCCTTTCATCGCGCCGCGATGCCGTCGCGGACAATGCTGAGTCGTATCTGGGACGAAGTCGCCCTGGCGCGGGATGATGCTTCCCCGTGCGTCCATCTGAACGGTTTTGAGGTGAGACGCTATAAAGGCGAACTCTGGTGGATAAAATCCACGCCCTCGCTGACCGATGTGGTGCTCGACTGGCTTTCTCCTGAGGCACCGCTGCCATTGCCCTGTGAGGCAGGACGCGTCTCTCTCCTTCCGTCCGGTCATGTGCGGCTGCCGAAGCCCGGTGAACCGGTCACCGTGCGCTTTAAGGCTGGCGGCATGCTGCATATCGTCGGGCGCAACGGGGGACGGAAGCTGAAGAAAATATGGCAGGAGTGTAACGTGCCGCCGTGGCTGCGCGACACCACGCCGCTACTGTTCTACGGTGAAACGCTTATCGCTGCGGCAGGGGTTTTCATCACGGAAGAGGGGTGGTCAGAAGAGGGTGTCCGTTTTGAGTGGCAGAAAGCGTAACGGGCAGCCAGGCTGCCCGTTAGTGTCATCAGGATTCGCTCACCACGACGGTGCCGATTTGCGGGTGGCTGAAGCTGGCAATTTTGTCCAGACGCAGCTCGCGCGTCGCACCGGCGTCTTCCACTATCAGATATTCCACATTCTTTCGTGAAACCAGATCGCTGGCTTTCGCCTTCAACACTTCGCCATCTTTTAGCTCCAGCGTCAGTAATAAATGATGCTGGCAGGCGAGTTCGAGGTTGTCATAGTCATCACAGTTGATGGGTTGATAAGTATCATTCATCGACATAATCGCTCACCAGTAAATTCGCCGCAGCATACGCTGCTTTTTCCCTGACCGACTCTGAAAGGCTCTCATCAGAGGCCACTTCATTAAGCACCTTCAATACACAGCCCAGCGCGTCCGGGACATACCCCAGATCTCCGCTGGCGATTTCCGCATACCGTTTGCGAATTAACTCACAATAATTATTCACATCCCCTCCCGCCAGCGCACTGACTTACTGTGAGATATCATTAAGCCTACGAAGATAAACTCGGTTTAGCAAGGTGACTATACCATACTCATTTAAGCAATATCAGAGCCTTGATAGCGGTGTATTTAACACCCTGTAACAGCCTTTTGCCGCGGTTTTCGCTACAATGTGCGCCTGATTCGAATGGAGTTCTCTCATGGCGCTGAAAGCGACAATTTATAAAGCAGTGGTCAATGTGGCCGATCTGGATCGCAACCAGTTTCTGGACGCGTCGCTTACTTTGGCACGCCACCCCTCCGAAACCCAGGAGCGCATGATGCTGCGCCTGCTGGCGTGGATTAAGTATGCCGACGAGCGTCTGCTGTTTACCCGTGGGTTAAGCGCGGAAGACGAGCCTGAAGCCTGGCTGCGCAACGATCATCTGGGTATCGATTTGTGGATCGAACTCGGACTGCCGGACGAGCGCAGAATTAAGAAGGCCTGCACCCAATCCGCTAAAGTGGCCTTATTCGCGTATAATCAGCGCGCTGCGGAGATCTGGTGGCAGCAAAACAAGAGCAAGTGCGGACAGTTTAAAAATCTCACGGTCTGGTATCTGGATGATGAGCAGCTGGCGCAGTTGAGCGAGTTCTCCAGCCGGACCATGGTTTTGCAGGCGACGATTCAGGATGGCGCCATCTGGCTCTCTGATTCTCAGAATAATCTGGAAATTCATTTAACGGCGTGGCAACCCGCGTCATGATCGTCTTGTCCCGAAACGTCAGCATTCCTGACAACGAGCTGGAGATCACCGCCATCCGTGCACAGGGGGCTGGTGGGCAGCACGTCAACAAGGCGTCGACGGCTATCCATTTGCGTTTTGACATTCGGGCCTCAAGCCTGCCAGAGTATTATAAAGAAAGCCTGCTTGCCGCCAGCCATCACCTGATCACCAGCGATGGCGTGATGGTAATCAAAGCCCAGGAGTACCGTAGCCAGGAACTCAACCGGGAAGCGGCGATAGCCAGGCTGGTGGCGGTCATCAAAGAGTTAACGACAGTACAAAAAAGCCGCCGGGCAACGCGGCCAACCCGCGCATCGAAAGAGCGTCGGTTGTCCTCGAAGGCCCAAAAATCCACAGTGAAAGCACTACGCGGTAAAGTTCGTCGCCCGACAGAGTGACGAAAGGGAACACACTTTTCATAAGGAATTCATTGTGAAAAAAGTATTATGGTCAGCGCTGGCAGCGAGTACGCTGTTTGCGCTTTTCGGGTGTAACAACCGCTCCGAAACGCAGGTTTTACAACCCACACAAACGGAAGAATTAAAACCAATGCAGCAGAGCTGGCGCGGCGTATTGCCTTGCGCAGACTGCGAAGGTATTGAAACGTCTCTGTTCCTGCAAAAAGACGGCACCTGGGTGATGAACCAGCGCTATCAGGGCGCAAAAGAGCCTTCTTCTTTTGCAACTTATGGAACATGGGCGCGTACGGCTGAGAAGCTGGTCCTGACGGATACCACCGGTGAGAAAACCTTTTTCCGCGCCAAAGGTGAGGGGATGGAGATGCTTGACCGCGAAGGCAACCCGATTGAATCTCAGTTCAACTACACGCTGGCGCCGGTAAAAGCGGCTCTGCCTGCCACGCCGATGGCAATGCGGGGGATGTACTTCTATATGGCGGATGCGGCGATCTTTACCGACTGCGCAACCGGCAGGAAGGTCAGCGTGGCAAACAATGCGCAGCTTGAACGTGATTACGCTGTGGCACGCGGCAATGACAGCAAGCCGGTACTGCTGACGGTTGACGGTCACTTTACGCTGGAGCCAAACCCGGATAGCGGAGAGATGGTGAAAACATTGGTGGCAGATAAAGACGCGAAGTTTGTCGCGGGTAAAGACTGTAACAGTAAATAAGCTGACGTTGAGCCATTAAAAAACCCCGCCTGAGCGGGGTTTTTTGTTTAGCCTTTGATGGCTTTCACAAGGTAATCAAGAATGTCACCGGTCTTGATCATCTGTTTTTCGCCGCTGCGACGGTATTTATATTCAATCTCATCGCTGTCGAGGTTGCGGTCGCCGATGACGACGGTGTGCGGGATACCGATCAGTTCCATATCGGCAAACATCACGCCCGGGCGCTCTTTACGGTCATCCATCAGCACTTCGATACCCTGAGCGCGCAGCTCGGCATACAGCTTCTCGGCCAGCTCCTGCACGCGGTAAGACTTGTGCATGTTCATTGGCAGAATGGCTACCTGGAACGGCGCAATATTGTCCGGCCAGACGATGCCGCGCTCGTCGTAGTTCTGCTCAATTGCCGCAGCCACCACGCGCGTCACCCCGATACCGTAGCAGCCCATGGTCAGGATCTGGTTACGGCCATCTTCACCCTGAACAGCCGCGTTCAGCGCGCGAGAGTATTTATCACCCAGTTGGAAGATGTGGCCGACTTCGATGCCGCGCTTAATCATCAGGGTACCCTGACCGTCCGGGCTTGGATCGCCTGCAACCACGTTACGGATGTCAGCCACTTCCGGCGTCGCCACGTCGCGATCCCAGTTGATGCCGAAGTAATGTTTACCGTCGATGTTCGCACCGGCGGAGAAGTCGCTCATTGCAGCAACCGTGCGGTCAATAACAACCGGCACCGGCAGGTTGACTGGACCCAGTGAACCTGGACCCGCATTCACCACGGCGCGGATTTCCGCTTCCGTGGCGAAGGTCAGCGGGCTGGCTACCTGCGGCAGCTTCTCGGCTTTCACTTCGTTCAGTTCGTGGTCGCCACGCACCAGAAGGGCAACCAGCGGGTAAGCGCTACCTTCGGCGGATTTCACCAGCAGCGTTTTCACGGTTTTTTCGACTGGCAGATTGAACTGCTCAACCAGCTCGGCGATGGTTTTCGCGTTTGGCGTATCAACCAGCGTCATCTCTTGCGTTGCCGCGCCGCGTGGTTCTTTTGGTGCCAGCGCTTCTGCAAATTCGATGTTCGCCGCGTAGTCTGAAGAGTCAGAGAAGATCACATCGTCTTCACCGCTCTGCGCCAGTACCTGGAACTCATGGGATGCGCTACCGCCGATGGAGCCGGTATCAGCCTGCACAGCACGGAAATCCAGACCCATGCGGGAGAAGATTTTGCTGTAAGCCGCGTACATTGCGTCGTAAGTCTCTTGCAGTGATTCCTGAGAGGTATGGAAAGAGTAGGCATCTTTCATCAGGAATTCGCGAGAGCGCATAACGCCGAAACGTGGGCGAACTTCGTCACGGAACTTGGTCTGGATCTGGAAGAAGTTCAGCGGCAGCTGTTTGTAAGAGCTCAGCTCATTACGAATCAGGTCGGTAATAACTTCTTCATGCGTTGGGCCGAGAACGAACGGACGCTCGCCGCGATCGACGAAGCGCAGCAGTTCAGGACCATATTGTTCCCAACGGCCGCTCTCCTGCCACAGGTCAGCGGGCTGAACCACAGGCATGGACACCTCGATAGCACCGGCGTTGTTCATCTCTTCACGCACGATGTTTTCGACTTTTTTCAGGACGCGCACGCCGGTCGGCAGCCAGGTATATAACCCGGAGGCCAGCTTGCGGATCATCCCGGCGCGCAGCATCAGCTGATGGCTGATCACTTCGGCGTCGGCAGGCGTCTCCTTCAGAGTGGAGAGCAGATATTGGCTAGTACGCATGTTGTTACGGTTCCATTTCGACGATTGGAACAGGCTGAAACGCCAGCCTGACACAAAAAAAGTGGTTTAGTTTACCAGTGTGGCAAAGATGCCAAAAGAGAGGAGAACAAAATTACCTGGGTTCAAGGGCAAACACTTCAAAACCTGCCCCGGTGACGCGCCAGCGAACGTTAAAATCCATCAGCCAGACGGCGTACGTTTTTCCTGCTTCCTCTTCTTTACGGTAGGCCGGACGAGGGTCCTGTGCCAGAACTTCAGTGATGAAATCCCGTAAGCGAGGATAGCGTTTCTCCAGTTGACCGAGCTGCGCGGTTATCTCAGGCGTAAAATAAACAGGCATGTCCGCCTGCGGCGCGTCCTGAGCATAGCTTGCACGCGCGTCCGGGAGGGCTTCGGCGAAGGGCAAATAGGGTTTGATGTCGATTACCGGCGTGCCGTCTACCAGATCCAGGCTACCTAACTCCAGTATCACCCGATCTTTCTGGCAGCGTATGCCTTTCAGTTCAACCAGCGACATGCCGACCGGGTTTGGGCGGAAGGTCGAGCGAGTCGCAAACACGCCCATTCTCGCATTTCCGCCAAGACGAGGAGGGCGCACGGTAGGACGCCAGCCGCCTTCCATCGTCTGGTGAAACACGAATACCACCCATAAATGGCTGAAAGCCTCGAGCCCGCGTACCGCATCGGCCTGATTGTAAGGCGCAATCAGGTGAAGCTCACCGCTTCCGCTGGTCACAAGACCGGGCTGGCGGGGGACGGCGAACTTCTCTTTATAAGGAGAGTGGATAACGCCTATCTGCTCGAACTGAAATGCACTCATTTCGCCGTGATGTTCAGCGCAGAACCAATGCAAACCGCCTGACGGTAGCAGCCCGGCGTGCCGCTGGTGACTTCACAGCTGTGCAGCAGGACCGCGTTGGCTTTCATTTTTGCGGCATTAATCTGCATACGTTTACGCGCTGTCGGAATATTCGGTGGTGAGTCCTGATTGGTCGCCTGACAGGATTCACCGCTCACTTCGCCCAGTTCACGAAACGGTTTACCGACGAGTTCGTCTGCTTTCGTGATAATGCGAACCGGCGCAGGGCGAACCACTTTCGGTTTCGCAGGCTCGGTTTTTGGCGGGGTTGCCGTGCTTTGAACAGGTTCAACGGGAGATCTGCTTAGCATAGAACAGCCGCTCAGCATGAGTGCTAAAAGACAGATCGGTAAAGCACGCATAATATTTCCTCAATGGATAATCAAAACGTCAGATATTGAATCAGTAGACTGCACAAATGACAAGACGGGCATAAGCCCGTCCTGATGATATTACACTGAGGTGAGATTACCAGCCTTTAACAGCGCCGCCGTTAAACACTTTGTTGGCTTCCTGGTAAACTTCATCAGACTGATAAGCCTGAACGAATTTCTTCACGTTTTCCGCGTCTTTGTTGTCTTCGCGAGTCACGATCAGGTTAACGTACGGGGAGTCTTTATCTTCAACGAAGATACCGTCTTTGGCTGGCGTCAGGCCAATCTGGCTGGCGTAAGTGGTGTTGATCACGGCCAGAGCAATCTGCGCATCGTCCAGAGAGCGTGGCAGCTGCGGTGCTTCCAGTTCAACAATTTTCAGATTTTTCGGGTTTTCGGTGACATCCAGAACGGTTGGCAGCAGGCCAACACCGTCTTTCAGTTTGATCAGGCCCACTTTCTGCAGCAGCAGCAGGGAACGACCAAGGTTGGTTGGGTCGTTAGGCACGGCAACCTGAGAGCCCGGCTGCAGTTCGTCCAGCGATTTAATTTTCTTGGAGTAACCGGCAATTGGATAAACGAAGGTGTTACCGATACCCACCAGTTTATAGCCACGATCTTTGATCTGCTGATCCAGATATGGCTTATGCTGGAAGGCGTTAGCGTCGATATCGCCTTTGCTCAGCGCTTCGTTCGGCAGAACGTAATCGTTGAAGGTCACCAGCTCAACGTCCAGGCCATACTTCTCTTTTGCCACTTTCTGAGCAACTTCTGCAACCTGTTGTTCTGCACCCACGATAACGCCCACTTTAATGTGGTTTGGATCTTTTTCGTCCTGACCGCAACCCACCAGTGCCAGAGAGCCGATCAGCGCGCCTACTGCTGCAAAGGTCTTTAATTTAAACGCCATGTTTTATCCTTAACTCGTAGAGTTTGTGTTGTGTGTAACGTTATTTGTGAGTAACGGTCCGGACGATGCGATCGCCAGAGAACTGAATTAAATAAACCAGAACAACCAGCAATACCAGAACGGTATTCATCACGGTAGCGTTATATCCAATATAGCCGTACTGGTAACCAATCTGACCTAAACCGCCGGCGCCTACGGCACCACCCATTGCGGAATAACCGACCAGCGTGATGAGCGTAATGGTTGCCGCGTTCACCAGGCCTGGCAGTGCTTCCGGGAGCAGGACTTTGCGCACGATCTGCATCGGCGTTGCGCCCATTGCGCGGGAGGCCTCAATCAGACCTGTCGGGATTTCCAGCAGGGCGTTTTCCACCATACGGGCGATAAACGGCGCTGCGCCTACGGTCAGCGGAACGATGGCCGCCTGCAGACCGATAGACGTTCCGACGATCACGCGGGTAAACGGAATCATCCACACCAGCAGAATAATGAAGGGGATAGAACGGAAGATGTTCACCAGCGCAGAGAGCGTACGGTACAGCTTCGCGTTCTCAATGATTTGACCCGGACGCGTCACGTACAGCAATACGCCGACCGGCAGGCCAATCACAAAACCAAAGAAGCCAGAGACAAAGGTCATTGCCAGCGTTTCCCAAACGCCGCGAACCAGCAGCCACATCATCGGCTCAGACATAACCCAGTACCTCTACTTTTACGTGGTGTTCTTGCAGCCAGGCAATCGCGGCCTGGGTTTCTTCTTGTGTGCCGTGCATTTCTGTCAGCATGATGCCGAACTTCACGCCACCGGCGTAATCCATCTGCGCGCTGATAATGTTGTTGTTCACGTTAAAGCGACGCGCGGTTTCGGAAAGCAGGGGAGCGTCAACGGACTGACCGGTGAACTCCATGCGCAGCATCGGGACGCTGTCTGCCGTCGGTTCGGTTTTCAGGCGTTCCAGATAATCTTCTGGGATATCCAGATGCAGCGTGGACTGGATGAACTGCTGCGCCAGCGGCGTCTTCGGATGCGAGAACACTTCACTTACCGTGTCCTGCTCGATCAGCTCACCGTTGCTGATGACCGCCACGCAGTCGCAGATGCGTTTCACCACGTCCATCTCGTGCGTAATAAGGAGGATCGTCAGGCCCAGGCGACGGTTAATGTCTTTCAGCAGTTCCAGAATCGAACGCGTGGTTGCCGGATCCAGTGCGCTGGTGGCTTCATCACACAGCAGTACCTTAGGATTGCTTGCCAGCGCGCGGGCAATGGCCACACGCTGTTTTTGCCCACCGGACAGGTTTGCCGGGTAGCTATCATGTTTGTCGCCCAGACCCACGAGGTCGAGCAGCTCGGTGACGCGACGCTTCACTTCTTCTTTTGGCGTGTTATCCAGCTCAAGCGGTAAGGCAACATTGCCGAACACGGTGCGGGAAGCCAGCAGGTTAAAGTGCTGGAAGATCATGCCAATCTGACGACGCGCTTTGGTGAGTTCTTTCTCTGAGAGGGCGGTAAGTTCCTGGCCGCCAACTTCTACGCTGCCCTGAGTTGGGCGCTCAAGCAGGTTAACACAACGAATCAGCGTGCTTTTACCTGCACCCGATGCGCCAATGACGCCATAAATTTGACCAGCAGGAACATGCAGGCTGACGTTGTTCAGCGCCTGAATGGTTCGGTTCCCCTGCTGGAACACTTTGGTGATATTGGAAAGTTTAATCATTAGATTATTTTTATCGTATGTAAGTTAGCCGTGGCATTTTCTTCTGCCAGATACGGGTGATGACCGTAAACAAAACGGATGTTAAGGCATCCAGACGTCTAAATCAATCCAACTCTGTACGATGAGCACTTTATTGCGCTGCGATTCATGAGATACTAGTCGAACATGCCTTTTTCAGGAGCAAACCGGTGGCAAAATCAGTACCCGCAATTTTTCTCGATCGTGACGGCACTATTAATGTGGATCACGGTTATGTCCATGAGATTGATGAGTTCGAGTTTATCGAGGGCGTAATAGATGCCATGCGCCAGCTGAAAGAGATGGGCTATGCGCTGGTGGTGGTGACGAACCAGTCCGGTATTGCACGCGGTAAATTCACCGAAGCGCAGTTCGAAACGCTGACGGAATGGATGGACTGGTCGTTGGCCGACCGAGGCGTGGATCTCGACGGCATCTACTATTGTCCGCACCACCCGCAGGGAACGGTAGAAGCGTATCGCCAGACCTGTGACTGCCGTAAGCCGCATCCGGGGATGTTCATCTCTGCGCAGGAGTTCCTGCACATTGATATGTCTGCTTCTTATATGGTGGGCGATAAACTGGAAGATATGCAGGCAGCTGCCGCAGCGGGTGTAGGGACCAAAATATTAGTTCGCACCGGTAAGCCAGTGACGCCAGAAGCAGAAAATGCAGCGGATTGGGTGATTAATAGTCTGGCCGATCTGCCAAAAGAGATTAAAAAGCACCAAAAATAGCCTTTTTGGCGAAAAGATGAGCGGTTGAAATAAAAATGCATTTTTCCGCTTGTCATTCCTCGGCGGCTCCCTATAATGCGCCTCCATCGACACGGAACATGTGAATCACTTCACAAACAACCCGGTCGGTTGAAGAGAAAAAATCCTGAAATAACGGGTTGACTCTGAAAGAGGAAAGCGTAATATACGCCACCTCGCAACGGTGAGCGAAAGCCGCGTTGCACT